>ORJL010248645.1_pt1 | contig 10064 bp, 2 predicted proteins | sample 1779941 | NCBI WGS metagenome assembly ORJL01 (sample SAMEA104232317, study PRJEB22302) | groundwater metagenome | biome: forest; feature: aquifer; material: groundwater | place: USA | collected 2011-08-07 | depth 5.8 m | reverse complement strand
GAACTTGTCGCTGGCCGGCTTGCGATGCGGGCTTCAGCGCCTCGAAAAGATCTGGGTAAAGATAAGGGCTGCGCCCTGGGCTGTCCTGATGCGCCCCTTCGGGGCTCCCGACTTCGCTGCTACAGTGTCCGTATTCGTGCGTATTCGTGGATCCGTTCCCCTGTATCCGAATCGCCTGGGAGTCCACGAATGGATACGCGAGCTTGTGGGCCTCGCGGCCGAACTCTACGGCCCCGCGCGTCTTCTGCCATGGTCACACCCTCGAAGCCCGCTGGCGCAACTCTTGCATCCGAGCTTTGGGTTGATCGGGAGTCCCCCTCGGAGTAGGGTGGCCCCCTCGCGGTGAGGCCGAACCGCCCGCCGTCGAAGCCGTTAGCAATGCATCCACTTCACCGGAGGCACTCCATGCGCCGTGCGCTCGCTCTCTCCCTCTTCGTCGCCACCCTCGCCCTCGCCGACGACGCCTCGATGCGCGACGCGGAGCTGGCCCTCGCGAAGGGCGACTTCCCGAAGGCCACCGAGCTCTTGCAGAAGGAGCTCGCCTCCGCCAAGGACGGCCAGGACTACCTCCTCTATCTGATCGGCGTCGCGCAACTCGCAGCGGGCAAGCCCGACGACGCCATCGCCTCCTTCGACAAGCTCCTCTCCGACTTCAAGGACTCCGCCTACCGCACGAAGGCCACCTGCCGGCGCGCCGATGCCCTCGCCGCCAAGGGCGATTTCGCCGCGGCCGAGAAGGTCTACGAGGACCAGGTCGCATCGCTGCGCGCCGAGGACCGCCGACAGGCCCTCGCCATGATCTATGTGAATGCCGCGCGTGAGTTCCTCACGCCGAAGAAGGAGGGGGAGCAGCCCGACTACGCCAAGGCCCTCGACCTCCTCGTGAAGGCCCAGGACATCGGCGCCCTCGCGAAGGAAACCGAGCGGGTCGCCTATGAGGTCCCCTTCTGCCAGCACAAGCTGGGTCAGCACGCGCAGGCCGTCGACGGCTTCGAGAAGCTCCTCAAGGACGCGCCCGCGGGCGACTACGCCGACGACGCCCTCTTCCACCGCGGCCTCTCGCTCGCACTCCTCGGCCGCACGCTCGAGGCGCGCGAGGCGTGGGACAAGGTCGTCTCCGACTTCCCGAAGAGCGACTGGGCCGCCGACGCCCTCATGGAGGTCGGCAAGAGCCACGCGACCGGCGCGAATACCGAGGACCTCGTCCGCGCCGTCGCCGCGTATCGCCGCGTCGTCGCCGACTACCCGAAGGACGACCTCGCGCCGCAGGCACTCGGCGCCGTCGCGCGGACGTACCTCTCCGTCGCGGGGATGACGAAGGAGGCCTACGACGCCGTCGAGGAGCTGATCAAGGCGTACCCGCAGTCCCCCGCCGCCGCGGACGCGCTCCACGCCAAGGCCGCCGACCTCCTCGGCGACCGGAAGTACGACGAGGCGATCGCCGAATTCGGCCGCTTCCTCGAGCTCTTCCCGCAGAGCCCGCTCTTCCGCCAGGTATCGCAAGAGGTCGTCGACGCGAGGCACGCGAAGGCGTACCAGGCGTACCTCGACAAGCGCTACGAAGACGCGCGGAAGCTGTTCGAGGCGTTCCTCGCCGCCTACCCGCTCGACCCGCGCGGGCCGCAGCTCACCTACCTCGTCGGCGACATGGCTCACGAGGAGAAGAAGTTCGACGACGCCATCGCCGCGTGGAAGCGGGTCGTCGAGAAATACGCCGGGAGCGACGAGGCCTCGCACGCGCAACTCTCGATCGCCGAGACGCTCGCGAACGACCAGTCGAAATTCGACGAGGCGCTCAAGGAGTACGCGAAGGTCGCGGGAGGCCAGTGGCAGGGGATCGCGCAGCAGCGGATCCAGCAGCTCGAGGGGAAGTCGCTCGCGATCATCACGGAGCGGGCGATCCCGAGCGGATCGAAGGCGGTCGTGAAGCTCAAGACGCGCAACGTCGAAAAGGCGAAGTTCAAGGTCTACCGCGTCGACTTGAAGGACTACTTCCTCAAGACCGTCCGCGGGACGGGGTGGGATGCCCTCGACATCGCGCTCATCGCGCCCGACAAGGAGTGGGACGTCGCGGTCGATGCGTACGCGAAGCACAAGGAGTTCACGCAGGACGTCGAGCTGCCGTTCAGCGACACCGGCGCCTACATCGTGACGGCGACGGAGGACACGCTGGAGGCGAAGACGCTCGTGCTCGTCTCCGACCTCGGCGTCGTGCTGAAGGCGACGCAGCGCGGGACGAAGGTGTTCCTCGAGGACCTGAAGTCCGGCAAGGCCGTCGAGGCGAAGGGCCTCACCGTCGGCAGCGACGGGCGGCTGATGCTCGATCCCGCGGCGTTCCCCGACGACCGCCAGACGCAGGCGCTCTCCGCATTCGTCGAGGCGATGGGGCAGTTCGTCGCGGTCGAGACCTCGCTCGCGCAGGTGCCCAAGGCCGAGAAGCCGCACCCGAGGGGCGTGCTCCTCGTCGACAGGCCGACCTACCGCCCCGGCGAGCGCGTGAACCTCTGGGCAGCGCTCCGCGACGCGGACGCCGGCACGCTCGCCCTCCCCGCGAAGGGGAAGAAGGCGGTCCTCGAGGCGACGCTCGGGGATGGCCGCCGCTACTGGAAGCAGGAGGTCGACGCAGGGGCGTTCGGCACGTGGGGCGGGTCGTTCGCGCTCGACGAGGCGCTGCCGACCTGCGCGATGACGGTCACGCTCAAGTGGAAGGACCAGGTCCTTGCGACTGCGGGGTTCCGCGTCGGCGACTTCGCCGACGAGGCGTGGACAATCGACTTCGGCGACGCGCCGAAGAGCGTGAAGGCGGGCGAGAAGGTCGAGATGACGCTCACGCTCCGCGACACCGAGGGAAGGCCCGCGTCGGGGCGGAAGGTCGACTACGGCGTGAACCACGTCGACATGGGGAAGAGCGCCGTGACAGACGAGCACGGCGAGGTGAAGCTCACGCTCGACACGAACCGGTACTACTGGCAGGACTTCCTTTTCGTCGAGGCGACCGTCGCAGGGGCGTCGAGGCCGTTCACGAAGCTCGTGAAGGTGATCGACCCGGGATACCGCGTCGAGTTCGTCGACCTGCGCGGGATGTACGTCTCCGAGGAGCCCGTCGCCGTCCGCGTGAAGACGCGCGGATTCGATGACAAGGCCCGCAGCGCGAAGCTCGCATGGCGCGCGGTCCGCGTGTCGGACGCGGGGGAGAAGGAGGTCGGCAAGGGGGACGTCGAGACCGACGCGACCTCGGGCGAGGGGACCGTGTCGTTCGAGGCGAAGCAGGGCGGCTCGTACCACCTCGAGCTCGAGGGGCGCGATGCACGCGGCGTGCCGATCGTCGTGACGGGCGCGCTCGCGGTGAGCGAGCCGAAGGACGGGGAGCCGAAGCTCCACGCACGGACCGCGGACACCAAGGTAAAGGCGGGGCAGCCGGTCGCGGTGACGCTCCACTGGCGCGGCGAGAAGGCGCTCGCGTTCGTGACCGTCGAGGCGACGGACGTCGTCGTGACGAAGGTCGTCGAGCTGACGAAGGGGAAGAACGAGGTGAAGCTTGACCTGGGCGGGAGGTACGTGCCGGTGTTCCGCGTGACGGCGGCGGTGCTCGCGGAGAACAAGACGTACCAGGACCTCGTCGCGTTCACGATGACGCGTGAGCTCACAGTCAAGGTGTCGACCGAGGCGGACTCGGTTCGGCCCGGCGACTCGGTGAAGGCCACCGTACACGTGACGGACGCGGAGGGGAAGCCGGTCGCGGCGAACGTCCTCGTGGTCGCCTACGACGCGGCGGACGAGGCGTTCTTCGGCGGGTTCGGGAAGGCCACCGACGAGACGTTCTTCCCGCGAGACGTGAACGCCTACGTCGCGACAGTCAGCAGCGTCCCCTTCCATTATGAGGGGGGCGGCCAGGAGCGCGATGTTCAGGTCCTGCAGGCGCTCGCGGTGATGGAGGCGGAGTCGAGGCTGCGGAACGCCCCGGTGAACATGCCGACGAGCTACGACATCGAGAGTACCGGGGCCACCATCGAACTCCAAGCCGGCGGCGGCGAGGGCGGCCAGTACGGCGGCCGCTTCGGCGGCAAGCGCAACCTCGTCGCCCGCGGCGGCGGGGCGCGCGACCAGTGGGTCCCGAACGAGTTGCCTCCCGCGTTCTGCCCCTCGCCCGTCTTCTGGAACGCGAACGTGAAGACCGGCAAGAACGGCGAGGCGACGGTGACGATCGCCGCGCCGAACCGCATCGCGAGCCTGAAGATCCTCGCGATCGCCTTCGCGAAGGACACGTCGACGGGCCGCGGCGACGCCACGCTCCGCGTCACGCAGCCGGTCCACCTCACGCTCGAGTCGCCCGCCATGCTACGCGAGGGGGACAAGGGCTCCGCACTCGTCGTCCTCCGCGGCGAAGGGACCGAGGGACACGACGTCGAGGTCCACTTCACCGTCCACCAGGGCGGCGAGGACAAGACGTTCGTCGAGAAGATGAAATTCGCCGGCACCGTCGAGAGGACCTTCGAGATCCCCGCGACCTCGCCCGGCCCCGGCTGGGTCCAGATCTCGATCGACAAGCAGTCGGTGAGGAAGCCTCTCACGATCGAGCCGTGGGCGACTCCGACGGAGCACGTCGACAGCGCCTCCGCGAGCGGCCGTACGACGGTCACCGTCGACGTCCCGAAGGACGCCTCCGCGCCGACGCTCGACATCCTCGTCTCTCGAGGCGACGTAGAGCTGCTGCGCTTCCTCGACGAGGCCTCCTTCGCCGACGACGGCGTGATGACGCACGTCGCGCGGCTCGCGGCGCGGGTCGACGCCCGCGCGCTCATGGCACACCCGAAGAACGCGACGAAGTCCGCCTGGAAGGTCGACGCCGAAATCGCCGACCTCGCCCGCCGCCTCATGCTCCTCCAGAACCCCGACGGCGGCTGGCCGTGGCAGCAGGCGACGACGCGCGCGACTTGCGCGACGATCCAGCCGCAGGGGCAGCAGACGTACCGGAACAACAACGACAAGGGCGACTGCATGCCGAACGTGGAGGCGCCCCCGTCCGACCCGTTCGTGACGGCGTTCGCCTTCCACGTCCTCTCCCGCGTCGAAAAGGCGGGGAACAAGGACATGACGCCGGTCCTCGACCGCGCGACGGCGTGGATCAAGCGGACCTTCAGCGACACGGAGGAGAACGACCTGAAGGCGGTCTGCCTCGCGGCCCTCTCGGCCCGCAGCGACGCGCAGACCAGCAAGCTGGCCGTGCCAGTCTTCGCCTACGCGAACCGCCTCTACCGCGGGAAGGAGACGCTCGGCCCGCGCGCCCTCGTCCTCACGGCGATCACCTTCCAGCAGATCGGCAAGGCGGCCGAGGCGCGAGAGATGCTCGCCCTCTTCGCGAAGAAGGGGCTCGAGAAGGACGGCTTGGTCCACTGGGAGGCGGAGCCGGACGCGAACGGCGGCCTCCAGTCCTCGGTCGAGCTGACGGCGCTCGGCGTGGAGGCGATGGCGCTCCTGACGCCCGACGACGCGCGGCTCGCGCCGGCGTGGCGCTGGGTCCTCGCGCAGCGCGCGGGGCACGGTTGGCACACGGCGGCGGAGTCGCTCATCGGCGCCGACGCGGCGACGGTACTCGCGGCGGGCGCGGGCGACTTCACGACGCCCGAGACGGTGACGGTCCTGGTGAACGGAAAGGCGATCTCGACGGTCGGCGGGGCCGACTCCGTCGCGTGGGGGCGCGTCCGCGTCCCCGCCGCGTCGCTCAAGGCGGGCGCGAACGAGGTCGTCCTGGAGCCGAAAGGGGCGGGGCGGTTTGCCTTCGCCGCGCGGCTCTCGTACGGAGCTCCGGGCGTCGCCGCGACGCCGGGCGAGGTCCCCTACGAGGTAAAGAAGCGCTACGCGTTCCCCTCGATACGCGACCAGGGGGAGGAGGTCTCCTCCGGCTACTCCATCCTCCGCGGCTCGTTCGACGAGCTCGAGAACCCGCTCGACCGGATCGCGGCGCAGGAGCCGTTCACGGTGACGCTCGAGGCGAAGGTGAAGGACAAGAAGCTGCGCTACATCGTCGTCGAGGACGCGATCCCGGCGGGATGCGTCGTCGTGCCGGGGAGCGTCGACGGAGACTTCGCCTCCTACGCAATCGAGCGCGGGCGGATCGTCTTCCGAATCGTCCACGCGGAGGACCAGGAGTCGCACACGCTCTCCTACCGCCTCTACCCGCTCCACGCGGGGTCGTACCGCGTGCCGCCCATGGCCGCGGGGACGCCATGGGGGGCCTCGGCGGCCCGCCTCGCCGCGCGCGAGAAGACGTTCGACGTCCTCGCGGCGGGAGCGGATTTCCGCGACGGGTACGTGCGGACGCCCGACGAGCTGTACGGCCTCGGCTCGCGCCTCCACGGACGCAAGGAGTACGACAAGGCGCTCGCGCCGCTGACGGAGCTCCTCTCGAGGTGGAAGCTCCAGGACGGCGTCTACACGACGGTGTCGCGGCTCCTCGTCTCGATCTACCTCGAAAAGAAGGACAGCGAGAACGTGGTCCGCTTCTTCGAGGTGATGAAGGAGAAGGACCCCTCGACGGTGATCTCGTTCGACGACATCGTGCGGATCGGCGCGGCGTACCGCGAGATGAAGGAGTTCGAGCGCGGGATGCAGGTCTTCCGCGGCACGGCGGACGCCTACTTCCTGCAGGAGGCGAACGTCAGCGGGTCGCTGGAGGCGCTCGGCAAGACGCGCTCCTCCGTCGAGTTCATGCGGAAGCTCGCGCTGTCGTACCCCGACACGGACGTGTCCCGCTCGACGGTCTACGGCCTGGGAGGCGACCTCTTCCGCCGCGCGAAGGCGATGGAGGAGGGGCCCGCGCCGACCGACAAGGAGAAGTTCAGCCGCGCGCAGCTCCTCGCGGAGTCGATCGCCTGGCTGCGGGGGACGCTGCGCGAGAACCCCTCGGCGAAGAACATCGACGAGGTGGTCTTCACGCTCGGCAACGCCTACCTGGAGCAGGAGGCGTACGAGACGGCGGAGGCCTGGAGCCGCCTCTCGGTCGAGCGGTTCAAGGAGAGCCGCTTCCAGCACAGCTTCGAGTACATGGTCGCCTACGCGCTCTTCGCGGTGAAGAAGTACGACGAGGCGCTCGCGATGTGCGGGACGATCATCGCGGCGAACAATCCCGGCCCGAGCGAGTACGCGCCGCAGGCGCGGCACATGATGGGGCAGATCTTCCACGCGATGGGGCAGGTGGACAAGGCGCTCGCCAGCTACCGCGAGGTGCAGGCGAGCTTCCCCGACGCGGCGCGGGCGATCGAGTATCTCGAAAAGCAGGCGCTGTCGCTTCCGGAGGTGACCTCGGTCGCGCTGAAGGAGAAGCACGAGGTGGAGTTGGAGAGCCGCGGGGTCGCCGAGGTGACGATGAAGGCGTACAGAGTCGACCTGATGATGCTCTACCTGAAGCAGCGGAGCCTGAACGACGTGACGAAGGTGAACCTGGCGGGGGTGAAGCCCGTGTGGGAGAAGACGGTGAAGCTGGAGAACGGCTCCCACTTCAAGAAGGTGGAGACGCGGATCGCGATCGACGTCCCGGGACCGGGGGCCTTCCTGATCATCGCTCGCGCCGGGGACATCTCGGCCTCGGGGATGCTGCTCTCGAGCGACCTGACGCTCGACGTGCAGGTCGACCTGCAGGGGGGTGTGGTGCGGACGAACGCGATCAGCCGGGTGGACGGAAAGTTCATCGAGAACGCGAAGGTGAGCGGGATCGGCTCACGCGACTCCGGCTTCTTCCATGCGCGGACCGACCTGCGGGGCGTGGCGGAGCTGGAGGGGCTGCACGGCTTCCCGACGGTGATCGTCGAGAGGGAGGGGCACTACGGCTTCTTCCGCGGACGGACCGACCTGGGGATGGCGGAGGCCGCCGCGCAGCAGGAGCAGTACCAGCAGCGGCTCGGGAAGCAGCTCGACAACAAGCGGGCGGCGCTCCAGGAGCTGGAGAAAAACCTGAAGGGGCTGAACGACGAGCAGAACGCGCTGTGGAACGAGAACTCGAACCGCGCGCAGAAGGGGTGCGAGGTCGAACGGACGAAGTGATCCACGAAGACACACGAAGACCACGAAGGGCGAGGGATCGGGTCGCGCGGCGATGACGAACTCACGCGAGAGGCACATTCGTGTGTCTTCGTGTGACTTCGTGGATCGTCAGCCCGCGTACTCCTCGTCCTGGTCGATCGCGGTGAGGACCCAGCCGAACTCGCCGCTGACGACCTTGGAGTGGCAGAACTCGCAGACGCCGGCCATGCTGATCTTCAGATCGGCCCCGCAGCTCGGGCAGCCGCCGCCGACCGCCGCGTCCTGCTTGTCGCATCCGATCCGCCGCACGAACGTCCAGTACTCGCTGAAGCGCCGCCGCTTCGTCTTCGACCCCTCGAGCACCTTCCCCGACTTGTCCGTCGTCGACTCGAGCCCAGAGGCGTAGATCCGCGCCGTCACGCTTTCGTAGAAAGCGTCCGTGTCGATCTTCGCCACGGTGATCTTCTCGATCTGCGGGTCCTCCAGGCGGTTCACGATCCCCGCCGACTTGTACTGCTCGATCCAGTACCGGTGCGACGCGAAGAGGTGGTCGGTCTCGAAGGGCCGCGCCAGCTCCCACGTCTGGTTCGACCACGCCTCCTGCAGCTTCAGGAAGCACTTCTTGGCCGTCTCCGCGAAGGTGTCCCAGGAGAACTCCGGGTGCCTCGCCTGGAAGGCGCGCCGCTCCTCCCCGAGCGTCGGCGCGAAGACGGTCGCGAGGTCCGTGCCGACCTCCTCGCCACCGGAGGGGGCGATCACCTCCGCCGGCTTCTTCACCGCCACGGAGATGCCGGCGACGAACCAGTGGAACCGCCCGTTCTTCGTGATCTGCCCGCAGTGCGGGCACGTCCCGTTCGGCCGGACCTCTTCCGCGCTCCCGCAGGCGGGGCAGCCGAGCCGCGTGATCTCCTCCGGCGGCTTCGAGCGGACGTCCGCGTCGCGCACGAAGGTCCAGGTCTCCTCGGTGTACCACTGCGTCGTCCGCCCGCCGGACGTCTCGCGGTAGTTCGCGACGAAACGCACGTTCACGCGCGTCTGGTCGCCCAGCCGCACGTTCACGACCTTCGACGACGCGATGAGGACCTGCTCGACCGAGGTGACGTCCTTTGCGAGCGCGGCGCGATCGAGGAGCCCCTTGGAGACGTAGGGAATGAGCGGCGCGAGCTCCCGCTTCCCGCGCTGGACGTGGTAGCGGGCGTAGAGGAGCTGCACGAAGTCGAGGAAGAGGGGCGTCGAGAAGTAGGGGTCCTTCGCGCGGAGCTGCGCGATGGACGCCGTGGACTGGACCGCCTCGAGCGACCGCAGCACCGGCCCCGATCCCCCGACGGTCGCGGGGGAGTTGCTCGACTTGTACCAGAGCACGATCCCGGCGATCACCACGGCGGTCACCGGCAGCCCGACCTGCGGGCACTCGAAGCAGAACTGGATCCAGAAGCGGAAGATGAACTCGAGGATGAGCCCGGCGCACTCCCCTCCGCCTCCGCCTCCTCCGCCGCCTCCGCTTCCCCCTCCGCCGCCGTAGGAGCCGCCGCCGCCGACGCGCGCGAGCAGGATCCCGGGCAGGAAGAAGATCGCGAGGGCGACCAGGAGGTAGGGGAGAAGACGTCGTCTCATCGGGGGGCAAGTATACCTGCCGGCGGCGCGTCGCGAAAAGCATCGCCGCGCGGCCGATGCATGCCCGCTCTTGCGATGGCGCGCCACGCGCGCTCTATCGCCCGCTTCGCGGGCTACGTCCCCGCCCGTGCAGCGAATTCCGCGGGCTTGCGCCCGCGGCTCTTCCCTGCCGCCCGCTTCGCGGGCTGGCCCCCAGCGCGCGAAGCGCGCGACAGACAGCAGCCGTGGGCGCAAGCCCACGGGAACTCGGCCGGGCGAGGACGCGGAGCCCGCGAAGCGGGCGACAGAGCGATGCAGGAGGGGTCATTCGCCCCCGCGCGCCACGGGGGTGCCCGCGCAGCGGGAGAAGCTCGCTTTCGCGAGCCCGGCCCGCTGCGCGGGCACCCCGCGGCTCGCCCACCCGGGCCTCTCCCCGCCCCGGCCCCCACCCG
>ORJL010072432.1_pt1 | contig 10065 bp, 8 predicted proteins | sample 1779941 | NCBI WGS metagenome assembly ORJL01 (sample SAMEA104232317, study PRJEB22302) | groundwater metagenome | biome: forest; feature: aquifer; material: groundwater | place: USA | collected 2011-08-07 | depth 5.8 m | reverse complement strand
CGCATGGCCTATTATTATTTTGGCAGCAAGGAGGGGTTGTTCCTCGCGGCGCTGGAAAGGACCTATTTCGAGCAGGTCGAGGTCGAGAAAGCTATTGATGTCAACGCGCTGGATCCGACGGTGGCCATCGAGGCGCTGGTTTCTGCGAAGTTCGAGCACTACGTGAAATATCCTCACTATGTCGAGTTTCTCAAGCTCGAGAATGTCTATCAGGCGCGGCACCTCAAGACTTCCAAGAGGCTCGCCGAGATGCGCGCGCCGTTTATTTCCATGATCAGCCGAGTGCTGGAACGCGGCCAGGCGCTCGGTGTCTTGCGCAAGAATGTCGATCCGCTCGATCTCTATATTTCGATCTGCGCGCTCGGATTTTTTGTTTTCTCCAATCGTCACACGCTCGGTGCGATATTCAAGGCCGATCTCACAAGTCCGGCCGCATTGAAGCGCCGCCGCCAACTGATCATCGACATGGTGACCTGCTATCTGCAGGCCGTCTGACAGCGAATAGCGTCTGCTTTGGTAGATATCCGAAGCTTGACACCCTACGACTATTCTATTTAACTCACACATGAGTTAACTAAAACAATATCGGGAAGAGACGCTCGGGCTCAGGCGGACGGGACGGTTGCAGCCGCACCGTCAACAGCCCCGAAACTGAAAATGATGGAGTCGGCTCCGTGCTTGCGCACGGCCGGCGAACACCGTTGTAGGTGGCTGAAGGGGCCGTGCGCCGTGTATCGGTTGGAAGACTTCAGATTTGTCACCGGCCAAGGCCGCTACGTAGACGACGTCGTTCTACCGGGTCAGTGCTATCTCAAAGTCGTTCGCTCGCCTCATGCTCATGCTGCGATACGTGCGATTGACGTTCGCGCGGCGGCCAATCTCCCGGGCGTTCTTGCGGTTCTCACGGCCGAAGACATGCGCGCAGACAAAATCGGTGACATCGGTTGCCATTTCTATCCTGAGGACTTGTATCCGGCCGCGCCGAGTCGTCGCATTGTCCGCTCCATTCTCGCCGACGAAATTGTTCGACATGTCGGGGATCGCGTTGCGGTCGTCATCGCCGAATCCGCCCAGATCGCTCGCGACGCCGCTGAACTTGTGAAGGTCGAGTATGATGCGTTTCCCAGCGTGGTGAGTGTCGAGCAGGCGCTGAAGCCGGATGCACCCCAGCTTTGGACCGAGGTGCCCGGCAATGTTCTGTTTCGATACTCACTCGGCGATAGGGCCGCGACAGAAGCCGCTCTCGGAAAGTCGGCTCACGTTGTCATCCTCGACCTGGTCAATCAGCGAATCGCGGCGCTGCCGCTCGAGCAACGAGGTGCGATCGGTGAGTATCATCCCGACAGCGGTTACATCCTTCATACCAGCGCGCAATCGCCTCACCGACTTCGTTCACAGCTGGCGCAAGGCGTTCTGCACGAAGCCGAAAATCGCGTGCGCGTCATCGTCAAGGATGTCGGAGGCGCGTTCGGTCTGAAGGTTGCGCTCTTTCCCGAAGAGGCGCTGGTATTGTGGGCATCGAAGACGGCGGGGCGTCCGGTCAAATGGGCGCCCGATCGGTCCGAGAGCTTCCTGTCGGACGATCACGCCCGCGATCAGACGGCAAGTCTGAAGCTGGGTCTCGACGCTGAAGGGCGGATTCTCGCGTTCGGTGCGGAACTGACCTCGAATCTTGGCGCCTATCTGGCGAGCACCGGCACGGTCTCCGCGATATTTGGCCCGCAGATGTCGACCGGGATCTACGATATCCCAGCCGCCTGCGTTACGGTGACCGGTGTCGTCACGAACACCCAACCGATCGCACCTTATCGTGGTGCCGGACGGCCGGAAGCCATCTACACAATCGAGCGCCTGATCGAGCGCGCGGCCGCCGAGATCGGAATCGATACAATCGAACTGCGACGCAAGAACATCATTTGCGCAAAGCAATGGCCGTACAAGACGTCGTTGGGCGCGACTTATGATTGCGGCAATTTCAGTGCGCCGCTTGAGCGCGCGTTGGAACTTTCGGATTGGGATCGATTCTCTCAGCGCCGGCGCGATTCCTCCCGGAGCGGCAGGCTCCGCGGAATCGGCATCGCTTCGTACATTGAAGTAGCCGCCTTCTTCAACGACCAGATGGAAATCCATATCGAACCGGATGGCTCGGCAACCATCGTCGCGGGCAGCGTGTCGAGCGGGCAGGGCCACGAGACCGTGTTTGCGACGCTCTTGCAGGAATGGCTCGGGGTTGCGAGAGAACGGGTGCGATTGCTGACCGGCGATACGGCGATCGTCCCCTTTGCACGAGGGACGTTCGGTTCGCGCACCATGACCGTTTGCGGCAGCGCGCTGAAGTTTGCAGCCGACAGGATCGTTGAAAAGGCGACTGGCATCGCAGGCGAACTCCTCGAAGCCGATGTCGATGATATTTCGTTCAATGCGGGGCGATTCAGCGTCAGGGGCACAGATCGCTACGTCACCCTGGACGCGGTCGCCGCTGCATCGTATCGCGGCACGACGGCTGATACCGGCGCTGAACTCGGCTTGCGCGCCACGGCAACATTCGCTTCGCCGCCCGCCAACTATCCCAATGGCTGCAATGTCTGCGAAGTCGAGGTCGATCCAGAAACCGGTTCTGTCGAAATCCTTCGCTTTGTGGCGGTCGACGATTGCGGACGGGTGCTGGATCCTGAACGTCTCGAAGGCCAGATTCATGGCGGACTTGCACAGGGTATCGGGCAGGCGCTGTTCGAAAACATCGTGTTCGACGCCGAAGGCCAACTGATTTCCGGCTCCCTTCAGGATTACTGCATTCCGCGGGCGGACCATCTTCCCAATTTCGTGTCGGATTCGATTGAAGTCCTGACCGCGACAAATCCGCTGGGCGTCAAGGGAGCGGGGGAGGCCGGCTGCGTCAGCGCGCCAGGCGCCGTGGTCAATGCCGTACTGGACGCCCTCAAGCCGCTTGGCGTTCGAACGCTTGAAATGCCTTTGACGCCGCCTCGGGTTTGGCAAGCCATTCGGGATGTCCAGAAATCATCGTCAAGACAGTCTATCGCGGTTCAATGAAACGGGAGGAAAAGATGGCAATGCGTAGTCTCATCGCTTTGGCAATCGCCATGACGAGTTTCATCTCGGTCGGCGGCGCGGAGGCGGCTGACAAGGTTCGTGTCGCAATTGCTGCCGTCTATGTGCCATTTGCTCCGATCTATGTGGCCGAAGAGCTGGGCTATTACAAAGAAAACAACCTCGAAGTCGAGCCGACGGTCTATCGCGGCGGTGGTCCAGCCCAAGAGGCAATGGCCGCCGGTGCAGCCGACATATTGACCAATTCGCCGATGGGGGCGGCGCTGGCGATCAGCAAGGGCGTGAAGCAGAAGATTGTCGCTGCCGGCGGTACGGTTACGCCGGGCGGATGGCACCTGATCGCCCGCAAGGATTCCGGTATCAAGAGCATGGAAGACTTGAACGGAAAGAAAGTGGGCGTCAGCGGAAAGGGCTCGACCAGCGATTTCTTCGCCTTGTGGGCCGCCAAGAACGCCAATGTTTCAATCCAGACCATTCCGCTCGGCGGCAATGGATTGTTGCCGGCGATCAAGAACAAGCAGGTCGACGCCATTATCCTCTGGCCTGCATTCAGCTTCCGCGCATTACAGGACGACACTCTGAGTGATCTGGTCAATCTCGGAAAGGTCATGGGTCCCGTGGTCCCCGACAGCGTCGTCGCGTCCGAGGAAATGATCGAGAAACGTCCGGACGTTCTCAGGCGCTATCTGCAGGCGTTGCTGAAGGCCGTGGACTACATGCAAAAGAACGAGGAGTGGACCAAGAAGTACATCGCCAAGTATGCCGGCGAGAGCGATCCCGTCGTTCTCGATCGGGCGTATCGCGATGTGATCATGCAAATTCGCCTGGACGGCATGATCGAGCGCGATTGGATCAAAAACTCCCTTGAGCTGATGAAGCTGGTTACTCCGGAGGAGACACCTTCGATCGACGCTGTCTTCACCAGCAAGTTTCTGCCCGTAAAACAATAATTCGTTCGAGGTTCGGCACATCGATGGAACTGCGTCGGCAGATATTGATCGGGCAGGTTCTGTTTGTGGGACTGTTTCTGAGCGCCTGGGAGGTGGCGACGCGTCTCGATTGGATCGGGATCGATGTGCTGCCTCCCTTCTCGACCGCAATGGTGCGGTTGGTCGAACTGTTGGGGACAAAGAGCTTCCTGATAGATTTCGGCGCGACGGCGGCCCGGGTCGGCGCTGCGTTTGCGATCGGAGCCCCGGCGGCTCTCCTTGCCGGGTTTCTGCTTGGAGAGTGGCGTGAAGCCGAGAGAATGAGCCGGCCCGTGATCAATTTCGCGCTGAGCATACCGCAGTCGATCTTTCTGCCCATATTCATTCTCGTATTCGGGATAGGTGCGATGCAAAAGATCGTCTTCGGCATCACGCATCTGTTTTTCGTGACCCTGGTCAACACCATCGCTGCGGTGCAAAGCATTCCCAAGGATCAGGTTGTCGCCCTGCGATCGTTCGGGGCAACGCGCTGGCAGATCTATACGCGGCTTTATGTGCCGGGCATGTTGCCGCTGGTCCTGACCGGGCTTCGTCTCGGAATGATCTTCAATATTCTGGGCGTGTTGCTCGCCGAAATGTACGCCTCTCAAACCGGACTGGGGAAGGCGATTTTTGCCTGGGGCGAAAGCGGCGACACAGTACCTTTGACGGCGGCCATCATCGCAGTGTCGGGGAGTACGATTGCTCTCAATGAAATCATGCGTGGGTTCGAACGAAGAGCCTATCGCTATCAGCTTGAGGCGCACAGGGGATGATCGATCAACCGCCAGAAGCTGTGTGCGAGAAGTCCGCCGCTGTAGCGGTGCGGCACGTCAGCAAAGTGTTTCCCAACGGCTTCCACGCGCTGGACGATATCGCTCTCGATATCGAAGACGGTCAGTTTCTGTCCGTCGTGGGTCCCAGCGGTTGCGGCAAGTCTACGTTGCTCCAGATCGTGGCAGGGCTCGTGCCCGCCTCGCAAGGACAGGTGCTTATCGCCGGCCTGCCGATTGCGAAGCCACAGCCGCGCGATATCGCCGTCATATTTCAGGACGCACTTCTCCTGCCCTGGAAAACGACGTTGCAGAATGTCGAGTTTCCGCTCGACTTGCAGGGGGTTTCCGCCGCCGAACGAAGGTCGAAGAGCATTCAGATGCTCGATCTGGTCGGCCTTGGCGATTTCGGCGCGAGCTACCCGCACCAGCTTTCGGGAGGCATGCGCCAACGCGTGGCGATCGCACGGGGACTCGCGCAGGATCCGCGGATCATTCTCATGGACGAACCGTTCGGTGCGCTCGATGAGCAGACGCGCATTCGAATGGGGCAGGAACTCGTAAGAATTTGGGAGCAGTCGCGGAAAACGGTCCTGTTCATAACGCACAGCATTACCGAAGCGATTTTCTTATCGGACGTCGTCGTGGTCATGGGGCGAAATCCGGGGCGCATCCTCGAGCGCATTCCGATTCCCCTGCCGCGGCCTCGTGTCGCCGACATGATCGGAACCGACACCTTCGGTGAATTGAGAAACCGTATCTGGAATCTCCTGACCGACGACATCGAGCAGGCATCGGCCGCTCCAAATTTATGAAACGCACGGGTCTCGTCAAAATCGCGATCGCGGTCGGGTTCCTCCTTTTGTGGGAGGCGATTTGCCGCGCGAAGCTTGTGAGCCCGATCATCCTGGCGCCTCCCTCGGATATCGTCGCCGCGCTCTTAAGCAGCGGCGGAGAATTCTTCGTCGCATTCCAGATCACCGCTGCGTCGATCCTCGTCGCTGCGATCCTGGCCTGGATCGTCGGTATCGGATTCGGTCTGGCGATCGGGCTTTCGCCGCTCGGTTATGGCGTCTTCTCGCCGCTGCTGATGAGCTTCTTCGCGATACCGCTGATAACCTTCTATCCCTTGTTTATCGTCTGGTTCGGAATTGGTCCCGCGTCGAAGATCGCGTTCGCGGTGATGACCGGTTCGGTGCCGATCGCTCTGAACACCATGGATGGTGTCAGAATGATCGATCGGGGCTTTGTGCTGCTCACGCGCTCGATTGGCGCATCGATGGTGCAATCCTACTTGCGAATTTATCTGCCGTTGGCGTTGCCGGCAGTTTTGTCGGGACTGCGGATCGGCACGTCGCTCGTCGTTATCGGCGTAATTGTCTGTGAAATGCTCGCGTCGGTCGATGGAATAGGATTCTGGATTTCGTACAACCGCACATTGTTCAAAACCGGGCATGTCTATCTCGGCATTGCGCTGGCAATGTCGCTCGTTGTCGTTGTCAACTTCAGTCTCGGACAAATCGAACGCCGTTTTGCATTGGCGGGTTCGGAATCGCGCGAAGCGTCGCTGGGAGGATGAAATCGTGAACGAGTTTGCGGGCAAGCACGCCGTTGTTACCGGCGCCGGAAGCGGCATCGGTCGTTCGACCGCAATGGAGTTGGCGGAGCGGGGCGTTGTGCTCACGATCATAGACCGGGATTTCGTCGGGCTTGAGAAGACTGCGGCGATGGCAAAGGAAAAAGGCGCGGCGCCCCAATCGTATCAGTTGGATGTCTCGGATTCGTCTGCGGTCAATGAGACGATGAAAAGGATCGAGCGCGATCGCGGCGCTGCCGACTACCTCGTGAATGGCGCGGGAGCATTCTTCTCCGGCGCAATCGAAACCTTGTCCGACGAAATATGGCAGCAATGCTTCGCTGTGAATTCTTTCGGCGTGTTTTGCGTGTGCCGTGCGCTGTTGCCGGAAATGATGAAGCGGGGAAAAGGCGCGATCGTCAATATTTCGTCCCTGCATGCTCAGAACGGACAGCCGAACGCTTCCCTTTACGCGGCCTCGAAGGGTGCGGTGATGGCGTTCACGAAGTCGCTGGCGCGCGAGAAGGCAGCAAACGGAATTCGTGCCAATATCGTCGCCCCGGGGCCGATCGATACTCCATTTTGGCGTCGTGCGATGGTCGGTGATGACGCGGCTGCGGTGATCGCGCAGCGCGTGAAGAGCATTCCGCTAGGCCGGCTTGGTCAGCCTGACGATGTGGCTAAGGTGATCGTATTCCTGCTGTCGTCGTCGGCGGCCTATATGACCGGACAGGTTGTCACCGTTGGTGGCGGCGAAATTATGCCTTGATTTCAGCTTAAAGAAGTCGGTCGGGCGTTGCGGCGCATGGGCGCATTCGGCCGAGGAGCAGCACCACGCAGGGAATTGAAAGGTTCGGTGTTCATCATTCCTGTGCGGCGTATTTTTGTGGGATGTTATTTGTAGCTTTGAAGTCCGCGCAGGTCGCGTTGACTGATACGTCGTGAAGGCCCTTTCAATGTCGTCAAGCCGTAAGGCCTGAACACGGGCATCGGCCGCTAGCCGAGCGTGTGAACTCGCGACAAATGCGTCGCTGCCTGTTCTGATCGATCGATAAGCCGTCGCGTAGCAGCATTACATGAACACGCCGGCGCCCTCCGTCGCCGTCTCGACGGAGGGGTTCGAGCCGGATCAAAGGAGCGTCGAGGCGCCCAGTCTGGAATTTGGCTGCTCGGCTTGCTCAGGCTGCTGCATGAAATGCCATACGATTGCAGCGATCTCGTCCGGTTTGCTGTCCAGCGCGAAGTGGCCAGCATCGATCATGTGAATGTTCGCGTTCGGCACATCCACCTTATATCTTTCGGGTTGGCCGATATCGAAAGACGGGTCGTACTTCCCCCAGAGAACCAGGAGCCTCGGCTGCGTCATCTTCAGCCATGCTTGCCACTGCGGATAAGCGGAGACATTGCTGCGATAGTCATAAAACAGATCGGCCTGAATCTGCGCTTGGTCCGGCGCACTCAGAAAGCGGAGCTCGTCGGTCCACAGATCCGGGTCGTATCGTTCGAAATCGAGATCATGACCTAAGTGTCGATTTTTCGTCGCTTCAGCAGAAAGAAAATTCTCCCTAAGAGCCTGTTCATTGGCATGCCGATCCGCCCAGAACGCTCGGCGAGTTGTCCAGAGTGGCCCGAGGCCTTCGTCATGCGCTACCGCATTCTGCACGATAAGGGCTTCGATCCGGTCCGGGCGTGCGAGCGCTATCCGAAATCCCACCGGTCCACCATAGTCCTGCATATAGAGCGTGTAACGCTTTAGCCCTATCGCCTCGACGAAGTCTTGCGTGACCGAAGCAAGGCGATCGAATGTGTAGTCGAAATGCTTCGGGTCCGGCCAATCGCTGTGACCGAAGCCGGGATAGTCAGGAGCAATGAGGCGAAAGCGATCAGAAAGACGATGAAGCAGCGGATTATACATCCTGGACGAAGACGGAAAGCCGTGAAGCAGCAGAAGAGTTGGCGCATCTGCCGGGCCGGCCTCCCGGTAAAATATCGAGAGATCGCCTACACGCACTGTGCGATGGAAGATCGGACGTTGCAAAAGCGACTCCTCGGTCCGATTTGGTGAGAGGCGAGCCAATTCATGGAGGCCCCGAGGCTCATCACTCCGCTATGTGAATTCTTCGCCGATCATCATCGAACCGATCGCCCGCGCCGACAAAGAAGGCGCCGGAGGTCTCTCTGATAGGATCGGCTTTCGGTTTCGGCTCTGAGAAGATCAGTGCCGAAAATACCCAATGCGACCAGGGAACTGGCCGGCGGGGGCTTTCCATCATGTAGACTCCTTCAGCGTGGAGGTGTCGACCGGCATCTTTCGCAGCCGTTTGCCGGTTGCCGCGAAGATCGCATTTGCCACAGCCGGTACTATGGCTGAAGTACCGGCTTCGCCCATACCGCCCGGAAGCTCTGTGCTCGAGACGATATGTACATCGATCTGCGGCGCCTCGTTGATGCGCAACATCTGGTAGCTGTCGAAATTGGACTGCTCCACGCGCCCGTTCTTCAGCGTGATCTCGCCATGGAGCGCAGCCGTGATTCCGAACACGACTGCACTCTGCATCTGGGCACGAATTGTGTCGGGGTTGACGACGATGCCGCAATCGACTGCGCAGACAACACGACGGACGCGGACTTCGCCGCTTTTCGCCACTTCGACTTCGGCCACGAGTGCCATGTAGGAGCCAAAGGCGTTCTGAATCGATACGCCGCGTCCGGAGCGAGGCGGTAGCTTTCCACTCCAGCCGGATTTTTCAGCCGCGAGCGCGAGAACGGCCTTGGCGCGCGGGGTCTTGTCGAGAAGACCAAGCCGGTAGGCGACCGGATCCTGTCCTGTTGCCGCGGCCAGTTCGTCCATGAAGCTTTCGGTGATGAACACGTTGTGCGAGGGACCAACGCTGCGCCAGAACGCGGTGGGGATGGCCGGCGGCTCCACCCGCACATATTCGACTTGAAGGTTCGGCAGGTCGTAGACAAGGTCGATCGCACCCTCTGTGGTGTCGGGATCGAGACCGTTGTTGAATGCCGGCGGCAGCCATCGCGCAATCACCGACGGTCCAGCAAAACGGTTGCGCCAGGCAACGGTCTTGCCCGCCGCATCGAGTCCGGCCGACAACCGGTCAAAGAACATCGGCCGGTACATATCGTGCTGAATGTCTTCCTCGCGCGTCCACACGACCTTGACCGGGCCGTCAACTTGCTTAGCAATTTGCACCGCACGCTCGACGCCGTCGCTTTCGAGCCTGCGGCCAAATCCCCCGCCGATCAGATGGTTGTGCACCACGACCTTGTCGAGCGGCAGACCCGCAACCTTCGCTGCGGCGCGCTGGACGCGAGCGATGGCCTGAGTGCCGACCCAGATTTCGCAGGCGTCCGGACGGACGTGAACCGTGCAATTCATAGGCTCCATGGTCGCATGCGCGAGGAACGGTACGTGATAGGTGGCGTCGACCTTGGTCGCCGCACCTGCAATCGCGCCGCTGGCGTCGCCTATGCGTTGAGCCACGACACCGGGCTTCTGCGTCGCCTGTTCGAGCTTGGCCAGGATGTCGTCGGTGCCGAGCTTTGCGTGCGGGCCGTCATCCCATTCGATTGTCAGGGCCGTGAGGCCCTTCTTTGCCGCACCCATGTGATCGGCGACCACGGCGACAGCGTCGTCGAGCCGGACGATCTGGCGCACGCCCTT
>ORJL011571959.1_pt1 | contig 10066 bp, 6 predicted proteins | sample 1779941 | NCBI WGS metagenome assembly ORJL01 (sample SAMEA104232317, study PRJEB22302) | groundwater metagenome | biome: forest; feature: aquifer; material: groundwater | place: USA | collected 2011-08-07 | depth 5.8 m | reverse complement strand
CCCGCGCGAGCATCTCGCGCCCGTCATCCGCCACGATCTCGCTCAAGCGCACCAGGGCCGTGCCCCCGGTCTTCACCGGCAGCACGTCGTGCAACCGCAGGCGGCGCGCCGCCATCGACAGTCCGCGAATGTCCCGATCGTCATCGCGCAGCAGGTCGAAGACGATGAGCGCGGCCGGCTGCGCCTGCTCCGCGCGGGCGACGTCCGTGGCCGCGGTCAGGGGAATGCGGCCCTGCAAGCGGCCAAACGGCAGCGGCCGGCCCTTCGCGTCGGTGGCCACAATCTCCCCATCGAGCAGCAGCGGCCCCTTCACCTTGCCGGCGAGCTTCTTCAGCGCGGTGACGATGGCGGGGAACTGGTGGGCCTTCGCGTTCCCGTTGCGCGAATAGATTTCGACGTGCGCGGGCTCCTTGCCCGACGGAGGCCGCAGATCGACCAGTGCGCGGATGCCGTCGTACTTCGGCTCGTACACAAACCCCGGCTGGACCACCGGCGGCGGGTCCAGGGAGGCCAGCATCGGCCGCACCTTTGCGGGGTCGTCACGCCATTTCGGCACGCGGCGATCTTACAGTCGCTGCCGTGATCGCGGGACAGTTTCCCGGCGCCGCCGTCTCTGGTATGCTCCCGCACGGTTTTAACCGAAGGAGCTCACATGCGCACCCGCCTGCTGTTCGTCGTGGCCGCCTTGCTCTTCGTTTCCGTAGCCTCATCTCCCGCCACCGCCCAGACCGTCACCGGCAGCCTGCAAGGCACCGTCACGGATGCGACCGGTGCCGTGCTGCCGGGCGTCACCATCACGATCCGCAACCTGGAGACGGGCGCGGTGCGGGAAGGCATTACAAACGACCGCGGGTTCTACGCCGCGCCGTTCCTGCCGATTGGCCGCTACAGCGTCACGGCGAGGCTCGCCGGCTTTGCCAGCTACGTGCGCGACAACGTGGCGGTGGACCTGAACGAGACGCGCGTCGCGGACTTCCAACTGAAACCCGCCTCGGTGGAGGAAACCGTCACCGTCGTCGGCGCGGCGCCGCCCATCAACTCGGTCAATGCCGAAGTGAAAGATCGCCTGTCGGCCGAGCAGATCATGGACAAGCCCACGATCAGCCCTGGCAGTTTCCTGTCGCTGGCGGAGGTCTTTCCCGGGTTCCAGGACAATCCGACATCGGGCCAGAACAACCCGACTGCGTCGTCCGGCTCGTCGATCAACTTCAACGGCACCGGCACGCGCGGCGCGACGTTCCAGATCAATGGCGTGAACAACGACGATTCGTCCGAAAACCAGAACCGGCAAGGCGCGGCCTTGTCGACGATCAAGGAATTCCAGGTCATCACCAATACCTACAGCGCCGAGTTCGGCCGCGGGTACGGCGCGGTCGTGCTGGTGCAGACCAAGTCGGGTACCAACCAGATCCGCGGTGACGCCTACGAGTACTTCCAGGACGGAGACGATCTGACCGGCTTGCGGAAGTTCGCCACGGTCAAGCCGAACAACCAGCGCCATCAGTTCGGCGGCACGATCGGTTTCCCGATCCTGAAGAACCGGATCTTCGGCTTCGTGAGCGCGGATCGCACCAAGCTGGACGGCAAGCTGAACTACGCGCGCGACCTGTTGCTGCCCAACGAGCGGACACCCCGCCTTACGCGCGGGAACGACACGCCGGCGAACCGCGCGTGGATCAACGGCATCATCTCGCGTTATCCGACGGGCGTCACGCCGAACGATCCCCGCAGCAACCGGACCTATGCCACCGTGATCGGTTTCAACTGGCCCGATGAGGATTATTCCGGCCGGTTCGACTGGCAGCTGGGGCAGGACAGCGTGACGGGCCGCTATCAGTACACGCACCAGATTCGTGAGACCGACGACGTCATCCTCGGCGAGCAGGCGCGGCAGGATAACGCCCAGCAGAATTTCGGTTTGACCTGGACCAAGATTTTCCGCAACACCATCGTTGGCGAGTTCCGTTATGGCCTGGGCCTGCGGGACACGAATGTGAATATCGCCGCGGGCAACACCACCCCCATCGTGCGGTTCACGGGATCGCCGGTGTCGGGGACGATTATCGGTAATGCCGGCGCGTTCCCCATCTTGCGCGACCAGCGTGACAACCAGTTCGTCTACAACCTGACGTGGCTTGCCGCCAACAACCACAATGTGAAACTGGGCACCGATGTCCGCCGGCAGCAGCTCGATGACTTCGCCGACAACAACTCGCGCGGCTTCTGGAACTTCAACCGTGTCTGCGCCGGGACGACGTATCCGACGGCGTACGATGCCTTCCTGGACGGCTGCATCGCGTCGCACACGATGGCCTATGGGCCGTTCTTTCTTGAGAACCGCATCAACGAAGCGAATTTCTACCTGGAAGACAACTGGCGCGTGACGCCCACCCTGACGCTCAACCTCGGGTTCCGCTATGAGTACGTGTCGGCGCCCTCGGAGAAAGAGGGCCGGCTCGATTACGGGATTTCCGCCGACGATGACAACTACGAGCCGCGGTTTGGGCTGGCGTGGACGCCCCGCCCATCGGAGGGGTGGCTGCAACTCCTCACTGGCCGGGAGGTCGGCGATTCATCGCTGCGCGGCGGCTACGGCATCACGCACGGCCGCATCTTTCAGTCCGTCTTTTCGCAGTCGGGCGCCAGCCTTCGCGGGAATCCGCCCCTCGCGTTGACCCGCGTGGTCACCAACTCGCTCAACGTCTCGGATCCGACGGGCGGGTTCGTGTTCGTGCCGGGCGTGCAGACCACCCGCCACACGATTACCACGGCCGCAAGCAACCTCGAGATGCCGTACACCCACCAGTGGAGCATGACCTACGAACGGAAGCTGCCGTTTGAGTCGAGCCTGCGGGTCAGCTACAACGGCAACCACGTGATTGGCACCCTGAAGTACGCGCTCGACAACCTGCCGGTCTCCCCGCTGGCTGGCGGGATTCGGGTGGTCGATCATCCGAACAATGCGCCGGCGACCGGATTCCCTGATTTGCGCAACACCGTCATCGATCGGATTGCCGCAAACGTCCAGTGTGCCGGCACGGGACTGCCGGGACTGCCCGTCAACGCCACATGTCCGGTGGTGGTCCCGATTGCCAACAACGAGATCAGCCTGCGGGTGCCGCGGACGAACGAGCGGCGGCCGAACCCCCCGTACGGCACGAACCTGAAGGTGAGCAACGACGCCGAGTCGTGGTACCAGGGCGTGCAGATCGAGTGGGTGAAGCGCGTCAGCAAGGGCCTGCAGTTTCTTGCCAGTTACACCCGCAGCCGGTCCCTGGACACCACGTCCGAAGCGACCTTTGTGGGCGCAGGCGACTCGAATCAGCTGGGACCGAAAGCGAAGTTCGCCAAGGGGTATTCACGCTTTCACACCCCCCATCGTTTTACCCTCAATGGCAGCTACGTGCTGCCGTTCTGGGCTGATCGGCGCGATCTGGTTGGCCAGGTGCTGGGTGGCTGGCAGGTGTCGGGCACGCTGCGGCTGGCGTCGGGCACGCCGTTCACCGTGACCCAGACGGGCCTCGATCTGGACTTCGACGGCTTCAGTGAAGGCCGGCCGGTTCTACTCGATCCGTCACTGGTCGGTCGCTCCATCGACAACCCCGCGACCTCGACGATTCTGCTCCCACGCTCGGGATTCCGCGCGTACACGGTGGGCGATTCGATCGACCAGGTGGTGCCGCGCAATGCCTTCACTGGAGACGGTCTCAACACCGTGGACCTGGGTCTGTACAAGAGCTTCAGGCTCGGGAATCACCAGGCGCTGGCCCTGCGGCTGCAGGCGTTCAACGGCTTCGATGTGGTGCAGTACGGGTTTCCTGATGTGAACTTCTCGAACTCGACATTCGGCCAGTTGACCGCGCTCCACGGGAACTACATTCCCAGAACGCTGCAGCTGACCGCGCGGTTCACATACTGACACGCGCGAGATCGAGGCGGAGCGGTTCCGGGCGCTTCTGACCGCGCCGGCGTCCGGGGTGCCTGCCCGGCCAGTGGGTCGTTTGGGCAGGCGGCGCTGTACCCTGAGGAGGCTTGTGCAATTGTGTGAAGGTGCACTCCGGGCCCGTACCGACCGATAATCCCAGTCCCGGGGGACCGAAACATGGCTGCGCGACCGACGTGGAAGGGCTATCTCAAGATCAGTCTGGTGAACATCCCGGTGCGGGTGTTCCCGGCAACCGACGCGGCGGCGACGGTGAGCTTCAACCAGCTCCACCGCGAGTGCCGGTCGCGCATCAACCAGAAGAAGTGGTGCCCGACGTGCCAGACCGAGGGGGCCAACACCGACATCGTCAAGGGGGATGAGTTCGAGAAAGGCAAGTACGTGGTGATGGAGGAGGAGGATCTGGCCAAGGTCCGGACCGAGTCCACGCGCGTCATCAACATCGTCCAGTTCGCCGAGGCCAAGGTCATTGATCCGGTGTACGTGGAGCGGCCCTATTTCCTGGCGCCCGACGGCCAGGTGGCGGCCGATGCGTTTGCGGTCATGCGCGAAAGCATGGAGGGCAAGGCCGCCGTGGGGAAGGTCGCGCTCTACGGCCGTGAGTACCTGGTGGCGATCATGCCGCGTGAGAACGGCCTGGTGATGTACACGCTGCGCCACGCAAGCGAAGTGCGCGCCATGAGCGAGATCGACGAGCTGAAGGCGGTGCCTGCCAAGATCAAACCCGATGAACTGAAGCTGGCCCGGCAGGTCATCGGCAACTTCGAGGTCGGCGGCGATCTGACGCAGTACAAGGACGGGTATCAGGAAGAACTGCGGCGCATCATCGACGCGAAGATCGCGGGTGAAGAGATCGTGGCGCCCATCGACGAGGCACCGCCCAAGGTGGTCAACCTCATGGAGGCGCTGCGCCAGAGCCTCGAGCGCGTCTCCGCCAACAAGAAGAAGGCGGCACGCGCCGTCTCGGACAAGCCGGCCGCCAGGGCCGTGGCGGCGCCACGCAAGCGTGCACGCGGATGACACATGGACGACTTCGAGAAACTCGGCCTCTTCTATCTGGGGCGTCCTGTCGATCCGGCCACGCGGCTCACCCGGCCTGAACCCTTCCTCCTGGATTCCCGGGACCTGACGACGCACGCGGTGTGCGTCGGCATGACCGGCAGCGGCAAGACAGGGTTGTGTCTGTCGATGCTGGAGGAGGCCGCCATCGACGGCGTGCCGGTCATCGCGATCGATCCCAAGGGCGATGTCGCCAACCTGCTCTTGTCTTTTCCCGCACTTGACGCGGCGTCGTTCGCCCCGTGGGTGAGCGCGGACGAGGCCGCGCGCACGGGGCTGAGCGTTGACGCGTTTGCCGGGCGCGAGGCCGCGAGGTGGCGGGAGGGCCTGGCGGGCTGGGGGCAGGACGGCGCGCGCATCACCCGCATGCGTAACGCCGCGGACTTCGTTGTCTATACGCCCGGCTCCAAGGCCGGCACGCCGTTGTCGGTGCTGAGCTCGCTGGCCGCGCCTCCCCCGGGCGTGCGCGACGATGAGGAAGTGGTGGGCGATCGGGTGTCGAGCACCGTGGGTGCGTTGCTGAGCCTGCTTGGTGTTGAAGCGGACCCGCGCACCAGCCGCGACCACATCCTGCTGTCGACCATCGTGCACGGCGCGTGGAGCGCCGGCCGCGATCTCACGCTGAGCGACCTGATCCACCACATCCAGACACCCGGGATGTCCCGCGTGGGCGTGTTGGAGCTTGAGTCGTTCTATCCGGAGAAGGATCGCTTCGCCTTCGCCACGCGGTTGAACAACCTGCTCGCGTCGCCCGGGTTTGCGGCGTGGCTGGAGGGCGAACCGCTCGACATCGGCCGCCTGCTCCACAACCCGCAGGGCAAACCCAGGGTCAGCATTATCTCGATTGCGCACCTGGACGACGCCGAGCGGATGTTCGTTGTGTCGCTGTTGCTCGGCGAAGTCGTGGCGTGGATGCGCGCGCAGCCGGGCACCACGAGCCTGCGCGCGTTGATCTATATGGACGAAGTGTCCGGCTACCTGCCGCCGGTGGCGAACCCGCCATCCAAAGGACCCCTCCTGACGTTGTTCAAACAGGCGCGCGCGTTCGGCGTGGGTGTCTGCCTGGCCACGCAGAATCCCGTGGATCTCGACTACAAGGCGTTGTCCAACGCGGGCACGTGGCTGATCGGCCGCCTGCAGACCGATCGCGATCGCGCCCGGCTGCTCGATGGCCTTGAGGGCGCGGCGGGCGGCGCGCTGGATCGCGCGTCGGCCGAGGCGGCGGTCGCGGGCCTGGGCAAGCGCCGCTTCCTCGTCCACAACGTGCACGCGAAGGCGCCGGTGGAAATCGAATCGCGCTGGTGTCTCTCGTATCTGCGCGGGCCGATGACGCGCGACGACCTGAAGCGCCTGCGCGGCGCCGCTGACACCCCGGCGATCCGGACAGCCCCGGCGGTCGCATCGATTCCGGCCCCGCCCGTGCCCGAGGCGGCCGCGCGGCCGCTGCTGCCGCCGGACATTCCGCAGTTCTTCGACGGGGGCGGCGGACCGGCCGGCGTCTGGACTCCGTTTCTGTACGGCGCGGCGCAAGTCGCGTTTTCGGATGCGAAGCGGGGGGTTGACGTGATTAGGACAGTCGCCGTGGTGGTGCCGCTGGCGCCGGGCACGGTCGTGGTGGACTGGGATGCCGGCGCGCCCACCGACTTGCTGCCGCAGGGGCTGGAGACCGGCGTGCCGGATACGGGGGCGTTCGCGGCGCTGCCGGCGCAGGCGCAGCAGGTGAAGATGTTCGCGAAGTGGGCAAAGGACCTGGATCGCTGGCTGGGCCGCACGCAGCGCCTCCAGTTGTTGCGCCACCCGGGCCTGGGCCTGACGTCCGCGCCGGGAGAAGACGAGCGCGCGTTCCGGATCCGCCTCGCGTCGGCGGCGCATGAGTCGCGCGACGCCGCCATCGACAAGATCCGTGCGAAGTACGCCTCAAGGCTGACGACCGCCACCGAACGGGTGCGCAAGGCGGAGATGGCCTTGGGCAAGGAGCAGCAGGACGTGTCGCAGCACAAAGTGCAGACGGGGCTGTCGGCTGCGAGCACGGTGGGATCGGCGGTGCTGGGCGCGCTGTTCGGCCGCCGAGGCGGCCTCACCGCGGGCACCATCGGCAAGGCGTCCACCACGGCCAGGGGGTGGGCGCGCGGATCAAAGGAAGCGGACGACGTCGCACGCGCCACGCAGAATCTGGAGGCCGCCCGGCAGGCGCTGGCGGACCTGGAGGGCGAAGTGTCGGCGGCAGTGGCGGCCGTGGATACGTCGATGACGCCGGCGGATCCGCTGGAGACGCTGGCGATTGCACCCAAACGCGGAGGGATCAGCGTGCAGGTGGTGGGGCTGCTGTGGCGCCCGTCGGCTACCTGAGCCCGCGATTCGTCTTGTCGATTTCCTTCATGATGTACCGCACCTCATCGTCGGTCGGGAGCGGACGGGGATCGGGCAACCGGATGTCAACCGGCGGCGCGGCAGGCAGATCCGGGGTCGAGGCCGGCGCGGTCTGCATCGTGGTCCACGCGAAGTAACTGCCGGTGGCCGCCAGCGCGAGCACGATGAGCGCCGCCGCCCACCAGAGACGGCTACTGTGCGGTGTCTTTTCCGCCGCGTGCCCGAATGTCAGGCCGTGGTCAGCGACAGGCTCAAGACCCTCGTCCAACTGCAACGGGATGTCCGCGGCGGTGTGATGATCGTGCTCGACGGGCGCGGGCGGTTCCGCGTCGGCGTGGCCGGCCGCGGACCTGGCGGCCCGGCGGATCATGGCCGCGTTGATCAGGTTGGTGCCGGCGACGCGCCCCTCTTCGAGCGCCCGATCGCACAGGAGATTGATGCGGCGCGGCACGCCCTGCGTCAACTCGGCGATGGCGTTGACGCTCTCGGCGGGGAAGCCCACGGTGTCGCGCCCGCCCGCCACGGCCAGTCGGTGCTGGATGTAGGCATCCACTTCGGCCGGCGACAACGCGCCGAGCACGGCGCGGCGCGAGACGCGCGCGTCAAGCGCCTGCAAGGCATCGCTGCGGAGCGTGTGGAGCAACAGGGGCTGTCCCACCAGGATGATCTGCAGCAGGCGCTGCCCATCCTGTTCGTACGAACCGAGCACGCGGATCTGATCGAGCACCTTGGGCGCCAGGCTCTGCGCCTCGTCAATGATGACGACCGCGTACGAATTCAGCGGCAACAGCGAGCGAAGGAAGGCCTCGAGCGTATCGAGCAACTGGGGCATGTCCGCCTTGGCAAATGCGCCCTTGCGGATTTCATCGCGCGAGACCAGGCCGAAGTCGCGCAGGATCACCCGCAGGACCTCGGCGTCGGACATGTACGGGTTCAGGATGAGCGCGGAAAACGTGCGGTGGCCCAGCGCTTCGATCACGCCGCGGCACAGCGTGGTCTTGCCCATCCCGGTCTCGCCGGTGAGCAGCAGCAGGCCTTCGCGCCGGCGCAGGCCGACCAGCAGTTCCTCGTAGGCCCGTCTGTGCCCGGCGCTCATGAACAGGAACCGGGGATCCGTGGTCAGCGCGAAGGGTTGCTCACGCAGGCCGAAGAACGCTTCGTAAAGCGGCTCGTCGGGCGCCGACGGCGAGGAGGGCGGCTGCACGTCCAGATTATAGGCTCGATCGCCGGGTGGACGATCCGCGGAAGGAAGGGATGGGGTGGATGACGGGAATTGAACCCGCAACGTCCGGCGCCACAGACCGGTGCTCTACCATTGAGCTACACCCACCACAGGGTGAACGAGCAGTTTACCAAAAAACCCCCGACTGCTCGTTGGTGTAATGGCGAAATGGCGACGCGGCGAAATGCCCCGGGCCTATCTCCCGCCGCCCCGTCCTCCCCGCCCCGTCCGCGTGGTGACCCAGGCGCGGAAGGCGGTGGCCTGCTCCGGGGTCAGCAGCGCGGCGATCTTGTCGTGCAGCGCTTCCTGTTCCGCCAGAAACACCTTGCGGGCCTCATCCTGCAGCGCGCGGAGCCGCCCTTCCTGTGCTTCCAGCAACGCCAGGATGTCGGTGCGCTGGCTCTCCGTGAGCTGCACTTCGCTCGAGAGCTCCGCGACGTACTGCTGCGGTGGCGGCCCGAAAACCGGACCGCCGCGCCCGGCGCCGGCACCGCGCCCGGGACCCCCATTCCGCCCGGGGCCGCCGGGACCGGCGCCCCGCATCTGGCCCCCCGGACCCCGCACCACCGTCTGCTGGAGCCACACCCGTTCCACCACCACGCCCGTCAGCACGCCGATCGTGAAGACAAGGCCGATGAACGTGGCGATCCACACGCGAGGTGTCGGGCGAACAAGGCCGGCCATGGTTACTGATCCTTCCTGTACGTGGCCAGGGTGTCATCGGCGTTGGCGCTGAGCATCAGGGACAGCAGCGCGGACTCCGAGACCGTGTCGGACCACAATGCCGACGACACCGGCCAACCCTCGGTGGCGGTGGTGGTGCTCACCGTGGACGCGGGCTCGGGCTGGCTGGCGGTGTCGGTGCCCGTCACGCTGACGGCCGCCAGCACAAGCGCGGCAGCCACCGGGACGAGACGCCACGTCCACCGGCGGAAGTCCAGGCTGTCCAGCCAGCCGCGGGCGCGGCCCTCGGCCTCGGCACGAATGGACGCCATGACGCGTGTGTCGAATCCCAGCGACGCGCCGGTGACGGGCTGCGACCGCAGCCAGGCGTGGACGCCGCGCTGATCGTCAAGCGCGGCCGCGCACGAGGCGCATGTCGCGATGTGCGCATGGAGCCGCGCCTGTTCCTGCGCCGACGCGGTGCCGTCGGCCACCCGCACCAGCAGAGAGGTGAACGCCGCGCAGTGGTCAGTCATGAGTGGCTCCCTTCAGCATCGCCTTGAGGCGCTGCCGTCCCCGGAAAATCCTCGATTCCACCGTGCCCATCGGAATGTCGAGCAGTTGCGCAATTTCCTTGTAGTCCAGGCCCTCGATGTCCCGCAGCACCACGGCTTCCCGCCAGTCGCGGGGCAGGTCTTCGAGCGCCCGTCGCAGCTGGTCGTGGGCGACGCCCCGCTGTTCCAGATTCTCGCCGCTTGCACGCTCGCGGCGGTGGTCCCCGGTCGTGCCCTCCGCCGGATCCGGCTCCT
>ORJL010247449.1_pt1 | contig 10070 bp, 9 predicted proteins | sample 1779941 | NCBI WGS metagenome assembly ORJL01 (sample SAMEA104232317, study PRJEB22302) | groundwater metagenome | biome: forest; feature: aquifer; material: groundwater | place: USA | collected 2011-08-07 | depth 5.8 m | reverse complement strand
TGAGGAGGGGTCGCATGGACCAAGCTGCCACTGGAGGGGATACGCGTCTTGGACATGTGCCCTTTGCTGGCTGGCAATTTCGCCACGGGAATCCTGGCGGACCTGGGCGCGCAGGTCATCAAGGTGGAATCCACCCAGTTCTGGCAGTTCGGGTGCCGGGGTTTCACCGCCCGGCCCACCAAGGACTACGTGCACCGGGTAGGAGCGGCCCTGTGGGGATACCCTCAGTCCGACCCTGGCCCCGATCCTTGGAATCGGGAAAGCCAGTTCCACGCCACCAGTCGCAACAAGCTGAGCATGACAGCATACCTGGTGAAACCCGCGGGTCTGGAGGTGTTCCAACGCCTCATCAGGATCACGGACGTCTTTGTTGAAGGCAACAGCCCACCCTTGATGACGAGGCTGGGGATTGACTATCCCCAACTGAGGGAGATCAATCCGGCGCTAATCATGGTCCGCATGCCTGGCTACGGCCTCTCGGGGCCTTACCGCGACCGCCCTGCCATGGCTGCCACCCTCGAGGCTTTTTGTGGCCACGTTCTGCTCAGAGGGTATCCGGACGTGGACCCATCGGTCGTCCCTCCCACCATCACCTCGGACGGGGTAGCCGGCGCCGGGGCGGGGCTGGCGGCCCTCATGGCCCTGAACTATCGGAACTGCACCGGCAAAGGGCAACTAGTGGAAATGGCCCAGGTCGAGAACTTTATGCCTCTGCTGGGCCAGTTCTTCATGGACTACATCTTCAACAAGAGAGAACCCACGCCTATTGCCGACCGCCATCCTGTCGCGGCCCCCTGCGGCTGCTACCCGTGCGCCGGCGACGACCAGTGGGTGAACATCACCGTCCACAACGATGAAGAATGGGAAGGCTTTTGCCGCTCCCTGGACAATGCGGAGTGGACCAGAGACCCGGACCTGGCTACCGTCACGGGCCGCTACCAGCGCCAGGACGAGATGGACCAGCGCATCGCCGAATGGACCCGGACTCGGGACAAATATGAGGTTATGCGTTTGCTGCAGCGAGAAGGCGTTCCGTCCGGGCCCGTGCTGAAGTCAGGGGAGACCTTTCAGGACCCGCAGTTCAGGGCCAGGGGCTTCTTCCAGGAGTTGGAGCCTCCATCGGTGGGACGATACCTCTCGCCCGGGATCCCGTGGAAGATGTCGCGGACCCCACTGCGCATCCGCTATCCCGCTCCCAATCTGGGTGAGCACAACGAGTATGTCTACAAGGAGGTTCTAGGCTATACTGACGAGGAGTACGCACGTCTGGAAGCGGAAGGTCACATCGGGACCGAGCCCGCTGCCCATATCCCATGACGAAGCTAGTCTCACGGCATTCATAAGCGCCCGCTTGTCATCGCAGCCAAATTGAAGAAGGAGGCAACATGGTTATCCCTATAACACAGGTAGCCAAGGGCATCTTTAGGGTAGGCCCGCTGGATACTGGACATGCCAGCGCACCCACTACGCCGTATATTGTTGTGGGCAGCCAGCGCACCGCCATTGTGGAGCCGGGTGAGGACGGGCAGGCCCCCGGCCTGCTGGAAGCCGTCAAGCTATGCGACTTACCTCTGAGCCACGTCGCCTACATCGTCCCCACTCACATCCACATGCACCACATCCAGGGGGCGCCCCTGCTTCTGAAACAATTGCCTCAGGCCAAGTTTGTGGTCCATCCGCGCGGCGCACCCCATGTCATCGAGCCGGCCCGGCTCGTCCAGAGCACCATAGAGGCATGGGGCGACAAGTGTTACGGGACGTTCTCTGCCATACCCAAGGAGAAGGTAATGACTGTGGAGGATGGCCAGGTACTGGACCTGGGCGACACCGGACTCGAATTCATCTATGCTCCCGGCCATGCCCCACACCACATGGGCGTCTTCGACCGCCGCACCAGGGCCCTGTTCATGGGCGATACCGTATCCCTGGGCGGCCCGGCCCGAGAGCGCGGCTACCACGATATCAGGCCACCGCTGTTCGACGTGGACAAGTTCATCCAGACCGGTCGCCGTTTCATGGCCCTCAAGCCCTCAATGCTTCTGAGCTTCGCCTTGAATGGAGCGAGCCTCGCGCCGGACAAGACGTTGAAATGGGCCGAGGAGGACATCCTAGCCATCGAGCGCATCTGCCGGGATGGCATGAAGCGCAAGATGAGCTTCAAAGAAATAGTCCGGCAGGTGGAAGACTTCGAAGACTCGCTGGGCAGTCGGACCAGAGACCAGCGGAGGTCCGGCCCCGAGTTCAACTCGGGAGGACTGTACGGAATGCTGGCCTACATCCACAGGAAGGACCCTAGCCTGGAGATTCCCGCCGACGCCACGCAAAGGATGTAGACGCGTTCACTTCGGCCGTACGCCCTAAACTGAGCGTGGTCGCTCTCCAAGAATACGTAGGACTACGTATTAACGCGCTGCCTGCCAGGGGCGAGAATAAGTCTGGGGCCAGCGCCGCAATGGAAGCGGCCAGCGAGAGGTAACGACATGGACCTAGCCGACCTGAGGGACGTAGCTATCATTGTTGCCTCAGCGGTCTTGTCGGTTGCGGCCATCATCTTGGTGGTAGGATCCGTGGTCCTGTTCAGGCGAGTGTCGCGAGTACTGGAAGTACAGCGACGCACGCTGGAACGGGTGGGGAACGTAATCGGCTACGTCGAGGAGAGCTTGAAGAGCATATCCATCGTGGCCGCGATCATCACAGGAGTCAAGAAGGCGTTTGAGTCCTTCTCAAAGACCGAAGAAGAAAGGAGGGAATGACCATGGCAGAGAAAGACGGAAGCAGGTGGACCCCATTGCTGTACGGCCTGGCGGCAGGGGCCATTGTGGGAGGAGTGCTGGGCATCCTGTTGGCGCCCAAGGCTGGCAAGGAGACCCGCCACGACATAGCCCTGGCGGCCGGCAAGCTGCGCGACAAGATCCGAAGGCACCCCGTGGAAATCGGCGCCGAGTCAATGTCCGAAGACTGAATGCTTCCCGCCAGACGCTCGTAGCCCCCCCATCGAAGGGGGGCTACGAGTTTGGTGCAGGGAACCCCACACGCACAAGTAAGCGGCACGTAGGGGCGAAGCAGCCATTGTATCCAATGGCAGGGCCCCGTTCATGAACAGATGCTTCACCCCTACCGCACGGAAGACGGGCCAGCCGCCCGTATCCTCGGACAGGGCGAGCGGGGTGTGAAGCCGCTCGTGGTGAGGCTCTCGAACCATGAGCGGCGTCGACCACTACCAAGGTGACTCTCCTGAATCTTCACTCACGGATCAAGGTGGCAACCCTCTTGACCCTGGCCCCGCCCTGGGTTAGAATACTGGTAGAAACAGGGCGAGGCGGGCATTATCCAATGCGCGACGTAGCTTGTCTCAATATCGGGCACCGGGAGGCCATCCCGGTGCTTTTTGTTTCCGTGAAGTAGATAGAGATCAGCATAAGGAGGGCCCATGCGCTCCAGCCTCATCGGGAAGATCGAGAAGGCCACGAGATATGCCCAGGAGCCGGACCGGGTCACCTTCCACGATTTCAGCGCTACCTTCAGAGGCGAACACGACAACTATACCCTGTCTTACAAAGGAGACGGCTGGCACTGCTCCTGCCATTTCTTCAGCGGCTGGGGAACGTGCAGCCACATCATGGCGCTCCAACGACTGCTAGCCGCACAACTGCCCCAAGAGGCCCTGCGCGCTGAGCAGCAGCATTCCTAGTCCTGGTACTTGGTGAAGGCGAGGCAGGCGTTCTGGCCGCCAAAGCCGAAGCTGTTGCTGATGGCCACCTGAACCTCCCGCCGCCTGGCCTGGTTGGGCACATAGTCCAGGTCGCAGGCGGGGTCGGGGAACTCGTAGTTCAAGGTGGGGTGGATTAGGCCCTCCATTATGGTCTTGACCGTGGCCACCGCCTCGACGCCTCCTGACCCGCCCAGCAAGTGCCCAACCATGGACTTGGTGGAGCTGATGGGGACCTTGTAGGCGTATTCCCCGAACAGGCGCTTTATGGCCAGCGTTTCCACGGCGTCGTTTATTGGCGTCGAGGTGCCGTGAGCGTTGATGTAGTCCACATCCTTGGGCGACAGCCCGGCATCCTCCAGGGCCCACTTCATCGCCTTGAAGGCCCCGTGACCTTCCGCGTCAGGGGCGACAATATGGTAGGCATCGGCGGAGGAGCCAAAACCGGACAGCTCGGCCAGGATGGGAACGCCACGGGCCAGGGCGTGTTCCAGGCTCTCCAGGACGATGATCCCTGACCCCTCGGCGGGAACGAAGCCATCCCTCTTGGCATCGAAGGGGCGGCTCGCCTTGGCCGGCTCTTGGTTCTGAGAGGTCAGCGCCTTCATGAGGCTGAAGCCAGCCAGCCCAAGCTGGCTGATGCCAGCCTCGGTGCCCCCGGTAACCATGACATCGGCGCGACCGCGCCGGATAACCTCCGCAGCCTCGCCGATGGCCTGGGTAGCCGCGGCGCAGGCGGTGATGACGGTCGAATTGTACCCCTTGAGTCCGAAAGCAAGACTGACCTGCGATGCAGCCATGTTAGGCAGTATCATGGGCATGAAGAACGGGGTGACCCTCATGGGCCCTTTGGAGATTAGAATGCGCGCCTGTTCCTCAGTTGTTGGGAAGCCGCCATTGCCATTGCCCAACAGCACCCCCACGCGGTCCAGGTCTTCCTGCTCCAGGTTGAGGCCAGTACTCCTGACGGCTTCTCTGGCGGCGGCAACTGCAAACTGGCTGAAACGTGCCATGCGCCGGGCTTCCTTGGCTTCCATGTAGTTCAGGGGATCGAACCCTTTCACCTCGCCGGCGATGGTGCAGGACAACCCACCCGGGTCGCACAGAGTCATGGGACCGATGCCGGAGCGCCCTTCGACCAGACCCTGCCAGAAGTCCGCAACAGTCAAGCCCAACGGGGTGATAGCTCCCAGGCCGGTGACCACCACCCGCCGGCGCGTGCCTTCTCCGGAGACCTTTTCCAAAGCCACCTCCAGTTGCCTTTCCAAGAGGACGTTACTCATCGCTGCTCCTGCGGACCACTAAGCCCTGGTCATGGCAGTGACAGCCGGCTCCCCTGACCCCCACCGTCCCTCCGACTTCGCGGCTAGCTCCAGGGCCTCGGCTACCAGAAACAGGGAGCCGGTGACGCAGATCAGGTCCTTGGGTCCAGCCCCAGCGCGCGCTTCCTCCAAAGCCATCTCCAGGCTCGGAGCCACCTCGGCCTGAACGCCGAGTCGCCGGAATTCGCCCGCTACTTTCATCGCATCGGCAGCGCGGGGATGGCGCGACTGGGTGGCCAGGACCAGGGTGGCCCGGGGCGCCAGGGCCTCCGCTATGCCCGCCATGTCCTTGTCCGACGAAGCTCCGAGTATGAAGATGAGGCGTTCGAAATCGAAATAGTCGCCCAGCGCCTTGGCCAACTTCTCGGCAGAGTAAGGATTATGTGCGCCATCCACCACCAACCAGGGCCGTCGCTCCAACACCTGAAGCCGCCCGGGCCAGGATACCCCGGCCAGGCCCGCCACGATGCTCAACGCGTCCATCCCGAGGGCCTCCAGGGCCCCCACGGCCACTGAGGCATTCTCTGCCTGATGGTCTCCCAAGAGCGGCAGCCATAGCCTGTACCGCCCTTGACGCCCGCCCACCACCACGGACTGCCCTGACTCGTCCCGCGACGAGACCTGCCATGTAACGTCGCGGCCAACCTCGATGAGGCGAGCGCTCTGGCTCTTGCAAGTCGCACGCAGGACAGCCAATGCCTCCCGCTTCTGCGGGGAGCTGACCACCGTCTTGCCCGGCTTGATTATGCCCGCCTTCTCTCTAGCGATGTCCGACAGGCTCGGCCCCAGTACCGCGGTATGGTCCAAACTCAGTGATGTAATTACGCAGACCTCGGGGTCCACGACGTTGGTGGCGTCCAGTCGCCCTCCCAGGCCCACTTCCAGCACCTGGAAGTCTACCCTTTGCCGACGGAAGTGCATGAAGGCCAAAGCGGTCAGTAGCTCGAAGGTCGTCAGAGCGCCAAAGGCCGCTGTTTGGTTGACCAGAACCACCTTCGGCCGGAGCTCCGTCACCAGGGCCGCCATCTCTTCTTGAGGAATGAGACGACCGTCCACCTGAAACCGTTCCCGGATATCCAGGAGGTGAGGCGACGTGTACAGCCCTACCCGGTACCCGGCCGCCTGAAGGGATGAGGCGATCATGGCGACGGTGCTCCCCTTGCCCTTGGTCCCGGCCACGTGCACGGTCCTGGATGCCAGATGGGGATCGCCCAACTCGGCCAGGAGCGCCTCCACCCGCCTCAAGTCGAAGTTGGCCCCGGCGTAGGCCTGAGCAGGCAGCTTCTCGTAGTCTGTGAAGCTGAGGAGATATTCTACGGCTTCTGAATAGTCCATTTGCTTGCCAGATTATATCAGGAAAGGGAATCTGCTTTCAATGAGCGCACGACGCGCCTGCCTTGCCCTTTACACCACCAGCTTCCTTTGCTACATTTAGATGTGACAGGGTACTTGAACAACTTTAGCTGGAGGTAAGCTCCATGGGCAGACGTGATTTCAGACAGCACGAGACCAAGAAGACCAAAAAGGGCTCGCAGAAAGTCCCCATCGCCGCGGTCCTTACACCGCCGCCGCCGACCGTCGAGGTGATCAAGAAACCCAGGAAGGTAGAGACGGAAGAGAGTGAGAGCTAGTCCAAGCGCGCTCTCGCGCCGCGGCTCGGCGCTCCAAAGCACTGGCCCGCTCTTCTAGGAACTGCATCGGCGTGTCGCAGGTGACAAGGCGGCTCCGAGCAGTTGCGCGCGGGCGCGTGCAGGGAGTGATGTTCAGGGATTTCGTGTATCGGCACGCTTTGTCTCTTGGAGTGAGCGGGTACGTCCGGAACCTTCCAGATGGCCAGTCCATCGAGCTCTGCGCCGAAGGACCCCTCGACAAGGTGCAAGAGTTGTCACGGCGCTTCGCGTCCGGTCCGCCGCGGGCCAGGGTTGATCGGACCGAGGAGACGTGGGAGGAGGCCAGCGGCGAGTTCAGAGGCTTTCAAGTCAGGGACTAGCACTGGCGGACCCGACCAACTCCGAGTCCCTCTAATAGCACTGGGCGCACTAGACGGAGATTTGCGGTGGCAACAAGGCAAAAGCTGAACCAAGCTGTCATCTTCACCACAACGTTTGGGACGTATACAGCAAGCTACATTGTCGGTGAAGGCGGGTCCGGGCGCATTTTTGAGGCAGTAGATGATGCCGGAGAAACTTGGGCGGTCAAGTGGCTTGATACCGCTAAAGCTACGAAGGAGAAGGTCAAGCGCTTCAAGAACGAGATACACTTCTGCCTCCGCAGCCGGCATCCGCACATCGTCACGGTCACGGACCACGGGATTGCCATAAGCGGAGCGGTCAATGCGCCGTTCTACGTCATGCCGCTCTTCGATGGTTCTCTGAGGGACTTGCTGACAGCCGGTATCCCTCACAGCAAGGCCCTCCCCTATTTTGCCCAAGTTCTAGATGGTGTCGAAGCGGCGCATCTCAGCGGTGTCGTCCATCGTGACCTTAAGCCCGAGAACATCCTTCATAACGCTGCGAATGACCACCTGGTTGTAGCGGATTTCGGCATTGCGCATTTCGAAGAGGAGGAGCTAGTTACCGCCGTTGAGACGAAGGACTCGTCCCGGCTGGCCAACTTCCAATACGCTGCGCCAGAACAACGCATTCGTGGTCTCCAGGCTGACCAGCGCGCAGATGTTTTCGCCCTTGGCCTGATCCTAAACGAGATGTTTACTGGAGAGGTCCCTTCGGGGACCGGCTACAAGACCATTTCCAGAGTGGCGCCTGACTACGAATACTTGGACAGCTTGGTCGAAGAAATGATCCGCCAGTCTCCGGAAGATCGCCCAAACACGGTGGAGGCGGTCAAGAATCGCCTGATTGGGCGGCGCAACGAATTTGTCGTCAGGCAGAGGATCAGTGAACTCCAGAAAACGGTTGTTCCAGTCACAGTACCGGACGATCCGCTTATTGCCGACCCGCCCCGTTTGGTCAACTTCGACTGGAGAGAAAACACTCTGACTCTATTCTTTCAGCGTCCCGTCAACGACAAATGGATATGGGCTATGAGGAACATAGGGAATTACACCTCCCTGGTGGGCAGAGGACCCGGGACCTTCACCATCCGTGGAGACAAGACAACAGTCCACGCAAGAGAGAGCGAAGTCAAGAGTATTATTGAGTACTTTCAATCGTGGCTCCCCAAAGCGAACAAGGGCTATGAAGAGCGTATCCTGAGGGAACAGAGGGAAGCAGAGGCACGACAACGAGAGGAACTCGAACGCCAGATTGCAGAGGAAGAGGCGCGTCAACGGCTTCTGAAGAACATCAAGCTGTAGTATGCCGGAGCCACCGAGGATAGGTCTTGAAGCGTGCCACGAAGTTGAGGCGGTCCATGTACGCCGAACCGGACCTGTCCTGATGAGTTAATGCGAAGAGGGTATCCATCTGGTGACGGGCAAGGTCTTGATGCCACCGATGAGATGGGGTCACGCCATCGTCAGGATCGCGGAGGACGAAGCTGGCCAAGTTCCTGGCTGATATGCCCCTAGCTTGGCAAGCCGCCACGCCGGAGCAAAAGAACAAGCTGGCCGTGGAACTGTTTGAGGCCGTCTGGGTGAGAAGCGGCGTTATCGAAGCTGTAACGCCCAGGCCGGAGATGGTGCCCTTCTTCGACCTGGCCCACGAGCAAGCTGTCAAGGACAAGTGCCACTGGCGGACCCGACCGGATTCGAACCGGCGATCTCGGCCTTGACAGGGCCGCATGTTAGGCCGCTACACCACGGGTCCGGGAGGGGTCAGGCTTCCTCAAGCCGAATCTCATTCTAGCAGGGGCCACCCCCACAGTCAAGGAAAACCCGCCACAACGCCGTTAGGGTCTCCACCAGGCACCGCACCCGCTGGGGCTGGACCATGTCAAGTCAGCCGGTCTCGCCCGACCTGGCGTCAAGAAGCGATGCCAGAGACTGCCCCGCACTTTCCCGCCCTCCGAACTGGCGTGACTCTCACAAGGGCAGCCCTCAGACCGGCCAGTCGCTCGACGCGCAGGCCATGGCCCCAGGCGTCGACAGTATCGCCCTCCATGGGGACCCGCCCCAATCGCTCCATCACGAGCCCGCCCAGCGTCTCTGCGCCCGTCCTCTCCTCATGCAGACGGATCCCCGTCATTTCCTCGAGTTCAGCCAGGCGGGTCAAGCCCTCAATAAGAAAGGAACCGTCAGACTCCCTCCGACATGTGTGTCGGGCCTCTAGGGGACTGCCAGCGTGCACCTCGGACTCGATCTTCCCCAAAACAGCGGCCGCCAGGTCTTCTATGGCTACGATGCCGGCGGTCCCACCGTATTCGTCAACCACCACCGCCATCTGGCGGCGCTCATCGCGCATCTTCTCCAGCAAGCGATGGGCGGGCATTACCTTCGGGACTGCGAGGGCCGGTCGCAGAATAGACCTCAAATCGAAATGCTGCGTGGGCTTGCGAACCACAGGAATGAGATCCCGCACATGCAGGATGCCGACGATATTGTCCAGGGTGCCCTCGTACACAGGCAGGCGAGCATGGACCCCAGACCCAATGCTGTCAAGGAGAGTGTTCACATCCGCCGTAGCCGGTATCGCCTCTATCTGCACACGAGGCGTCATCAACGACGCAGCAGTTACGTTTCCAAAGTCAAAGGCACGGCTGGCAATCCTGGCCTGCCCGGCATCGAAAACACCCAACCGCTCCATGCTCTTTACCAGGACCTGCAACTCGCTTACGCTGTGCACCGTTTCCTGTTCACTGGCCGTGTGCAGGCCAAAGAGCTTGAGCAAGGCATTGCCAACAGCATTCAACCCTCTGGTGGGCCATCGGAAAACCAGGTAGAAGAGCCTTACGGGGCCGGCTACCCACAAGGCGACGCTCTCCGTCTTCTGCAGCGCCAGACCCTTGGGGGCCAACTCACCAACGACGATGTGCAGAGCTGTGATGAGAGAAAAGGCTGTAGCAATAGAAACGCTGTGCGCTAAGGTGGGAGCCCAGGACCCCACAAGTTTGCCCATCAGCGGCTCGATAAGGCTCGCGAG
>ORJL010145883.1_pt1 | contig 10071 bp, 9 predicted proteins | sample 1779941 | NCBI WGS metagenome assembly ORJL01 (sample SAMEA104232317, study PRJEB22302) | groundwater metagenome | biome: forest; feature: aquifer; material: groundwater | place: USA | collected 2011-08-07 | depth 5.8 m | reverse complement strand
CGTCCGAGTCCTCCTCGTCTCCCTCTGCAGGAGGGCCGGCATCCCCGTCGTCCGTCCGCACGACTTCCGCCGCCTCGGGGCCCGCACGCTCGCCGCCAACGGCGCCGACGCCGAGACCCTCCGGTCGTGGGGCAGGTGGGCGGACTACAGCACGCCCGCCCGCTACGTCGGCGAGGTCGCCGAGAAGGCCCGCGAGGGGGTCGACGCACTGGCCCGCCTCCGCCGTCCCGCGGCTGGCGATGTTCGTTAGTCCCCTCATTATCGCGAACAAATAACCGACCCGCCCAACACCGGCGGTGGCTTCCCCGGCAAGCGGTTCGGTCGTCCCCCGAGAGGTCCGCCTAGGGTAGGGCAAATTTGCCCTACCCTTCGCCTCGGTCGCCGTCCGGTGCCCTGGGGTCTGACGAACGGCGGCGACCCGTCCGCGTCCGCCGCGACGCCCTGACCCGCCTTGGAAGGTCAGGACAACTGTCCTGACCCTCGATCTGGCGGGCAGCCATCCGCCTCGGCACGCGCTTTCGAGCGCACCCCTTCCGCGCAATCCTTTGCGCCGCCGAGTCTTGGGGGTGTGGCCGCCCCACGCAGTCGCTCACGCCCCCTCGCTCTGCCATCCTCGATCCCCGCGCAAGAGGCGATCCTCGTGGCCGCCGAGGGTAGTGACAATTGTCGCTACCCTCCGCTGCGGTCCGAGGGTCGTCGAGACGGGGGGCGGGGGGCAGGAGTTCGGGACTGCGGGGGCGGTTCGTGCGGGTCGGAAGGGTGTCATAATGGGCGTTTCCGCACCCACCCCCCTTCCGGCGACCCCAGAAGCGAGGCGAGGTGTGCGAATCGCACAGCTGTTCACCCCGCTGTACATATGTACATCCCGGCCCGCCGACTATGCGATCCAGCCCTCCCTCGGGAACCGAAGGTCGGCCCGCCCGTCCAGATGGACGCGCAGCCGAGCCCGAGGGTCGCCCATCGCGAGGAGGAACGGCCAGATCGGCCAACGCATCGGATGGAACCTCCAGGGCCAGCCCGATCGGGGGAACGAGCGCCACCATCCGTCGGGATCAAGCTTCGCGGGCGCGGCCAGCCACCCGAACGCCACCTCCACGCCGCCGACGGTCGCGGTCGCAGCACGGAGCGGAGGGGGCTCCAGGCCACGTGCCTCCTCCTCCGCCCCAGCGGCGCGCAGGGCCATCTTCAGAAGGCGGCCGGCGATTCCTGCCGCGGCCTGCCTGCTCCCGACCCGCTCGTCGGCCCACCAGGTGTCGGGGACGAGGTTGAAGGTCACCGTCCCTGCGCCGACGTCGACGGAGAGGGTCTCACGCGATCCCCCTCCACCCGTGTCGACGATCGAATACCGCATGGGGCCGCCGTCCGACAGGAACTCCGGAGCGGCGCGCTGCAGGTCGGCCATCGATGCCTCGCGCGAGATGGGCTCCCCGACCTCCTCCGGCGACCAGCCGTACTCGGGCATCTCCTCGGACAGCGTGCGGAGTCCGGTGTTGGCCTCGAAACCGTGCCTGCGGAGCACGTCGACGAGGTAGGAACCCCAGAAGGCGCCGACCATCGCCCCCGACTCGTCGGGGAAGGCGCGCCCGCGCCACTCGCGCACGCGGCCGGCGAGGGCGACCGTGGCCGCCTGGACGGCCCGCGACTCCCGCGACGAGAGGGCATGGGTCCAGCGGGCGTACGACCGCAGCCACGCGCCCTCGTCGTCCCCTCCGGTGCCCGCCAGGGGGAGCGAGCCAGGGGCGTTCCGCATGCTGACCACGACGGCGTGGTGGTCCTGCGCGACGCACGTCCAGCAGCCGCGCGGGGGATTGGCGGCGCGGCAGGGCTTCGGCGTCCGGAACCTCCCGTCCGAGCGGAGGGCCTTCGTGCGCCCGTCGAGGGCGAGCACGGCGACGGCCTGCCCCTCGTCCACGGGGAAGGGGACGACGTTCCCGTCCCTGAGCTTGAGCAGGTGCCCCGGCTGGCCGGACGCCTGCCCCGAGTACCCTATCTGGTCGAGGGCCGCCTCTCGGCAGCGGGCGACGGCTCCGCACGGCTTGAGCAGCGTCCACGACCCGACCCGCAGCAGCTTCCGGTAGTCGAGCGCCTCCGTCGACTTCACCTCCAGCGCGAACTGCCTGCCCGCCTCGCGCACGACGAAGTCCGGCTGCGGGAACCGCCCCTTCGCCGAGGGCTTCCCCGGCGGAGGGCGCCACCCCACGACCCTGACGATCTCGCGTCCTTTCGCGGCGCGGTTCAGGAGGAGCGCGAGGACCTCGCCGAAGTCGCCGAGTTCGCTGCCGCCGAGGCCGTCGGCCTTTTCGCGGAACCTCCCTTGGACGTACCGCTCCGCGGCGACCATCAGCCCGTCCCCGTCGACGGCCAGCTCGTCGGCGACGAAGTCGAGGGCGGCGGCGTCGATCGTCACGGGGACATGGCCCGTCGTCTTCGCGAACTCGGCGAGCCAGGGACCCTGATCCTCGCCGTCGACCATCCCGAACAGCGGGACATCCAGCTTCTTCAGGTTCAGGTTGAACTTCGGCACTTACCCGCCCTCAAGGGAGGCCCGAACCCGCGTTGGACATCGCCCCCCCCACGACCCCTCTGCACGCGTCGGGACCCGTCTCCCTCGCTGACCATGACGGGCGCACGGACGGGGCTCCAGGGGTGAACGCGGTTCAGGAGGCGCTGGCGCACTTGGTGAACCCGACGTCACGATTGAACGCCAGGGCGCCTACGGTCGCGTCGACTTCGCAGGACCCTTGTCCTTCTCCTCTGCAGTCTTCTCGGATTGAAGCGACTTCAGGAGGTCCGGAAGGATCGACATCAACTTCATGTGGAGGGTCTCAGGGGAGATATCCCTGATCCGCTGAAACTCCGAGACCGTGTCCCGATTCCATTCAAACACCCGCTCCAACTCCACTGCGTCGATTTCGTCCTTCGTCAGGTACATGTACAGCCGCCCGAAGCGCAACGCGTGCCGTCGGTCCCGCAGTTTCGTCCCCTCATGGAAGAAGGCTCGGCTGAAAGAATTGAGCACGAACGCCCCCCAGAGCACGAAGCCTGCGAAGGCCGACGATTGGACGAGGCGGAGGGTGAGCTGGTAGCCGGTCAGGTCTGTCGGCGTCGCATGGAGAAGGGACCATGTGAGACTGCCCCCGGAGGCGAGGACTACGATGCCTAGCGCCAGGGTGATTAGCCCGTACCTGAAGAGCACGCTCGCCCGTTCGGTCAGGAACCGTTGCGCCTTCTCGACGAACAGATCCGTCGCCACCATCCTCAGCAGCCTGTCCCCGGGCTCGCCCTCGTCCTTGAGGCCGGTCGCGCTGCCGAGGCGCTGCATTGCGTCCTTGAGGAGGCACGCGCGATTCTCGATGATCCTCCAGACGACTCGGCGTTCGAGATCCGCCTCGTTCGTCTCCCTCGCGCCACTCCTCGCCCGGACTGTCCCGCGCAATAGGCGCAGGACGGCGCCGAGCATGAGGAAGAACGGGCCGCGAAGGAGCCCCCTCTTACGACCCTTGGGATCGGTCTTGTCGACGCCAGCCGGCATCGGAATGACTCCTCCGACTCCTGACCGCGGCCCGAGCGGCAGGCCCCTCAGATGCTCACGGTCACCTGGTCGCCGTCGCCGAACGAATGGGTGTCTACGTGGTCGCCATCCACGAAGACCTTCGCCTCGCCCTCGACGGTATCGAAGTACGCGACCCCGCCACCGTCGGTCCGCTCCTCCAGGAACCCGCGGATGAGGCTCGTGAAGGAGATCATGACCTTGCGTCCGGGAATGCCCCTCTCGCCGCCGTCGAGCGACACCACCCTGACAGAGAACGTGGCCAAGTCACCCCCTCCAGGCATCTTCCCTGCCGCGACCAGTCGGCGGGACCACGTCCCAACGGCGGAGGCGCCCATGTCTCTTGTGGCGTTCTCCCGCTCCTCCAACCCCGTCGCTCCCCGCGCCACCGTCGCCGACCGCCTCCGCGTCGTCGCCGCCGCGCTCTGAGGCATGGCCGCCGACGGCCGCCTCAAGCACGCGGTCGCGGGAGACCTGGACGACGCCGCCGCGCGGCTGGACGCACTGCGCTCCGTGCTGAGCAAGGGCTGCACGCTGATCGACGTCGCGGAGAAGGTCACCGTCGCCGCGAAGAGGTAGGCCGACCCGCGCCGCGCTCAGTGAGCCGTGGGCCCTGCTCGACGTCGCCGAGCGAATCACCGTCGCGGCGAAGAAGTAGGACAACGCCCCCGCGTGATCAGCACGGCTGGCTCGGGCCCTCGGACGTTCGGCGAACCGCTCTGCCCGGAGTCTGGCGCCGTCACTCCTGCTTCTGCGCCTCCAAGGGAAACGTCAGAAGGTGGCCCTCAGGGGGCCGCATTTCTCCGGGCAAGGGCTTCTGCCCCATCGGCACGAACGGCTCCTGATCCTGGCGCTTCTCGAAGAGCCTCTCCATATCGGCGACCGTGACCCCAAGTAGGAGTATCGCCTCCATCGCATCCTTGCAAAGACCGGGGCTCTTGGCCCTCTGGCAAATCCACAACAGGTTCTGAAGGCTGGCTTGGTTTCGGATGACGGTCCTCTTCCACTGGCGCTCTTGTTCAAACAGCCACTTGTTCATCCCTCGTGTTAGGCAGCCGGCGATCATCATGGCAATGCCAATGAAGACGAAGAGGACTCCATTCCAGTTCCAGTCGCAGGCCCCGTGGGGGTGAAGTCTCCGCACCCCTGCGAGAAGAATGAGCGGGCCGCTCAGCCAGAGCGAGATGGTGCCGATTCCCATGAGTTCTTTCAGGACAACAGCCCGCTCGTTCCGGGCGCGCTGCATCCGCGTAGAGTTGCGTTGGACATGAAGACTCCACTCGCATCTATCTACCTCAGAACCGTGCATGGGAATCTTGATCAACGTGAACCTGGCCTTCCCCCACTCATGCATCCCGATCGATTGCAGCACGAGACCGACGAGATATGAAGCGCAGTAGAGTACGACCCCGGCGAGAAGGGAGAGACGGGAGATCTCTTCGAACAGTTCTCGGACGCTGAGGAAGCACGTCGCAAGCGAACCCAGTACGAAGGCCCCAGGTGTCGCCTTGGCGAGAACGTCTCGCAGAAGGAATCTGGTGTACAGCGCGTCGAACAATCCTCGCAGGCCTTCCATGTCTCCTCCTCGCCGCCGCCGCGAAGCAGCCCCTACCCATCGTCCTCGTCGGGAAGCCGTCCCTCCTCGACCATCTCCCGCGCCCGCTCGACGAGTTCGGAATCGAGCCCCGCCAGCACCTTCCCCGACCGCCACTGCATCCAGAGCAGGCCGCCGACGAGCGCCCCCGCGCCCCACGGCCACCCGCGCACGAGGAGGACGACGGCGCCCGCCAGCGTGGAGGCGAGCCCGACCAGCATCAGGCACCCGAAGGGGACGCGCGGCCATCTCGGCTCAACCCTCGGCCCGTATGCGACCCGAAGGCAAAGGTCGCCTCCACACGGCCAGGACGAAGACGGCCCACCCGACGGCCGTGAAGCCGAGACCGAACCAGATCACCTCTCACCGCTCTCGCGCGACATCGACGACGCCGCCCGCACCCTCGACCTCCCTCCGCGCCGCCCTCTGCAAGGACTGCGGCCTGCACGACATCGCCGAGCGAATCACCGTCGCCGCGAAGTAGCCGCAGCCCGCTCTGCCCGCCGATCGGCCCTCGACGCGTGGCTACCCGCGAATGGGCTACTACAGCTCGGGCATCCTCGCTTTTGGCCCGCTACACCTGCCCGCATTTCGTGGAGATTTGCTTGGCCGCCTCACAAACACGCTTTCGCAACCACTCCTCCTCATGGTCGAATCGCGATGCGGATGTCGACACGCTGATCGCCGCTATCGCAACCCCGTTCTGCATGATCGGTGCTGCGATGCAGTACATTCCGTCCCGCACCTCTTCCCGGTCGCACGCATAGCAATCCCTGCCTATTTGTTCGAGCGTAGCGCCGAGTCTCGCGACATCGAGAATCGTGCGCTCCGTGTACTTGTGTAGGTGGAGACTCTTGAGAAACGAGGTCCGATCCTCCTCGTTCTCCAGCGCAGCGAGGAGCTTTCCCAGTGCGCTGCAATGAACGTAGTGCCGTCGTGCGCCAACGCTGGTAATCGAGCCAGGAAAGGAGTCCATGCGCGCACCGGGTGCCGGCGAACTGATCTTCGCGAGGTAGAGGAGCATGTTGCCGTCGAGGCACGCCATATGCACGGTCTCTAGCACGTGCTTGCTCAACGCTTCAAGATCGGGCTTCGCCGCCGTGAACAGGGTTCGCTTAGTCGCAAGCACAGGATCGCATTCATAGAGTAGGTTCGCATCTCGTTCCTCGGTCGCTTCCGAGTCCGGTCCCCCCGCGCGCAGGTGGATCAGCATCCGTCGAAGATAGCGCCTGTTCCTCAGATAACCAGCGATGGAAATCAGCAAGATGCCGGCGACGAACAGGGGCCAAGAGTCCGTGAGCTTCGAGCTTGCGAGCCTTTGAAGTGCGGGCAAGTGGACGCGCGCGCCAGCGCAGAGACCGCAGACAACCATGACGGCGAACAGATTCTCGCAGAGAAGTGCCTCCGCCCTCATTTTGAGGAGAACGCGATGGGCCTTCGCATCGCGTCGCGCGACGGTATTCAGAATCGCCTCTTCGAGAAACCGCAACTCCCATGGGCGCCAGAAAGTGGACAACCATTTCCACACCCCCGGACACTTTCGAGCGGCGAGAAACGGAGTCTCGATTCCCAGCTGCTCATTCGTAATGAATTTCTCGACGCACCTGACGTCGGCCTCGGCCATCCGCTTCCAGAGGAAGGGGCGGAAGAGGAACGTGAGGAGGGAGCCGGTTGGAGTTAGGAGCAAGCTCAACGCATAGGCGGTGACGAAGAGGAGAATCAGCAGGAAGACGGCAGCAGCCCACGCAAGCTCTTTGAGAACCGTCGCAGACTCGAAGACTCCACCAGTACCGAAGGCGCCCGACGCCCACAGAAAGAAGAGTACGAGGAGAGTTCCTGCGGGGATCCGGCCGATGACGTCGTAATAGAACTCTGGTATGTTCGGCAGGTGCTGCTTGAGGTCACCAACCTCCACTTCGCCTGCTTCCGGCACTGCCTGCCCCCCGAATTGGCGCCGCACCCGCGCGGCACTCTCATCGACGGAAGAACGCGCCCCGTCCCCGCGCCTGCGAAGTCCCTCAGCTCCCCTGGTGCTCGTTGCCGCAGCGCATGCACGGGAGCGACACGCCGCAGCCCGCCGCGAGCACGCGGCCGGATAGCCGCGCCGTCCACGGGCACGTCACGGGGACGTCGGCGTGCGCGTCGTCCACCAGCCTCCTCCGCTCCGCCTCCGTCCACCTCCGCAGGCTGCCCCTCAGCGGGTCGTCGGCGCGGCCCATCCTCGCGTCGGCGCTGCACGTCGGGCAGTGGATCGCCACCCACAGGGGGGCCCGCCCTTGCACCTCGATCCTGCCCCGAGTGCCTGCCACACCGTGGCTTCACGCCAGTGGGTTACTACACGTGTTTCTATTTGACCGGACGAGGTGCGACTGGGTCTGCCTGCTGCGAAGAACGGAGCGCCCCTTCGACAATTGACTTCATTTCCAAGTTCCGCATCTCCGATGCGGTCGCGAGCAGCGGACGAATTGCTTCGGCGAAACCGGTGCCAGCACATCTGCGGAGACATCGAAGCAACTGTGACGCCTCGACCCTGTGCGCATCATCCAGGGCGGATCGATCAGCAAGGCGGCGCAATCTTCCGATGAGGCCGATCGATGCGCCAGGGAGGGCTCTTCGTTCCGCGTAGACACATACAGACCGCGGAACCGGCAACTCAGTGCAGCTGATTATCTGCACAACGGCGGCGTCCATGTCACTGGATGCGTGGGCCAGCAGGGCCGTTGTGGCTGCTTGCTCAACAGCATCCTGACTATAGGATATGGACTTCGCGGCGTAGGCTTCCGCCATCGCGAACGCGGCTAGCGCGCCATTCAGACGTTCATCGTGCAATCGCGCATACCCCGTTGAAAGCCAGTACCTAGTCAGAAGATCATTCCAGACGAGCGCAAGTAGTCCCAGGACAAGTAGAGCCAGGAATCCCCTCCTGATGGCGCGAGTAGCAAACACGGTTCTAGCGGTCGACGATGTCGACATGTTCGCCGCCTAAGAGATGTTGCGGGAGGTCATCGCTGCTCCCGTCGATCGCTCTTGCCGATCCCTGGCTGGGGGCTGGGTTTGTTCTTCTTCGCATTCTTCTGATCATTGTTCGGGTCACCATACCTGAGGTACCCGAGGATGTCAGTGAGGTAGGAGTGCCAGATGGCAACACCTGAACAAGTTCCCGCGCAATTCCCAGCCATCATGCTCGCATCTTGCAGCGACTCGATTTTCTCGACGTAGGTATAGCCACTGCGCACAATGATGAGAGAGTTGGCTGCGAACACGGAATTTGGCATGGCGGCGTAGAACTCATCCGTGTGGCACCCAGCGAGAATCAGGATGCGCAGCCGCACACCCTTGCCGCCATTGGCAGAATTCAGGAGGCTCGTCAAGCCCTCGGGCGTGATGGCACTGCCGGCATTGTCCGACAGCGTGTCCTTTGATGCATGTCCGACAAAAACAATGGCCACTGTGTCACTCGGAAGCTGACCATTGTCGATGTCATCCCAACTGCTGACGGTCTTCGGTGTCATACCGAGGGCACTTGCTGTTTCCTCGAAGGTGCTCACATAGCCACCGCAGTAGCCCCCCCCCTGCACGATGACGACCGTATCATGACCGTACGGATCCCTATAGGAAGTGGGAGAATTAACCGTGTAGGAATACAAGTTGCGGCATTCCAGAAGTCGCGGCTGTGGGCGAGCGGATGGCGTGAAGCTCTGTGAACACTCACAGCAACAACTCTGGGAGACACAGGGCATCCTCAATGAGGCCTGGGATATCGGCTGGAGGTCAGGTTCGTGTGCGCACCGGTTCAGGTCACGGATGAGGAATCTCCCATGCTGGGGATCCATGTACCTGGCGCGGTAGTAGTAGCTGGAGATGCCGAAGTCCCACTCGCGGCCAGTGAAGGCGAAGGGGTTGCCGATCAGGCTCTGTGTCACGGCCGTCCACGTGCCGCCTCCGGCGGGGAACGGGATCCAGTGGGAATAACTCGGCCTCCCGAAGGCGTCGTACTGGATCTTCTCGAAGTTGTTCCCCGATGCGTCGCTGATGTACGCGACCGAGCCCAGTCTGTCCTGAGAGTAGGAGAATGTCGCGCCGCCACGGGTCATGGTCAGGACTTCGTCGATCCAGTCGCCGAACACGTAGGTCGCCGCGACCGCGTCCGCGGCATCGTGCTCCTCGACGACCCGCGGCCCGTCCGTGTAGAAGTAGACGGGCGGGCTGGCAGTGCGGGTGATCCGGATCCCGAAGCAGTTGTAGTTGGCGCTCTCGACGAGGGCGCCGCCGGACACGAGGTGGACTTCGATCTGCTCGTTCTTGTAGTTGTACGTGTAGGTGCGGATCCCGTCGTTCGTGAGGTTTCCGTTGGCGTCGTGAACGCGATTCGTGTCCACCCCGCCCTGACGGGTTCTGTAGATACGGTTCACGGGGTCAGGCGTGTAGGCGCCACCGCCCGCGGGCCGGTTATACTCGATAGTGCTTGCGCCATCGACGAAGGTCTTCCGATTCCCGACGCCGTCGAACTCGAACGTCTGCTCGCGGTCGAAGGTCAGGTAGTCCGTGTAGACCTTCGTCGGGTTGATGTCGGCGATGGGCACCCCGTACTTTGCGCCGGTCAGCTCGTAGATGCCGTCGTAGCGGTACGCATCGCCCTTCGCGTCGTGGATCCGTGCCTCGTATTTGCGGTTGTTGGCCTTGTCGTAGGCATACTGGAAGCTGGAGACGTCGGCTCCGAGCGCGTCCTTGTTGGCCCACGTCGTGGCCCGCTTCGCGCCGTCGTAGAACGCCTCCAGGCGGATGCCGTTCGGGTAGACGCGCTTCGCGACCCGCTGGCCCGCCCAGAAGTAGTCCGCGATGGAGGCGGCGCCCTCCTTCACCTCAAGTGCGGGGGCATACGCGACTCCCCGCCACGAAAGGCCCTCGCCCGGACGCGACGTAGCGG
>ORJL010637040.1_pt1 | contig 10072 bp, 8 predicted proteins | sample 1779941 | NCBI WGS metagenome assembly ORJL01 (sample SAMEA104232317, study PRJEB22302) | groundwater metagenome | biome: forest; feature: aquifer; material: groundwater | place: USA | collected 2011-08-07 | depth 5.8 m | reverse complement strand
CGGGGCGCGCGGGCCCAATCACGGGCGGCCCGCGGGCGCCGACCCCCCGCTCGGGCCCCGCCTGCCACAGGCCCGCGGCCTCCCCCTTCACGGCGGCGAGGGCAGCGTCGCGGTCAGCGCCGTCCTGCAAGAGGCCCCGCTGGCGCGCCAGCTCCAAGGCCCAGGCATCGGGGTTGCCGCCCAGGATGATGTCCGTGCCGCGCCCGGCCATGTTGGTGGCGATGGTGACGGCGCCCACCCTACCGGCCTCCGCCACGATCTCCGCCTCTCTCTCGTGGGCCTTGGCGTTGAGGACGTTGTGGCGGATGCCCTGGCGCTGGAGCACCTCCGCCAGCTTCTCGGACTTCTCGATGGAGACGGTGCCCACCAGTATCGGCTGCCCTTGGCGGTGGCGCTCGTCGATGTCCTTGACCACCGCCGCGAACTTGCCGTCCTCGCTCTTGTAGACCTGGTCCGAGGTGTCCCGGCGGACCATGGCCTGGTTGGTGGGCACCACCACCACGTCCAGCTTGTAGATCTTGTAGAACTCCTCCGCCTCCGTAACCGCCGTGCCGGTCATGCCCGCGAGCTTGTGGTACATGCGGAAGTAGTTCTGAAGGGTGATGGTGGCCATGGTCACGGTCTCCCGCTGGACCTTGACCCCCTCCTTGGCCTCCACCGCCTGGTGGAGGCCTTCGCTCCAGCGCCGCCCCGGCATCGCGCGGCCCGTGAGCTCGTCGACGATGATGACCTCCCCATCCCTGACCATGTAATCACGGTCGCGTTTGTAGATGGCCTGGGCCCGCACCGCGTTCTCCAGGAAATGGGTGAGGCTATAGTTGGCGGGATCGTAGATATTGCTGATGTTCAGGGCCCGCTCCACCTTGGCGGTGCCATCCTCGGTGAGGGCCACGGTGCGGCTCTTCTCGTCGATGGTGTAGTCGGCCTGGGGCTCCAGGCGACGCGCCAGCTGGGCAAAGCTCTGGTAAAGCTGGGTGGACTCCTCGGCCGGGCCGCTGATGATCAGCGGGGTGCGGGCCTCGTCGATGAGGACGTTATCCACCTCGTCCACGATGGCGTAATGCAGCTCCCGTTGCCCTTGCTGGGACAGGTCCACCACCATGTTGTCGCGCAGGTAGTCGAAGCCGAACTCGCTGTTGGTCCCATAGGTTATATCGGCCCGGTACGCCTCCTGGCGGGTGAGGGAGCGCAGGTGGCCCCACTTGGGATCGCCAGAGTCATAGGAGGGGTCATACAGATGGGAGGCGTCGTGCTGGATAGAGGCCACGGTGGCGCCGAGGGCGTGGTAGATAGGGCCCATCCAGTAAGGGTCACGCCGGGCCAGGTAATCGTTGACAGTAACCAGGTGGGCGCCGCGGCCCTCCAGGGCGTTCAGGTACAGGGGCAAAGTCGCCACCAGGGTCTTGCCCTCGCCCGTCTTCATCTCCGCGATCTTGCCCCGGTGCAGGACGATGCCGCCCAGGAGCTGGACGTCGAAGTGGCGCTGGCCGATGGTGCGCTTGGCCGCCTCCCGGACGGCGGCGAAGGCCTCGGGCAGCAGGTCTTCCAGGTCTTCCCCCTGCTGCAGGCGCCGGCGGAACTCCGGCGTCAGCTCCCGCAGCTCGTCGGCGCTGAGCTTGGCGAACTCCGGCTCCAGGGCGTTGATCTCTTGCACCAGGGGACGCAGCCGCTTGAGCTCCCGCTCGTTGGCGTCGCCGAAGACGGCCTTTACAGGGTTGAACATCGGTTATCCACTCCGCGCGCTTGGAGGCGCAAGGGCTCCCAGGTCATTATAAGTTCGGCTGATGCCTAACGGGGGGCTGCACCTGGACAGGCCCAGGCATGCGCCCGCTACCCCCTGGGCTTGGAGGTGCGGCGCTCGAACATCTCGCCGATGGAGCGCCCCTCGTGGATACGCAGGATCGCCTCCCCCAGGAAAGGACCCATGGGCAGGACCGACATGTGGGGCAGGCGCTTTTCCGGGGGCACGGGCACGGTATCGGTGACCACCAGTTCCTGTATGGGCGCCTTGCGCAGCCGCTCCACCGCCGGCCCCGACAGGATGGGATGGGTGGCGCAGGAATAGATCTCCACGGCGCCCCGGGCCAGCAGGGCCTCGATCGCTCCCACCAGGCTGCCGGCGGTGTCGATCTCGTCGTCGAAGGTGAGGCAGCGCTTGCCCTCCACGTCGCCGATGACGTTCAGGGTCTCGCTGCGGTCCTGGTTCCCCAGCCGGCGCTTCTCCACGATGGCCAGGGGCGCGTCCAGCCGCTCGGCCATGTCCCTCGCCCTTTTGGAGATGCCGATGTCCGTGGCCACCACCACCAGGTCCTTGATGACCTTGGCCCGGAAGTAGTCGCGGAGCAGGTACAGGGCCGTCAGCTCATCCACGGGGATGTTGAAGAACCCCTGTATCTGGCCGGCGTGAAGGTCCACCGCCAGCAGCCGCCCGGCGCCGGCGGTGGTGATCAGATCGGCAACCAGGCGGGCGGTGATGGGCACCCGCGGCTGGTCCTTCTTGTCGGTGCGGCCATACCCATAGTAGGGGACGACGGCGGTGACCCGGCCGGCCGAGGCCCGTCGCGCCGCGTCGATCATGATGAGCAGCTCCACCAAGCTGTCATTCACCGGGTGGCAGATGGGCTGCACGATGAAGACGTCGCACTCCCGGACGTTCTCCTGGATACGGACGAAGGTGTTCTCGTTGCTGAACTGGGTGACCTCGGCCTCGCCCAGGGGCATATCCAGGTAGCCGCAGATGTCCCGCGCCAAGGCGGGATGGGCGTTGCCGGCAAAGACCTTCAGAGAGTCGATCACCGCGAGCCCCCCAGTCTACGAGTCTAGATGCCCCTAAAAACAGGTGTCCGCTTCTCGCGAAAGGCCCGCACTCCCTCGACATGGTCCTGGGAGGTCAGGGTGATGGTCTCCGCCGCCGCGGCGAACTCCAGGGCGGCTTCGAACTCCATCTCCAGGCCCTTGTATATCTGGAGCTTGGCCAGCCGGAGGGCGATAGGAGGTCCCGCCGCGACCTTCTGGGCCAGCTCCATTGTGGCCGCTTCCAGCTGCTCCTCCGGGACCAGCCGGTGCAGATAGCCCAGCCGCAGGGCCTCCTCCGCCTCCATGAAGTCGCCGGTGTAGATCAGCTCCAGTGCCTTGGGCAGTCCCACCACGCGCGGCAGCAGCCAGCAGCCGCCGCCTCCGGGGAAGAGGCCCACGCGCGTGTAGGCCATCATGAACCGCGCCCGGGGCGAGGCGACGCGCAAGTCGCAGGACGAGGCCAGATCGAACCCGGCGCCCACGGCGGGGCCATTGATCATCGCAATCGTAGGCAGCTCCAGCTGGCGCAGCCGCAGGTTGATCCGCTGCACGCGGCGGCGCAGGTCCTCGCGCAGCTCATCCGCCGGGCGCCGGCCCCGGTCTTCCCGGCCACCCTCGACCACCGCGCCCAGATCGGCGCCCGCGCAGAACGCGGGTCCCACAGCCGCCACCACCAGGGCCCGCACCCCACTCACGCCCTCCAGGGACTGCAAGGCGTGAATGCACTCGTCGTACATGACGTTATCGAAGGCATTGCGCTTCTCCGGACGGTTAAGCGTCAGGCGAGCGACGGGCCCTTCGGGGGAGAAGAGGATGCTGGTGTAGCTCATGAAAAGCAGCCTTTCTCAGGTTGGCGCCGCCATTATAGCATGGTGTTTGCCAGCGCCTGCGCGCGGTAGCGTATCAGGTTGATACACGTCACCCAACGCGCGCTTTGCTGGGCAGCGGTAGGGTATTCTGCTATACTCCCGTGCGGCCACGGCCTCCCACTTGGGCCGGGCGGGGCGAGGAGGATTATGCCAGTCATCGCCGTCATCGGCGGGCAGTGGGGCGACGAGGGCAAGGGCCGGGTGATAGACCTGCTGGCCGAGAAGGCCGACGTGGTGGCTCGCTTCTCCGGCGGCGCCAACGCCGGCCACACGGTGGTGAACCAGCACGGCCGCTTCGCCCTGCACCAGGTCCCTTCCGGCATCTTCAACCCCCAGGCCGTCTGCATCATCGGCAATGGCGTGGCGGTGGACCCCACGAGCCTCCTGGAGGAGATCGCGGCGCTGCGGAAGGCGGGAATCTCCACCGAGCGGCTCTATCTGAGCGACCGCGCCCACCTGGTGATGCCCTACCACAAGCTATTGGACGAGCTTGAAGAGAAGCGGCTGGGCCAGAGCGCCCTGGGCACCACCCGCCGCGGCATCGGCCCCACCTTCGCCGACAAGGCAGCCCGCCTCGGCATCCGCCTGGCCGATCTCCACGAGCCCCAGGACTTCCGCGAACGCCTGGCGCCGATCCTGGAGCTGAAGAACGCCATCCTCACCAAGGTCTACGGTTGTCCTGCCCTGGACTTCGAGGAGGTCTACACTCGCTACCTGGACTTTGGACGGCAGCTCGGCGGTTATGTAAGAGAGACGCACCTGCTCCTCCAGGAAGCCCTGGACCAGGACAAACGCATCATCCTGGAGGGCGCTCAGGGGGCGCTGCTGGACGTGGACTTCGGCACCTACCCTTACGTGACGTCGTCTTCGCCCCTGGCGGCAGGGGCGGCGGCGGGGCTGGGGATACCTACCCGCCTGGACCGAGCCCTGGGGGTCTACAAGGTCTACGCGACGCGCGTGGGGGCCGGTCCCCTGCCCACCGAGCTGGACGACGACATGGGCGCGGCCCTCCGCGCATGGGGCAAGGAGTACGGCGCCACCACCGGCCGCCCCCGGCGCTGCGGCTGGTTCGACGCCGTGGCGGCCCGCCCCCGCGCCCGTCTCAGCGGCTTCACCGACATCGCCCTCACCAAGCTAGATGTCCTCGACCGCTGCCCCACCATAAAGGTCTGCACCGCCTATGTACTGGAGGGCCAGGCCATAACCAGCTTTCCCGCCAGCAGCGCCGCCCTGGCGCGTTGCGCCCCCGTCTACGAGGAGTTGCCAGGCTGGCAGGAGCCGACCCAGAGCGTCCGCCGCTTCAGCGATCTGCCGGCGCGGGCCAAGGCCTACGTCAAGCGCCTGGAGCAGCTCCTCGCTTGCCCCGTGGGGCTCATCTCAGTGGGGGATAGCCGGGAGCAGATGATCCAGCGCCGGACCTTCCGCTGGAATGCCGCGGCGGCCTAGCGAGGCGCCAACAAAACTCCTACGACCATCCCCCAGCTCCCCTTCCTGGCCAGGTGACACCCTCTCCAAAAAGAAGAGGCCAGGGGTACTTCCCTGGCCTCTTGGCTCTGGTCCCTACGAGTCTGACTTTAGGCCCTCGCCTCCACGGGCAGGTCTATCTGGGCCGCCTGGAGGGCGGCGTCGATGGCGGCCGCCGTCTTCTCATCCGGCTCCACCAGGGGCAAGCGGGGCTTGCCCACGTTGAACCCGACCCGGTTGAGGGCGTACTTGACGGGGATGGGGTTGGCCACCAGGAACAGCGCCTTCACGAAGGGCAGCAGCCGCCGGTGAAGGGGAGCGGCCGTCGCCAGGTCGCCCCGCAGAGTGGCCTCCATCATCGTCTTGGTCTGGCGACCCACCAGGTGGGCGGAGACGCTGACCACCCCGTAGCCACCCATCGCCATGATGGGGAAGGTATCGCCGTCGTTACCGCTCCACACCTTGAAACCCACGGGCGCCCCCTCGATGATACGGGCGATCTGCTCGAAGTCGGCGCTGGCCTCCTTAACCCCCGCGATATTGCCGATCTTGGCGAGGCGCAGCACCGTCTCCGCCGCCATGTTCAGACTGGTGCGGCTGGGCACGTTGTAAAGGATGCAGGGCAGCCTGGTGGCCTCGGCGATGGCCTTGAAATGCTGATAGAGCCCCTCCTGGGGCGGCTTGTTGTAGTAGGGCACCACCAGGAGAGCGCCATCCACCCCCAGGCGCTCCGCCTCCCGGGTCAGCTCGATGCTCTCGGCAGTGTTGTAGCTCCCGGTGCCGGCGACGACGCTGGCGCGCTGGCCCAGAGCAGCCTTGACCTCGGCGAAGAGCCGCAGCTTCTCCTCCTTGGAGAGCGTCGGCGACTCGCCCGTCGTCCCCGAGACGACCACGCCATCGCTGCCGGAGGCCACCAACGCCTGGGCCAACCGCCGGGCCTGACCATAGTCCACCTTCCCGGCGCTGTCGAAGGGGGTCACCATGGCTGTGAAAAGCCGCCCGAGCTCCGCCATTGCACACCTCCCGTTGAACCGACCGTCCCCTGATTTTGCACCAGTATACCCCAGCCTGCCAGGGGTAGGTATAGCAGGCCCTAACCTCCGGGCGGGACGTTATGGAAGGGGGTAGCGTCCACGCTATCCGACGGGTTGCTCTCGGCCCGCAGCAGCCAGCGCCCACCCTGGGAGGCCAGGTAAAAATGCCAGGCCCGGCGGCCCTCCGCATCCAGCTGAGGCACCCGCCCCTCGATCAAGAAGGCGGCCTCGTCGGCGGGGACGGCCCAGAGGTTGCCGGCGTCCGCGCCTATCAGGGCTACAAAGGTATCGTCGGCCTGCAACAGGCTGTCTAGAGTCGCCTCCTCCACCAGGTACTCCCAGGGCGGCCCCGGCCCCAGGGGCGGCACGATGTACACCAGCGCATCGCCCCGCAGATAGGTGGGGGCCGAGCCAGCCCCCGAGCCAGCAAATGAGTAGGGCGAAAGCTCCCCCCAGCGGGCCGCCAGGGCTTGTATCAGATCAGGAGTGGGGTCAGGAGTGGGGTACCCAGCAGGCGAACGCACTTCAAGCAGGCGCCCGGGCCTAGATGAGCTCCCGGGCCAGGAGCTCCTCCGCGATCTGGACCGCGTTGAGGGCCGCCCCCTTGCGGACGTTGTCGGCCACGATCCATAGCGCCAGGCCGTTGGGAAGGGCTTCATCCTGGCGGATGCGCCCCACGAAGACGCTGTCCTGGCCCGCCGCCGACCAGGGCGTGGGGTAGAGACTCACGTGGGGGTCGTCCAGCACACGCAGCCCGGGCGCCTCAGCCAGGAGCTGGCGGGCATCGTCGGCGCTCAAGGGGTGCGTGAGCTCCAGGTGGGCGGCCAGGCCATGGCCGATCAGTATAGGCACCCGCACGCAGGTGGCGCTGAGGGAGAGCTCGGGGGCGTGCAGCACCTTGCGGCTCTCCTCCGCCAGCCTCCACTCCTCCCTGGTGTAGCCATTGTCCAGGAATACGTCGCACTGGGGAAGGACGTTGAAGGCGATCTGATGGGGAAAGATGTGGGGCACGGCCGCGTGGCCCTCCTGCACCTGCTTGACCTGGATCGTGAGCTCATCCTGGGCGGCGGCGCCGGCGCCCGAGACGGCATGGTAACTGACGACGATGGCGCGCCGCACCGGGTTCACGCGGTGGATGGGGCTGAGGGCCATGACCAGCTGCGTCACGGCGCTCTCGGGGCTTGCGATGAACCCCTCATGCCCCTTCAGATCGCCGGCATTGACCTCAGGCACCACCAGCGGCACCCCCGGCTCCAGCCGGAAAGAGTGGCTGTAATCGATGACGACGGCGCCCGCCCGCACTGCCAGGGGAGCGTAGTGATAGGAGACCTCAGGCCCGGCGGCGAAAAGCACCAGCTCCATGCGCTCGAAGGCCCGCGTCCCAGTCTCCAGGACAGTCAGCTCCCGGTGGTTGAAGAAGAACCGACGCCCCACCGAGCGGTCCGAGGCGCACAGACGCAGCTCGGCCACGGGGAACCTGCGCTCTTCCATGATCTTCAGAAGCTCGCGACCCACCAGGCCGGTGGCCCCCACTATGGCCACATTCAGCTCGCGCCGCACCTCGCCCTCAGAGCCCCAGCAATCGGTCCAGCCCCACGACCAAGCCCCTCATTGTAGGGACTTGGCGGATGGCCAGCAAGACTCCTGGCATAAAGGCCTCGCGGCTGGTGGTATCGTGCCGGATAGTGAGGGTCTGGCCCAGGGTGCCCAGGAGCACCTCCTGGTGGGCCACCAGCCCCGGCAGGCGCACCGAATGGAGGGTCACCCCGTCCACGGCTGCGTCCCTCGCGCCCCGCACCGTCTCCTTCTCCGGGACGGTGCGCAGGAAGGGCTTGCCGCGCGCCTTGGCCATGAGCTCCGCCGTCGCCTTGGCCGTCCCCGAGGGGGCATCCAGCTTCTGCTCGTGGTGCAACTCGATGATCTCGGCGTAGTCGAAGTACTTGGCCGCTATCTGGGCCAGGTGCATCATCACCACGGCCCCCAGGGCGAAGTTGGGGGCGACCATGGCGCCCACGCCCGCTCCCTTGCTGAGCCGTGCGATCTCCTCCAGATCGGCTGAGGATAGCCCAGTGGTGCCGATGACCAGATGGACGCCCCGCGCGACAGCGGCGCGGACGCCCTCCAGCACCACGCCGGGGGCGGTGAAGTCCACCAGGACCTGGGGGTGGACCTGGTCCAGGATGGGCGCGGTCTCCTTCCCCAGAGGTACCGTTGCCCCTGAGGGCAGGGAGAGACTGGAGCCCGGCGCGGCCGCATCGATGGCGCCCGCCACCCGCATATCCGCCTGCCGCGCCACCGCTGCCACCACCTCCCGGCCAACCCGTCCGCAGGCGCCTCTTACCACCACCGCAATGGGACCGGCCATAGCGTCGCTCCCTCCCGCCAGCCGCGGCTGTAATTTGGCGCTAGCATAGCGTATGGGCCGCTGAAGTAAAGGGATGCGCGGGCGCGTGGCCCCCGGGGTTACTTTTGAGGCAAGGCACCGGACAGAACAAGGGGGAACTCGGCTACAATAAGGACATGGATACCAAACCAATCAAGACCGAGCGCCGCGCGGCCCAGCGCCAGAAGGCGCGCTCCAAGAAGGGGATGCGCTCCGCCGGCAAGTGGTACAAGTCCAGCTACCGCGAGGCCGTGACCAAGCGCCTGGCCGCAACCAAGGCCGGCGAGGAGCCCCGCCCAGGGCAGACGAGGGGCTAGACCAGACCTCCCGAGGGGCGGTGCCCTCCCGGCCCACCGGGGCCGCGCCGGCCACTCTCGAAGGGGCGCCGGCCCTCCTCGTGCCGAGGGCCCGGGCCGCCGGGGCGCGGTCCACGGCCGTCGTCACGGGGCCGGAAGCCGGGGCCGCCCGCGGGCCGCTCGGGGCGCGCCGGTCGCTCACCTGGCGCCGCCGGAGGAGCTCCAGGCATGAGGGCGCGGTGGGATACGTTCACCCTCCCCATGTTGTCGATCTCAACGACCTTGACCTCCAGCTCGTCCCCCACCTTCACCACGTCCTCCACCCGCTCCACCCGGTGGTCGGACAGCTCGCTGATGTGGCACAGCCCATCCTTGTTGGGCAAGAGCTCCACGAAGGCGCCGAAGTTCATAATCCTGTTCACTTTGCCCTTGTATATCTGGCCCACCGCCACCTCGCGGGTCAACTGCTCGATGCGCTGCACCGCCCGGCTGGCCATGGCTTCATCGGTGGAGCCCACGTAGACGGTGCCGTCGTCCCTGACATCAATGGTGCAGCCCGTCTCCGCGATGATGCTGCGGATCATCTTCCCTCCCGGGCCGATGACCGCCCCGATCTTCTCCACCGGTATGGTCAGGTGCAGCATGCGAGGGGCGTACTTGCTGAGCTCGGGGCGAGGCTGGGCGATCGCCTCATTCATCTTCCCCAGAATGAAGAGGCGGGCCGCCAGCGCCTGCTCCAGGGCATCGGCCATGATGGGCTGGGTGATGCCCTTGACCTTGATATCCATCTGCAGGGCGGTGACGCCGCGGGCCGTCCCCGCCACCTTGAAGTCCATGTCGCCCAGGTAGTCCTCCATGCCCTGGATATCGGTGAGCACCATATAGCGCCCGCCCTCGCCGAGGATCAGGCCCATGGCAGCCCCCGCCACCGCCGCCTTGAGGGGCACCCCGGCATCCATCAGAGAGAGGCTGGAGCCGCAGACGCTGGCCATGGAGGTGCTGCCGTTGGAGCTCAGCACCTCGGAGACCAGGCGAATGGTGTAGGGGAACTCCTCCTCGGAGGGTATGAGCGGCAGGAGCGCCCGCTCTGCCAGGGCGCCGTGGCCGATCTCCCGCCGGCTGGGGCCCCGCATGGGGCGGGTCTCCCCGCTGCTGAAGGGGGGCATATTGTAATGGTGAAGGAAGCGCTTGGACTCCTCGGGGCTGAGCCCATCCAGCTTTTGCTCTTCG
>ORJL011607223.1_pt1 | contig 10074 bp, 10 predicted proteins | sample 1779941 | NCBI WGS metagenome assembly ORJL01 (sample SAMEA104232317, study PRJEB22302) | groundwater metagenome | biome: forest; feature: aquifer; material: groundwater | place: USA | collected 2011-08-07 | depth 5.8 m | reverse complement strand
TCAAAAAGAGAATAAAAAGCGGCCGCCTACAAAGGTGGCCGCTTTAGTTTTTGTCACGCAACATTTTAAGATGCGAGAACTCTCGCAAACCAGTTAAAGGTTCGGGGTGAAATTCGGTTATCGAATCACCTAGCGCCGCTCTCGGACAGCGGAAAAACAAACCGGAATAGTCGGCGGCTGTTAAGTAAAGACAGCCATAGGATAATCCCAAAAGTAGTCCGCCGTGCCAGTCGCGCAACATGGCTATGGCCGCCCCTGCCAACAACAAACGCCCGGCTTTGTGCACCCAGTTGGGAAAAACCACGACCCGCCTCGAAAAGGCTAAGTAAGCCAAACCGCATATAATCAAGTCACGGATAACCAGCGGAATATACCAAACCAGCGACCAGCCTAAGTAATAAAACAAACTTAAGCAGACGCTGTTCACTACAACTACATCAGACGCGCTGTCGAAAATACGGCGTTGCGCGGAATCTTTGCCCAGTCGAACAGCGATACGCCCATCGGCTATATCCAATATAACAAAAAATAAAACAAGGAATATAACCAAGGCACTAACGCTTGAAGTGCGATTGCCAGAAAAAATCAACAAAGCGACGGCAAATGCGGCCGGCAGTAATTTCAAAGAGCTAAAAAATAACATCAAATCCTCCATTCTCTAGGGTTGACTATTATTCGATGTTTATTCTATTAATTAATTTTTCCCAAACACGCTCCCACAAAGTCACAAAATCAGCTTTTTTTCCTTTTCTCTGCTTCACCATAAACCACTGACCGATGTTGAATCACTAAAACCTTAACCGTGCTTTTCTCAATTCTAAAAATAATTCGATAATCGCTGACGCGGAGCTTCCAGTACCCTTTTAACGAACGCCGCAACGGCTTACCGTAGAGATCCGGCTCTGCGGTCAGGCGCTCCTCAATAGCGCGCTTAATTCGCTCTTTCCATTCCGGCGCGAGCTTCGGAATATCATGGCTAACCACGCGCTCATGATAAACAATATTGAACATTATTGCCAGGCCTTAATATGCGAAACATAACGGGCATTTTTTACATCCCGCGCCTTGGCAATGACATCCCAAACTTGATCTTCTTCTAATTCCAAGGCGACTTCCAAAAGCCGGGACGCCTTTGTGGCCTCCGGAACACGATCACGCCGGGCTAGCTTAGCCAGCCCGGTCCGCACTTCTAAAGGCAGGCTAATATTAATTCTTGTTTTAGCGGTTGCCATAATATTTATTAGTGTATCAAAAGTGTATCAGTTGTCAAGACTATTATTTACCCAAACACGCTCCCACAAAATCGCGGAACAAGGGATGCGGGCGCAAGGGGCGGGATTTGAATTCCGGATGGAATTGCACCCCGACAAACCAGGGGTGATTCTCTAGCTCCACGATTTCCACGATTCTATCATCCGGCGAAGTGCCCACGATTTTTAAACCAGCGGCTTCAATTTGCGCGCGGTATTTGTTATTGAATTCATAACGGTGGCGGTGGCGTTCGGATATTTCCGTCTGGCCATAAGCCTTATATACTTTTGACCCGCGCGCCAGTTTGGCCGGCCAGGCGCCGAGGCGCATGGTGGCGCCATAATCGCGCTGTAGCAGTTTTTTCTCCTGGGCCGACATAATGTGGATAACCGGATGCTTGGTGGCGGGGTTAATTTCCGTGGAATTGGCGTCAGTAAAACCGGCCACATGGCGCGCCACTTCAATGGTGGCCAGCTGCATGCCATAACACAAACCAAAATAGGGAATATTATTTTCGCGGGCATATTGAATGGCGGAAATTATGCCTTCAATGCCGCGGCTGCCAAACCCGCCCGGCACAATCACGCCCGAGACGCCCTGTAGATATTTAGCCGCGCCGCCTGCCCCGCCTTCATGGCTGGGGTCAGACTCGATTTTCTCGGAATCCACCCAGCGCATTTTAATTTTTACGCCGTGGTGCCAGCCCGCGTATTTTAATGATTCAATGACCGAAATATACACATCCGACAAAACATAATCCCCGGTGGTAAAATACTTGCCCACCATGGCGATGGTAATTTCTTCTTTAACGGCTTTGACGGTTTGCGCCAGCTTGACCCAGTCGGATAAATCTTTTTGCCTGGGCTTTAAGCGCCAGCGCTTCAAAATCCGGTCCGCGAATGACTGCTCGTCAAAAGTCACGGCCACGTCATAGACTGATTCCACGTCCGGATTAGAGATAATGTCATCCCCGTCCAGATTGCAAAACAAGGCCAGCCGCTCTTTACGCTTTTTGTCCAAAGTCTTCTCGGCCCGGGCGATCAAAAAATCCGGCTGGATGCCCATGGAGTTTAAAATATGCACCGAAGTCTGCACGGGCTTGGATTTCATTTCCCCCACTGTCGGCGGCGTAGGCAGATAGCCAACGTGAATATGTAAGACGCTGTCTTTATTGCGCAGTTTCATAATGCGCGAGGCTTCATAGTAAAAAACATTCTGATATTCCCCGGCCGTGCCGCCCAGCTCCACAATCACAATGTCAGCCCGGCTACGCTTGCCCGCATCTTTAATGCGGCTGATAATCTCGTCGCACAAGTGCGGAATGGCTTCCACATCTTCGCCCTGGTAGGCAAAATTGCGCTCCCGCTGGATCACGGTCTGGTACACCAAACCCATGGTCATAAAATTAGCCCGCGACAGTGATTGGTCCAAGAACCGTTCGTAAGTGCCGATGTCCTGGTCCGTCTCAATGCCGTCATCACAGACAAAAACCTCCCCGTGTTCCGTGGGCCTGATTGTGCCGGCGTCGACGTTAAGATAGTTTTCGCACTTGACCGGGCAGACCCGGTAGCCTTTGCTTTGCAATAATTTGGCTAAAGACGCGGCCGCGATGCCCTTGCCGACTGAGGACATAACGCCGCCCGAGACAAAAATGTAGTTAGTTTTGGACATCAATGATAAAATTAACTTTCTCCCCACCACCCAAGTTTAGCACAACACTGTGCTTCCCCAAAGTCTTTAAATGATGGGGCAAATCCAGCTGTTTCGGGTCAATTTCCACCTTTTTCCGTTTCAAAATCGCGGCCGCAATGGCGTGCCGGTCAATGCCGCCAAACAAGACGCCTTCCGGATTGGTGGTGGCGCGGATTAAAATTGCTTGGCCCTCTAAAATAGCGTGCAATTTATGGCGGGTTTTAACTTTCTGTTCTTTCTCTTTGGCTTTCTTCTTTTTTTCTTGCTGGACTTGATTAAGTGCGCTCTCCGTAGCGGCGCGGCCCAGACCTTTGGCCAATAAAAAATTGCGGGCATAGCCGGGGTTGACGTCTATAACATCTCCGGGGTTACCGAGCTTAGGAACTTGTTTAATGAGAATAATCTTCATAATTTTGTCATTGCGAGGGAGTACTCGACCGAAGCAATCTGACCGTCGCAATGGATTTTGTTTTAACCGTGAGCAATTATTAGTGCACCTATCAGATTGCTTCACTCCGCTGCTGCTCCGTTCGCAATGACAGAAAATCTAATCTGGTTATTGGATATTTGAATTTGTTTGTATCTTGTTTCTTGTATCTTATTTATTTTTAAGATACTCAATCGCTCTATCTAATTGCGGATCTTTGTCAGCCGAATAATCCTCCGGCGTTAATTTAACTTCTTCATCCGGGCTGATACCGTCTTTGTCGATGGAACGGTCGTGCGGGGTGTACCATTTGGCAATGGTGAATTTGACGCTCGAGCCGTCCGGCAAATCTTCCAGCACCTGCACCGAGCCCTTGCCGAAAGTCTTTTCGCCAATCACGTAAGCCAGGCCGTAATCCTGCAAGGCGCCGGCCACGATTTCCGACGAGGAGGCGCTGCCGCCGTTGGTTAGCACCACGGTCGGAATGTTATTAAATACCGGCCGGCCCTGGCTGAAATATTTCTTTTCGCCTTCGATTTTCGAACGCTCCACCACCACGGTCTTGTTATCCACCCAGGCCGAGGCCACGTCCACGGCCGTCTGCAAAAAGCCGCCCGGATTGTTGCGTAAATCAAATATAATGCCTTTTGGGTTAGCCTCCAGCACCTCACGCCCTATTTTTTTGAAGGCGTTGGTGGTGTCTTGGTTGAAATTAGTCAGCTGGATATAAGCAATGCCGCTATCTTTCATTTTCCAGGTCACGCTTTTAACCTGAATGGTGTCGCGCGTCACCGCGACGTCAAACGGCTCGTCTTTGCCCTCGCGCTTGATAGATAAAACAACGGTCGTGCCTTTTTCCCCGCGAATTTTACTGACAGCCTGGTCTAACGACAGGCCCTCGGACGATTCTTTGTCAATGCTTAAAATCCAATCCTTGGCCATAAGCCCGGCTTTTTGCGCTGGGGATTCCGGCAAAGGCGCGATTACGGTTAAAATTTTATTCTTAATACCAATTTCCGCGCCAATGCCTTCGAACCGGCCGTTAAGCTGTTCGGAAAATTCTTCCGACACTTGCGGGGTTAAAAACACGGAATAAGGGTCTTCTAAAGATGCTACTAGGCCCTGTAATGATCCGTAAAAAAGCTTGGTGGCGGAAATCGGCTGCTCCACATAGCGCTCCTGCAGCATTTTCCAGACCTGCAGATATAAATCAAAATCAGCGTCTTTCCCTAAATAGGCCTGCACTTTATTGCGGTCGATTTTAACCTGGCCGCTTTTAATGGGCTGGCCTTTTTCGTCAACCACCAAAAGATCGTCCCGGCTTTTGCCCACAAAAAAACCGCCGACAAAAGTCACGGCCATGGCAATCAAAACAATATTTAATTTTAGGTATTTTTTTAAAAAAGCCATGCCATTATATTACCAGGATATTTATAATCATTCAACCCGCCTGATATCCGCTCCCAGTTGTCTTAATCTTTCGTCAAAGGCTTCATAGCCGCGGTCAATGATCTCGGCGTTGTTAATAATGGTTTCGCCCCGGGCGATTAAGCCGGCTATCACTAAAGTGGCGCCGGCCCGCAAATCCAGACTCTCAATCGACTGGCCGGAGAGTGGCGCGCTGCCGTGGATAACAGCATTGTGGTTGTCGGTGATTTCCGCCCGGCCGCCCATGCTGATTAGTTCATTGATATAGCCCAGCCGGTTCTCAAACATCAAATCCTGGATATGGCTGTCTCCCCCGGCTTGCGTGGCCAGCACTCCGAAAGGCGCCTGCAAATCAGTTGGAAAACCCGGATAAGGCGCGGTTTTGATATTAAAAGCCTTTAATTTTTTACCGCCCCGGACAATCCAGGCATCGCCTGGCTGCGAAAAATCCACTCCCGCTTCTTTGAGCTTTTCCGCCACCACCGCCATGTCGGCCGGTACCAGCGGGCTGATGGTAATTTCCCCGCCCCCTAGAGCCCCCAAAACCGCGATGGTGCCAACCTCCAGCTGGTCCGGAATAATCGTAAAATCCGCGCCCCGAAACTTGTCCACGCCTTTAATAGTAATCGTGTCCGTGCCAATGCCGGAGATGTCAGCGCCGAGAGCCGCCAAAAACCGGCCCAATGCCGCCACGTGCGGCTCGGCCGCGGCGTTGGTAATAATAGTCTCGCCCGGCGTAGCCACCGCGGCCAGCATGATATTTTCCGTGGCCGTGACGGATTTTTCCAAAAGCTTAATTTTAGCGCCTTGTAAATTGCCGCCGGAAATTGTATAGTATTTATCCGTAAATTCGATGTCCGCACCCAAGGCTTTAAAAGCTTCAAAATGCGCGTCCAGCGGGCGGTTGCCGATATTACAGCCCCCGGGCTCCGGCATTGTCACTGCGCCTTTTATGGCCAACAGCGGGCCCAAAACCAGCACCGAGGAACGCATGCGCTTGGTGAGCAAATAATCCATTTTCGTGGTGGTTATCTCCGGAGTGCGGATTGAGAGCGTGTGTTGGTCCAGCCATTTGGTGGCCGCGCCTAAAGACCGCAATATCTCCAGCATGTGCTCCAAATCGCTGATGCGGGGCATGTTGCGCAAAATACACTCTTCGCGCGTGAGCAGGGTTCCTGCTAGAATAGGAGTAGCCGCGTTTTTCATGCCTTGGACATGCCAAACCCCATTCAACTGATTGCCACCATTTATTATAAATTTTGACATAATTTACTATAAATTAAATTTCAGAATTACAGAATTTCGGAATTTCAGTAATATACAACCCAATTCCTACCGAAATTCTGAAATTCAGCAATTCCGAACAACTATGACTTTACGTACCAGACGTATACTCTATATAACCTGTATCCTTATCTTTCTTTTAGTAGCGCCTCCCCTGGTTTTATACACTACCGGTTTTCGTTATGATTGGGAATACCGCCGTTTGGTGGAAACCGGCAGCTTAGTGGTTAAATCCCAGCCCGCGGGCGCGGCTATTTACCTTAATGGCCAGCTTTACGGGGCGACCACGCCGACGATAATTAATAATATACTGCCTGGCAAAATTAATCTAGAAGTCAAAAAAGACAACTACCATGTTTGGCAAAAAAACCTCTCGGTCAACCCGCGCCTGACCACATTTGTGGAAAACATCAAACTTTTCTTAAAGAGCGAAACGCGGACTTATCTGTCCGCGCCGGTGGCGGATTATTGGTGGAATAACAAGCAAGATAAGCTGATTTACTCCACGGGGCGCGCCTTAAGGCTTTATAATACCTTAAACCAAAAAAATATTTTAATTACCAAACTCGCGCCAGCGCAGGAGTTCTCTATTTTATGGTCTCCCCATGATGACCGGTTTATTTTTGACCATTTTATTATTGACGCCTCTGCCCCGGAAAAATTCACTGACCTGGGGGAAATTATGGCCGAGCCGTTAAACCATATCCAGTGGGATCCGCTGGCGCCGGACACAATTTACGGCCTGGGGCGGGCCGGCCTGTATCGCGTGCCTTATTTAATTAAAACCGCGCGCCTGGTTAAGGCGGGCAATATAATTAACTACACTTTAACCAATGACAAAATAATTGTTTTGCAAACAGCGGCGGCCGGTACTAATCTCGTTTATTTTACCCCTTCAGACCCCACAACAGTGCTGGTGTTATCCGAACGCCTGGACGCCGGCAATGATACCTTTCTTAATACCAATTCCCACCGTATCGCCCTGTATAACAAACGGCAAAAATCTTTAACCATCTTTGACCCGGCCATTAAAGCCACCAGTCTGGAAGAATCAGTTATTGCCATTCCAGCTGTGGATAAAGCCATCTGGTCGCGCGACGGCAGCCGTCTAGTTTATACTTCCTCGGGCGCGATTTACCAGCGGTCTTTTATCGGCCCCATTACTGTTATTCCGACATCTAGCCCCGTGGAGCTGATTACCCGCTATTCACAACCTGTGGCTGATGTATTTTGGTCAGACGACGAAAACTATCTTTTCTATTTAGTGGCTGATTCCTTGCGGGTGCTGGAAATTACGCCTTCCACCGCGCCGCGCAGCCTGATACTGCTGCCCAGCTTAGCCCAGGCCAAAAAGGCCGGTTATATTTTTACCCCGGCGGCTGTCACTTTTATTGATAAAGCCGGCAGCCTCAAACTTTTGCCTTTAGCCGAGGAGCAGACTGGAACCTTCTTTTTTGGCCGCTAGGATATTGGCAGCCAAGAGCGAATCAAAGGTGCCGGCATCCAGCCACTGCCCGCTGAAAGTGCTGACCGCTAATTCGCCTTTCTCTAAATAGACATTATTCACGTCCGTGATTTCCAACTCGCCCCTCTCTGATGGCTTGAGGTTTTTGGCAATGTCCACCACGCGGTTGTCGTATAAATAAAGCCCGGTGACCGCAAAATCGGAAATATGCTGTTTAGGCTTTTCCACGATTTGCGTGGCTTTATTATTATCATCAAAAGCCACGACACCAAACCGTTCCGGATCCGGCACTTTTTTGGCAAACACCTGGCCGCCGGTTTTAAAGGCCTTAATCTGCCCGGAAAAATCGTCTGCAAAAATATTGTCGCCTAAAATCAGGGCAACATTATCATCCCCAATAAAGTTCTCGCCAATAATAAACGCCTGGGCAATGCCATCGGGCTTGTCTTGGATTTCGTAAGTGAACTTCACGCCCAGCTCTTTGCCACTGCCCAAGAGGCGCAAAAAATCGCCCGCCCGATCCGGGGCCGTGATAATTAAAATCTCCTTAATGCCGCCGCGCATTAAAGTCCCGAGCGGATAATAAATCATCGGCTTGTTATAAATCGGGAGCAGTTGTTTGGAGGTGACTTTGGTGAGCGGATGCAAACGCGTGCCCCCGCCACCAGCTAATATAATACCTTTCATAAACGATTATTTTTATAGTCTCTTAACGCCTCCTGCCAGCTGCGCATGGTCTCTAACTTAGTACTCTGCAAAACCGAGAAGGCTGGCCGCTGCGCGGGCAAAGGATATTCGCTGGTCGCGCAGGGCGATAAATTAACTTGCTTATTTCCGCCAGAGGCGGATCCGCCTAGGGCGGAAAATACCTCAAATATTTCCTTGGCAAAACCATGCCAGCTTGTTTGTCCGCTATTAGTCCGGTGATAAATGCCGGACGGTTTTTTGCTTTCTATTAAATCCCGCGTGGCCTGGGCTAAATCCACGGCATAAGTCGGGGAGCCGACTTGGTCGTCAATTACTTTAATCGGCTCTCCCTTTTCCGCTAAACCCAACATAGTTTCGACGAAGTTTTTCCCATCCTTGCCATAGAGCCAGGCCGTCCTAATTATATACCAATCTCGTAACTCTGACCTCTGAACTCGTAACTCTCCCTCTAATTTCGACCGCCCGTACGCGTTTATCGGGTTCGGTTCATCGTCCTCTTTATACCCCTCTTTGCTACTGCCGTCAAACACATAATCAGTGGAATAGTGGACCAAGGTTGCCCCAAGTTTAGCCGCTACGTTGGCCAAATAACCCACGGCCTGACCATTTACCTTGGTAGCCAATTCCTCGTTAGTTTCGCACGCATCAACATTAGTATAAGCCGCGGCGTTAATAATAAGTTCCGGCGCCAAATCAGAAATCTTCTCATTGACTTGGGTCTCGTTGGTAATATCAATTTCCTCCATGTCCCAAAGAAATGGTTTAAAATCCAGAAAGGCCTTGGCTAACTCGTGGCCCAGCATGCCCTTAGCGCCGAGGATTAGTGTTTTCATAAATTCTATTTCCACTTAGTTTCGTCCAAAATCCTTTGTTTCAGCGGCTCCCACCATGGCCGATTATCTTTATACCACTGGATGGTCTTGTACATCCCGGACTCGAACTCAACTTCCGGCTGCCAACCGAGCTCCTGGCGGATTTTTGACGAATCCAAAAGATAGCGGCGGTCATGGCCGGGCCGATCCTCCACATATTCTTTCATGTTATCATCCCGACCAAGTTCTTTGAGGATAATGGCGGTAATTTCTTCCACGCTTTTTTCAATCTCACTGCCGATATTGTATGTTTCCCCGATCCGGCCTTTCTTTAAGATCAAATCAAGTGCCCGGCAATGGTCCAAAACATGCAGCCACTCGCGCTTGTTCTGGCTGTGCTTATAGACCGGGACTTTCTTGTTATCTAAAAGATTGGTGACAAAAAGCGGAATGAGTTTTTCCGGAAATTGGTACAGTCCGTAATTATTCGAGCAGTTGGAGATGGTGCAGGGAATTTTGAAAGTGTCAAAATAGACGCGCACCGCCAAATCCGCGCCGGCTTTAGAACCGTTATAGGGCGTGCGCGGACGATAAGGCGACTGCTCGCTGAACTTCTCCGGGCTGTCGAGCGCCAAATCGCCGTACACCTCGCAGGTGGAGATATGATGAAAACGCGGAGTCTTAAACTTACGCGCGGCTTCCAGCAAAGTTTGCGTGCCAATCACATTGGTCCTAAAAAACTTTCCCGGATCAACCACGGCCCAGCTGTTGTGCGATTCAGCCGCGAAATTAACAATCACATCCGGCCCTGAATCGCCGACCAGCTGATTGACTAAATTAGAATCTGTAATATCCCCCTTCACGAACTGATAGCGCTTATCATTTTCAATATCCCGCAAACTTTCCAAATTACCCGCGTAGGTTAAAACATCCAGATTGATAATTTTATCTTCCGGATATTTTTTTAACCAATAGCGAATAAAATTGGAGCCAATAAACCCGGCTCC
>ORJL010332676.1_pt1 | contig 10074 bp, 3 predicted proteins | sample 1779941 | NCBI WGS metagenome assembly ORJL01 (sample SAMEA104232317, study PRJEB22302) | groundwater metagenome | biome: forest; feature: aquifer; material: groundwater | place: USA | collected 2011-08-07 | depth 5.8 m | reverse complement strand
TCCGATCCTGCGGACCCAGCCCCAGACTCCCCATCACTCGCCCGGTGACCAGCCAGCCCCCGCCAACCTCCGCCCCGCGCACATACTCCGGGTAACTGCTCCACCCGTATTCCGAGAGCTGAGATATCCGAACTCCCACGGATTCTCCGAATACCGCTCGGCCTCGGTCTTGAGCCAAGTCCGGCAGGCTGCTAGGAACGACCGGAAATCCTCCGCGTTAAAGGAGTCAAACTAGAGCTTGGTTCGATCAACCTCAAAACCGACTTGAAACCCGCTCTTGAATTGCCCTCTCCTCCACGCTGATCCGCCTCCACACGCCTGGAGGTTGACGTTCGCACCCTCCGGCGCCCAGAGGGTGACAGGTGGCAGATCGCTGCCGGGTATTCTACTCCTGGATGTAGCCCTGGGTGTCATTCCTCTGCTCGACCCGCTGGCGATAGAACCTCTGTCGCTTTACGCCCCCTTTACTGGGACTCATCCGCAGTTTGACCGGTCGGGCACTGCCGCGCGGTACCGCCCAGAAATAGCCACAGCCTATCGTGGAGCGCAGGCTTGATCAGTGGGCGGCGTTCTTTGGTGCTGGACACACAATGGAAACAGAAGCTGACGCAGGACATACTTGGCATTCAGCCGTCCCTTTGGGACTTGGGCGATCCAGAACTCGCCGCCGGCGTTGAAACGCCGGGCTAGTATCGGATTGTCCCTCCGGGAGGGCGAGGCGACCTTGTACGGTTTGATCGGCCGCTGGCTGCGCGATACTGACGAGACCGGTGCTAGCGTTGTTTCGTAGGGACATCGCGAAAATAGCCCGGCGTTTCAACGCCGGGGGCCAGTTCCGCGCAACCGCCAGTCCCGAAGGGACGGCTGAAACTCAATCGCATGGAGGGGTCACCCATGGTCTGGCTCGTTCTTTGTGAAAACCGGCATAGACCTCGCTCTGGAATTGCCCTCGCCTCTGCGCCGATCCACCTCAACGCGCCTGGAGTTTGACGTTCGCACTGTCGGAACCGTCCAGACGGTGACCAGGTGGCAGATCGCGCCCGGGCATCTTACTCGCGGATGCAGCCTGTGGCGTTCCTCTTCTACTCGACACGCAGGCGATAGAACCTCTGTCCGGCCGCCGAGGGCGCCGCGTCCTCCAGATCCAAGGTCTCTTCCCGCGCGCCAGTCCGCAAACGGCGGATGGAGGTCCAGTTGCCCCCTGACAAATCCGGGGCTGATTCCAGGTTGTAGCTTCTGTACGGCCGGGCTGTGAATCGTAGCCTGGTTGGCGCGGAGGGACTCACGATCACGTCGATTGTCAGATTGCTCAGCGCGTTTCTTGGCTCTGTGCCGGCAACGAACTCGGCACGGTTGTTCATCCCGTCCCCGTCTGGGTCGAGTAAGGCGTCCTGAGGTGTGGTTGGGTCGAGTCCGTGCTCGGTTTCCCACGCATCGGCCATGCCGTCCCCGTCGCGATCGGTGAAGTTGGCCGCGCCGGGCGAGGCGGCGCCGGGGAAGGAAACCCGAACCGAACCGCCGTCGGGCAAGCGACCTTCGGACACACCCGCGGCTTGGGGTCCGAACACCACTTCGTCGATGAGATTGCCCTGGGGGTCGCGCAACTGGATGACCTCGCCGTCACCGGAGAGCTGGAATGGCACGTGATCGGCGGCGGCGGTTGCGCCTCCATCGGCTAGTATTTGACGATAGCCGAAGCCGCCAAAGCCGATGAAGCTGCGGTCCGGGATACGGCATTTGACCGGGTCGGCCGGATCGTCCGTGAGATAGCAGCCGCCGAGATCGACAGGGGCCGAACCGGGGTTGAACAACTCGAACCAGTCGCTTCCCTGGGAAGGGCGAGCCATCCACTCGTTAATCTTGACAGCGGCAGGGCTGCTCATCGGCAGCGGTACGTTGGGGGTGCCTGGAGAGGGTTGTCCGGGAGCCCAGGTCAGCGAATTGCCGGGTGCGCGCCCCAGGGAGAGGTCTGGAGCCTGGAAACCGAACGTGACGGAATCGGCGAGGGTCCCTCCCGCGGACAGGGCGTAGAAGAGATAGACCGCGTCGCCGGCCCGATCCAGACCGAACCCTGTGTTGCCCTCGGAGGCGGGTTGAGTCGGGTCGCAGGCAAGCACCAGGAGGCCATCCGCGGGGAGCACCGTGCTGTGGGCGAAGACGAACTTGCGCGGGAGGCTGGGATCATCGGTGAGGCTCATGTCGGCGAGGTCGATAGGGTAGGAGGCGAAGTTGCGCAACTCGATCCAGTCGCCGTCATAGCCATTCGCTAGCCGTGCGGAACGGTTGTCCGCGAGCACCTCGTTGATCCTGATCTCGAAGCCGCTCGAGCTGGCGTTCGGCCCCCCGGGAAGCGGCGCCGCGAGGCTGACGATGTCGCTCCCACCATCCGGAACGCGTCCCATGGAGATCCCGTGCAACTGAGGTGGATACCAGACGATGTCGATGAGGTTGTTCCCGGCATCCAGCAAGCCCAGGATACCCTGGCTGGTCGTTGGCACGAAGCTGAGCGGGATTTGAGAACTGGAAGCCTCTGGCGAAGAGCTTAGGGCCAGCCACCCCTTGCCCGCGATGAAACTCAACGGAGGGAAGGACTGTCGATCCGGGGCGGTGGCGGGAAAGTCAGAGAGATGCAGCGATTCCAACGCCACGGGCAGCGTATCCCGGTTGTAGAGTTCCACAAACGAGCCCGAGGCTGAATTCCGGTCGTCGGTCAACCACTCGTTGATGCGGAGTCGGTGCTCGTCTCCCAGCGGACAACGCTGATTCGCGGCCTGGGGAGTGGGCTTGGCCAATCGCCATTTCCCTTCGTTCCCGCGAGCGATCGTGAAGGAATCGACTTGCGGGCCGAACTGGATCTTGTCCAGCAACTGCGCGGCGCCGACAGGCCCGCCGACCAGGCTGACCGTCTCTCCCGCGGGGCTTAGCGCGAAACCGAGCCGCGTGGAAGGAAGCACAAGGAGTTCTCCTGGAGCGAGCAGCAGGCCATCCGAGAACAGGAATCGGTACGGGTTCGTTTCATTGTCGCTGAGACCCATGCCCTGCAGGTTGACCGCTTGGTCTCCCCGGTTGACTAGCTCGACCCAGCCGGCACGGTCCACGGAATCGGTTCCAGCCCCACGGCTGGCCGCTTTGATTTCATTGAGGAGCACGGGGGAAGCCGTCGTGTCCACTTGCCAGGTGAAGGCGGTAGTCACTGACGGTTCAACCCATTGACTGGCTGAGTTCTGGACCCGGGCGGCAACCGAGTGGTTCCCGTTAGGCAATCCCGTTAGCTCGATGACGTGATCGATCGGTTGGGCCGCGCCGAATGAGCCCCCGTCCAGACTAGCCTCGTAGGCAACAAGTCCCGGCCCCCAGACGCGAACGCTGGCCCGCCGGGACGGTGTGGGAGATACGAGGGTCGCGCCCAGGGTAGCCCCCGGCAAAACACCATGACCAATGTCCAATCCCATGAGGCCCTGGCCAAACGCTGCGGAACCCGGCCCAGTCTGGAGGCGATTGCCAACCCAAGCCAAACGCGCCTCCCCTTCCAGGTTCCCCTCGCCCGGCAGCGTGGGTGTCCGGTCAAAAAGTGACCATCTCGCTGACAATGCAGGTGGAGTGGCGAGTGCCTGCTGACCCGCAAATACCGCGGTGACCTGGCTGAAGAGGTTGTTGATGAGATCAGCGCCTGCGGCCATGGCCGCTGCCGGCGTATGCGGACCGAAGGCGATTGCCGCCTCGTTCACAAGGCTGAAGGTGTTGTTGTGCAAGGTGACGAATGCCCCCTCGGTGAGCAGCAGACCACGGCCGAGGGTGTCGAAGCAGTTGCGGGCCAGCATCACGTGAGGCCGGTAGTCCGCGCCGCCTGAAAATGCGGCGGCTGTGGCGGCGGAATTGCCGCGGAAGAGGTTGCCCTCGAGATGCGCATCCGCGTCGGTGAGGCGGAGAGCCGTCGATGTCAGTCCCAGGAGTGTGTTGTCGATGAACTGGAGAATGGGCCCCGGCCGCCGAGCCTGCGAGAACTGGAGGTTGCAGGCGCCGCCGGTGGTGAGCCAGGTGTTCCCTTGGAGAAGAAGTTCGCCTCCTTCCATGATGCCCGAGCCTGTGACAGTGGTCGAGACGCTGGACCCGCTGAAAACGCACTGGACCACCTTGAGCGAGGAGGCGTCGAACGATAATGCCGAACCCATGTCCGTGGACCAGTTCACCTTCTCGACTGTCAGGCGGGAATTGCGCGCGCTGACCATCGCCCCGCCGGCCCCACCCCATTCCAAATCCACGCCCGCGAGGCGGTTGTCCGCCAGCGAGTCTTCGAAAATGATCCCGTCCCACCGTGCGGACGAGCCGGGCAGCCGGGTAAATCTGATCCTGCCGGAGTCGTCTCCCTGGGCGACAAGCTGTCCTTGCACCAGCACGCGCGCGCCAGCATCCAGATAGACGGTGACGCCCGGTTCGATGGTGAGGGTGCCACCCGGATGGATCGTGGTGGTGCCGGTCAGATGACGCGGGCCTCCCGACGATGTCCACCTCACCGTGCCGCGGATTTCCTCGGGGCTGGCGGCGGGAACTGGGGTCTCGTACCACACATCCAGGACACTCCTGGAGATTTCGAGGCCGCTTTCGTCAAGGGCCTGAACCACGATCCGGTTCACGCCCGGACGAAGGGCCACGCCATCGGCCTGCCAACGCGCCTGCCACGCTAACCAGGTCGCCGGGATGCTGTTCACCAGGACTTTTCGCGTGTCGATGGCGTTCGCACGGCCACTCAGCGAGAGGCTCGCTTGAGTCGTGTAGGGATAGCCTTGCAGGGTAGGCAGGCTATGGTCAACGGTCAGTTCGAGGGGTATCTGGCTGAGGACAAAGTCTCGCCGCGCCTCCGCGAAGTTGAGTGTAGCTTCGATGTTCGTTGCCGCCACCAGGCCCTGCCACACCTGGGTGACCAGGGGTCTCATGCGTTCGGGCCGGAACACGGTGTCGCACAGATCCTTGAGCTGCTTGTAATAGAGCGGGGCGAATGCGGGATGCTTCAGGAAGCGATTGATGCTGGGAACCTGCGTGGCAACAAAAAGGTCCGTCCAGACATAACCAGTGGTATCGCCCTGTCCCAGTATGGTATCCAGGTCCCACGGAACGAGGTGGAACTTTCCGGAAGCGGGATCCTGATAGAGGGAGTAGTCGTCGCCGACACCGCTGCCGAGGGCCGTCTCCATGTTCACAACCATGGTGTTCACGGCGAAGTAGCGCACCCAGTTGGTCACATCAATGATCCCACGCACGGCTTCGACATACTGATCATCCGGCGTGTGCGTGGGGTCCATGGCGCGGACGAGCGTGAGCAGATTGGTCCAGTTATCCTCGCTCTGGTTGCTCTCTTTTAGGTAGTCTGATCGATATAGATCGGGCGACTCGCCGCGATACGAGAGGTCCGGGCTAAGCGCCGAGTAGTCGCGCAGGCAGCGGTAGAGATCCGCTTGTCCCAACTGATGATGCCGGGTGTAGTCGCCATCAGGCGCCTCGTTGTGGACATAGATGCCATAGCGGGGCCAAGTGGGTGGAGAAAGGTTGGTGCCGTTCACCCGGAACTGCACGGCCCGGGATTCGTACGACGCGAGGCCCGCCACCTGGCAAAGGGCGCTGCCCAGCAGTTGGACGTAGTGGAAATAGGAGTTGAGGTAGAATTTTCCGACGTCCTGCCAGAGGCTGTCGGATGGGAAATCCACGTGGAAATTGTACGCCTCGGAGTAGCGCGTCCCCTGGCCACGGTTACGAACGTCCACCTGGTAGCGAACCTCGGTGCGACCGTCTATGAGAGAGATGAATGTCGCGCTGGTGGTTGCGTTGCTGAAGAGCCCCGGTCGAGCACTAACACGGAGCAGGTACGCCGCCCGCTCCGCCTCGGTCATGACAATTCTGTAAAGCGGCAACTTACTCGCGTAGGCCTCCTCGTCCACTTGGTAGAGCAGGTTGGCGCGGGGAGTGCCAGCGGGAACGGGATCGGACGGCCATCGCCTCTCCTCTCCTCCCTCCGTGTAGGCGGTGACGTAGAATTCGACAACCGTGCCGTTGGTCTGGGAAGAAAGCATCGCGCCATACATGCCGTCGCCTGCCGAACCATCGCCGTTCAGCCCGTCGTCCCGCATCGGTGTGAGGGCGAAATCGGCCTGGCCGTCAAGCCGGGAATGCAAGAGCGCCACGATGCGACCCCCGACCACACCCTGGATTGTCGCCGTCACTGCCACGCGGTCAGTAGAGCGGGGCACCGCGGGCGTGTGACGGACGGCGGTGATGAACGGAGCGTCTGTCCTGTGGAGCAAGCTGTTTGCGCTCCCAGGTGTGCCTCCCGCCACGAGGCTCGAACCCCAATTCTGTCCACAATCGATGCCGCGGGTTGGATCGATCAGCTCAAGCGATTTGCCGCCGCCATCGTGTTCCGCCAGCCAATCCCAAGTCGGATAGTTCAACCAGTCGTACGTCCTTCGGCGCACAGCCCAATCCCCCTCATCCGCGTAGGTGACACGGCTAGCCAGCGCTCCGGCCGCGTTCCGAAGATCAAGTCGCTCTCCTCTGCGGCTGAGCGTTCCGTTCCAATTTCCGAACACGGTACTGACCCCGGGGTGCTTGGCTTGAAAGATGGTCTTGTCCGCGACGATGACGACATAACCGTCCGCGGGGATCGTGGCATCCGGGAATGTGAAACGAACGCCGGACGTCAAGCTCCAGCCGGAAAGGTCAATAGGACCTGAGCTCTGGTTATGAAGTTCGATGTACTCCTCACGCGCATCACCGGAGGGTGGATGATAGTAGATCTCGTTGATGACCACCGGCTGCGCGGTGATCGAGGCTATCCCGCAAAGACAGAGCAGGATGATCCAGAGGCCGTAGAATGCGAAATTCCCATGCGCTGATCGCCAACCGGAGGGGCGGTTGGTGCTGTGTGCAGGCGACACCCTGGAGTTTGGACGTTTATTGAGTGCGTCGGAGCAACTGGATCTGCACGGGCGAGCATCCAGCCGGGAATCCCAACGGGATTCCGTACCAAAGCCCAGGGTTGGCGCGTCGCGCCTACCCTGGGGACATCGCCCCCCCGTCTGGCCCAACCCCAACGGGGTTGTGTCTGAACGGCTTGCCGCAACCCCGTTGGGGTTGAAGCCTTCTTCACCCTTCTCACCCAGGGTAGCTCGTGCCTCGTCCACCCTCCGCAGTGCTACGGAGGACGGGCAACCCTGGGCTTTGGGACAAAATCCCTTTGGGATTTCCTCCCAGAAATGTCCAGACTCCAGGGGGTGGTTCACCCTCGGGCAAACTCGGCGCGCAATTCCCTTCTCTGGCGGCTTCCTGTTCATAGCTTCGGTACCACAATGCGGTAAAATCGGTTGGTACTTCCGGACAAGAGAATGCCCGAAAGAATCTGGGAGGTACGCTCCGGTCTGGGATCGAACTCGGCGAGGACCTGCCACTGGATCGGGGGCTCGATCTTCTCGGCAGCCTCGACTTGGTAACGAATACCCGGCATGGCGGTGAAACGCAGGGTCAATCGGCCGGGCTCGCCGATGGCCGCCGACAACTCGAGCCGGCTCTGGCTGTCGGCGGGTGAGGTTCCCGCGAGGTATTCGCTTCGGTTGCTCATTCCGTCTCCATCAAAGTCGTCGTCAGGGTCAACATCCAGGATGGAAACAAAGGCATCGTCCAGACGCGCGGTGACGATTTGCGTCTCCCAAGTATCTGGCAGGCCATCAGCGTCGGAATCCTCAACGGTGGGTGTGGCCAGGAGGCGCACGGTGTGCGTCGGTTGGACCTCTCCCCAGCCCGCGTTGACGGGGTCGGTCAGCACCACTTCCACCGTGACGCTGAACCGCCGGTTGGGGTCACCAAGGACATCCATCGGTATGGCCCCCACCGTCTGTCCGGGAGGAAATATCAACGTCCCTGCCGCAGGTCGGAAATCAACCCCGGACGTTGCGCTCACGGGGCGCAGGGAGAAACCGATGCTCACCGTGCGGTCCGAGAAAGAGCTTAGCCCCACGGGGATCGACACGCGGGCGGATCGGTTCTCGAACCGGCTTTGGCGGGCAAAAAAGCCCGCTCCCACCTTGCTGGCTTGCGGGCTGCGAAAGGGGGCCAAGCGCGGTCCGTCCTGGTCCTCGAGCCAAGTCAGGTTGTTCGTATGGAGCGGGTCGCTGGAGGAGAGGAAGTTAGAGGTGATATCCATGCGTGCCAGGTCCTGGGTCCAGAGTTCGCGTACGAAACCCCAACAATTCCTGGCGTTGTAGAGCAGGTAGGAATTGGTTACGCGCAACAGACCGGTATGGGTTTGCCAGTAATTGTCCCCGAAACGGCCCCCGACCTCGTTAGCGATAAGGAGAGAGTTGCTCACGGTGACCTGTGGCGCATAGTAGCCGGCCTCCACTCCCTGGCCGTTATTCATGACGACCGAATCGGAAACGGTCACCACCCTGTTGTACCCGGAAAGGGCCATGCCCTCATGGAAGCAGGACTCGATCCAACATCCCTTCACTTCAACGTCTCCGTTTCCGTCACCACCAGCGTCGATGCCATCGTCTTTGGTCCAACCGATCAGGGTGTCGCTGATGCGGTGGCTGCCCGAAATGAAATAGACTGCGTCGTTGTCGCCATCCACAAACTTCGAATCGTCGTTGGGGAAATCCAGAAGGGCACTGTTAGTGATCTGCACGGCCCCCCCGTTGAATTGTCCGACGATCATACAGCGCTGGATCAGGCAGCGCTCCAGGGTCAGGTTGGCTTGCTCGCCGTGGAAGGCCTGGCCGGCGAGATCGATGACCCAGCAATCCTGAAATATGCCAACCGCTCCCGGACCCAAATGGAAGAGTGACTCCTCGGTGCGATGCACTGATCCTGTCGGGTGGGTGATGTAATAGTCCCACTGCGCGCCACTGCCGGTGAAGATCGCCCCCGTCGCCTCCACTCTCGCCGGCGCTTGAGCCAGGACAACTCCCCCCCAAGGCGTCTGGCGTCGCTCCGGCAGGAAGGTCACCGGGCGATCGATCGTCCCGCGAATGGTCAAGGTTCCCTCCAGGGCAATCTCGACTCCGGGCGCCAGTTGGACTACCGTGCCCGCGTCCACCACCAACCGGGCGCCAGCCCGAATGCTCAGGTTGGTTCGGACATGGATACGCGAGTTTTCACCCCAGACCGTCTCCTGCATGATCTCGTTTGGCGCGTTCTGCCACACGGTCTGCGACTCGGTGCGAATCTCCCGGGCGGTGGCCAATCCCGCCAGGCTGGCTCGCAACTGCGCGGTTCCCGGGCTACTGGCGGGGGGCAGAAAAGCAAAACCGACGCCCCGCTTCACTTTCAAGCTCGAATCCCCCACGCCACCGAGCTTGACGGTTCCGTTCAGGCCCAATCGCCGCTCGTTCGCATCGCTCACGAACGCCACCGCCGGGCGGGCAAGGCCGGCGGGAAACTCCGGCGGAACGACGAGCATCAGGTGCGCGCCCACGAATTCCTCCGGTGCCGAGTCAATAGGGGGGCGCGGCGTCCAGGGGAACAAACCAAACTCGGTGTCGCCTCGCTCGCTGGACAAGACCACGAACTGAAATCCGGCCTTCTCGCTCGAGCCGGTGCGGGTGTCCACGCGGGTCACCCACAAGAGGTGGAGGCCCACATCCGTAACCACCACCCAGTCTTCAATGGCCACGGGATTGCCATCGAGCGTGGCGGTCTGCTCGAAGCCGTCGCTGTGCACCGCGCGGAACCGGATGGAATCGACAGCCACTTGCGGATCGACCAAACCGTCCATGGTGATGGCGCACCAAGCGGAGCACATCAACGTCATCAGCAGGCAAAGCCCGACCCGTGCACTGGTCCCTATCCGTTGCATAACATCATGATCGCGCGGTCCGTAACCGACTTTTGGAGGCATCCATGGCCAGGAAAAGACCTTACACTCACCGCACCATCAGGCTACAGCGAGCTGAGCGGCGGGCGCAACGGCAAACGAGCTTTCGCAGGGGTCTCGCAAGGCGGGAGCCCCGCCTTCTAGGGGGCAGTGACTGCCGAACTTTTGCCCGCCGCCGACCTGGCCAACAGCCCCGAGTTTGTTTCCCCCCC
>ORJL010154977.1_pt1 | contig 10075 bp, 10 predicted proteins | sample 1779941 | NCBI WGS metagenome assembly ORJL01 (sample SAMEA104232317, study PRJEB22302) | groundwater metagenome | biome: forest; feature: aquifer; material: groundwater | place: USA | collected 2011-08-07 | depth 5.8 m | reverse complement strand
GGGGGCCGCTATCTCCCCGCCCCCCCCCCGCGCGCGGGGGGGGGCGGGCCCCCCCCCCCCCCCGCCTGGCCGCCGCGAGCGATGTCGTCGTGTCCTGCCTCGCCAGTGAGGCGCAGATGGAACAGGCCTTCCTCGGCCCCGATGGCATGGTAACAGGCGCCCATGACAGCCTCGTCGTGATTGAGATGGGCACCTTCCCAATCGTCCTCAAACGGCGACTGGCCGAGGCGCTGGCCGCCCGGGGGGCGGCCATGCTCGATTGCCCGATCAGCGGCACGCCGCCGGTCGTCGCCCGACGCGAGGCGATGCTATTCGTGAGCGGCGACGAGGCGATCGTGCACCGCATGTCGCCAGTCCTCGCCGCGATATCGCAAAAGCAGACTTTCGTCGGCGCGTTCGGTGCCGGCATGGCGACCAAGCTGGTCGCCAACTTCCTGGTGATCGCCAACACGCTGGCAGTTGCCGAGGCCTTTGTGCTTGGGACCGAGTCCGGTCTTGATCCGAGGCAGATGATCGCCGCAATCGGCGGTAGCTTCGCAGGCTCGCGTGTCTTCGACTTCCGCGCACCGATGATGGCCTCTCGTACCTACCGGCCAGCCCCGGGACCGGCGCGAATCGTGTGGAAGGATCTCCAGTACATTCATGACCAGAGTGTTGCACTCGGCCTGGCAGGTCCGCTGCTCGAAACAGCGATGGAATGGTACGGACGGATGATCGAGGCGGGCCGCAGTGAAGACGAATGTGCAGGAGTGTTCGAGATATTGGCCGCGGCAAGCAAACGCTAATAGAGACAACCAAAAATGCTGAGCGAGGAAGTACGGCGCTTATGGGCAGCCTCCAAAGCCGGTAGTGTCTTTTCTCCAGTGACGGCACATCGACGGCGATAGACATCTGTAACCAGCACGCGGAAGGCTCCCTGCCCCAGTCGGGGCCGAACAAGCTGAGGCTCCCCATACCGCGGTGCCTCAGCTTGCCCCGATTGAGCTAATTGCCGATTCAGGCGCTCATTCACTGCTTCCCAGAGGGTCAGGCCTTCAGGCTCGCCTGTGTCGAAGGTCTTGAACGAAACGATGTTGGGCGACCAACTCGACGGAAGTGTGATCCAATCTGGCTCCTCAAAAAAGAACGGCTGAGTCAGAATGCGACAGCCGATAGAAAAGTCACTGCGATCGCCAGTGTGTGACCTCCGGTACTTCGCAATTCGGGTCCGCATCTGCTGCAGGGTTTGAGCGCCATTCGCCTCGCCAAAAGCGGCCCACGCTAACGAGCAAGGCAATGCGTTCGCATAGGCAAAAACCCCTCCTCCGACGATAGTATTGCGAGGGGCATGCAGCTTGAAGAGGAACAACTCGCCGGGCTGTAGAGCGCGGAAATTGGCGACCGATGGCGCCCAAAAGTTGACCTCGGCCAAGCCCGGACGCTTGCGAAGCATCTCGAACCAGTCGTCGTCGGTCACCGCGACTACAAGACTGACTCCCATCAGGGACGCTTTCCATTCTTAGCCAGGCGCTTCGCCATCATCTAACAGCGGTTGCGCTGTCTGTCTAACATTCCCGCCCTAGAAAAGTAGTCCGTCGAGGTTCGCCACGGCCTCGGCCATCGTGTTCCGGAGCACCTGCAGATGCGCCGCCTCTATTACAGAGCCGCGGCCAGCTAGTTTCAGAATCCTCCCCAACAGGGTGTCCGAATTTCCGAGCAGAGCAATAAGATGCTCGCCACTCGGGCCGTTCGTTCCGGCGAGCCATCCTTTGGCTGTCCGTTCACTGGCACCCGTCCAGCGCATCACCGTCTTGATCGCACGATTCGAGCCGCTCAATTCGATCGTCAAAGCCTCCGCCACCGTCGACGCGTAGCCCGTCGACAGGCGACGGCGGTTCGTGGGCAATACTTTGCCCATCTTAGGCAAGGTTTTGCCCTTGGCCGGAACAGACATAACGTCCCTCCACAGCTAGCGTCCTCGCGTTTATGGGGCGTCAATAATGAGTACTGGATCTCGCCTAAGTTCGGGCGGGCACTCCGAACGCGTGGTTCCATTGCCCACAGCGTTGGCCGGAGTTGCCCCAGCAAAGGCCCGTCATTCGAACGCCTCCGGGAATGCTGCCGGACGGTCACTAGGCCGTGCCGCCCAGTACGTTCGCATGTCGACGGAGCATCAACGGTACTCCACGGAGAACCAAGCGGACGCGATCCGTCAATACGCGGACCGTCGAGGACTTGAAGTCGTAAGGACCTACGCTGACGAGGGTAAGAGTGGCCTACGCATGGATGGCCGAGACGCGATCAAGCAACTGATCGAAGATGTGCAGGCAGAGCGGGCCGACTTCTCCACCATCCTCGTCTATGACGTGAGCCGTTGGGGGCGGTTCCAGGATGCAGACGAGAGTGCCTACTACGAATATATCTGCCGGCGAGCCGGGATAGCGGTGCAGTACTGCGCCGAGCAGTTTGAGAACGATGGCAGTCCGGTCTCGACCATCGTAAAAGGCGTAAAGCGCGCGATGGCGGGAGAGTATAGCCGTGAGCTGTCCGCCAAGGTCTTTGCCGGTCAATGCCGTCTGATCGAAATCGGCTATCGGCAGGGTGGCCCGGCCGGATTTGGACTGCGGCGAATGCTGGTGGACCAGACCGGCGCACGTAAGGGAGTGCTCGGACGAGGTGAGCACAAGAGCATCCAGACGGATCGCGTCATCCTTGTTCCGGGCGAGCCTGTCGAAATCGAGACGGTTCGCTGGATGTATCGAGCCTTCGTGGAGGAAGGAAGGCTCGAACAAGACATAGCGGAGCTTCTGGATAACCGGAGAGTTCCCACCGAAGACGGTCGCAAATGGACTCGCGGACGCGTCCATCAAGTTCTCACAAACCCCAAGTACGTGGGCGACAACGTTTGGAATCGCATTTCCTATAAGCTCAAGAAGCTTCGCGTCCGTAACGAACCCGAAATGTGGGTCAGATCAAATGGGGCGTTCGAGCCTATAGTGGAACGGCATCTCTTTGACGCCGCCCAGGCCATCATCCAGAACCGCTCCCGCCGCATATCGAACGAGGACATGATCGATCGTCTGAGAACGCTCTACCAGTCTCGCGGACATCTCTCCGGATTGATTATCGATGAAGCAGACGACCTACCGTCCAGCTCTACCTACAGTGCCCGGTTTGGCAGCCTCGCCCGGGCCTATCAAATGGTCGGATTCACTCCCGATCGAGATTTTCGATATATCGAGATCAATCGCACCCTTCGTGAACTCCACCCACAGATCATAGCGTCGGCCGTCGACCAAATCGCAGACATCGGCGGCAAAGTCGAGCAAGACGCCAAATCCTCCCTTCTAACTGTCAACGGCGAATTCACAGTTTCGGTATGCATTGCTCATTGCCAGGAAACCGCTGCGGGCGGCCTGCGCTGGCAAATCCGGTTCGATACAAGTTTACGTCCCGATGTTGTGCTTGCTTTGCGTATGGACCGCGAGAATCAGGACATCGAGGATTACTACATCCTGCCCTGCATCGATCTGCCCGGTCCGCAGGTTCGCTTAGGTGAGCACAACGGCCTTGCTCTCGATTCCTTCCGATTCGACACCCTCGATCAGCTCTATGAAATGGCGGCACGGATTCCGCTGAGTGAGGTGCAATGAAGGCGAAGCAATCTGCCTCGCGTATTGTGCAGGTGCCACTCGAGAAGATTACGGTGATCAATCCTCGAGCGCGCAATCGCAAGGCGTTCGAAGGTATCGTACGCAATATCGGCCAGATAGGTCTTAAGAGGCCAATCACCGTCATTCGCAAAGCCACCGAATCTGGAGATCAATTTGACCTCGTATGCGGCCAAGGTCGCTTGGAGGCTTATCGCCAGCTTGGCCAGACCGAGATTCCTGCGGTCGTCGTGGAAGCTACCGAAGAAGACGGCCTTGTAATGAGCTTGGTTGAGAACATCGCCCGTCGACAGCATCGGGCGATCGATCTGCTGCACGACATCGAGGGAATGAAGCGACGCGGCTATTCCGAAGAGCAGATTGCTGAAAAGACCGATCTCACGGTCGAATATGTGCGTGGCGTCATTCACCTGCTTGAGAATGGCGAACACCGACTTCTCACGGCCGTTGAGTCAGGTGCCATTCCCGTCAGCGTGGCCATTCAGATTGCGTCCTCAGAGGACGGGGAAGTTCAGGATGCCCTACGCCAAGCCTATGAGAGTGGCGACCTGAAGGGAAAGAAGCTTGCCGTAGCACAGCATCTGGTTGAGCAGCGCCGGCGACGAGGCAAGAGCTTCGGGCCAGGCGGGCGCAAGGGCAGCGGAAAGGTCTCCCCGAGCACCTTGATCAGAACCTACAAGCAGGACGTTGAGAGAAAACGGCATCTCGTCCGAAAAGCAGAGGTTGCGCGCGAGAAGCTGATGTTTGTAGTTCAAGCGCTTAAGACGCTTTTTGTGGACGAAGAGCTCATGGCGCTCTTGCGCGCGGAGGAACTGGATACGCTGCCGCGCAACCTAGCCGTTAGACTTCAGGGGGCATGACGTGCCAGACATGGTGGTTCAGCCGACGATTTCTACCGCGTTCGCGGATGTCACTGAGCGAATTTCTCTGTCTGATCTTAGCCCTCTGCGGCCAGTCACGGATGCCGTTCGCCGCACGCGCAAGTACTCGCAGATTCGCACCTCCGTACGTGAAATTGGGATGGTCGAACCTTTGGTAGTCGCGACCGACCGTGCCAGCAAAGGTAAGTTCATCGTCCTTGATGGTCACCTTCGACTGGAGGTCTTGAAGGAATTGGGGGAAGCCGACGCGCTGTGCCTAATCGCTACTGACGACGAGGCTTACACCTATAACAATCGGATCAATCGGCTGGCAATCATCCAAGAGCACAAGATGATCCTAAAAGCCATTGAACGCGGCGTTTCTGAAGATCGGCTCGCGGCAGTCTTGAACGTCAATCCGGACCACATTCGGCGCAAACGGCGCCTGCTCGACGGAATATGCGCGGAAGCTGCGGCATTGCTCGAAGACAAGCACATCTCGATTAATAGCTTTGATGCACTCAGAAGGATGCGGCCGGAACGCCAGGTAGAGGCTGCCGAGCTGATGGTGGCGATGAACAAGTTCACAGTCAGCTACGCACGGACACTGCTAGCCGCTACCCCTGAATCGCAACTCGCCCCAGGCAAGAGACGGCCAAAGCCCAAGGGCGTCACGGAAGAGCAGCTCACCCTCATGCAGAGAGAATCAGCGAGCCTTGATCGTGAGTTTCGTTTGATCGAGGAGAGCTACGCTGCAGATCACCTCGATTTGGTCCTGGTGCGCGGCTACCTCACCCGAATGGTAGGCAATCCACGGATCGCCAAGTACTTGCACCAGCATCACAGAGAGATCGCTTCGGAGTTCATCCAGATTGCGGAACGACAGGCAACGGCTGCCTGAATCCGGACAGTAGAAACTGTCCGCGGGGACCCGGACCCAATAAAGCGCGGGGACCGCAGGAGACGCCGCACGGTGAGGCGGATCGATTGCGGTGGCGGAGAAGGCGGCGAACCCGCTCTGAGTCCGCCAGGCTGGAAATCATACGCCAGCCGCATGCTCCAGCGACCGCGTTGGGGCATGACTCGGGGGTATGTCGATGATCACAAAGCCGACATTCTGATATCGGCATACCCCACCGACGGTTATGCCTCGGTCCCGCCGTCTGCCTGCAGGCGCGTTGCCAACGTCAACTCAGAACAAAACAACACTTTTGTACTGAGTTGCCTCTGGGCACCTATCGCTCAGCGGGCATGAGATTGTCTGTCAAAGCGAGCTATCGCGGAAGCGATATTTTACAGAGCGCATGAGATCGGCGTCAGCAACACAATTCCAGCGCAGGTATGCGGAGCGCTGGGTCCGCCGACCTCTCGCTCGGTATCGTCGTCGCACGCTTCGCTGCCTTCATTCTTCGTAGCTGGGTACAGTGACGACTTCTTGGCGTACTCCGCCGGTCAACACTGCAAATCGGGCCCTTCACATGTGCTGTCAGATGTGAATACGATAACTGCAACAAATGGCGGCATCGCATTTCTGCGACGAACCGACTAGCCGGAGGAAACCCAATGAACTTTTTTGCTACCTGCAAGCGAGTCGGAACAGCGTTATTCGGCTTGACGCTTAGCATGATGCCGGTGGTCGCCTTTGCCCAAGGAAAACCAGAGCGGGTGACTATTCGCTACGGCTACCTGCCGGTACCTACCGTACCGCTGTTTGCTGCAATCGCTTACGACCTGCTCGAGAAGGAGAACATCGATCTTCAGCTGATCAAATTCACGTCCGGCCCGGCAGCATTCCAGGCACTGCAGGCAGGTAGCATCGACGCGGCACAAGGCGGCATGACCACTTACTACATGGGCACGACGCGTGGGCTCGACGTGCGCTGGGTATATACCTACGGCGATTATTCCCCGATCGAGGGGCTGGTCGTGCCAAAGGGAAGCAAGGTTCGGGAGTTCAAGGAACTCAAGGGTAAGAAAGTCACGTATCCCTCAGGCTCGACCCAGCAGCTTGCGCACCTGTATGCCCTGCGGCGTGCCGGTATGGCGCTGACCGATATCGAAATCGTACCGCTGCAGCCACCGCAGGGGCTGGCCGCATTGCTCAATGGCGACGTCGATGGTGCCTGGTTCTGGGATCCATTTGTGTCGCAGGCCATGGACAAAGGCGCAACACGCATCGTGATCAACAAGGAGCTGGGCGCCCTGGATCCGTTCGGGTTTGCGATGACCACCAAGTTCCTGTCGGAGAAGAAGAACGTGGAGGGCGTCGGTCGGATGTTGCGGGCGATGGCCGAAGGGCAGAAGCGGTTTGCAGCCGATCAGGAACCGACACTGGAGAAGATCAAGTCGGTCGCTGGAATCGAGCGTCCCCTCGCCACGCAAATCATCAAAGGCGTCGAGTGGTATACGCTTCAGAACCAGCTTGAACCGGACTTTGCGCTGAGCCTGGCCGATCCGTCGGTTCACACCAAAGGGGCCGCTGCAATCCTTAAGGATCGTGTCGAGGAGCCGGCGTTGTGGGGGCAGATGATCACAAAGCGTGGCAACATCACAGAATTCATCGACAACCGGCCGGCTCGGTACGCGCTCGACAAGTGATCAGCCGATGCCGGCTGATCTGATCGTCGCGCGCGGATTACGTAAGGAGTACCCGGGGCGGCTCGAGCGTGATGCGCCAACTGTTGCGCTCGAGTCCCTCGACCTCAGCGTGTCGGAGCATGAGGTTGCCTGCATCGTCGGCCCAAGCGGCTGTGGAAAGACCACTCTCCTCAATATGATCGCGGGCTTCGAGCAGGCGACGGCCGGGACGCTTACCGTTCGCGGCTTGCCGATCAAGGGGCCGAGCCCGGAGCGAAGCGTCGTATTCCAGCAGGCGGCCTTGTTCCCCTGGCTCACGGTCTGGGAAAACGTCGTCATGGGACCAAAGCTGCGGGGTACAGACGCGGCGAAACTCTCGAGTGACGCCAGCCATGTGCTGAACAGTGTCGGGCTCGCGGGCTTCGAATCGCATTACCCCTATCAGCTTTCCGGCGGCATGCGGCAGCGCGTGCAGATTGCCCGGGTTCTGGTAGCCAGTCCTGACGTGATCCTCATGGACGAGCCTTTCGGCTCGCTCGATGCGCAGACCCGCATCGTCATGCACGAGGTGTTGCTCAAGGTCTGGACCGAGTACAAGCCAACCATCTTTTTCATCACGCACGATGTCGAGGAGGCGCTTATCCTCGCCGACCAGATTTATGTGATGTCGCGGCGCCCAGGCCGGATCACGGCGCAAATCGAGGTACCCTTCGCCCGGCCGCGCAGCTACGACCTTATCGGCGATCCGGAATTCGCCGCCCTGCGAGCACGTGTCGTCGGCATGCTGCGCGAAGAATGGGCCGGAGCTGCTGCCGACCATATCGGTGCCGAGGCGCCATGACCCGGGTGGCCTGGTTGCGATGGATCAGCCTCGCATCGATCATCGGCTTCGTGGGCCTTTGGGCTCTGATCGCGGCCTCTGGCTTGGTCCGCGAGGACTTCCTGCCAAGTCCATCGAAGCTCATGAGTTCCTTCATGGAAATGCTGCGGGATGGCTATGGAGGCTCGCCCCTCTGGAAGCATGTCGGCATGAGCGTGATGCGCGCGGTTAGCGGCTTTCTCGCCGCGGTCGTGCTCGGCGTGCCCATTGGCATCCTGATCGGGCGAAACGAGGTGCTTGGTGCGGTCGTGGCGCCGATCATCGGGTTCCTGCGGCCGATTCCACCGATCGCGTTCGTGACGCTTTTCGTCTTCTACTTCGGGATCGGCGAAGGCTCGAAGATCGGCCTCATCTTCATGGCGGCATTCTGGTACGTGGTTCTGAACTGCGCCGATGGTGTGCGCTCCGTCCCTCAAATGCTCATTCGCGCGGGCGAGAGCATGGGGCTGAACTCACGGCAGCTGTTCTTTCGTGTCATCATTCCGGCGGCAATGCCGTCCATCATGACCGCGCTACGCGCGGCCTCATCGATCTGTTGGACCCTCGTCGTTGCGTCCGAATTGCTCGGCGCGCAGGCTGGGCTCGGCTTCATCATTCTCGATTCGGCACAATACTTCAACATCCCGGCGACTTTTATCGGCATCGTGCTGATCGGCATCATTGGCTTGGCCTGGGAACTGACCCTGACCTCGGTGCAGCGGCGGGTTCTGCACTGGCAGGGTCGTTGATGGTGATCTGCGTAAGCGGCGAAGATCAACACAGATGGTAGTGTGAGGGAGGTTCAGCAAAAGCCCTACGGGTTGGTCATGGCATGTTGGTGATGTTGCAAGTCACCGCCCCCGCTGAAAGGGACCACACCATGACCAAGCGAGAAGGTAAAACGACAGTCATCGATCTGAAAGGGCTGCTGTGCGGGGACGAAGAGTTCTTGCGGACGGCGGTTCAGGCGCTGGTGCAGGAAGCGCTCGAGGCGGAGATGACGGAGGCGATCCGACGCTGCGGGTTGCCGCACCGCTGGCCGGGCGACTGGCGGTAGTCAGTTAGGTCGCCGCCTCATTGCGCTCCCTATTCGCCAAATTCGTCATAGCCGCCGGACTGTATGTCAGCAGCCGCGGCCTCCTCATCTTGGCGGCGACGTGAACAGAGAATTTGCATTTTGAGGCTCGGCATGCACCACCGCCAGCGAGGCTAAAGGGACCGCGAATCAGCTTGAGATTTCAGTCAAATTTGCCCCTTCGATGCATTTTTGAATCTGCCAAGGCCTCGGGCAGACTCTGGCAACGTAACAATATCGCCTCGATTGATGCTCAAATTGTCCCGCCCTTGCTAGCCAGGCCGGCGACGGGCATCGAGGGCCGGCGGTCAGCGCGCGTCGCTATCAGCCTACGTGCTTCTGCCGCGCGCCCGTCCCTGAGATACGCTGCCAGCAAGGTATTTTCGACCAGGTCGCGCTGGGCGCGGCTGCCTCCGATTCGCACTGTCTCGGCTAGCGCCGGCTCGAGGCCAACGATCGCCACCGCCCAGTCGCCCCTGCCATAGGCGGTGAGACCAGCTATCAGACGCTGCACCACGTCGCCGGCCGGCGAGCGACCCGAGGCGGTGCGCTGATCGAGTTCTGCCACGATGCCGGCGAGGCCGTCACGGTCGTCGGTGGCGACGCAGGCCAACGCGCGGTGGACGTCGACAAAAGCGATACCGGCCTTGGGGAAAGCTTTCAGCGCGTAGTCGCGCACCTCGCGCCACAGTGGCGCCCGCCGCGCCTGACCGGCGAGCTCGGCACGCCACAGGAAGGCCGGGGCGTCGGTGGCGACGTTCAGCGCCGGCCCCCAGGCGCCGCCGGGATGCACCTGCGCCTCGTAGACTTGCCAGGCGCGCGTCGCGTCGCCGAGGATCAACGCGAAGAGCGCCACATGCCAGGAGATATGGCAGTTCATCAGCCCCTCGCGCGGATAAGCAGGCAGCCATGAATCGAGATAGTCCAGCGCGATACGATCCTCGCCGCACTCGTACAGCACATGCGCCTTGATGTGTGCGCCGTGGGCGTTGCGCGGGTTGATCGCCATGCTGCGCTCGATCACCGCCTGTGCCTCGTCGAGCCGGCCGACCTC
>ORJL011620181.1_pt1 | contig 10076 bp, 9 predicted proteins | sample 1779941 | NCBI WGS metagenome assembly ORJL01 (sample SAMEA104232317, study PRJEB22302) | groundwater metagenome | biome: forest; feature: aquifer; material: groundwater | place: USA | collected 2011-08-07 | depth 5.8 m | reverse complement strand
TGCTCGATGTTGGCTTGAAAGCAACGCGGAAAACAATCGGCATGCCTGTTGCAAGCCCGCCCAAAATTCCACCAGAATTGTTCGTTAGCGTGGTTATTTTCCCATCCCTTATGGCATATTCATCGTTATTTTGCGAGCCTCGAAGTGCGCTTCCTCCAAATCCAGAGCCGAATTCTATGCCTTTTGCCGCAGGTATTGCAAAAACTGCATGTGATATTATGCTTTCAATAGATGCAAACATCGGCATGCCGCTGCCTGTTGGCACTCCGGTTATTCTGCACTCAATTACCCCGCCAACAGAATCGCCCTCTTTTTTGGCTGCCTCTATTTCCGCTGCCATTTTTTCAACAATTTCAAGCGCTGCAGTATGCAGTGGATTTGTGTAGGTATTCGATACTATTTCATCATCGCTCACTTCCCTCTCAATCGCCACCTCGCCTATTTGCGTTGCAAATGCCATTGTGGAAATCCCTTTCTCAAAAAAGATTTTTTTTGCACCCCCCCCTGCCATTACGAATGCCGCAGTCATCCTGCCTGAGAAGAATCCTCCGCCAGCTTCGATTTGCCCGTACTTCACGAATGCCGGATAATCCGCATGCCCGGGGCGCGGTATGTGCTTTATGTTTTCGTAATGCACGGATTTTGCGTCCTTGTTTTTGATGAGCAGCCTGATTTTTTCGCCTGTTGTTTTTCCACCTTCAATTCCACTTTCAATTTCCACTCTGTCTTCTTCCTTGCGCCCGCTTGTCAAGCTGCTCTGCCCCGGCTTTCTCCTGTCAAGCTGCATCTGGATGTCCTCAGCTCTTATGCCCACTCCTTTCGGGCAGCCATCTATTTCCACGCCGACATGCGGCCCGTGGCTTGAGCCAAACGCCGAAATGTGGAATTTCCTCCCAAATGCAAAAGCCTTATTTTCCATTTATCCCACCCGGAGGCGCTTCAATTCCCCAAAAAATCCAGGGTAGGATTTTGAAACGCATTTTTCATTTTTTATTTCCACTCCTTTTTCAGATGCAAGGGCTGCAACCGCGCATGCCATTGCAATGCGATGGTCCCCATGGGAATCCACCGCCCCGCCACGCAATTTTCCACCAGTAATCTCCATTGCATCTCCAGCTGCTGAAATCTTCGCGCCCATTTTTCCAAATTCGGAAAGAAGCGCTGCAGCCCTATCGCTTTCTTTTCCACGAAGCCTTGCTGCGCCAATTATCCTGCTTTTTCCCCTGCAATTGCATGCAAGGGCCGCAAGGGGTGGGAACAAATCCGGGCAGTCGGTAGCGTCAAATTCGAATGCTTCCAGCAATTTTTTTTCAACAGCAACTTCGTTCTTGCCGCCTGCAATAAGCACCTTTGCCCCCGCGGCTTTCAGCGCATCCACTATCGCAATGTCCGCCTGCTTTGAATCAGGCTTTAGCCCCCTGACTTGAACCTTGCCAGCTATGGCGCCTGCCACAAGCAAAAATGCGGCTCCTGACCAATCCCCCTCTACCTTGTAATTTGCCCGCGTGTAGTTCTGCCCTCCTTTAATGGCAAAAGTGCAATTTTCAAAGTCCGCGCCCACTTTCACTCCGAATTCTTTCAGAAGTTCAATTGTCATTTTGACATACGGCTTGCTTTTCAGGCTGTTTGCCCTGATGAATGAATCCTCCTTGCAAAGTGGCAGCGCACTCAAAAGCCCGGTAAGCACCTGTGAGCTTTTCGACCCGTCAATTTCTATGCTGCCCCCATGGAGCGGCCCCTGCACAATTACCGGGGGCTTCCCATTATTTGTGCTGCATTTTGCGCCAAGGGCAATGAGGGGCTTTTCAATTATGCCCACATCCCTATTTTTGAGGGAATCTGATGCAGAAAGCGTTGTTTTTCCGCCTGTTAGTGCCGCAATAGGCGCAAACATCCTTATGCAAAGCCCGGATTCGCCGCAATCCAGTTTCCCATTTTTTTTGCCCTCGCCGCCAAACACAAGGAGTTTTCCTTTCTTTTTCCCTATTTTTGCGCCCAATGCCATGGCGCACCGGATTGCCGCATTCGCATCATCGCTAAACGTTGAAATCGAAATTTCCGATTTGCCTTTGGCCAATGCCGCGGCTGCTATTGCGCGAATTGCCATGCTCTTTGATGATGGGGCTTCAACCGCACCATCTACAATGCCAGGTTTTATTAGAATCATTTAATCCCGCCTTTTTTGCCATTTCAACCCAATCTTGCCGGGCTTATCATGCCAGTTTCTTTCCATTCCTTTTTGCCATTGCAATTTTTGCCTCATCAAGCACAAGTTTCGCAATTCCCTCCGGCGTTTTCCCTTGAGTGCCAATTACGAAATCCGCACTTTTTGCATAAATGGCAAGTCTTCGGGAAATAATCTCTTTCGCTGCAGCTAATCTGTCCTTTCTTCCCATGAGCGGGCGTGAGCTGTCTCCCTTTAGCCTGCGGATAATTTCAGCAGGGCTTGCCCATAGCCACACAACAACGCATTTGGTTTTTAGGATGTCTGCATTGCGCGAATCAAGAACTGCCCCTCCGCCGCAAGAAATAACGGAATTCTTCATTTTTGCTACTTTGGCAATTTCTTGCCTTTCCAACCCCCTAAATTCACCTTCTCCAAATTTTTCAAATATTTTCCCAATTTTCATGCCTGCCTTTTTCTCAATCCTTTTATCAATTTCAACCGCTTGCATGCCGGAAAGCGTTGCAATCTCTTTTGCAAGCGTGGTTTTCCCGCTGCCCATGAAGCCAATAAGGGCAATATTTCGCTTTTTCATGCTTGCGCTGCCCGCGTTATCAATTGCTTTTCGCATAATGCTTGCCGGCGCTTTTCTTCCTGTGAAGATTTCAAATGCCCTCACGCCCTGATAGAGCAGCCACTCGCGCCCATCAACCACTTTGCAGCCTTTTTTCTTGGCATCTAAAGCCACGGCTGTTTTTTTCGCATACACCGAATCAAGCACTGCCATGCCGCGCCTTAGCATGCCCGGCGCAATAATTCTCTCACCGGTGCTTGCTGTTGAAACAATTATGCTTGCATCTGAAACTGCCTTTTCAAATTCTTTCCCTGCCAGTGCGCAAGCTTTTACATTGAATTTTTTTGCCAAAGCTTTTGCTTTTTGCAGCGTGCGGTTTGCCACAGTGGCGTGCGCCCCTTCCCCCCTGAGGGCATACACTGCTGCCTTTGCCGCACCGCCTGCCCCAATAACCAAAGCATGTTTTCCCCTTATTGTCACGCCGTGCTGTTTAAGCGCATCGGCCACGCCTTTCACATCGCTGTTGAACACCTTTATTTTTTTGCCTGCAAACACAACCGTATTTGCCGCCCCTATTGCCTTTGCTTCCTTCGCCGCATCCGATGCCATTTTAAGAAATTCGAGCTTGAAAGGAGCGGTAACGCTCAGGCCGGAGATTCCAATCTCTTGCGCAGTCCGCATCGCATCTTTGGCATCTTTTGCCGCCATCCGCGTGTATACCGCGTCAATTCCAAGCGCTTCGAATGCGGCATTGTGCATTGCCGGGCTTAAGCTGTGCGCAATTGGCTTTCCAACAACTGCAAATATCTTAGTCATGTGCAACAACCTTGCCCGGTATTCCCGGCTTCCTGCGATTGCAAATATTTTTAGCCATTTGTTACCGCCTTCATCGCTTTTTCAAGCGCGTCTTTTTCCATCTGCCCGGGTGCGGTTTCCTTTCCCTTTGCCTGCGAGGCAAACGTGAATACGCTGCCAAGAAGCGGCGCAACAATCCTGGTTATCCTGCCTTTCTCGCCCATTCCGACAACTATCATTTTTTTGTCCCCTTCAAGCAGCCCGAGCAGCCTGGCGCAGTCTTTTTTGGAATTTGCCTTGCAGGCTATTTTTGCCATGTACGCCCCTGATTCAAAGCACCATCGCACAATCTGGTCAAGCTCCGCCCTTACCGGCGTTTTCTCGTAATTATGGTATGATACGATTAGTGTGCAGCCTTTCTTTTTTGCGGCAGTTGCCACTTCTTGCTTGTATTTATCGGAACCATTCACTTCAACATCCACATACGTTGCTCCCGCTTCAATTGAGGCGAGCAATATCGAAAGGCGCTTTTTTTCATCCATTTTTCCCGGCCTGCATGCGGCTACAAGGCCTTTTCTTGAGGAAAATATTTTTTTCGCCCCAGATTGGGTTATGCCATCAATCAAATCGAGCCTAATCTCCGCTATATCGGCTTTAGCAGCGCGCCGCATGGCTTCATCAACATTACAACCAGATATGCTAGTGCAAATCATCAAAAACACCCTCCAATTCTGAAAAGCTTACATCGCATAGTTTTGCATTGCCTATCCCTTCAAGCAGCGCCATTTTGACTTTGCCGCCAAACCGCTTCTTGTCTTTTTTTATGGCATCCATCAGCTTCTCCTTGCCGTCCGCAAGCCTTGTGGGCAGCCTGAAAATGCCAAGCAGCTTTTCAATCCTCGCCGCTTCTTCGGATGAAAGCATTCCTTTTTCGCACGAAATCCTCGCTGCGCACGCCATTCCGATGCTAATCGCCTCCCCGTGCGGCAGGAGGCATGCCTTTTCAATGGCATGCCCGAGTGTATGGCCGAAATTGAGTTTCATCCTCTCTCCCTTCTCATTCTCATCCCTGGATACAATTCCAACTTTTACTGCTAGCGCATCATGCATTGCCTTTTCTATTGCAGTCTGCTTAAGCGAAAGTGTGGCAGCAGAATTTTCCTCAAGGAAAGTGAAAAGTTTCGCATCTGCAATGCAGCCGGCTTTTATTATTTCGGCAAATCCGCACCTCAATTCTCTCAGGGGGAGGGTGGAAAGCAGCGATATGTCACAGAGGACAAATTCGGGCTGCCTGATTGTGCCAATCAAATTTTTGTAGCCCTCCAAATTAACCCCATTTTTTCCGCCCACTGCCGCATCTGCCTGTGCAATCAGGGTTGTTGGCACAAATCCGCAGCGCAAGCCCCTAATATAAGTTGAGGCTGCAACCCCTGCCACATCGCACACAATGCCCCCGCCTATCCCGACCACGAAGAATGAGCGGTCTGCCTCAATCTCCAGGAATTTCATGTAAATTCCATTCACGGTGGAAAGGGTTTTTGCCCCCTCGCCAATCCCAATCTCAATCACTTCCGCTTCTGGAAATAATTTTCCATGAATCCTGCGCACCGTGGAATCGGTGATTATGGCCAGGCTGCCGCTTCCAGTGTAATTGCGCAGCCGGGATATTTTTTCACCTACGGCTATGGCGCAAGTGCCGCTTTTTCCTTCGATTTTCATCATACGCATGCCAATCACTTCACCATTTTTTCATTTATTCAAGCCCTGATACGAATTTATGCACTGCCCTTGCCTTTTTGGCAAGCACGGCAAATTGCGGGGGCGTGAGCGCCTGTTCCTTGTCCGATAGCGCTTCGGCCGGGTTTCGGTGCACCTCGACGATAAGGCCGTCTGCTCCGCATGCAGCTGCCGCCAAGCTCATGGGCTGGATTAATGGCACCCTTCCAGTGCTGTGCGTTGGATCGACTATCACTGGCAGGTGGGTAAGCTCCTTGGCAGCTGGAACTGCGGAGAGGTCAAGCGTATTTCGCGTATAAGTTTCGAATGTGCGGATGCCCCGCTCGCACAAAATCACGTCCGGATTCCCATCATTGAGAATGTATTCTGCACAATTCATCCATTCCTCCAAAGTGGAATGCATGCCGCGCTTTAGAAGAACGGGCTTGTTTGCCTTGCCCACCTCGCGAAGGAGGGAGAAATTCTGCATGTTCCGTGCCCCTATCTGCAAAACATCGGCGTATTCGCACACCCATGAAACGTCGCGGGTATCAATCACTTCTGTGACAATGGGCAGGCCGGTAATGTCCCGCGCCTTCTCAAGAATTTTTAGCCCCTTGAGGCCCAGCCCCTGAAATGCGTATGGCGAAGTCCGCGGCTTGAATGCGCCGCCCCTGAGCATGTCGGCGCCTGCTTCCTTCACGGCAATCGCGGTTTCCACAGTCTGCTCCTCTGATTCCACTGCGCACGGGCCTGCTATTATGGTAAAGCCCCCGCCCACCTTGACATTGCCCACCCTGACCTGGGTGCGCCCGCTCCCGTTTCGCGCAGCCAGTTTTATGTTTTTCATGTTTTTCACCCGCCTTTTTAGCACTACCACTAGTTTTTCAAGCCCCAGAAAAATCCCGCAAAGAAAAATTAGGGATTTTCCTAACGGCCGAAGCTAAAGCTATAGAAGCTGCGCCAAGCAGAGATGCTTCCAAGCTTTTTGGCATCGGCCATTTATACCACATTTTTACTTTATCTATTACTTGCGCTATTTTAACGCACCCGTTATTTATAATCATTTCGCTATGCACATGCACGCCCCTTTCATTTTCCTTGTGAATTTTGCAACTGCAGCAAGCGCTTTTTTTGAATTTATTTTTCCATTTCTTATGTGCTGCGAATAAACATCCACCAGGCTGCTTCCCACAATTACGCCATCCGCGCCAGCGCGCGCAAATGCTGCCGCCTGCTTTGGAGTCGAAATTCCAAAGCCTGCGGCAACAGGCTTTTTGGTCTTCTTCGCCAGCGCTACAAGCAAGAGCGCTTTTTCATCCACATTTTTTCTTGCTCCAGTGGTGCCAATCCCCGATACAGCATAAACGAATCCGCTTGCGCGCCTTGCAATTTGGCTGAGCCTTTTTTCAGGCGTGTTTGGGGAAACGAGCTGCACCAAGCCGATGCCGTTTTTTTTGCAGGCTTTCACCAGCTCCTTTCCTTCTTCTATCGGCACATCTGGCACAATTAACCCGTCCACCCCGGATTTTTTTGCAAGCAACACGAAATTTTTCACGCCCACGGAATATGCTATATTATAGTAAGTCATCACCACAATTGGCATTTCCACGCCTTCGCGCCTCAGCTTCGCAATCGCATCAAGCGCTTTTTTTGGAGTGGCTCCCGCAGAAAGTGCGCGCATGGATGCCCCCTGTATGGTTTTGCCATCCGCAATCGGGTCTGAAAATGGGATGCCGAATTCTATGCCGTCCGCCCCATGCTGTGCAAGCGTTTTCACAAGCGAATCGGTAAAGCCCGGATTAGGGTCTCCAAAGCACACGTATGGCATGAATGCCGCCCCTTTTTTAGAAAACATTTTTTTTAGCCGCATCATGCCCTCACTCTTTTCCCTCAATTTGCCTCACGTGGCCTATGTCTTTGTCTCCCCTTCCTGACAGGCACACGATGATTGTTTTTCCCTTCCCAAGCCTCTTTGCCACCTTCAGCGCATATGCAACTGCATGTGAGCTTTCAAGCGCGGGAATTATCCCTTCAATTTCAGACAAGAGATGGAATGCTGCGAGCGCTTCCCCATCTTTCACCGAAACGTATTTCACTCTTTTCAAATCATGAAGCAGCGAATGTTCCGGCCCAACTGCAGGATAATCCAACCCGGCTGACACTGAATGTGTTTGCATAATTTGCCCGTTTTCATCCTCAAGCAGGTATGTCATCATTCCGTGCACAACTCCTATCCTGCCTAAACCCGTAAGCCTTGCAGCATGCAAGGTGCCTGTGCCGCCTGCTTCCACGCCAATCATTTTTACATTTGTGCCAAGGAAAGGGCAAAACAGCCCGATTGAATTGCTTCCTCCGCCTACGCACGCCACAAGCAAATCAGGCAATTTTCCCTCTGCTTCCATTATCTGCTTCTTCGCTTCTTTTCCTATTGTGCTTTGGAAGTCTCGCACCATTGTAGGGTAGGGATGCGGCCCTAGCGCAGAGCCAAGAAGGTAGTGCGTGTGCTCAAAATTTGCAGTGTAGTCCCGCAATGCCTCATTTACCGCATCTTTTAGCGTGCGCGAGCCGGCATCAACTATCGTTACCTTGGCGCCAAGCAGCTCCATTCTATATGCATTTGGCGCCTGCCTTTCAGCATCTTCGCTTCCCATGTAAATTTCACACTCCATTCCAAACAATGCAGCTACAGTGGCAGTAGCCACTCCGTGCTGCCCCGCCCCGGTTTCGGCTATCAGCCTGCGTTTTCCCATTTTTTTCGCAAGGAGGGCCTGCCCAAGGGCATTGTTTATCTTGTGCGCCCCAGTGTGAAGCAAATCTTCCCTCTTTAGGTAAATTTTCGCCCCGCCCGCTTTTTTCGTCAGCCTTTCCGCAAAATAAAGCGGCGTTTCCCGCCCGGCATAGGTGTGCAAATATTTCGCAAGCTCGGCTTTGAATTTCGCGCTTTTCCCTATTTTCAAATAAGCCTGCTCAAGCTGCTTTAGCGCAGGCACCAGCGTTTCCGCCACGAACATCCCGCCGTATTGCCCAAAATGGCTTTTCATCTCAAATCACACCCAATTTATTTCGAACCGCTTTTAAGCTCGCTGATTTTCTCTTTTATGCTTGGTGCTTTCCATATTGCAGTCCCAACAAGAACGCCCTTAACATCAAATTTGCGCACATAGCGCACATCCTCTGCAAAAAGCACACCGCTTTCCGATATTGTCGGCCTGTCCACCCCCCCTGATGCCTCAATTACCCTGCCAGTGCGCGACAAATCCACAATGAGCGTTTGCAAATCTCGGTTGTTTATCCCAAGCATGTCTGCATCTGTTTTCATTGCCTGTCTCATTTCTTCATCGTCATAACTTTCAAGCAGCACCTCAAGCCCCTGACGGTGCGCCTCGGAAATCAGGGCATCCAGGTCAAGTGAGAGCCGATTTGCCACTTTCACCACAAGCAGCATGGCATCAGCGCCGCATATCTTCGCCGCCTTAATTTGCTCAAAATCAATGACAAAATCCTTGAAGAGCACGGGCAGCCCGGCTTGCTTTGCCTCAGGCACATTGGACAGTCTGCCCCGAAATATTTGCGGCTCCACCACAACCGATATGGCATCCGCCCCGCTATCCCTAAAATCCTTCCCCAATTTTTCAGCATTTACTGCTTCAAACGAATATTCGCCAGCAGGCGAGGCGTGCTTTATTTCGCAAATAAGGGAAAAATCCTGCCCTGCAAGCGTGCGTAGGAGAGAATGGCGCGCGCCGCTATATTTTGGCGGATTGGCATAATACCCATTAGCGGCATTTTCCTTCGCCTTTTCAATGAATTTGTCAAGTATGTCCGGCATCATAACCACCAAATCAAACCGAAGAATTGGAAAAGTCCCGCAGCTTCTGGAGCAGATCCTTTGCTTTGCCAGAGTCAATGGATTGCTCTGCCAGCGCAATGCCATCCTTTATCGATTCCGCTTTTCCACCGACATAAATGGCGGCAGCCGCATTGAGTGCCGCAACATCGCGTGCAGCACCCTCTTTCCCTGCAAGCACCGAAAGCGCTACTTCAACGGCCTCTTCTTTCGACTTCACAACCGGAATTTTATTTTCTATAAAGCCAAAATCACTTGCATTTATTTCATAATTTTCTATTTTTCCGCCCCGAAGCTCGCAGATTTTTGTCCTTCCAAGCCCGATTTCATCAATCCCTCCCGAATTCACCACAAGTGCATGCTTGGTGCCAAGCATGGAAAGCACGCGTGCAAACTTCCCAAGCAGTTTTTCATCAAACACGCCTAGCACCTGCGCATGCGCGCCAGCCGGATTGGAAAGCGGCCCTAAAATATTGAACACCGTCCTTACCCCGAGCTCTTTCCTTACCGGCATGACGTTTTTCATGGCAGGGTGGAAATATGGTGCAAACATGAATCCAAACCCTACTTCATTGATGCATTTTTCCACTTGCGGCGGCTCCATCATTTTCACGCCCAATTGCAGAAGCAAGTCAGCAGACCCGCACACGCCAGACACCGAGCGGTTGCCATGCTTTGCAATTGCAACGCCCGCCCCTGCAGCCACAATCCCGGCAACAGTTGACACATTGAAAGTGTGCGAAGAATCCCCGCCCGTGCCGCAAGTGTCCACCAAATGTCCGTGCTTTGGCTTTATTGCGTTCGCATGCTTTCTCATGACTTTGGCAAATGCGGCAATTTCCTCCTCAGTTTCGCCTTTCATCGAAAGTGCCACAAGCAATCCTGCGGTTTGCACAGGGGTAAACGCCCCGGATGCCATGCCTTCCATTGCAGCTTCTGCTTCGGCAGGCAGCAAGTTTTCATTTTTCATTAATTTT
>ORJL011297795.1_pt1 | contig 10077 bp, 4 predicted proteins | sample 1779941 | NCBI WGS metagenome assembly ORJL01 (sample SAMEA104232317, study PRJEB22302) | groundwater metagenome | biome: forest; feature: aquifer; material: groundwater | place: USA | collected 2011-08-07 | depth 5.8 m | reverse complement strand
GCAAAAAAACACAAACCAAAAATGATTTTAGCCGGCGCATCAGCTTATCCGAGGTTTATCGATTTTTCAAAGTTCAGGGAAATATGCGATTCTGTTGGTGCATATTTATTTGTGGATATGGCGCATATAGCAGGCCTTGTTGCAGCAGGCCTTCATCAGAGCCCTATACCCTATTCAGATATTGTTACAACAACAAACCATAAGACCCTTAGGGGGCCTCGCGGAGGCATGGTATTATGCAAGGAAAAATTCGCAAAACAGATAGACAGTATAATGTTTCCGGGAATTCAGGGCGGGCCTTTAATGCATGTTATAGCTGCAAAGGCAGTTGCCTTAAAAGAGGCGCTTAAACCGGAATTCAAGGAATATCAGAAACAGATTGTAAAAAACGCAAAGGCCCTGGCAAATGCTTTAAATACAAAAGGGTACAGGTTAGTTGCCGGAGGTACAGACAATCATTTAATACTTGTTGATTTATCAGACAAAAATATCACAGGCCGCGACGCAGCAGCAATACTGGACCAGGCAAGGGTTACGGTAAATAAGAATTTAATTCCTTATGACAAACAATCGCCTCTTATAGCAAGCGGTATACGCCTGGGCACGCCGGCAGTTACAACACGCGGCATGAAAGAGCCCCAGATGGAACTGATTGCCTCTTTTATAGATGAAGTTCTAAAGAATGCCGGCAGCAAAAACAAGATTGCAGCAGTGCGCAGGGAGGTATCAGGCCTGGTTGCAAAATACCCTTTATACAAAAAACGCATTGAAGACATGAGGCAGGAGTAAAATGGAAAAAACAGTAAAGCAGGTTGATAAAAAAACAGAGCGGCCCAGCTGGGATGAATATTTTTTGGAAATGACAAAACTTGTTTCAAAGCGTTCAACATGTTTGCGCAGGCAGGTAGGGGCAGTTATAGTTAAAGATAAAAGAATACTTGCAACAGGATATAACGGCGCGCCCTGCGGGTTGGAACACTGCCTTGATATCGGATGTTTGCGCGATAAACTGAATGTTCCCTCCGGAGAGAGGCATGAACTTTGCAGGGCCTTGCACGCCGAGCAGAATGCGATAATACAGGCAGCTGTTTGCGGCACCCCGTTAAAAGACAGCATTTTATACCTTACGAATCAGCCATGTGTAATCTGCGCAAAGATGATTATTAATGCAGGTATAAAAGAGATTGTTATTGCAGGCGATTATCCGGATGAAATGGCAAGAGATTTTTTAAAGCAGGCAGGTGTTAAAGTGAGAAAAATAGAATGAAATGCCCATATTGCGGAAATTTTGAGGACAAGGTTATTGATTCAAGGGTAAATCCCGAAGGCGATGCCATAAGGCGCAGAAGGGAATGCCTTAAATGCCAGAGGCGTTTTACAACCTATGAGCATATAGAAAAATCCACAATAATGGTCATAAAGAAAGACGGAAGCAGGGAGGCATTTGATAAAAATAAGATTTTGGCAGGTATAATCAAGGCATGTCAGAAGCGGTCTGTATCTATGGAAAAAATGCAGGAATTGGTTGATGAAGTTGAAAGGACGCTTGAGAATAGATTTGAGAAGGAAATCCCTTCCAGGGAAATCGGTGAAGCCGCAATGAAACTTCTGCAGCAATTAGATGATGTTGCCTATGTCAGATTCGCCTCTGTTTATAGAGAGTTTAAAGATGTTAACCACTTTATGTCTGAAATATCCCGCCTTTTAAAGAATAACAATAATAAATAGACAAAATAGTATGTTATTTACGTAACTTATTTAGAATAAATATGTTATATATTAGTAAATACTTTTAAAAAGTAGGGAATATTTGCATATTTAGATTGTTATATATAGTAGACATTATGCTTTAAATATGATATATTAGTGAGGTATATAGTGTTAATAATGTAGAAAGCCAGATATATAGTAATATTGCCATTTAAAGCCAGGGATCAAAAAATGTTTAAACACAAAAATCATATAATAATAAGAATATTAGCCCTATTTGTAATACAGGCATTCTGTGTTACACAAGCGGGTTTTTCTATGCCTGCTGGTACAAGGCAGGATTACAGTGCCAGTAAGCTTAGGCAGGTTAATGTTTACGAAGCGCCAACTATTTCAAGAGCCATTGGCGCTGATTTTGGTATTACTGACACCACGCACACAGCCGGAGCTGTAGGGCTGACACCTGAAAAGTCCATAGAACTTCTTGATAAGGCAGGCCTGTTACTGACGCGGCATTTGCGCATAGATACAGTAGTTACGGAAAAGGTGGCATTGCATTTAGCTATGCGTGAATTAATGGCTTCTGAAAAAATAATTATGGTTACCGCGCAGCCAACCGCTTACAGCAGTTTAAACAATGTTTTCGGGCATGCCACGGTTGATAAAGGCACAGACGCATTCGCCAGGGCAGCCCATGAATTTATTTCCAGGTATTTAAGGGAGAATTTTTCAGAAGAAGAATTGAAATTCTACGCAACATATTATAATCCATATGGCGGCAGGTGGAGTTTTGTTTTTACGCAATCAGCTGCAAGTAAAATTGATTTAGAAGAATTTAATTCCAAGTTAACAAAATTTTTGGATAACATGTTAAAAGATGCGGTTGGCTCTGCAAGGCAAACAGTTGGCCTTAGAGCTGAAGATTATCCGGGTGCATTTAATTATATTGCAGGGGTTTCTAATTTAGTTGCTTTGCAAAAAACATACAAAAGAACAAAACTATATCGGCAAAAGGCTAAAAATGTTGTTCTGAATGCATTATATGCAGCAAATCGTTATCGTCCGGATGCAGAAATCAGCTATCTTATAAAATATATAAAAAATAAGCCTGATATTACGCAGGCTGATATATCAAAAGCGCAGGAAATTTTAGATTCATTTAAACGTAATTCAGCAAGCTTATCTTTAAGACTAGTAGGCCAAATATATGATTTAAAAGGTCAAATCGATGCAGAATATTGTAAAAGTTTTTTGGAGGCAGCTGCTAATAATCCCCGCGATTTGCTTGTATATGCAGAGAACCAGTATTTTCCTAATGAGTTAAAAATTAATGAATTTGGCCCCAGGTATTGGCGGCGTTTACATGGGATAACTAACGGTGCTGCTTTTTCTAAAGCTATGCCGCAAGATGCGACAAGGGTATTTTTGCACACTCCAAAAGTTGATAGTTGGATAAAACAAAAAAGAAAAGGTTTAGAAACAAAGCGATTATTTGAATATTTTGGATTTCCAAGAAGGATCCCTAATTTTACCTATCTTAATACGCAAAAAAGAAATTTGAAAGATAAACTGGAGGCCGGCTCAATAGATAGAAATGAGGCTTTAGCTGAACAAGGCCAAGCAGGCAGGCAATTGGAAAGAGATGTAGTAAATCTTCTTAAAGAAGAAATGCGGTTAACTGTTACTTCAGAAGACGGGTCGTTACAGGGCGAGCGCGTTACTAATACTTTAATAAATGTTTTTCTGAACAGGACAAAAGGTGTGGTTTTTGTAAGCGGAGATTTTAATCTGCTGTCACAGGCCCCTGTTGATGTTGGTACTAAAATAAAAGTAAAAGGCATGGACATTATAAGAAGCGTGTTTTCTGAATTAGGTATGATTGTAGTACGCGTAGGTAATGGTGATGAATGGGCAGCAATAGGCCCTCCCAACATAAGAAGCAAGAACATAGCAAAGGCAATAAGAACAATTAACAATAGATTGGCAAATATCAATAATAAGTTTGGAGAAGAAGATGGCCTGCTTTTTGACGGTAAGCCGGTTACCTATCGCGCGCAGCTTAGAAGCGGTGAAATAATAGAAAATTTTACACCATCAGTAGCATGCGGCGTTGTCCGCGTTTCCGGTAATGATCCAATAAAATTGCGCCAGAGAGCAAGATTGATTCCGGATAAGGCGAATTTTGCATGTGAGTATGCCAAGGACCATGGAAAAGGGCATCGGTATTATGTAACCATTCCAAAAGTTGAGAAGCCTTTGGAAGTTAAGCTTGCAGAAGCTGACCTTGATAATTCTATACCTGACGAACTTTTGCCTTATTGCGGTAAATTGTACGAGGCAACAGAATCCGCTATAGCTATTGCAGCAGCAACCGGGTCAGTGGAATATATTAATTACTTGGACAGAAACGGCGGGCTTATTTTCCCAGCTCAAGTGTATACGATAGTAAATTCAGATTATAGAGAATTATATAAGATTGACGACAATATAAAGAGTATCTTTAAAGAAGGGTTGGCCCAGGCGTTGGATTTACTTAGAAGTTCCTCAGGGTTTAATTTTAAGGGAATAACTAAAATTGAAATCAGAAATCTGGATTTTGATTCAAATCCCATATATGAAGTATACAGAGGAGTTTCACGGCTGGTTCAGACCAGGCATATCAGAGCTGAAAGAGACGGCACTAAACTGACATTTTATATAAATTTTCCCAGCTCTGCGCCTTCAGCGCTTCTTGATAAGCCATATCTGGATGGATACGGGATAAATACCTTTTTGTATGCCTATATCTTTTCTTTCCCGGGAGATATTATTGATATGGCAAGTTATGGACAAACAATGCTGCTTAGGACAGTTCTATCTGATTATGCGGAAGCCACAAGAAACCTTGCAGCTGAAATCCAGAAAGTGAGCTTAGTTAAAACAGCGGAAAATACGCCTACAGCGCGGTTATTAAAATCTATTAACAAATCTCCGGAAGAATTAATTCCAGAGGCATTGCAGGCGTTTGCAGATATGCTCCTGGATCCAAGAGGTGAGCCGCTATATAACGACATAAATGGAAGAAATTTTATTTTTTATAGGATACAAAGCAGCTTAAGGACAAATACAACCCAGGATAAAAAAACCTACAGAAAACTAATACGATGTTTTCATCCTGATATAAATAGAGGCAGAGATGAATTAAACAATTGTTTCATTCCATTTTTAGATTTAATTTTTAAAGAAAAGGATATAACTTCTCGCCAAGATGTAGATGGAAGGATACAAGTTTTAAGTAAAAATTTATCAATTTGGGCTAAAAATTCTGCCAATGCCACAGGTGAAGCTGCTGCCAACGGATTAAGCGATGATTTAATGAGAGATATGCAAGTAGACCGTATTATGGATTATTGTATCTTAAATACTTCAAATATGACACTTGGTCAAGGGCAATATGCCATTATATTAAATAGAATCGGCCAGGCGTTTATTGTTTGCTGGGATAAGGGATTGAAAAATGAAATCCGCGCTATCAAACAATTAACAATTTCTTTGGCTGACACACCTAGTATTCCTGTAACAGCAATATTAGGCGAGGATGGCAATCTGACTCTGAATTTGTATGCAAATATGGATTTTAATCCCATAGCTATTGCAAATATGGTTTTAAGAGCTTTTGGCAAACCTTCTATTAGCGCAGACGAAGCAAAACAAATAGTTGTTTCACAAAATAATGTTGTTAAAAAAACCCTGGCATACTTTTCTGGTATTTTTTCTGGTTATAAAAGTAATATAAATGATGCAGCATGCTCGGAGATTTATCAACGTTTAAAGGCAGCTTTTCAGGAAGTTTTTGCGGAATTTCCAAGAGAAACAGTTTTGTCTAAGCTTAATCCTGACAATTTAACCGGATTAACCAGCGAAGAAAAGGCCGCCCAGAAAATAATGCTTAACCTTATCAGTGATTTTGATAAAGAAACTCCAACCCCAAGCCTTGTCAGAGATTTGATTGCAGCATTGTCTAAGATTAAAACTGATTTACCGGTTAAAAGCAATGCGATAGGCAATATCATGTCCGTTAAACTTACCAAGGAAACAGGCCTGGGTGTATTTGCGTCACGCATAAAACGGTTGCCAATTATATTATTGGTTAATAGCCAGGAAGAGAAAGATAGGCTGGTTTCAATAGCGTATGTTCCGGAGAACAAAATAATAGTATGCGGCGATAATCCTGCCGGCGCAATACAACAAGCCATGGAATCACTCAAAAAATATTACAAAGATATAAATCTTATTAGATATCACTATACTGATGAAGAAGACCATGACCTTAATGATATCGGTTTATTTGAAGGGTTTTCTTTTGGAGGAGTGGTGCTTAAAAGTAATGTTATTCCGTTTTTAAGGATTAAAGAGCAATTAGCTGATATTTTAAAGAAGATGGGTGTGCAGAAATTAACAGGCAACGAAGATATTGATAAGGAAATTTATGAAGGGGCTCAGGAAGCAGCTCAATCTTTGTAAAACGAGGCGAATATGTTTACCAAAAGGGCTTCAAAGATAAATAAAATAATATCAATCCTGATACTGCAGACATTCTGTATGACGCAGTTAGGCTTTGCTATGCCTGATAAATTAAGGCAGATAAATGCCAAACAGACTTTTATCGCCCGGGCAATTGGTGATGAACTTGAAGTAAAAAATGAAGCTGCTGGCAAAGGAACAGGCGAGGTTTCTGCTAATAATATTGGATTGCCTGATGATGAATCTATTTGTAGAACAGGGCAGATTAAATATCATCTTCGTGCTTTTGGAAGAGCAAGAACTGTTCAAGAAGCAGCGGAGGCCCTTAATGCTGTTGCAAAATTAGTAAGGGATATTTATACACAAACACATATACAGCCAGTGCCTCCTGAAGATATTAGAGCGTTGTTGTTTGACAGGGTTAGAAGGGAAGAAGACGTTTCCAATAGAGTGTTTTTAATAGCTCCGCTTATGAATTTATGCTATAGCGTTCCAGAGATGAGTGAATTTTTCTACGAAGCATTGGGGAATTGGGAAAAAGAACCTCAAGTGGCCATAGAACTTATTAAAGGTCTCGCTATAAATGAAGCTGCGTTGAAATTTTTTACCAAAGAAGAAAAGGATACAGTTAGGCTTTTTGATGCACTTTATATAATTTTTTCTAAGACTTCCGATAGGTCAATTCTTATAGGGCTTTTCTCAATTTTATCCAAAGCGCTTGTTGTGCAGGGCAATGAAAATCTTGAAACTTTGAAACGGATACTTTCAGATTCATTGTGGGCTGAGAGATTACAGGAACTTTCTGGAAGTGGTGATCCCATTATGGAATATATGGCGAAAGATACTCTTGAAAAGCTTGGTATCCAAGTTCAATTTAGGTTTGCCGGATATTATTATTCAAAAGTATTAGAAGAGCAGAAAGAAAAGCAAGAATATAAATTAAGCGAAGAAGAGATGCTTAAACTTATGGCTCAAATCCGCCAAGCCGGGCAACCCTATGATTTATTAAGCAGTTTTTTTGATGAAGGCAAAAGATTTATTTTTGTTAATTATGAACCTGAAATATCTACACAAGGGTCTTTGCTTTGGACGAATATTTTTAAAGACGCTATTTTATTAAGACAGAAGCAAAACAGGCCTCTTACACATTTTGCAATTCCATTACCTCCAAGCCAGATGGAAAATTTTCAAAGATTTTTAGATGGCCAGGATGTGCCTGAGGAGTTTTTAGAGATATTGGATTCCTGCATGGGATGGTTCCAGAGAGAAATAGATCAAGAAATTTTTCTGAAAAATAAGGAACTTTTCCATTCGTATGTATCTCAATTGGCGGAGCTTGGGGTAAAATTTGTATTGTTTGGCGCAGAGCCAGGGATAGAAGGGGAGATTGCGTTTAATGACCGCGTTATCAATTTATATAAAATATATCAAGAAATGTCAACCGCAAGGGTTCTTGTTTATGATTTATTAGATAATGGTGAAGGCAATATTTATTCTCGCGTAAACCTGACGCTTGCTATCCAAAGAAATGTACAGTATCGTTCCGGCGCTTTAGCTTTAAATGAAATGTTGGGCATGGAAAAAGGTTTTGTGGCATCAATCATAGAGGAATCAGCTGAAGATTGGGAAATAAAAAGTTCTTGGCGAGCGCTTCATAATCTAAGTGAATTTTTAGTAAAATATCCGGTTAGTTTGAGCTTTGGTATGCGTTTTGGCGATACAGAACTTGATAAGCTTAGAGTTGAAAGATATCACTCAGAGGCTTACGGCGTAGCCTGGGATGGTATTATTTTCAGGGTTCAGAATGATGGAGATAGTAGTTTTGATTCTAGTGTGCCTATACCTGAAAAACCAGAGATAACACCAAGACCATCACCATCGCCATTAGTGCCTGTTGGAGTTGGCGCCAGCGCAACAGGCAAAGAATTGCAAGAAAAGATACTACATTTTTTAGATGATCCAAACATATCAAAATTTGAAAAAGCAGATATGATACGTTTGCTTTTTGCAGCATCTATGCTTTTTGAGGCAAAAAATGAGGGGAAGCCCAACCTTGGTACTTATGATGAATTGAATAAAGCTTTAACCCGAAGCATTAAAACTGAAGATAGAAGTTTAAAAAGAAGTTTACAGCAATCTCTTAGTAGAATTAAACATGCAAATAAAGAATCTAGGCATTACAGAAGTTTTTGGGAATCAAATTTAATAATCACAGGTAGGGCGTTTGTTGAGGCGGTTGAAATAGCTTTTTCAGAAAACAATATGAGGAAACAGACTTATTTGAATTTGATTAAAGAGTTTTTCCCGGGCCAAAGGGTTGAGGCTTATACAGCCAATGAAATGATGAGAGAGAGTTTAAACAGGTTAATAATTGATGCAGGGTCAAAACAGATAGAAGTTCTTCACGACATTTATGTTTCGCTGGCTCACGCTGCCCTTAAAGAAAAAGATGCCCTGGGTGTATTTTTAGAAAAACCAAAAGCAAGCCAGTATGAAAATTTTACTGCGTTTGAAGAAGTTGTTGCGTCTTTCTCTAATCTGTATTCCAGCCAGGCTGATCCTAAAAAATATACTCTGCAAGATAATAAAGAGTCTTTTAAAAATGTACTACGAATTTTCATAAACAGCCTTAAAGCAGACAGCAATCAATCCGAAGCCAGTAAAAAAGTTTTTGGAATTTTAATTGCAAGAGCTGAAAAACTTTGCGCAGAAATTGATGAGTGCAGTAAAAAGGAAGAATTGCTTGATATTACCATTTCATTTTTCCAGGGGATTGTAAGATTTTTTAATTATGCATTTTTTGAAGAACACCGTCTTTCGGCAAAATATGACCCGTTGAAACATAAGGTTTATATAGAAATTATAAGAGGTCCAGACGCCGGAAACAGATTAGATGATTTAACGATTTTAGGTGATTCGGAAGAGTCGGTGTCTGTCCAGGATAGCCTGGGGCATACCTATGCCATTGATTTTGAAGAAATGGGAGATTATGGGGTATTTAATGCATACGCCGGCGCTTCAGGCGAGACGAAAGCTGAAGCAAAAGGTACCGGTGCGGAAATGCTTGACAATATGTTGAAAAGTCACGTTATTTTACAAGCAGCTAGTGTAAGCGGGGATTTGAGCAAGCTTATAGGCAGGTGGAAAGAAGTAATAAATCAGAGGCCTTTTGTAACGCCCGGACAACCGGTTGCGGATTTAACGCATGAATATACAGTCGGCGAGCATATATTAGAAGTGGTTAGGAATTCTGACGAATATTTCATGCAATATTGCCCAGAGATGGATTTTGTGCGCTACCGCAGGATTTGTTTATTGCATGATATAGGAAAAAGAGGTTTTGAAAATGAGTTTGGTGACCACGTTTATTACTCAGCCATAATGGCAAGAAGAATAATGAAAAAATTGGGATATGATAAAGATACAATAGGCGCCGATACAAAAATAATTTTATATCATAATGCCATTGATTGGTTACTCTATGAAAAGGATTTTCCCCGTTATCTAGATTTGTATAAGTTTGCCGGATTTTTAACTCAGGAAAATATAAACACGCTTTTAGCTTTAAAATTGAGTGACTTGGCAGGAAAAAGAAATTATGATACTCCAGAATTAAAAGTTAAATTTAATACACAAAAAGCAATATATATTGCAGCCGCAGAAAAACTTAAACAAATTATAGTATCTAGTAAAGACACCAGACAAAGAGTTGCGGCAATAAGGCAAGGATTTTTCAACCCATCTACCCTTACCGTAGGCAAGCCGGAAGCTGAAGCAAAGGGCGCAGGTACGCAGACAATCGTAAGCAGGTCCGAATCTGATAATATTAAATTGGGGGCTGATTTGTTTAACAGAATTTTAGTC
>ORJL010685651.1_pt1 | contig 10077 bp, 10 predicted proteins | sample 1779941 | NCBI WGS metagenome assembly ORJL01 (sample SAMEA104232317, study PRJEB22302) | groundwater metagenome | biome: forest; feature: aquifer; material: groundwater | place: USA | collected 2011-08-07 | depth 5.8 m | reverse complement strand
GCGGTGGCTGTTGGCGAGGCGGTAGCAGTGGGCGAGGCCGTTGGGGTGCGCGTGGCCGTGGCCGTTGGCGAGGCGGTAGTAGTGGTCGAGGCCGTTGGAGTGTGCGTCGCGGTGGCTGTTGGCGAGGCTGTTGGGGTGCGCGTGGCTGTGGCCGTTGGCGAGGCGGTAGCGGTGAGTGAAGCCGCGGGGGTGGAAGTGTTCGGGTTCGCGGCGATGACGTTGCGCGAGAACTTCGAAGTGTTGCCTTGGGCGTCGGTGGCCGTGGCGGTGAGGATCGCCCCCGCGTTCACATTGCTCAGGGCTATCGCGAAGCTGCCGTTGGCGGAGGCTGTGCCTTGCCCCACAAACGTCTCGCCTTCGCCGTAGTTGTCGTTGCCGGGGTCGTCCACGGCGCTCTTATCGGCAATGAATACCTCGACGAGGCAGAAGGGGCAGGCGGTGCCGGCCACTTGCGCCGGGCTGGCGCCGGTGATGACGGGCGCGGCCAGGTTGTTGTTGGCATCGTAAAGGCCGATGCCCTCGCGCCCGTTGTCGTGCACGCTGTTCTGGCTGAAGGTGTTGCGGATGGTGTCGCTATCGAGCACGTAGATGCCATTGAGGGCATTGAAGGCGACGACGTTGTGGCTGATGGTGTTGCGGCTGGAGCCGGTGAACAGCTGGATGCCATTGGGGCTGTTGGGCATGGGGGTCACGCCGTCGGGTGCGACGCCGATGAGGTTGTCGTGCACACTGGAGTCATTGATCTGCCAATAAAAATTGATGCCGCTGCTGCGATTGCCGCTGATGACGTTGTTGTAAATGGTGAGGTGGTTGGGGGTGTCTTCGAGGGTGATCCCCGCACCGGTGTTGCCTACCGGGGCGTTGCCGAGGGCGTTGACGCCGATGTAGTTGCCCGCGATGGTGATGTTCCGGGTGGCAAGGTCGTGCGAAATCTCCACGCCGTCGCCCTCGTTGCCGCCGATAATGTTCCGTTCGCCGGGGGCGGTTCCGCCCACCTGCGCGTCGTGGGAGCCGTCGCCGATGTCCACCCCATCGCTGGTGTTGGGCAACGGGGTAACGCCATCCTGCTTGAGGCCGACGATGTTGCCCACGACTCGCAGATTGGTGGTCGAGCCTTCGACGTGCAACCCATCGTTGCGGTTGCCGGAGATGATGTTACGAGCAGCCGGTGTGGCGCCGCCCACGGTGGTGTTGAAGGTGTCGTAGAGGTACAGGCCGAAATTCAGGTGGGCCGGGTTGTCGTCAAAAAGCTGGAAGTCGTTCGCGGCGTTGGTGCCGAGGAAGTTGCCCTCGATGAGGTTGTCTGACGCGCCGCTGCTCCCCACGTAAATGTTTCGATCCCAATTGTAGATGGCCAGCCCTCGGACGGTGGTGTTGGGCGAATAAATTTCCAGGCCGTGCACGAACACCAGCCCGGGGCCTCTGAGTTCGATCTTGATGGCGGCATTGCCGCCCACGTCGAGGGTGTTGGGCGAGGCGTCGCACTGAGTGTAGCCGTCGAGGGTCACACCTTCAACACTGTCGATCACCAAGGTGGAGGCCGGTTGCAGGGTAACAAGCGCCGGACAGGAGCCATCGCCGTTGCGGATGTTGAAGTTGATATTCTCCGGGCCGCTGTGGGTGTTGGCTTGCTGGATGGCGGCGCGCAGGGTGCACACGCCGGAGGAGGTCTGGCAGACGCCATCGGCATTGTTGGCGTCCGAGTCGTCGGCGACAGAATTGACGACATAGGTGACGGGCAAGGCGGCGACCGACATGCGCGGCGCGGTGCGGCGGGCCAGCGCAATTTGCGCGTCGGCGGCGTCTATGCAGCCGTTGCCGTTCAGGTCGCGGTCGGCGAGGACGGGGGCGATGCACAGGCCCTCAGCCCGCAGGCTCATCCAGGCATCGACGACGCGGAGGGCATCGGCCTGGGTGACGACGCTGTTGCCGGTGAGGTCGAGGCGGGCGGCAGGGAGGTCGGCAGCAAGGGCGCCGGCAGAAGTGACCAACAGGGTATCGGCCAGGGAGAGTTGCGGCCAACCACCGGTGAGGGCGGCAAAGGTGATGGTGGCGAGGGGGCCATCGGTGTTGGGGGTGCGACCCACGGCGCCCAGGGCCACATCGCCCTTTGCCAGCGCCGGGCCGAGGCGCAGGACAGCGGCCGGCGTGGTGGCGCCGAGGTAGTGAAGTTGAGCCGGGTCAAAGTGAAGAGTGGCCTGCCACGCGGCGAGGTCACGGGCAGCGGAGGCGGTGAGGCTCACGGTGATCGTTTCGCCCGCGGCAACCATGCGCAGCCCTTCGACCGTCAGGCCTGCTTGTTGCGGCCCATCGCCGTTAGGTTGGGCAGAAGTGGGCAGGGCGGCGGTGAGAATAAAAAGGATGGGAAGTAAAAACAACGCTCCCCGGCGCGCAATGGCTTGAAACATATAGACCCCTGTGAGAGATTATCGCACAAAGGCCATCGAAAGTGATTAGGGAATGTGGGGGGTACAACGCTTGAGCCAATTCGCGGCGATTCTCATCCCGTGAACCTGAAAGCATCCAATTTCATAGCCGGCAGATGGTGACTGCCGTAAAAGCCGCCCACGGGCCGCGCCTCGCGCCCCGCGGCGGCGGTTTGTTTTAACGCCGGGATGAGGGCCTGGGTGAAGCGCAGGTCGTGCACCGGGGCCACGATCTCGCCGCGCTCGACGAGGAAGGCGCCGTCGCGCGTCATGCCGGTGAGCACGCAATCGTGTTCGGCCACCACGTTCACATACCAAAAGCGAGTGATATATAGGCCGCGCTCGGTGGAGCCGATCAGGTCTTCCATCGTGGACTGGCCGGGAGCCATGTGCAGGTTGGCGGGCATAAGGCCCGCCCCTACGCGGGTATGTTTTTCTTCTCTTCGTCGCTCAGGCATTTGAGGGCGGCCTCGTCCTGGCGCAGCGAGCGGCTGCGGGCGATGAGGGTGGCGATGAAGACGGCGGGCACGACGAGGAAGACGACGTAGCCGACGATCATGTAAATGGAGGTGTCGGGGGTTTGGGCGAGGTGGGCTAGCATGGGATCACCTATGGGCGAGACGGGGTTAGCTGTTGATCAGGCGCGCTTTGAGTTGCTCGACGTGTTCGGCGTAGTTGGCCAGGCGCAGGCGATGCCACAACAGGGTGACGTAGAGGACGGTGAAGGTGAACAGGCAGAAGAAGAAGGTGCGCAGCATGGGCGGGGTGAGCGATGAGTCGCCTTTGGCGTTGGGGTTGGCCGCGCCGAAGAGCACCGGGTGGATGGAGCGGGCGAGTTGGATGGCGAAGTAGGTGATGGGCACGCTGACGAAGGCGACGATGCCGTAGACGGCGGCGAAGCGGGCGCGGCGTCCGGGGTCTTCGATGCCTTGCCGCAGCATGAGGTAGGCAAAGTAGAGCAGCAACAAAATGGTGAAGGTGGTGAGGCGGGGGTCCCACGTCCACCACGAGTTCCAGATGGGGCGCGCCCATAACATGCCGCTGAAGAGGGTCATGATTGAGAAGGTCAGGCCGATTTCGACGGAGGAGAAGCCCACGCGGTCCCATTGGGTGTCGCCGGTGCGCAGGAAGGCAATGCCGGCGACAAGGGTGACAAAAAAGGCCAGGCCGCCCACCCACGCCGATGGGACGTGGAAGTAGAAGATGCGCTGGACTTCGCCCATGACGGCTTCGCGCGGGGCGTAGAAGAAGACCAGGCCGAGGGCGATGAGGCCCAGGATGGCGGTGACGATGGTGAGGATTTGCAGGTTGCGAGGGGTGGTGGACATGAGGCGACTCCTGGATGGGGATTATTTGAGGAATTGCTCGATAAGCTGTTGGAAGCTGTCAAAGGGTTCGGCGCCCACGATGGGTTGGCCGTTGACGAGGAAGGTGGGGGTGCTGCTCACGCCCAGTTGTTGCAGGGCGGAAGTTTGGTTCATGACGAGCGTGCTGTATTTGCCGCTGTCGAGGCACTGGCCGAAGGCGGCGGCGTCGAGGCCGAGGTCGGCGGCGAATTTCTTGAGGTTATCTTTGCTGAAGGCACCCTGGTTTTCGCCGTTCTGGCTGGCATAGAGTTTGTCGTGATAAGGCCAGAAGGCTTGTTGATCGTCGGCGCATTCGCTGGCTTCGGCGGCCCATTGCGATTCGTCGCCGAGGAAGGCGAAGTGCTGGTAGCCGATGCGGACGAGGCCGGCCTGGAGGTATTTGGCTTCGATTTGCGGTTCGGTGTCGATTTGAAAGTTCCCGCAGTAGGGGCACTGGAAGTCGGCGAATACGAGGATGGTGACGGGGGCGTCGGCGTTGCCTTTGAAGTGCCGCGTTTGGGCGATGAGGCTTTGCATGAGGGCGGCGCGGGTTTGGGCTTCGGAGGCGGTGTCTCGCGCAGCGGCGGCGGCGGGGACGGCGGTGGGTGTGGGGGTGGCGAAGCGGGCCGCCACAAAGGGCCGCCCGGTGTAGCCGACGGCGATGCCGAGGAGCATCATGACGAGGGCGACGATGGGTGTGGCCGCCGAGCCGATGATGAGGGGGCCGATGACGATGGCGGCCTTGGGCGGGGCCGGGAGCGTCACCGGGGGCGGCGTCACCGGGGCAACGGATTCGGGTGGTGGGGCGGCTTCAACGGGGGTATCGGTGTCCAAGGGGGGTTCTCCGGTTTATTCTTCAACAAGGTAGTCGAAGACCATGTAGGCGATGGCGATGAAGATCGTATCATACACGACGAGCAGGTTGATCCACGGGGCGATTTCTCCCCAGTCGGAGGCGAGGAGGATGCCGGCGCTGGCTTTGACAGCGGCGATGATGACGGGGATGGCGACGGGGAAGAGGAGGATGGGGAGCATGACGTCGCGGGCGCGGGTGTGCATGGCCATGGAGGCGAGCAAGGTGCCGACGACGGCGTAGCCGAAGGTGCCAAGGAGGACGACGAGGAGCAGCAGGGGGCGGAAGAGGTTGATGTTGTAGAGGATGCCGAAGACGGGGATGACGATGGCTTCGACGGTGAGCATGAAGATGAGGGTGCCGATGAGTTTGCCAAAGTAGATGGCGGCGCGATCGACGGGGGCCAGGAGCAGGCCGTCAAAGGAGCCGCGATCTTTTTCGGCGGCGAAGGCGCGGTTGAGGCCCAGGGTGCCGGCGAAGGTGAAGGTGACCCAGAGGACTCCGGCGGCGACGTTTTCGCGGGCGGCTTTGTCGAGTTCGAGGGCGAAGTTGAAGATGAGGACGACGAGCAGGGAGAAGACGAGCAGGGCGCTGACGAGTTCTTTGGAGCGCACTTCGGCGGTGAGGTCTTTGCGGACGATGGCGAAGGTGGCCCGCAGGCCCCGCCCCAGCGCGGAGGGCAAGCGGTCAGTGGGTGAGTTCGTCATACTGTTGGGTGAAGGCGCGCGGGTCGAGGCCGGTAGTGGGCGCGGTGTGGACGATTTTGCCGCGCGAGAGGATGGCGACGCGGTGGGCCAGGGCCAGGGCGCGGGGGAGGTCGTGGGAGATCATGAGGACGGTGCGGCCATTGGCGGCGACGCTTTTGAGGACGGTGTCGAGCATGGCGCTGGCATCCTGATCCAGCCCGGTGTGGGGTTCGTCGAAGAGCATGATTTGCGGGGCGTGCAGGATGGCGCGGGCGATGGCGAGGCGCTGGATCATGCCGCGCGAGAAGGTGCGGGCGAGGTCGCCCCGGCGATGGACAAGGCCCACTTGCTCGAGCACTTCGGTGGAGCGGCGGCGCAGGTTGCTCACGCCGTACATTTCGCCGTAGAAGCGCAGGTTTTCGTCGGCGGTGAGGTCGCCATAGAGGAGGGGCAGGTGTGAGACGACGCCGAGCAGGCGCCGGACGGCGTCGGCACGGGCGGGCAGGTCGTAGCCGCCGACGCGCACGCGGCCCAGGGTGGGGCGGCTGAGGGAGGCGGCGATGCGCAGGAGGGTGGTTTTGCCCGCGCCGTTGGGACCCACAAGGGCCACAAACTCGCCTTCGGCGACGGTGAGGTCAATGCCGCGTAGGACGGGTTTGAGGCCGAAGGTTTTGGTGACGGCGTGGAAGTCAAGCATGGGGGGTCAAGGCACAAGGCACAAGGCACAGGGCTCAAGGCTCAATACCCAATAGTCAGTATTCGTTGTTTGTCATTCGTCATTCGTCATGTGTCATTCATCATTCATCGTTCATCCTTCGCTTTAACTGCGCCTTTAGTTTTTCGCGCTCGCGGCGGTAGTCGGCTTCGGGATATTCGCCGGCTTCAAAGCCGTCGTCCAGCGAGGCGATCTCGTCCAGCAGTTCGTCGGCGGGGAGGGCTTGAGCGGCGGGGGGGGTGCGGGGCGCCCCCCCCCCCACGGGGCCGGCCGGGCGCCCAGGAGGCCGAGGGCCACCCCGCCGATGAGCAGGCTGCGCGTGTCGAGACCGCCGGTGGTCGAGGTTGTGCCTGTGCCCGTAGCTGCGCTTTGCGCGCTCGCCGAGGGTTTGCCCTTGAGCGAGAAGCTGACAGTGTCGCCCGCTTGAACGGCGGGGAGGGAATAGGTGTGATAAGGCGTGCCCTGCACGTCTTGCGTGCCCTGATCGCTCAGGTTCGCGCCGCTGAAGCTCACGTCCACGTCCGGGGCCAGCACGCTGGTGGCGGCGCTGGCGTAATCGAACTTCTGCGAGAAGTTGAGGGCGTCGGTGTATGGCAGCTCAAACGAGGCCAGAATTTGTTGGCCGGAAGTGCCGGGGCGCACAGGCTCGGTGTCGGCAAAACCGTCGTCGGTGAGCTGGTAGCGGTCGCCCAGAGCGCCATCCTGAAAGACGAGGTTGGTGTAACCGCTCGGCAGCGGGAAGCGCAGGACAGGGCCTTTTTCTGTGGCGGGCACAATGGTGCGGTCGCCGGTGTTGCTGATGATGAACAGTTCGGCCACGCGCACCGTGCCGCCGGTGGAGAAGTCGAAGATGATGTGGGCGCGGTCGATGCTGACGTTGGAGGCGGCGTCGGTGGTGGTTTCGTAGATGGACAGGGACAGGTCGTAGGTGCTGCGCCCGGCCTGCACGCTGGCCACGTCGGAGGTGTAGAGCACGTCCTGGTAGCGGGTGGCGGCGATGAAGGCGCGCCCGTCGGGGAAGTCCAGATTCGGGAAGATAAAGGCGCCATCGGATTTGGCAGTGACGGTGATGGCGTTTGTTTGTGTGAAGTTGTCGAAGACGTACAGGGCCACAGGTTGATCGGCGGGAATGGCGCCGGTGGTCGAGCCGTTGGTGAGTGTGCCGGTGACGCTGCCGGCGGCGCCGATGTCGGCTGGGGTGGCGTTGGTGTCGAACGAGAGCGCGCGGACGTAGCTCACCACGGCCTGACGCTGATCCTCAGCGAGGGCGGTGTCGAAGCGATGCGCGCCTTTGATGCCCGTGGTGATGGCGGCGAGGAATTGATCGTTGGTTGCCGCCGCCATGTAAGGCTGATCCAAAAAGCTGGGCATGGGGGCGGTGGCCTGCGCGCCTTTGCCATCCCCGGTGTCGCCGTGGCACGAGGCGCAGTTGGCCTCATACGCGGTTTTGCCCTGTTCGCGCTGGGCGTCAGTGACGCTGAGAGTATAAAGGTAAGCGGCCACGTCCCAGCGCTGGGTTTCGTTGAGGTCGTCGGCCCAGGGTGGCATGAAGCGGTCGAGGTTGCCGACGGTGATCACCGAGAACCAGCGAGCCAGGGTGGCAGTGCGGGCGAGATCGGGCTTGGCAAAGACGGGGATGGGAACGGTGACCTTGGGGGCCATTTCGCCATCGGCGTTGCCGGTTGTGCCGTGGCAACGGGTGCAGTTTTGCGCGTACACTTGCGCCCCCACGGCGACGGACGGGATTTCGGCGGGGAAGGCGGGCAGCGGGGTGGGAGAGGGGATCTCGGGCGGGGCGGCGTTTTCAAAACCGGGCGGCGGGGTCACATCCCCGGCCAAAGAGCAGGAGGCCAGAAAAAGAACGGTGATGATGGCAAGGGCGATGAAGGAGGCGAGTTTCCTGTTCATGCCGCCTCCGTGGAGGCGGTGAGCCGGGCGCCGCATTTGGGGCAGAATTTGTCGCCGGGTTGAATCGAGGCGGCGCAGTTGGGGCAAGCGGTAAGGGCCGGAGCCGAGTGTCCGTTGGGGCGAGGGAGGGCCGCATCGGGGCGAGGCGGCGACTCGGCCCTGCGGCGGCGGGCGGCAACGGCTTTTTCGATGTCGCCATCGGCGCGGGGCACGACGGGGCGGGCCGCTTTAGGGCCGGGCCGCGACTCACCCCGGCGGCGGGCGGCGATGGCTTTTTCAATATCGTCGCCGTCGGCGGCGGGGCGGCGGGCATCGAGGGCGCGGAAAATCTCAACGCCTTTGGCCGTGAGGCGGGCGCGCTGGGCTGCGTAGTCGTCGTCGCCAATTTTGCCGGTGGCGTGGTCAAAGTCGAGGTCGCGCAGTTCGATGAGCACGGCTTCGCGCTGGGCCACGAGGTCGTCGCTGGCGGCGGCGAAGGGGCGGGCGCTGTTGCGCTGCAACAAAGGCCGGGCCACAAACGCGGCCACGGCGACAACGAGAGCGAGAGCGAGGAGGAGAGAACCCAAATCCATATGAGAATTCACAATGCGCAATTCACAATGCACAAAAAAGATACTTCTTTGAGCATTGTGAATTGAGAATTGTGCATTGAAGTTACTTCAGAAGCGGCTCCACGATGGCTTGCAGAGTCGCCTGGGTGGTGGGGCCGATGATGGTGCGAACCAGTTGGCCGTTCTTGTCCACGATGTATGTTTCCGGCACGCCTTTGATGCGGTAGGCCTGCGAGATGCGCGTGCCGAGGTCCGGGCCGTTGGGGTAGGAGATGCCATGACGCAGGAGGAAGCCTCGGGCCTCGGTTTCGGTGTCCACGTAATCCACGCCGACGAGGAGCACGCCGCGATCTTTGTTGGCCCGGTAGAACGCTTCGAGTTCGGCGGCTTCCTGCTCGCACGGTATGCACCACGAAGCCCAGAAGTTGATGACGACCACCTGCCCGCGCAGTTTGGACAGGGTGAGCGATCCGCCGTCGAAGGTGGAGAGGGTGAAGTCGGGCGCGCCGCCGCTCGACACCGGGCCGAGGGTGACCTGATAGAGCTTGACGGCGACGAGCGCCAGCAAGCCAAACAGGACGACCCAGGCGGCGACCCAGCCGAGGACGATTTTTGATTTTTGATTGCCGATTGCGGGTTGCGGCGCCGCCGACGCGGTCTGGTCGGTGTTCATTGTTTCAATGTCCATTGTTCATTACTCATATTGCTCCGGGCAGGCACAAAGGCCCGCCCTTACGAGATCATGCCTTGCTCTGGGCAGGCACAAAGGCCTGCCCTTACGAGATCACCGGCGTTTCTCAAGTTCTTTTTCCAGCCGCGCGGCGTAGCCGCCATCGGGGTCGGTGGCCTCGGGGTGAGCCGGTGACTCCACCGCGGCGGGCCGCTTGGCGGAGCGCAGGTATTGGGCGAGGAACAGCCCGCCGACGAGGAGGGCAAGCGGCGGCAGCACCCACACGAGAATGTTCCAGCCGCGCGTCGAGGGCTGGGCCAGCACGCGCTCGCCGTATTGCTGGACGAAGTAATCTTTGATTTGTTGTTCGCTCCAGCCCACGGCCAGTTTTTCTTTGATGGTGGCGCGCCACTGGGCGCAGGCCTGGGTGGGGCACACGTCCAGCGGGGTGTTCTCGCACACCGGGCAGAAGAGTTGTTTGGCAATGGCGTTCACCTGATCGTCGGTGGGTTCGCTGGTTTGCGCGGCGGCCGGCCTGGTGAAGGCGAGGAGCAGGAAACCACAAAGGCATAGGGACGCGAAGGACACAAGGAAAAAAGGACTTCGTGATTCTTTATGCCCCGGAGTCCTGGTGGGGAATGACAAGGTGACCATAGGTGTTGTCCCGTGCGGGTCAGTCGGCGCTGGCCGAGGCCCCGGCCATGGCGGCGACGGCGGCGTAGCGCTTGTCTTCGTCGGCGTCGGGCCAGGCGGCGATGAGTGTGCCGAGGATGAAAATGAGGCCGCCCGACCACACAAGGTTGATCAGCGGGTTGACGTAGATTTTGAAGGTGGCGCCGTTGGAGGCGATAGGCTCCCAGCCCACCAGGATGACGTAGAAGTCTTCGCCCAGAGTGCTGCGCACGCCGGGGATGGTCATGGG
>ORJL011750939.1_pt1 | contig 10078 bp, 8 predicted proteins | sample 1779941 | NCBI WGS metagenome assembly ORJL01 (sample SAMEA104232317, study PRJEB22302) | groundwater metagenome | biome: forest; feature: aquifer; material: groundwater | place: USA | collected 2011-08-07 | depth 5.8 m | reverse complement strand
TGAAACCCGCAGGGACCCGACGCAGTCGGGTGGCCTTGACGAAGCTGGTAGCCTTAATCGCCGGAGAGGGCCGTCGTACCCTCCCATTCATCCTATAAGAGAGGAGGTCAACTGTCACTAATCTACTGGACGAGAACACGCACTTGACATACAGAGGGAAGTCCGGCATAGTTACCTCGTGCAGCGGCGCAGGGTTGGCCTCTCTGTGCCGCCAGCTAGCATAGGAAGTCCGGGTCAAGTACAAAAAGGAGGAGCCTTATGTTTCGCAGAGTGACCTGTATCGCCCTGGCCAGCTTTGACATCGACACGATGAAGAATACGTACGTTGATGCCCTGGGGCTAGCCCCACCGATACGCGCTACATATCATGAGAGAGGGCGCCGCCGTTTGCACGCTCTTTTTGCGGGGGATGATATCCAGATGCACATGGAGCAGCCATTGGATTCGCCGGAAACGCCAGGCCCCGGTGGGGGTATGGCCCGCTTCATTCAGCACTACGGCGAGGGGCTCTATCTCATAACTGTGGCTCTGGGCGATAACAACGAGCGCTATTCCAAGCGTCTGGAGTCCAAAGGAGCCAAGATCTACTGGGACGTACCGGACTCTGGAGCGGTGACCGGCGGGCAAGAAAGATCAGCAAGAGTTGCAGTATCTCGCCCTGTCCACCCCCTTATCCACCCTCGTAGCGCCCATGGGGTGGTCTGGGAGTTGGGTACCCATTACCCGGCCATAGTCAGAGAAAAGGCCCCCCCGAGCAATGCCTTCAAGAAGGTGGTAGCCATAAGCGTGGTCTGCCGTGACAACGATGTGGCCGTGAAGACCTACACCGACGTGCTTGAACTGGACCAGCCCGTGTACAGCACGGTATATGAAAAGGGAGGCTACAAGGAACACACCATACCCATTGGGGACGTTTGTCTGCAGCTACTGCAACCTGTGGCCGGTCCCGATGCGCCAGGCCGTGGTGGGGATATGGCCCGCTTCCTCAGAGAGCGCGGTGAAGGTCTTTACATGATAACTGTGGCAGTGGACGATCTGGCGGGGTATGCCAGGAAGCTGGAAGGAAAAGGAGTCAAAGTCCAGCGATTCCAGCCGGAGACGGGGAAGGCGACTGCCGGACCAACCAAGCCTCCCATCCCAGCGGGAACGGAGCATGTCTTGATAGACCCCAAGGCAGCTCACGGGGTGCGTTGGGAAGTGACACCCTTTCCGCCGACTTCAGGCATGATGTGAAGAGGGGCAGGTCAGAGGAGAGCGAGTCAGTGCCGTTCGTGATCTCCACATGTATTAGGAGGTCCGTGGCACACAGGTCCTGGCCTGCTTACAATCAGCGGAACAGGGGGTGACTTGCGCCGCCCACCGTGACTAAGAGCTCCGGTTCCAGAGGATTCCTATCCGTCCGTCTAGGATGCCTCTTTGCCGCAGTCTTGGCTGTCGGGGTGGTGATCGGAGTGGCGGTTTCCGTGGCCGTCTGGGTGTGGGTCGGCGGGGGGATCTGGCGCGGCGAAGTGAGGGTGTTCGAAGCGAGGTTGCTTTCCCCGGACAGGCTCGCCCTGGCTGTAGGCTCCTGCAATGGAGACCCAGAAGTGACGCTGTTGCGGGAGACGGCCGTTGACGTGCAGGTTAAGGTGGTTGCCTCCTCTACTCCCTTGCGAGGCGGCAAGGACTGCCAAGATATCGTTGAGGTCCAGCTTCAAGAACCACTAGGAGATCGGATCCTCGTTGACAAGCACACCGGGCGGTCCGTCCCCGTTAGCAGAGTCGGCTCATCGTCGGCCCAAGGGCGAGAATCCTCTTACATCAGTGGCAGTGAAGCTCCTCTCTCGCAGAATGCTCGGCCGGGTCTCTACTTGGATGCCACCAAGGCCGGGATGATTCTCAGGTTCTGAGTTCTGTTCCGCGATTTCTTTCAAGAAGCGGTCCAAGACAGGCGTGTCTTACTGGTGGAGCTGGGGTTACAATAGGTAGAACTTTTGAATTGGCCTTCAGCCTCCCTACGTGACCCCTACTCTATCCATAGGCGATTGTATCAAGACAGGATTGCAGGCGCAACGAAGGGACAGTGACCGTCCGACAGGCGACTATCGAACTTCGCCCTGCACAATCTGGACAATCGTTACAGGCTGGACAGTGTTCGACTGTTGCGGGAGAGAAGCTTGAACCTGCTGCCCGGGCTTGTCATCGACCTGTTTCAAGCAATCAAGAAGCAAATCGTCTCACGAACTGACCCACCCCACTATCTTTCCCATGCCCAGATACCTGAGCAATTACAGCCTAGGGGACGTGGGGAGCGGGCTCTGTGCCAATGTGGCCCTCCGCCTCTAGTCGGGCATATTCCCCATCCGTGTAACCCAACAGCTCCTTGTAGACGTATTCATTGTGCTGGCCCAAGTTTGGGGCAGGGCGGCGAATATGCAATGGCGTTTTGGACATCTTCCAGGGAATTCCCGGAGCAAGGTAGGGACCCACGGACGATGGATTGAGCTCTTGGAAAAAGCCCCTGGCCAGAAAATGCGGATCTTGATAGGTGTCCCCTGAGCTGAGGACCGGCCCGCAAGGCACTCCTTGATCCTGCAGGAGATGCATGATCTCGTACCGATCCCGACTTCTGCTCCATTCTGAGATACCATGGTCCATTTGATCCTGCTTCCGGTAACGGCCCACGACAGTAGCCAGCTCCGGGTCTTCGGTCCACTCCGGCTTTCCAAGGGCACGGCACAAGCCCTCCCACTCCTCGTCATTGTGGACGGTGATGTTCACCCACTTATCATCTCCGGCGCAGGGATAGCAGCCGCACGGAGCCGCCGTCGAATCGCGATCGGCCATGGGAGGGTGCAGCCTCTTGTTGAAGATGTAGTCCATAAAGAACTCACCCAGGAGAGGCATGAAGTTCTCCACTTGGGCCATCTCCACAAGCTGGCCTTTGCCTGTGCAATTCCTGTAATTCAGAGCCATGAGGGCAGCCAGCGCCCCCCCGGCGCCGGCAACGCCGTCTGACGTGATGCTGGCAGGGGGAGCCGAGGGGTCCAAGTCGGGGTATCCTCTGAGCAAGACGTGGCCGGAGAATGCTTCGAGGGTCTGGGCCATGCCTGGGCGGTCCTGGTAGGGGCCAGAGAGGCCAAAGGCAGGCATGCGCACCATGATGAGAGCTGAATTCACCTCTTTCAGCTGGGGATAGTCTATGCCAAGCCTTCTCACCAACGGAGGGCTGTTGCTTTCGATGAAGACGTCGCTGACCTTGACCAGGCGTTTGAAGACTTCCACGCCTGAAGGCTTTCGCAGGTCCACCGTCACGCTTAGTTTGTTGCGAGAGAAGGCATGAAACCCGCTGTTGCGGTTCCAAGGGTCAGGGCCTGGGTCCGATTGAAAGTAGCTTCCGATACCCACCCTCACCTGCTGGATCAATGCCTTGCTGGGCCGGGCCATGGTACCTCGACACCCATATTGCCAATATTGGGTGGACTCCACTTTGATGACCTGAGCACCCAGATCCGCCAGGATAGCATTGGCGAAATTGCCGGCGAGCATAGGGCACATGTCCAGCACCCGTGTGCCCTCCAGAGGCAACTTGGTCATTCCATTCCTCCCTAGATAACCCCAGCCTCACTCATCTTCAACAGGTCACCTTCGAGGTATCCTAACTCGCCTAGCACCTCAGCATTGTGCTCCCCCAGCAAAGGAGCCGGCCTCCGCAAGCGCCAAGGCGACTCGCCCAACACAAGGGGTCGGCCGGGGACAGTTGTTTTGCCCAGGGCTGGGTGTGCTACTTCGGTCCAGAATCCCCTAGAGCCGATATGGGGATCTTGAATCAGCTCTTCGAGGGTATTGCAGGGGGCGCAAATTACGTCGGCGGCCATGGCTTCCTCCCAACACTGCTTCTTGGTGCGCCCCATCATCCAGGTGAGGAGGATCTCGTTGATCTCTTCATGGTTTCTAATACGGGCCTCAGGGGTAGCGTATCGAGGGTCAGTAAGGAAGTCGGGCCTCCCCAGCATCCTGGCTGTCTGCGCCCACCGAGCCGTACCGAACCACTCAACATATCCATCCTGACAGGGATATGCACCCGACGGAGGGTAGGCAACCACTCGCACCTCGTGCGGAGGGCGCGTTTCCTCCAGTTTCGTGAACTGATAGCGGACAAGGGACACACCTCGGCCATCGCTGTAGTTGGCCAGCAGTTCCATGAGGGACAGGTCCAGGTACTGTCCTCCCTCCCCTTGCCAGCGGCTGGCAAAAAAGGCGCCCAGGATCCCGCTAACAGCATACAGCCCGGCCATGTACTGGGTCACTCTTCGGGCAATCTTAAGCGGCTCTTTCTCGGCGACACCGCCGCGGGATTGGTCTCCGCCCATGCCTGCCAGTACCAGATCCGAGGCTTTGAAGTCCCGGTAAGGCCCTGTCTGACCGAAGTTGGAGATGGAGGCCATCACTAGGTTGGGGTTTATCCTTTCCAAGACAGGGTAGTCCAGGCCGAAGGATGCCATGACCCCGGGCCGGAAGCTCTCCACCACTACATCGGCCCCTTTCACCAGTTCCTTGAAGATGAGCTGGCCGGTACCGGTCTTTAGGTTCAGAGTGATGGAGCGTTTGTTGGTGTTGAGGTGGAGGAACAGGCCGCTCTTCTCGGGGTGGGGCATGTCGCCGGGAAAAGGACCCAGCCGCCGACATGTGTCTCCCTCTTTAGGCCTTTCAATCTTGATAACGTCGGCACCGAAGTCGGCCAATAGCTTGGTCGCATAAGGCCCAGCGATGTGGTGGGTCAGATCCACGACCTTCATGTTGGCTAGAGCCTGATCCAATGGAGGCCTCCTATCTTCCCGCAGGGCGACTGTTCGTTAACCGTGGCACCAACGAGGCAAACCTTGACCGCTGTTAGGGAGTGCTTCCTGGCTTCAAACCAAGCTGTAACCGCCCGTCAGTCGTAGCGATAGACAGGGATTGGCGGCGGCGGGTATTGCCCCCAGAACAGAGTGGCGGTGTCCTTCATCCACTTGAGCCAGGTCTCTCGAGGCATCCCCTCTCTTATCAGCTTGAACACGCCGTCCTTCCTGGCGTAGGAATACGCCTCGAACGCCACCCATTTAGCGTCCAAAGTGTAGTAATGGGTTACCGGTACTTTTGGCCAGTACTTCTCTTCCACCTGATGGAGCACGTCTCGGCGCAAGGTACCGCCGTAACCCATCTTGGCATACGCTTGCAATGGCTCCTTGCTCTGGAACCAGTTGGCAAACAGTAGAGCAGCATTGGGGTGAGCAGACTTGGCGGGAACGCTGACGCCGGGCCCCGAAACTCCCATTGGAAGGGAAGGGTCGAAGCTGCCGCCGTTAATCCAGGTGGCCTTCTGGTCTACATGGATGCCCTTGATGTCGCCCGCGTTTGCTCCGCCCCAGCCCGGCAAGATTCCGCACTCGCCTGAGTTAAGGGGCTCGGGCGAGCCCATGAGGTAGACGCGGAAGCGGTCACCTTTGTTGTAATACTCCCAGAAGAACTCGGGCCACGAGTCCGCGTAGTTGAATGCAGCGCTGAAGAAGTCCCACAACTGTTGGTCCGTCCCAGCAAAGGTGAGGGGGTCGATCTGACATATCTTCCCTTTCCACCAAGGGTCTAGCAGGTCGCGGAAGTTCTTGGGGAGTCTATCTGCAGGCACGATGTTGGAGTTGTAGCGGTGTTTGGTGCCGGGAAACCTTCCGCCAATGGCCATTTGCATGGTGTAGGGAGTAATGATAGGGTTGACGAACCATTGATCGGGGTCTTTGGCGTCTTTCAGGGTAGGCAGGTTGTCTATGCGCTTGAGCAGGCCTGTGGCCTCCATATCGCCCACGTGGTAGAGCGGCACGGCGTTGAAGACATCGGCTATGTACTTGCCTGCCCTGGCTTCGGTCTTCATGCGCTCAACAGCGATGGTACCGGAGAAGGCCATGACCTCCACCTCAATGCCGTAGGTGGCCTTGAAGCCTTTTGCCCAGTCCACCATCCTGTTTAGTCTAAAGTCCCAGCAATAGCATGTTACGGCCCCCTCTTTCTTGGCTGCCTCCACTATCTTGGCCCACTCGGCGTCGGATAGGGTATCTACAGGGGGGAAGCCTGGCAGAGACACCTTGGGCTTGGGGGTCGGCGTGGCCGTAGGGGGGACCGGAGTCGGCGTAGCCGTTGGAAGAGGAGTCGCACCAAGTGGCAGAGGAGTCGGCGTGGGCGGAATGCGGGTTGGAGTAGGGGCAGTAGGTGTTGGCGTCGGCGGTCTAGGCGTGGCTGTCGGTGGTATGGGCGTTGGTGTTGCAGGTACGGGTGTGGCGGTAGGCGTAGGAGGCCTTGGAGTAGGGGTAGGCGTCGCCTTGGCAGTGCAAGCTGCCTGCACTAGGAGCAGGACGAGGGCTCCTACGAGCGCGATAACGACCGCAGTTCTTGTGCCGTGTTTCCTCATCGCTTCCATCGGAGCCTCCCAATTATCAGATATGAACCAACGCGCAAGAACCCGCTTGGTCATCTATTCATTAGTGTCACGATTGCGCCGCTACGGGGGCGTCGTGCGTCTGCGTCATATGGCCCGGAAAAAGAGGCGAAACCGACTGTCCGCGGCTCGCCAGGTCTGACTTGCGCGATCTCCTTGTTCTGTGCTGTAGACGCCCTCGAAGATAGTTATTCTTATAACATTCAGCGCACTGGGTGTCAAGGCCGCTGTTGCTTTCCCACCACCCTTCACCGGGAGGCACAAGGCGGAGTCCTTCACAAACTGTTGATGTGGCCATTGGCAAACTCGGATACGTGCGACCGCTGCGGCGTTAGGATGAGGATCCGGTCTCTTCGTGCTGGACTCAATGAGACACGGAAGAATACTCTCGCCCCATGAAAGTCGGGATTGTGCAAAGAACTATGTCGGCGTTACCGATGGCCAACCGCAAGCGCAATGCGTCGCCGATGCTCCTCCCGTAAGCCAGCCGGCTCCATTCCTGGAACCAGGCCACCCTTGACGGGCCCCTGCGTCCTCCAGGATAATACCCAATGGCCTCTTCGCAGACAGGATGCACTTCGACGCAATGGGAGCAGGCAAACTGATGCAGATCACTAACCTGGCAAGGTTCGTCAAGGCGGTGGAGCAGCTTGTCATCGAATGGACGCCCACGGGAGCTGATTGGTATCTTCAACCATGGTTTCGCGGCCATGGTAATGCCTCATGGTCGTTGGAGCCGGGCTGGTATCGGCGTTCCAACTCGGTTCGAGGTGTCGGCGCCGAATACTACAATGAGGCTACGGTGTTGGAGAACTTCCGGCTTCGAGCGCCGATTTATCTGGAACGGATACCGACAACGGACTGGGAGTGGCTGTTTCTGATGCAGCACTATGGCTTGCGAACGAGACTGTTGGACTGGACAGAGAGTTGTTTGATCGCCCTTTACTTCGCCGTTCGGGACAATACCGGCGACGTCGATGCCGCAGTTTGGGCAATGAACCCGTGGTGGCTGAATCGTCAGACTTTCGGTGAGTATGCACTCTTTCCAGCTGATGACCCGCGAGTCATGGAGCACGCCCCACTCCGCCCCCGGCAGGAACTAAGAGGGAAGTTACCACTCGCCATTACGCCGATACACGCCAGCCAGCGCATCGCGGCGCAACGCGGCGTGTTCACCATCCACGGCAATGAAGAAGCTGCCTTGGACCGGCTGGCACGCCGAAGAGGAAAGGCTCTCCCCTGCCTGCGGAAGATGGTGATCGCGAGTGCCCACGTTCCCACAATCCGCAGAGAGTTGGCGATCTCAGGTATCAGCGAATCGCTGGTATTCCCCGAGCTGAGTGGGCTGTGCCGAGAGATCAGGACTGACTTCTTCGGCGATTGACGGCCCCCGATAGTGCTCTGCAACTGACGGCGTCTTGGCCCGCAGCAACGCCCCAACGTTGCACATTCCGTCAGATTGTGTCACTTCTTGACGCAGAACTCCATGTCCGTTTCCTTCGCTGCGAAAAGAAGCGGGCTTGTCACCGATATTTCGGTGACAAGCCCGCTTTGCAGGACTAGATTGTGGCCTAGTACTCCGGCATCTGCGGCTGCCCCTGGCCAGCGGGAGCCTTCTCCGGAATATCGCTCACCAGAGCCTCCGTCGTGAGGATCATGGCCGCGACGGACGAGGCATTCTCAATGGCGGCCCGGGCGACCTTGGCCGGGTCGATGATGCCTTTGGACACCATGTCGCCGTAGTCGCCCTTCAATGCATCGTAACCCCACCCCTTCTTGTGGGCCCTCTTGACCGCGTCCACGACGACGGATCCTTCGATGCCGGCGTTGATAGCGATGCGCCTGATCGGCTCCTCTACCGCTTTCTTCACGATGCTGGCACCGGTGGCCTCGTCGCCTTCAAGCTTGAGCGCATCCAGGGCAGGCAGGGCGTTCAAAAGACATACCCCTCCACCAGGCACCACGCCTTCCTCTACCGCAGCGCGAGTGGCGGAGAGAGCGTCCTCCCGACGGGCCTTCTTCTCCTTCAACTCGACCTCGGTGGCTGCGCCGACCTTGATGACCGCTACGCCGCCGGACAGCTTTGCCAAGCGCTCCTGGAGCTTCTCCTTATCGTAGTCCGAGGTAGCTTCCTCGAGCTGCGCCTTGATCTGCTTCATGCGGGCCTTGATCTGGTCCTCGGCGCCCCGGCCCTCGATGATGGTGGTCTCGTCCTTGTCGGAGGTCACCCTGCGGGCGCGGCCCAGGTCGGCCACTGTAGCCGAGTCCAGCTTGCGCCCACGCTCTTCCGTGATGACCTGCCCGCCAGTCAGAACGCCCAAGTCCTCAAGCATCTCCTTGCGGCGGTCGCCGAAGCCGGGAGCCTTGACCGCGAGGACGTTGATGGTGCCCCGGAGCTTGTTGACCACCAGAGTGGCCAGGGCTTCGCCATCCACGTCCTCAGCCATGATGACCAGGTTCTTGGATATCTTGAGTACCTTCTCCAGGATGGGCAGCATCTCAGAAACGGCGGAGATCCTCTTGTCGGTGAGGAGGATGTAAGGGTCCTCGATGACGGTCTCCATGCGCTCGGGGTTGGTAACGAAGTAGGGGCTAATGTAGCCCCGGTCGAAGTTCATGCCCTCGACATACTCCGTCTCGAAGCGCAGTCCCTTGCCCTCTTCGACGGTGATGACCCCGTCCTTGCCCACCTTGTCCATTACTTCCGCCAGGAGGTTGCCGATCTCAGTGTCGTTGGCCGAAATGGAGGCGATCTGGGCCATCTGCTCCTTGCTGGTCACAGGGATGGCCCCCTTCTTGATGGCCTCCACTATGGCCTGGGTAGCCTTCTCCATGCCCCGCTTGAGAGCGATGGGATTAGCGCCGGCAGTGACGTTCTTCATGCCCTCGTGGACCATGGCCTGGGCCAGCACTGTGGCCGTGGTGGTCCCGTCTCCGGCAACGTCGTTGGTCTTTGAGGCCGCCTGCTTGATGAGTTGGGCGCCCATGTTTTCGAAGGGGTCCTTGAGGTCTATCTCCTTGGCGATGGTTACGCCGTCGGAGCATATCTGGGGTGCCCCCCATTTCTTGTCCAGGACCACGTTGCGGCCCTTGGGTCCCAGGGTTAATTTGACGGCATCAGCCAGGGCGTCAATGCCCTTGACCAAGGCCTGTCTGGCCTCGGTGTCGTAAAGCAACTGCTTGGCCATGGTTCAAACCTCCGCTTGTTGTTTTCTACAGAGTGCTCCGGTCAGACGATGCGGGCCAGGATGTCGCCTTCGCGGAGAATCGTGAATTCGTCTTCGTCGGCCTTGTATTCCGTGCCGGCGTACTTGGCGAATAGGACCTTGTCGCCAGCCTTGACGTCCAGGGGCATTCGCCTTCCCTTGTCGTCAAGCTTGCCCGGCCCGGCAGCGGCCACCTCGCCCTCTTGGGGCTTCTCTCTTGCCGTATCGGGGATCAGGATGCCACCTTTGGTGATCTCGTCCTTCTTGAGGAGCCGCACCACCACGCGGTCTCCCAGAGGTTCCAGTTTGACCGCCATAAGACACCTCCTCACCATGATTAAGTTCAATGCACGTCAGCGCTCTAAACGGGTAGATTGCTTCTCTCGTGACTTGATCGTGCGCTCTATTGCTTCGCGGCAGCTTT
>ORJL011558578.1_pt1 | contig 10078 bp, 8 predicted proteins | sample 1779941 | NCBI WGS metagenome assembly ORJL01 (sample SAMEA104232317, study PRJEB22302) | groundwater metagenome | biome: forest; feature: aquifer; material: groundwater | place: USA | collected 2011-08-07 | depth 5.8 m | reverse complement strand
TTCTTAATCACGTCGAGTTCGTATTCGAGACGCGCTTTTATCTCTTCCGAGGTGTTGGGATAAAAGCGGGTCACGCCCTCGCGGCATAAAGATGAAAGGTATTCATCGGGCGACATCCCGGCCGGAATTTCGATTTCAGGGAGGTGCAAACGGCCGAAATCTAGTTTAAGGTTGCACTTTGAGGCTATGACGGAGGTGTTTTCCAACGCGTCAGGGATATCCCGGTAGGCGTCGGCCATCTCCTGCGGAGATTTGAGGTAGAAGTAGGCCCCCGCCATTTTCATCCTTTTATCGTCTTGTACCGTAGAGTTCGTGCCGATGCATAGCATCAGGTCGTGAGCGTAGGCATCCCCTTCCTGTAGGTAATGGACGTCGTTCGTCGCCACCAGCGGGATGTTAACTTCGCGGCTAATGGCAATAAGCCCCTGGTTTATTCGCTCTAGTTCCGGGATGGGATGTCTTTGTATTTCGAGGTAGAAATCATCGCCGAAGATTTCCTTGTACCAGAGGGCGGCTTTCCTGGCCTCCTCCATCTGCCCTTGCAGGATGAGCTGCGGTACTTCACCGGCGATACACGCCGTCAGAGCTACCAGCCCTTTCGAATACTCTTTCAGCAACTCTCTGTCTAAACGAGGTTTATAGTAATAACCCTCGAGATTTGCCCGGGTGGTAAGCTGGAGAAGATTCCTGTATCCGGTCTGGTCCTTCGCCAGTAACACCAGGTGGCGGTGGTTCTTGTCGCTGGCGTTACGGGTCAGGCGGCTGTCGGGAGCGACATACACCTCGCAGCCGATGATCGGCTTGATACCGGCGTCTTTGGCAGCCCGGTAGAATTGAATGGCGCCGTACATGACGCCGTGATCGGTAACGGCCAGACTGTCCATACCCAGTTCTTTCGCCCGGGCAACCAGGTTAGGAATGCGGCACATGCCGTCGAGCAGGCTGAACTCAGTGTGGACATGAAGATGGGTAAACATTATTATCTCCGGTTGGATTAACGGGTAATTATAACAGACCCGAACAAAAATAAACCAAATCCGAAGCACTAAATCCGAAAACCGAAACAAGCACAAATGACCAAAGTTCTAAATTCAAAACCATTCCGCCGAAAGTCGTTAGGCCCCGCATTTATCGGGGCCGGAATCCAGAGCAAAAAAGCGTTCCCCTAATATATTCAAGGCCTTCTGGACTCCGTTTTTCAACGGAATGGTTATTTCTCGTTCCTCAGGATTTTGGCGGAAGACGGTGTCCAATTTTAGCAAGCAAGATGCCTGCCATACCAATTCCTTACTGTGATGTTGAGAGGCATCTTGCCTGCCCGTCACCATTCCGGTGTTTGCGGAATTCAGCCACCAGAAACTTTCAAATTTCACTTTTCCGACCCGGCAAGGTACAATCTTAGGACGTATGTTAATTAAAGTTCTTAACAGAATTGCCCGCATCCTTTTCGTTATCACCCTGCCGTTTCTCTTCTTCTCGGCGAGCATCGCCGGGGCGGCGAACAGCCAATGGCTTTATACCTCTGGCTTCGAGAAGCAGAACGTCGGAGCAACGACCGGACTCGACAACGAGCAATTGGCCGCCGTGGGCAAAAGCTTCATCAGCTATTGGCACTCCGCGGAAGAACGCATCAACATCGAAGTGGTAAGAAACGGGCAATCGGTGGCGCTATTTAACGAGAAGGAAATTGGCCACCTCGTCGACGTAAAAAAGCTGTTCCAATTCGATTACCGTGTGACGTTTATAACGGGCATTTACGCCTTGGCTTACGTTATATTTCGCTTCGCCCGGAGAAAAATCGACGGCTTGCTCGGACTATCATGGGACGTGGCAATAGGCAGCGGATTGACTCTGGTCGTGATGATAGCGCTGGGACTGGTCGCTTTGCTGGGACCCAATGCGTTCGAAAATTTCTGGTACCAGTTCCATATCTTGAGCTTTGCCAATGACCTATGGGAACTAGACCCGGCGAAAGACTACTTACTGATGCTTGTCCCCGAGGGATTCTGGTATGATGCCGTCCGCGACATCGTTTTCGCCACCGCCGGCATGGCAATTGTGTGCGGCGGAGCCGCTATCGCCCATCTCATTCACCACCGGGAAAGAAAACCGGTTGTGCAGTAGACATCGGTTTTCAGGAATAATGATTTATGATTTTAGATTTATGAATATGAGTTCTTAAATCTTATCTCTTAACTCTTAAATCAAGTTACGACCCACACGTGCCGCAATTAGTCGAACTACATCCGCCGCAGCCACCACCGCCGCCCAACGGCACGGAGCTCCCGCCCGAACCCGTCGAGAACGACGCGAAACGAGACACTACCCTCGGGGCTTTTTGATGACAGCATTCGCAAACCGCCGGTTCGTTCGACTGTGAAAACGAACGCAACAGCTCGAATTTCTTTTCGCATTTCGGACATTTGTATTCGTAAATAGGCATATAGTTTTAACCTCGAAAATCTAGTGTAGTCTTTGCCTGATGTTCAGTCAAGAGGAAGCCGGCTGATTTTCCAGGGCACGCCATTTCTCGGAAATTTCCTTCAGTTCGGCGTCGCTGAGCAAGCTGCGTGCGAGGGGAAGCAGCGACTCGTTCTCTTTCTTGATGTGCTCCCGCAGCAGATGTTCGATCGCGCCGTTGACCTCTTGTGCCTCCACGGAAAGAGCTTCGGTGTTGGCCGCGCCGCCGCCTTCGATTCGGGCCGCAATTTCCTTAAGACGTTGATAATACCCCCGCCAATCGTCATGTTCATGCAAAAGCATTCTTGCCGGACTCTTCTCAGGATCGATATGTTTTTCCAGAGCCGGAAACAGCACTTCCTCTTCGCGCCGAAAATGCAGCGTCACGTCTTTGTCGAAAAAATCGAGTATTTTGTGCAAGTGATTGAGGCCCCTGTCCTGCAGGGGGGTCTGTGTACCGAGAGAACTGAACTTGAGGCACAAGCTGACACCCCGCAGCAGGGCAATAGTCTCCAGGACACGGTCATGTTCTTGCTTCAGCAACTCCAACGGCGTGCCCGCCGCGCTGTCTTTTTTTTCTGCCGGTTTCAAACGTTCGTACACTTCCGGGCCGACGCATTCCTGCGCATACGGGCACCAATCGATGCACGACATCTTCCGTTCGCGGAAAACAATCGTCTTGCAGCCCGGACAAATGCCCTTCTTTTCGTCCGTCCAGATTTCGACCTCCCGCCCGCATTGCGGACAGGGGATATTTTCCGGAACCGGATTCCGGATAGACCGCGACCCGGGACAATGACTATCGTAAACCATGAATCAACCTCGACTAATTTTACCACAGCAGACTGAAACGCCTAGGACTTTTGTCGCAATGCCGCTGCTCGCCTGCCTTTTTCGTAAGAAAAACTTGTGGTAAGATTAGGCAGACTAGTATTCGGGAGCAACATGCCCTCACGAGTCGATTTCTTGCGGTCGGTACCCTATTTTGCCGGCTTTAGCGAACAGGAAATATCACAGATAGACCAGACTGTGGTAGAACGCTCGTTTGGGAAAGGACAGATGCTGTTTCTCGACGGCGAGCCGTGCGACGGACTGTACCTGGTCAAGACCGGACTGGTACGCGTTTTCAAAACGTCTCCGGAAGGGCGCGAAATGGTGATGCTCATCGCCCGCCCCGGCGATACTTTTAACGACGCCCCTGCATTCGACGGCGGACTGAATCTGGTCAACGCCTCGGCGTTCGAACCAACTACCGTTTACATCATACCCACTGCTACGCTTACGGCCGTACTAGGCGGCTGCCGGGCGGCGGCGGCGATAATCAGAGGGTTATCCGCGCGATTACGCCACCTGACGACGGTCATTGAAGACCTTTCTTTCCGCAGCGTAAGCGGCCGGCTGGCCAAACTGCTTCTCGATCAGGCGATTGCCGGAGAGAAGGCTGCTCCCGTACCCCGCCTGACCCAGGACGAAATGGCCGCCATGGTCGGCTCCGTCAGGGACGTGATCGGGCGGGTGCTGCGGTCGCTGGAGAAAGACGGAGCAATTCGCATCGAAGGTCATCGCATACTCGTCACGGACAAAGACCTTTTGAAAAATATGGTCTAATTGTTAAGATTGTTAAGACATAAGTCGTATTCACCCCTGCCGCCATACGGTGATAATAAAAACATTGGGGAGTTAAAAAAATGGGAGTTGGTGGGCTGCCGGTAATGTTAGAAATCGACTACGAAAAGTGTACCGCATGTGGGGATTGCGTTTCCAAGTGCCCTGGTCAGGCAGTTTCTATGGTGGGCGGAAAACCAATGCTAGCCCGTCCTGACAACTGCGATTACTGCACCGATTGCGAGGGATTTTGTCCCTCCGGCGCCATCAGAGCCCCATTCGAGATAGTTATGGCCGACCCCGGTTTTACAGGAAAGTTTACCGGGTTGATGCCAGCTATCGTCGTTATGTCGGCAACCTCGCTTATGACCGTCTTCGCTTACTAGTCAGCCGCCGTAGATTCGTTATCGTTGCCCGCGAGAAGGTCTGGTTTTTTGATCCAGTAAATCAGTAGGCCCAGAGATACCACCATAATACCAATAGCGATGACCTGCGCTTCCTGCAATCCCCAGAACCAAACTTTTTCCTGGCGGACAAAGGTCAACAGGAACCGCCCCATGGCATAGACCGGTAAATAACTTAAAAAGACTAATCCGTCTTTCTTGAACACGCTTCTCAGCTTCCAGATTCCGATTAAAGCCAATCCGTTCCAGATGATCTCATAAAGCGGGTAAGGATGCGTCGGGACCCCCCTCAAATAATCCGGGATCATTGCTCCCGGGTTAACGTATATAAAGGCCCAGGGAAGGTTGGTGACTCCCCCGTACGCGTCTCCGTTTACGATACAGCCGAACCGGCCGATTATCTGCGCCACCAGCACCCCGGGAATCATGGCGTCGAGCAGCTTTGCCAGGGGAAGATGCTTTGCTCTGGCATAAGCAACAGTCGCTAAACCGCCGCCAACGAGAGCTCCCCATATCGCCAGTCCGCCCCGCTGGAACTGCCAGATGAGGGAAGGATTTTCTGCGTAAAACGACCACTGGTCGATAACGTGGAATACGCGGGCGCCGATCATGCCCGCCAGCACTACCCACAGGGCAAGGTTAAAGATCTCATTTTCCGGTATGCCCTTTCGCCGGCTTTCGGAAACGGTGATGAACATCGCCGCGACGATGCCCAGCATGATCGCCATGCTGTACCACCGTAACTCGAAACTGCCGACGCTGAATATAATGGGGTTGATATTGATTTCAATGCCGTTCATGCGTAAATCCAAATCTTATTGTCTCATTTTTGCTCCCAATAAGCAAAACCAGGCACGAAAAAGTGAGCCATACCTGCGAAAGTCTAGCCCCCGCATTTATCGGGGCATCCCGCAACGACTCAACCGAGGTGGCACAGGCGTCCCTGCCTGTGCTTGGGTTATTCCGCCCCAGGTCTGCTGATAACTTTTTTAACCATCGGTATCCTCACTAACAGCAGCGTGGCCAGCACCGCTCCGTAGATGAAGGGCGCGGTTGTACTTGCTTGCGACTTCGCTACCCAAACGTAATGAATCACCCCGGCCACCGCCGCCGCATAAACCAGCCGGTGCAGACGCTTCCAGTTTTTTCCCAGCCGTTCCGCCCACCCCCGGGTCGACGTCAGGGCAAGCGGTACCAATATTACAAATGCCGCCAGCCCGGCCAGAGGAAACCGCTTGTCGGCAATTGCCCCCCAAATTTGCGGAAAGTTAAACCCGTAATCGAGCCCGATAAAGTTTAACAAATGCAGGCAGGCGTACATAAAAGCGTATAGACCGAGGGTGCGGCGCCACTGGCGTACCGGGACAAATCCGCTGGCGTGAAAAACCGGCGTACAAGCCAGAGACAGCAGCAGCAACGTCAGGGTTATTCGGCCGGTTTCAAGCTGGATCTCACGGATTGGGTTCGCGGTCAAATTATCCTGGGTGAACCGCCAGGCGATCCAGATAAGGGGCAGCAGGGCGCCGGTATGAACCAGCACGCGGAGGCCGGTCGTCCGCCACCAGCCCATCAGAAATTTTCCTTGAGGTCCATTCCGGCATAAAGGCCGGCCACTTCGTCCGCGTAACCGTTAAAGGGCAGGGTCCTGATACGGGTAAGTTCGCCGATACGGCGTTCGGTAGCCTGCGACCATCGCGGATGGGAGACGGCGGGGTTTACGTTGGCGTAGAAACCGTATTCGCTTGGAATTGTTTTCATCCAGAAAGAAATAGGCATTTCTTCGACAAGGTCGATTTTCACGATCGACTTGATGTACTTGAAGCCATATTTCCAGGGAACGACAAGCCGGAGCGGAGCTCCGTCCTGCGGCGGCAGCGGCTTCCCGTAAATTCCGGTAGCCAAAATGGTCAGGCGGTGCATCGCCTCGTCCAGCCTGAGGCCTTCGATGTACGGCCAATCGTACGACCTGTCTTTCTGCCCGGGCATCCGGGTAGGATCCATGATAGTCTCGAAACGCACGAATTTGGCGTTCGAAGTCGGCCCGGCTTCGTTCAGCAGGGACGCCAGGGGAAAGCCCAGCCAGGGAACGACCATCGACCACGTCTCGACGCAGCGGAGGCGGTAGACGCGCTCCTCGGGAGGGAATTTACTAACCAATTCATCGACGGTGAAGGCTTTGGGATGATCGACCAGCCCGCCGACGGTGACCGTCCACGGCGTGGTCTTAAAATTTCGTGACAACGGAGCCACACCCGTTTTCGAGGTGGTGAACTCGTAGTAGTTATTGTAGCTGGTGACGTCGTTGCATGCGGTGAGCTTGTTGCCGAGTTCATCGGCCGTAGCTTGGGCTTTCGCGGTGCTGCAAAAATCATTTTGTGCCACTTGCCCGCCTCCCTTACACGCCGGCAGAAGCAGGGTGCCTGCCAGCAACGCTCCCGCCCCGGTCATAAATTCGCGCCTGGAAAGATAAACTTGTTCCGGCGTGATTTCGGAACGGTTTATCTTTTCCATACGCTTACAACGTCTCTAAAACTATTGTGAGCCAGAATAGCCGGAGCGTCAAGGTGGTGGGGATACTTCATCACAATGTTTGCATTTTATAGCCAAGGAACAAGGTAGGTTTAGGTAGGATTAGCGAATTGTGTACCTGCCATAATGGCTAAATACTTAAACTTGGAATGAAACAATTATCAGATTGTAAACTTTGTTTTTCGTAAGCTGTAAAAAGGGACGTGCTTTATCGACGATCGAACCAAGTAGACAGCAATGAAGAAAATAATGCTTCGGGTATTTATTACGGCGAGTATATTTGCCTCCTCGCTCTTCACGAGCGGTGGAATGGCCCTCGGGGCTGTTCGGAACTTACCTCAGGGAGGAACCGGATACAACGGGGCTGCGGCTCTTGTTCCCGGCCATATTATTATTTCGCCAAAGGCAGCTGGGGTTTCGGCGGGCAATAATGCGATCTACACCGCCGAGGCTTTTGATGAATACAACCACTCGATGGGAGACGTAACAACGACCGCTAATTTCACGGTCCAGAATGGGGCCGGCGGCAACTGGACCGGGAGCGCCTATTCTTCCCAATATGCAGGTGTCTGGACAATCACGGCAAGCTATAAAGGTAAAACCGACGCAGCCGTTTTGAAGGTAAATGCAGCGCGTGCGACGACCTTTGTCTTTAGCCCGATATCCAGTCCGCAGCCTGCTCGAACCCCATTCCCAGTCACGATCACGGCAGTCGACCGTTTTGGCAATACCGCCGAGTCCTTTTCTAACACGGCCAGCATCTGTACCCATGCCGGAATCTTGCCAGATATCACCGGTGCTTTTTCTGAAGGGGTCTGGACGGGTATGGTGGTTATCGCTGACGTCTGTCCTAACGATAGCATTACTGCCACGCAAGGAGGAATTGTTGGGTTTAGCAACCATTTTGACGTCGTATCCGCCGTTCCGGAACTATCCCGCATTGCCATTACGCCGAAAACAGCTGAAGTGAGCACCGGCACTCGGATTAGTTATACCGCCGAGGCCTTCGACCAGTTCAATCGGACCCTGGGGAATATAACCATTGCCTCTTCCTTCACGATTCAGAACGGCGCTGCGGGCAATTGGAACGGTAATACCTATTCGTCACAAAATCCGGGAGTATGGATTGTCACCGCCAGCTACGGCGGCAAGACCGACAATGCCACGCTGACTGTCGTGCCTTTACCGCCTGTTGTCTTACCGGCAGGAGATGCGCCGCTTGCGGAAATAGCTCCAAAAGCACCGGTTAGCAACCTCACCATCGATTTCCTCGGCCGGATCACCACCGTCCCGATATCTAGCGACGGCCGCATCCTGGATGATGTCGTCGCGAAAGACCCCCAGGGACTGCAGACTTTGGAGATAGCCAGAGGGAATAAAGTCACAGACGCTTCGGGAAACGTGGTCAAAACGATTACGGTCAGAGAAACACCCCCCCCCGCCCAGCCCCGAGAATTCGGTCATTATCGGGGCGGCATACGATCTGAGACCTTCAGGCACGAAATTCGAACAGGCGATAAGGATTACTTTGTCCTATCCAGTCGGGAGCCTGCCTCCGAACGCAGATTGGATCAGGTTATCGTATTACAGCGAACCAGGCGGGTGGCAAGACTTGAAAACCGATAGTGCTGTAACAGCAGAACCAGGAAGTATCACGGCGGTAACGGAGCATGCGAGTGTTTTCGCCGTGATTGCCGGATTGAAACCTACCGATACGTCGGCATATCAACCTGGCACAACCAATCCGGGGTCGGGTGAATCGGTGGTGTCAGCCAATCCTGCTTGGTGGGTTTTCGCCGCTTTAGCCTGCGGATCTTTGCTTATTACCGGGTTGGCACTTTACATGAAGCTGAGTAAGCATTCGCGGTAGGCTCGGCCGTGATAGTCGCATAGTTGAACCATACCGGCGAAAGCCGGTGGTTCAACTATTGGGGGTGTAGCCAGGTTCAAAACGGTTTTATTTCCACGATGGTCTTGATATGGTTCGGGTCGCTAATAGTGAAAGCGGTTTTATAATCTTCCAGCGGCACCCGTCGGGTTATCATATTTTCCAGCAATCCACCAAAGGATTTATTTATCTTTTCGAGATCCCCAAGCGCCATTTCGAAGTGGTTGCGGTTGGAATTGACGCTGCCGACGATGACCTGGTTGTAGCGGACGATCTGGCGCATCAGGCGGGCGGCATCGATCTTTATCTTGATATCGTCGCGGGGAATGCCGGTCATGACGTAAATGCTGCTGCGCGACATGAACGGAATAAGTTCGAGAGCGGTATCGGCGGCCCCGGAAGCCTCGAAAATAATATTAAGCACGCCTGAGGGCGTGCAGCAAAAATCCACTATTTGTTCCGGCGTTTTGTTGCGGACGTCGATATATTTCGCCTCCATGTCGTTGACGAACTTCACCTTGGGATGATCTTCCGCAACGATGTCGGCAACGTAGGTATAAGCTTTCGAGAGGCGGAGCAGCGCCGCCGCAAGTAAACCGAGCGGGCCTGCCCCTACCACCAGCGCCACCTTACACCCACCCCACTCCTGGTCCGAAAGGCTATGCCCGTCATGAGGGCAGTACCAGGGCAGGCGCGACTGAATTATCCGTATCTGTTCCACCCCTTTTTCCACAATACTCAAAGGTTCGGTGAAAATCGCCAGCTTTTTCACCGCGGGCGGGACTTTGACCAGGTACATTTCTTTATCGACGATGTACTGCGTCAGCAAGCCGTCCAACTTGTGAATGCCCCGCTCGATGAAGCGTCCGGTCATACACATGTCACTGGCGTTATTCAGGCACGGCTCACATTCGCCGCATCCTCGGCGGACGAGGACGCTGACGATGTCTCCCGGCTGCAGCGATTTGACCTTTTTCCCAACCGTCTCCACAACCCCTATCCCCTCGTGCCCCGAAATTATCCGGTTCTTCCCTTCGGCGATATCCTGCAAATTGTGACGGACGATATTGAAATCGGTGCCGTCGAGGCCTACCTCTTTCATCCTCACCAGTACGTCATCAGGCTGCTTTATCTCCGGCATCGGCACCTCGAAAGACCTTATGCCGGGTTCTCCCCGCAGCATGCCGACGCC
>ORJL010435295.1_pt1 | contig 10079 bp, 9 predicted proteins | sample 1779941 | NCBI WGS metagenome assembly ORJL01 (sample SAMEA104232317, study PRJEB22302) | groundwater metagenome | biome: forest; feature: aquifer; material: groundwater | place: USA | collected 2011-08-07 | depth 5.8 m | reverse complement strand
CGGCCCTTCAAGGTATCGACGGTTGCCTTCGGCACGCGGTTTTCGACCACCAGTACGCCGGGCCGCGAGGTGCGCGGCCAGAACGAAATCGGGAAATGCTCCGAATGCCAGGCCGGCGCGTCGATCGCTTCCTGCAGGTTCATCTTGGCGTGAACGTGCCGCAGGAAGAATTGCGTGGTCCACTGGTCCTGCTGGTCGCCGCCGGGCGACCCCCACGCCATGTACGGTTCGCCGTCGCGCAGCGCCATGCTCGGGCTGAGCGTGGTGCGCGGGCGCTTGCCCGGCGCCAGTGCTGCGGGGTGATCTTCCTCGAGCCAGAACATCTGCGCCCGGCTGCCGAGGCAGAAGCCGAGTTCCGGAATCACCGGCGACGACTGCAGCCAGCCGCCGGATGGCGTCGCCGAGATCATGTTGCCGGCCTGGTCGATGATGTCGAAATGCACGGTGTCGCCGCGGACCTCGCCGAACCGGCCGACGGTGGGTTCGCCGGCGCCCATGGCGCCAACCGCCTCGCGCTGGCCTTCCTGGCGGCGCAATTTGACGACCGAGCCAAAGCCTTCGACCGAGCCGGGCACGAAATCGAGCGACGCCTTGTCGGAGATCAGCTTGCGGCGCTCGTCATTGTAGGCGTCGGACAACAATGTAGCGATCGGGATTTCGGTGAAGTCAGGATCACCATAAAACTTCTCGCGGTCGGCGAAGGCGAGCTTGGCGCATTCGATCTGCAGATGGATGAACTCCGGCCCTGCGGGATCGAGGCCGTCGAGTTCGAATCCCTTGAGCAGCGCGAGCTGCTGCAGCATGACAGGACCCTGGCTCCAGACGCCGGGCTTGCAGACGGTGTAGCGGCCATAGTCGTAAGTCAGCGGCGCTTCGACGGACGGCTGCCAGCGTGCCATGTCGTCGGCGCGGAGCACGCCGCGATGCGGCGAGCCGCTGACGTCCATGACGTCCTGGGTGCGGCAGAATTTGTCGATCGCCTCGGCGACGAAGCCGTGCGACCACGCTCTTCGCGCAGCTTCGATCTGAGCGACGCGGTCGCTTCCTGCGCTTTCGGCTTCCTTCAGGATGCGGGCGTAGGTTTCCGATAGCGTCCTGTTGGTGAAGAGGGTGCCGGGTCTCGGAACCTCGTTGTTCGGCAGATAGACCGCCGCCGACGTGGTCCAATGCTTGCGGAACATCTGCTCGACGGTCGCGATGGTTGCGGACGCGCGCTCCACCAGCGGGTAGCCGTCGCGGGCGTAGGCGATGGCCGGCTCCAGCACGTCGCGCAGCCGCAAGCTACCGTAATCGCGCAGCAGCAGCATCCAGGATTCGAAGGTACCGGGAACGCAGGCGGCCAGGAGCCCGGTGCCCGGTACCATCTCGAGGCCCTCGCTGCGGTAATGCGCGATGGTTGCGCCTGAAGGGGCAGGGCCCTGGCCGCAAATCACTTCGGTGCGCCCGCGCTTCATGTCGTGGACGATGATCGGCACGTCGCCGCCGGGACCGTTCAAATGCGGTTCGACAACCTGCAGCGTGAACGCCGTGGCGACGCCGGCGTCGAAAGCATTACCGCCCTTCTCCAGGGTCGCCATTCCGATCGCGGTGGCGATCCAGTGGGTGGAGGTCACGACACCGAAAGTGCCTTCGATTTCCGGCCTGGTCGTGAACGGATCGGGGTTGATCTTGCTCATGGGAATCCATTATTGCGCTTAAGCCGTGCGGCGCGCGCACTTGACCACAGCCAAGGCGGCCTGCCAACCGCCCGGTGCACCGTCAGGGCGTCCCTGCTCAAGCGGGAACTGACGGAGAAGGCTGGAACGTGAAGCCCTCGGTGTAGAGGTTCTCGGCGGATGCCCGCCGCGCCAGGAACATCTGTTTGGCATCAAAGATCATCCGGGGCGACCCGCATAAATAGATCGAATGTTCGGACAGATCGTTGAAATCGCCGGCTACTGCATCCTGTACATATCCCCGGCGCCCCTGCCAGGACGCCTCGGCGCGAGAAAGAACGGGAACGTAGCGAAAATCGCAAAGGCGCTCGGACCAGCTCTGAATCTCATTGTGAAGATAGAGATCCGCCACCGATTGCATGCCCCAGTACAGGCTGACCGGCGGACAATCGGGATCGTCCATCAGCGACTCCAGCATGGCCTTGACTGGCGCTAGCCCGGTGCCGGTCGCCACCATGAGCAGCGGACGATAGTCCTCCAGGTGCAACCGGAACGACCCGAGCGGCAATTCGACCTCGATCGTATCGCCGGGTTGCAATTGAGCCAGTCGGTGATCGGTGAAACGTCCGCCTTCTATCCTTCGCACATGAAAATCGAAGAGGTTCTGCTGCGGGGCGGAGGCCATGGAAAAGCTGCGGGTACTCCCGTCATCCATGAGGATATTTGCGTATTGGCCCGGATGGCAGACGATGGATTCCGCCGCCGGTATCTCCAGGGTCATTTGAAAGACGGTCGAACTCGATAATTGCAGCTTCCTGACCACAGCCGTGAAGCGCTCGGGGTCCGAACATGGCGGCCCATGCCGCGCCGCGGCGATGCAGAGATTGCTTGTCGGCGTCGCCTGGCAGGCCAGTGCAAAGCCTTCACGCTCCTCTTCGGGCGTCAATGCAAACGGAGTCTCCTTGTAGACGACATTGCCCTCAATCAGTTTGATGCGGCAGGTGCGGCAGCCGCCGAACTGGCAGTCATGCGCCAGGGCGATATTTGCCCGAAGGGCGGCGGCCAGTAGCGGCTCTCCGTCCTCCGCTTCAAAAGACTGACCGGTCTCCGCTATCGTGATCCGATGCGACACGACCTCCGCTTTCGCTACTTCTTGATGTCGGCGTCGACCAGGACTTGCAGATTTTCAGGCGCCAGATGGCGTTGCAAGGCGAGCAATCCGGCCATGCCACATGCCGTATCCTGCTCGCCGTTGCCGCCGCTCAACCCTATTCCACCGACGACCTCGTCCTTCACGACGATCGGAAAACCGCCGACGAACACCGCGAACCGACCCTCGAAGCTCCACTGAATGCCGAACGCTTCGTTGCCTGGAAGAGCCGGCCCGTTGGGGCTCTGGTTGAACAGATGCGTGGACCGCTTATGTCCCGCTGCCGTGAAGGCCTTGTTCCAGGCAATTTGCGGCCCGGTGACCCGGGCCTGATCCATTCGTTCAAGAGCCAGCGGATAGCCGCCGTCATCGACGACACAGACCGTCTCCAAAACTCCAATTTCCTCGGCTTTACGGATTGCGGCCGCGACCATCATCCGCGCTTCGCTTAAACCCAGTTTCAATGCACTTCTCATAGGCGTTCCCAAAATCCTCAATGGAGATCGCGGTCCGTTGTGGCCGCGCCGATCAGCAGCCCCGATAGACAGTCTTGGTTTGCGTGTAGAATTCGAGTCCCACCCGGCCGGACTCCCGAAATGTCGACGTGCTCGACTGCTTGAGGCCCCCGAAGGGCGCGTTTATCAGATTGCCCGTCGTCGTCCGGTTGACCTTTACGGTGCCCGACTGGATGTCCTTCACGAAGTCATGCATGTAGCGGGGATTGCGGGTGACGATGGCTGCGGACAATCCGTATTCGGTGTCGTTCGCCTTCGATATCGCATCGGCGTAACTGCCTACCTCGATGATGGCGATAACCGGCCCGAATATCTCTTCACGGGCAATTCGCATCTGCTGCGTGACATCCGTGAAGATCGCCGGCGAGACGTAGAAGCCACGATCATAGATGCCTCCAGAGAGGCGCTCACCTCCACATAGAAGCGTGGCTTCGCGCTTGCCGAGTTCGATATAGCGTTCGACCGTCTCCAGCTGTTTGGCAGTGGCAAGTGGGCCGATATCCATCCCCTTGGTCAGGCCGTCTCCGATCTTGAGCGCCTTCACCTTCTTGACCAATCTGTCGGTGAATTCGGCTTTCACCGAAGCCATCACCAGGACGCGGCTGGTGCCGGTGCAGGCTTGGCCTGCGAGCGACAGACCACCCTTGATGGTCAGGTCAACCGCCTTGTCCAGATCGGCATCCTCCATCACGATCAGGGGATTCTTGCCGCCCAGCTCCATCTGGGTGCGCGTGGTGAAGGCGACCGAACGATGAATGTGCTGGCCTGCTGCCGTGGAGCCGGTAAACGACACGGCTCGAACAACCGCAGGCTCCGTGATCGGCGCCCCCACATCCGCGGCGCGTCCGGTAATGAAATTGAGGGCACCTTTCGGAATGCCCGCATTAACAAACGCCTCCACCAGCCGGTATCCGCTGAGCGGTGCGTCCGATGACGGCTTGAAGACCACGGTGTTTCCGCAGATCAACGCGGGCGCTATCTTCCTTGCGGGAATTGAGACCGGAAAATTCCACGGCGTGATGATCGAAACGACGCCCAGAGGTTCCCGTTGGGTGTAGACAATCATGTCGGGATCGTCGTTTGGGAACGTCTCCCCGGTCAGGGATTGACCTTCGACGGCATAGAACCGGAGCGTTTGCGCCGATCGCAGAAATTCGTCTCTGGCGAGATTGAGGGGCTTACCCTGCTCGCGGGTCATCTCTTCGGCGAACTGCGCAGCATGAGCTTCAAGATACTCCGCGGCACGTGTGAGTATGTTCGCCCTCGTCGAGATCGGCGTCTTCTTCCAGCTGTCGAAGGCCATGGCGGCGGCCTGCACCGCGGCATTCGCATCTTCGGCAGAGGATGCCTGAAACTGTCCGACGATGTCCGACGTGTCGGCCGGGTTGATGTTGTCGAAACAGGCTCCCGTCCTGCTTCTGATCCATTCTCCGTCGATGAAATTCTTGAATTCTTCCGGATTCCGAATCTCGTCCGATTGGACGCGCGGCGTCATAAGTTCAGTCGTCGGCGTCATGGCTAACTCCAGATCAGAACGGCGCAAATGGTGGAGACCACAAGACCGGTCAGAACCGGTACCAGCAGCACGCGAACGAGTTCGAGCACGGGCACCCGCGCAAATCCGGCCACCGCGATCAGCGATGACCACGCGATCAGCGTGCCGCCTCCGGTCCAGACCGCTCCCATCTGACCGACCGCAGCGAGCGTCGCAGGCTCAAACCCGACCGTTGGCGCCAATGCCCCGGACAAGGTTCCAGTCAGCGGCAACCCGGCGAAGCCGGAGCCATCGATGCCCGTTATCATGCCGACCACCAGCACACCGAACGCGACGAAGAAGTGGTCGTTCGGAATCCAGCCCTGCGCCGCCTGGATCAGTTCGAACAACAGATGCGGTGCCTGAGCGGTCGGAACATCGAGAATCGGCGCCGCGAGTTCGCCGCCGGCTCCGAGAAAGAAGAAGCCGGCGATCGGAAGAACCGATCCCATCGCCTTGAAGGCGAACACGAATCCGTTGGTGACATGGTCGGCGCTGACATCGAGCGCGCTGCGCAGATTACTTTCAGCAGCGAACGACGCGCAGATCATGAGGAGGGCGGCCATACCGCCTATCAACGCCGCGGCTTGCCCGCCCTTCAAATCGTGACCGAAACCGAGCTTCGGTATGACCATCAGAATGATTACGCCGAGGAAGGTAATGGGCGTCACAATTGCGAAAAACCTCGACCAGCCCAGGCGACGGTGCTCGACGGGGGTCGGTGGTTTCACCGAAACCTGGGCATCGCTGGGCAATTGCTCCTGCGGACTGGTGCCGCGTGCGATTTCCGCCTTGTCGAACGTTCCCTCCGCCTCCAGGCGCGCGAGATCGCCGTTGGATGACGATGCCTGCCATCGCTCCAGCAGAGCCTCGTTTCCTGGAACGACAAGCGACCGGATCCTGAAATAGGCGAGCGCCAACGCGATGCAGCCGGTGATCAGCGACAAGATCAATGCACGATCGGCAACGACGGCCGCGCTCACGGCGATGCCGGCTGCCTTGGCGCTGATGCCAGGGGCAACGCCAATGACGTAATCCGATGACAACGCCATGCCCTGTCCGGCAATCGCGATCGCGATCGCTCCAGCCAGGGGCGGGAGACCGGCAACGATTGCAGCGGGCAACAGCACCGCAGACACCAGGGGAATCGCCGGGGTCGGCCAAAAGAACAGGGAAATGACGTAGGTGATTCCGGCCAGGACAAAGTACGCGATGTGACCATTCGTCATGACGGCGCGAAACGGCTGAACCATTCGAACGTCGGACCGCAATTCCCTCAGGGCATTCAACAGCGAGGTCATCAACGCGATGACGAGAAAGATGTTGAACAGCTCCTTGGCCGCCACAAAGCTGGCGTTGAAGACGCTGCCCAGCGCGCTGACAGGGCTGTTGGTCCAGACCAGCGCGACCAAAAACGTGCCAAGGATCGAAGGCACGACGACGTTCGCGCGCAGAATCATGGTGAGAATGATGACCGCAACGCTCGCCAGATAGACCCAGTGCGTCGCACCGATCGTTACTTGATGTCCCATCTTTTCAACCCCCTCAATTTGTATACTGTCTCCTGCTTATTCCGGCTCTCGCCGAGAAGTGGACAGCTTGTTTTCACCTTGTGGAGCCAGCACTTACGGGAAATGCCGGGCTGTATCAGGCCATTTTGGACATCTTTTTCGATCCAGTGCGATTGACACGCATCTGCATTCTTGAATACAGTATACAAAATGAAGATGCAACATCCTTCTCTTTCGATGAGCAAACGGGAGTGCGACATGACCAAATTGATGAACCACGTTGAATTCCGGACTGCCCTTGAGGACGCGATCAAGGGAAAGAGTGCCAACAAGGCGCCCTTCAGCATTGCGTGGGCGAGCGGCAAGTTGAGCCGCGCTCACCTCGCGCGCTGGGCCGAAAATCACTACCACTATGTCGGTCCGTTCGCGGACTACCTCGGTTACATCTACGCCAGGATGCCGCACCGCTATTTGGAAGCAAAGGATTTCCTGCTTTCCAACATGTATGAGGAAGAAATCGGCGGTGACCGTCACACCGACCTGCTTATTCGTTTCGCCAAAGCATGCGGGACCACGGCTGAACGGGTTCAAGACCCGGAAAACATGTCCGCGACAACGCGGGGGCTGCAAAGCTGGTGCTATGCAGTTGCGATGCGTGAAGACCCCATCGTTGCGGTCGCTGGACTCGTCGTCGGCCTGGAATCGCAGGTTCCGTCGATCTACCGGCGGCAAACCCCGACACTCCGCGAAAAATACCGATTCACCGATGAGGAAGTCGAGTTCTTCGACCTCCACATTGTCTCCGATGAAATCCACGGCGAACGCGGTTATCAGATCGTGCTTGCGCACGCTGACACGGTCGAACTTCAGCAGCGTTGCCTGAAGATCTGCGAAATCGGCGCACAGATGCGGCTTCTCTATACGACGGCCCTCTACCACGACTACGTCGCAAACGAGATCCCGCTGGCTGAACTCAACATGATCGAGAAGTCGGTTCCCCAGGCTGAAAGCCGGTTGCTGCAAGCGTAAACGAGCCAGCCGAGGGCGCGCGATATGCCAACCATTGTTCTTCACAGAAACGGTCAGATCTATTCCGATGAGGTGAAGGAAAACACCAACCTTGTTGTCAGGGCGGGTATTCGCCAATTTCCCTATCCCAACTTTCTCTACGGTTGCGGAATGGGGAAATGCGGCAAATGCACCAGTCTCATCATCAAGGGAGGGGAGCATCTTCCTGCACCCAACTGGAAAGAGAAAAAACAGTTGGGTGCGAAGATCGAGCTCGGCTATCGCCTCGCGTGCCAGTTGTGGTTTACGCACGACGTCGAATTGTCACAGGACAATCCGCCTCCGCCGTGATTTCGAAGCGGGCTTGCGGTGTCCAGATCGAATGGCGCTTCCTGCGCCTCGTCATGTGACTTTGTCGTTGCCAATTTGGTCGGCTGAGACAGGAAAGAGATGAGGAAGATTCAATGTATGTGATCCTGACAAGCAAGCCGGGACAGTTCAGAACCGAGGTCACCGATGGCGTGCGGCCCCTGGAAAGCTACGACTATCTCTTCTACGGCAGCAAAAAAGCGCATTTCGTGATCGCCGAGTTACTTGAGAATACGAAGATCAGAATCATAGACGAGACCTGGTCTCCACCGGTCGTGAACGACATTCCGTCGAAATTGCTCGAGAAATTTGAGACGCCCGAGGACGCCTTCGCCGAGCTTCGAAATCTGACGACCTTCGGGGAAATGACCGCCACCTTGAGGAAATGTTGAAAGGCTCACCTTGCGTGTGCCTTGAGCGGAACAGTCCATGATCGAAATTACCTTTGTGACCAACGACAACAAGACGGTCACGGCTCCCGAAAGCAGCAACCTGCTTCGTGTTTCCATTCGCGAACAGGGCGGCATCCCCTTCAAGTGCGGCGGCGGCGTATGCGGCACGTGCAAGTGTCGAATCGAACAGGGACTCGCCAACACCGACGTCATCAAGCCCAAGGAGCGAAAGCATCTCAGCGATGCGCAGTTGAAAGACGGCTACCGCATGGCTTGTCAGACGTTTCTCATCGGCAGTGTCAGCGTTAGCTGGGAGTTGCCGAAGCCGGTCTTCTAGACTCTCTCGCTCTTCCGGTCTCGAGCAGACGTCACCAGCTTGGCAGGGCCGATCCGGAAAACTCGCTTTGCGGCCCACTTTGCAGCCGACGATTCGTGCCTTATTTATCTTTCGATCTGAGGCTTTTCCGCCTGTGAGTGGCCCAATGGGCAATGGCTTACGCACAGCAGCTCAAATAGAGTAGACTGCAAATGGCGGACGCGGCTCGACCAAAAAGGTTCGAGCCTTGTCTGGCTTTGCTTGCTGTCTGCGGCGTTCGGAAGGATCTTATGGCGCTTCGACATGACACGAAACATCGGCTGGGTGACGATGATGCTCCGCTCCATGGCCAGGTTATCACCGCATTGCGTGAAGCCATTCTGACGCGCCGGTTGAAACCCGGCGAGCGCCTGATCGAAGGCAAGCTGGCCGATGAAATGGGCGTCTCGCGCAATCCGATTCGGGAGGCAATTCGCGCGCTCGCTTCCGAGGGGTTGATTGAAGTTACCGCCCGCCGGGGCGCGTCGGTCGTCGCCATATCCGATCAGGCGGCCCGCGAGACCATCGAGATTCGCGCGCTTCTGGAAGGGCACAATGCCAGGCTGGCCGCGCGCCGGCAGGATACCGAGACAATCAAGCGCATCAAGGCCGTCCTGAAAAAGGGAGAGGCCGCAGTCTCATCCCGGCGATTTGACCAGCTTCTCGCGCTGAATCAGGAATTTCATCAGGAGCTTTCCACTGCGGGACACAACACCGTCCTCGGAGAAATGCTGAAAAGGCTGCGCGAACGAACCGCGCTGCTTTTTGCGCCGGCGGATCCGATGCGCCAGGCACTTTCCTGGCAGGAGCATGCGGCCATTCTCGAAGCCATCATCCAGGGCGACGAGCGCTCTGCCGCGGCATTGGCGTCTCAACACGTGATTCGCGCTGGAACCGATTTCCTGACAGAGCTCGTCACTTCGGAGGTGAGCTCTCTTCCCGTGGAAAAGGCCGTCGGCCACCGCAAGGCAGGCCGCCGCGGAGCGCTCAAATAGCCAATTGCGAGGCGGTGCCCGCGACAGCCAGGACCTGGGTGGGAAAGAGTACACCCGAGCTTATTGATGCGCGCGATGAAGGCACGTCCTTATCCAGCGACGGATGTGTGCGCATCTCGTTGTGATAGTTCAGGGGCGGGGGGCGCGTTGACGGCGTGGCAGGCGACGCCGCCGATCAATGCGGGCGCCACCCTGCGGCACAGCTCCGATGCCAGCGGGCAGCGCGGGTTGAACGCGCAACCCGGCGGCGGATCGATCGGGTTGGGAATTTCCCCCTGGACGGGAATGCGCTGACGGCCGGACATCGCCAGATCCGGAACCGCGCCCAGCAGCATCTTGGTGTAGGGCATTCGCGGATTGCTGAACAGTTCGCGCCCTTCGGCGATCTCGACGATGCGGCCGAGATACATCACGCCGATGCGGTTCGCCATGTGCCGGACCACGGCGAGGTTGTGGCTGATGAAGAGGTAGGTGAGGCCGAACTTGTCCTGCAGGTCGCGCATCAGGTTGAGGATCTGCGCCTGCACGGAGACATCGAGCGCCGAGGTCGGCTCGTCGCAGACAATGAATTCGGCTTCGGACGCCAGCGCGCGTG
>ORJL011770455.1_pt1 | contig 10080 bp, 3 predicted proteins | sample 1779941 | NCBI WGS metagenome assembly ORJL01 (sample SAMEA104232317, study PRJEB22302) | groundwater metagenome | biome: forest; feature: aquifer; material: groundwater | place: USA | collected 2011-08-07 | depth 5.8 m | reverse complement strand
CTCCCACCCCCGGGCCCGCCCCGCGGACCCATCCGACGGGGCGCCAGCCGCAACAGCGGGCGAAGCTGCTTGCTGCCATGCGTGTACACGCCCCAGGTATCCGTCGTGACCAGCACATCCGCCGTGATGCGGGCGTCCTCGGGGCGAATGTCGCAGCGGCTCATCGCCTCCATCAGATAAGCAGTGAGCGCATCAGGAAAGATGCGCTTGTTAAGTAAATATGTTTTCAAGCTACTCAAGAATGATTCTCCTTATGATTGGTTCTATTTTGAAGCGCGCCGTTCGAGCAGCCTCGGCTGACTCTGTTGATCGCTTTCATCCAGCGGCAGACCTCCGGTCTGCCGGTTAGCCGGGCCTCTGGCCCGGACTGGCGGTCGCGCCAAGGACAGGGAGCCGGAGGCTCCCTGAACCGGCGGACCGGAGGTTCGCCCCACACCTGAACCCTTGTCTTTTATCAGATGGGTTTCCATAGGCCGGTCAGGGCTCTACTCTCACCCCGTCGATGTGCACCCACGCGACGCCGGGGCTGGCGGCATCTGCGTAATCCGCTGGATGCACGGCGTGCTGGCCGAGGACTTTGATGCGTAGCGTGTGTTTTCCGCCCGAAGGCATCTCCTTCTGGTAGATGCAGATCCCCCAGATATCGTCCGCGGAATAGGTGTCAACCACTTCAGGAGCGGCTCCGTCAACGCTGACCTCAGCTTTGCCGCAGTCTGCTCCCAGTTTGGTAAACCAAAGCACCTTCCGTCCCTCAAAGGTCACCTCCGCCATCGCCCCCGTCCGATTGGAGAGCGTCAGCGTGCCTGCGTGCGCCGGAGGAATGCGGGCCTTCCGCTGCCAGTCGCCCAAAAAGACGATGCCCCCGCCAGCGGCGTCATCGATCACCCTAGCCGGCTTGGCCGCCGGTCCGTTGACGGGCACTTTCTCGGAGACATTTCCCGCGCCGTCCACCGAGCGCACTTCGTAGGTCGCCGCAAAATCGGCGCCCGCGGAATGGTCGAAGTAGAAGGTCCCTTTCGCGAGTTTGTCCATAAACACTCCATTTCTGAAGATTTCATAGTGCGAAATCCAATTATTGTCCTTCCCCGACTTCCAGGCAAGCTCTACTCCCGGGTATCCCATGTTCGCCGCCTGGCACTTGGCGAGGTGAGTGGGGGGATCCGGCCTCCGGGTATCCAGTCTGCTGCCCGGGTGCATGGGCAGGTTGAGGTAGATCAGATCCCCGGGAAGCGCCTTCTCGATACGAATGCCGTTCGCCATCAGGTCGGCGCCGGTACGCGTCTCGGATGCCTCCGACTCCTGAAACGAGACGAAGTAGCGGGTCTTCGGCAGCAGGCCCTTGGGCTTGATCGTAACCGGGCCAGGCGCAACGCGCTTGGGGATGATGATCCCGCGCTTCCTGTCATTGGAGAGACGCTGGAAGTACATGGTGGGGTCATCCCCTTGAATCATCGGCCGGTAAACCTTCACCCAGCGCCCGACCACACCCTCGCGATAGAGGTAATGGTAAATGTCGATCATCTCCCGCACGCCGTCCAGCTTCACGGGATCCGCCGAATCCTGGCTCACGCCGAAATTGGTGCAGAGATATCCGCGCCAGGAAGCTTTATCGTAGTTCTCCGGCTGGGTCGTTTCCGGAATGTCACTTGTTTTGTCGGGCGGCAGCAGCAGGGAGGCCCAGTGGTTTCTTAGAATGCCGACCGCCCCGTCGCTGAACGAGAAGGTCGAGGCGAAACGGCTGTATTCATAGCCGCCATAGACTCCGCCCCCGTTGACCGGCTGGAAGGAACAATCCGGATGTTTATCCAGGAAATCCTGGATGACTTTTCGCAGACCTTGGTCCTGGCCGAGCAACGGAGAATCGTCATCATATCGGCCAGTCGGTCCCTGACGCGGCTCCGTGAAGGCGGCATCGTTGCGCCATTCGAATGGACCCCACTGATTGTACCATTCATCGAGCTTAGCTTTGATGAACTCCACCACTTCGGGGCGAGTCAGGTCGAGCAACCTCCCATCGGGCATGTACCAGTCGCGGTGCGCCTTGCCAATTCGCGAGTCCGGGTCGGCGGCATAAAGGAACCCGTAGAGCAGCAGCCCCATGCCGTGCTTGCGCAGATAATCGTTGGCGGACTTCCAATCCGGGCCGTCCCAGTCGCCGCACACGCCCCACCATCCCCAGTCCCGATGGTAAACATCGCCGCCGCAGAAGCGCATCAGATCGGCGACCCGGAACACCTTACGGTAAGTGCTGTCGAAATCCGCCCCGTTGCCCGACCATGTCTTGCCCCACGTGGTTCCTTTCGTCCAACATCCAACAATGAGGACTCCCGGGAACCAGTCGCGGCGAGTGTAGTCCCAGAGATAGCAGTACTGCCAGTCCAGGCACTCGTTGCCCGCGTTGTCGAGGTCGTCCTGGTAAAGGCCAACGAAGGCCTTCGGCGTGGTGACCGACTCCCCTGGAGCGAGGGTCTGCCGGTGACCGGCGACCTTCAGCTCGGTTCGGACGGCGCCGTTTGAGTCCAAATCAAACGACGAAGTCCAGTGTCCAAAGTAATCCCAGCCAATGAACAGGCCCTGCCTTGTTTCACGGCTATAAAGGGCATACCAGGGGGCATAGGTACTGGAACCGGCGCGGAAACCATATTCTCCGCCGGCCGGGTTGCCAATATTGCATAGCGATCCTGCGACCTTGATCTGACCCGCCTTTGCGGCCGTCCAGACCCGGGCCACGTCCAGACCCGGACCGGGATGCACCGTGCTCGGGCTGATGATTGGAATGGCTATGGGGTTATCCTTGTCCGCCGCCCACAGCTTGTTGGTAGGTTGGCAAATCAGATCCATGAACCTGTCTCCTTGCATGTACTGGTAGCGCCAGCCGTTTTGACCCTGCTCCGTGCCAAATTCGGCGGACGCCGTGTGTTTTTCCCCATCCGGGTAAGTGATCGTGGGATCCAGGGCGGTCGTGTCATTGCTCACGTGTTTGTTCATGTTGACGAGAAACACCAACTTGTCACCGGCCGCGACGTCCAGGCTGAGGTCGAACCGAGCGGTGACGCCTCCATGCGGCAGGCACTGCCAGCCGTTGTCCGGCCATACCTGGCGGTTGTTCAGCAGGATCTTGGCGTTGACCCCGTCCCCGGGAAGCTGGGAAAGATCCACCTGGATCGGCTCGTAGGAGTCAAAGGTCCGGGGTTTTCCCGCGCTGAGCATCTCGCTATGGATGTTCCAAGAGCCTGGCGCGTTCTCTCCGCCGGTCATCCACAGGAAGTCCGGCGACGCCGAACCGCCGGGCTTGGCCGCGAACTCAAGGAAGCCAGGCTCGGCGATCTTCAGAAGAGCGGCGCCCGTGTTTTTGAAGGCAACCCACTCCCTGATGATGCTGGACTTGGGATAAACGACGTAGCTCTTCGTGACCTGGAGGGACTCTCGCTGGAGCGTGATCTCCAGTTGCAGCTCTCCCTGTTTGAGCCTGAGCGTCTTGGAACCGACGAGTCGCCAGCCCCCGGTCCCGCCGCTCACACGCTCGGCCTTCTCGCCAAGCAGCAGGAAGAACTCATCGGACGGTGAGCTTGCCGGCGCCATTTCTCGCCCTGTCACTCTGCTCTTGAAGCTTCGGAGCAGAAACCTGCCCTCCTCCAGTGCGACCACTTTCTCGACACTCGCCGTGCCGAGGACCCACCGCGTGCCCTCAGACTTGATGTAGCCATCGCCGCTGGCGGCCTGTTCAGCGTACGTCGGCGCCGAGAACAAGAGACAGGCGCTCGAAGCGACCAGCACCGTCCAAGATCGGGCGCCGCTTGCCGCGAAGCGCGACGCAGCCAATGATTTCCGTGACCGATTGCTTCCCCGGGGAACATCCGCGCGCTCTGGTTGTGACATGTGCATGTGGCTCACCGCTTCATCAGACTGCTGTCTCATAAACTAGTTGGTAGGGTTGTTCAAGCCCGGCAAGGCGAGCCTGAGGGTCTGGCCTGCTTCCGCCTGAAGACGCCACTTGCCGGGTTTTCACTCGAGTGTCTTGTAGGTGATCACAGCCGCACCAGGATGGTCCGAGATCTGGACGACCAATCCCTCCTCCATCAGTTTGCGTCCGGTCATTTCGGTGGCCCTGCGGACATCCAGATTGGTCAACGCATAGACAGACTTGGGATTCAACCCATGGAGCATGCATGACATGGATTCGTAGGGGCTGTCCGGCCGCCGAAAGGCCTGCACCATTCCTTCCCCCAGGTCCGGGCGGTCGAATTGCCAGGCGATCCAGTTCGTCTGACTGAGGCTATAAGCGGAGAGGGGATAGTAGTCACCGAAGACATAAGGGCGGACGGATAAGTACTCACGTAACAAACGGCGGAGCAGATTGAGGTCGATGGCGGACCAGCGTTCTCGGGCGAGGTCCGAGACGCCGCGCATAGGCCAGCAGAGGACCATGGCGGGGCAGTAAGCGCTGCGGAAGGAGTAGGGGCTGAGCTTCGCCATCGGCACGGCGCCACCGGAGAGAGGGACCCAAGGGAAGAGGCCGTAGTTAAAGCCCTGGGTGGAGATGGGATCGAAATCACCCGAAGCCTGGCAGTCGCTGCGCCAGAGAACGATGCTCCGGCGCACGGTTTCGAGGTCGAGTTTCCTCGCCCCGCAGGCGCAGTTATCAATGAGCAAATCGCCCTGGCGCTTGAGGAGACCGTCCCAAAAGGCGTAGAAACCTTCCGTATAACGGACCTGGTTCATTCCGCCGCGGTCCGGGCGGGTATCCTCCGGCCAGAGACTGAGGCCGTCCTGACGGAAGACGTCAACGCCGTTGGTGGCGATTAACCCGGAAAAATAATCGACCATAAACTGGGTGACCTTCGCATCCCCGTGGTCGAGTCCGTGGAAGACCATGTTGCCATAGGCCGGGTCTGAGAAAGGCTTGCCGAGCCATTCCGGGTGCTTTAGGCCGATGCCCACCTGCGGATGGACGCTCTCAGGCACCGTCCAGAGGAGGAATTTCAGCTTGCGAGCGTGCGCGGCATCGGAGACGGGTTTGAGCCCGCTCGGGAACAGGGAGGGGTTCGGGATGTGATCGGATTGGTGGGCTTCCCAGCCTTTGCTCATATCGGTCCAGCCGGCATCCATCCAGTAGCACTCGAGGGGGAGGTCGTGGTCGCCCCACCAGTTAATCTCCTCGACGTGCTTAACCCCTGACATCCAGGAACCCCAGTTGGCGTCGCAAATCAAACCCGTAAAGGGCCGGCCGCCCGGTGTGGGCGAGTAATAGGTGAGGAGCAACCGCCGCCACAGGTTGTGGGCGCGCAGGCGGTCGTGCTGCCAGAAAAGGACGAGCATGCGCGGGGTGCGGATCTCCTCTCCCGAATGCAGGATGGTCCGGAGGTCATCCATGCGGGCCGTTACCGATGCTGTTCCATTGCCGGCACGGGTGAACTCCGCGATCCAGGGACCGGTCCAACCGAGTGCGGCGAGCATGCCTTCACTTCCGCACTCGATGTTGAAGAAGGGAAGCGCCTCGACTGATGGGCTCCCACTCGGTCCCGCCCAGGAGGTCGGGATGCCGTGGGAACTCAACTCGAGCCGTCCGTTTGCCGCCAATCGGTCGTCCAGCGGAGCGAAGTCGCGAATCTCGGCGTTGCTTCCCCGGGCGTGGTGGACCACGACCTCGTTGGTCGAGCTTTGGAACAGTCCCACATCCAGCGAGCGCACCTTCTCGAGGAGCGGGGAGTCGGCAGCGCTGGTGTTCTTGAAGAAGACCACCCACTCCACCGCCGGGCAATCACGGTACTCCAACACCTCGCACCGCACCTCCAGCCCCGTGCTCGCCTCCACGTGGGTCAATGTGTGCTCTACACGGTTCACATCAACCTTGCGCTCGGAGTGGCTGACTTTCCACTTCTTCAGCAACTCCGACGAGGAACGGCCGCCATACACGAAGGAGTAGGGAGGCTCCGCCGCTGGCCCAAACCACCGTGAGACCCGTTGCCGGGACTGCTCCAACTCGGCCTCCGTCGCCAGCTTGTCAAAGTGGGGAACCAATCGATCAGCCACCGGAGGGGCCGCCGCCGCATAGGGGCTGGCGCTGAGCAGCATGGCCCAGGGTAGGATGCGAAAGAACCCCCAGGCCCCGGAGCAAGCGGCCCGGAAATGGAAGGGAGAGGCTGCGGGAAGGGGTATCGTAGCGGGGTGCATGACTGCGGCTAGCGAGCCTTCTTCTTGTAGGTAATCACCACCGCACCGGGTTGGTCGGGAATATCGACGGACAATCCCTGCTCCATCAACTGCCGCCCGGTGTACTCCTTGGATTTGTGATGTACATCCAGATCGGTTAGCGCATACGTGCCGGCCGGGTCCAGCCCCTGCAGTTTGAGCTGAAGACCGTAGAAGGAACTGTCGGCACGACGGAAAGCCTGGAGCATGCCCTCTCCCTTCTCGGGAACGTCAAACTGCCAGGCCATCCAGGCATCGGGACCAGTTGAGTACGTTGTGAGTGGATAATAGTCGCCCAGCCAGTTTGGGGCGATCTGGGTAAACTCGCCGGTTAAGCGACGCATGAGATCGTAGTCCATCTTCTGCTCAGGCAGGAGGTGGTATTCGCCGTACGACCACGACGAGCTCGCGCGCGGTCCCGGCAGTTTGCTCGGATTGCCATTGGTGACGGAAAAATCCGCCCCTAAGTCCCACGACAGACCACTAGCCACATTGCTCACCGTAATCTGGACGGCTGTACAACGAACACCCGCCGAGACAAAATCAAGCGCCTCACCCGCGGCCGCAATCGTGACCTGGTCGCTATAGCTCACTGACGAACCCGTCGGTGTTCCCGTCTGGTTCTGATAAAGCAGGGCGGAACCTTGATAAACATAGACCCGCTCCGAGGCCGATTGGGCGTCGGTAAAGGTAGCCGCCACGGTGTAGGTTCCAGCACTCGGCGCGGTCCATCGCGCGCCGACAGCAGGCACGCCAGCCGGGTCGAAGATGACGCCATTAGGAGGCCACGTAATCTCCCCGCAGCAACTCACCGGCTCGCTGCTTGGATTATGCCAGAGAGCGGGATCGGTGGACCCTTTGTTCCAGGATTCGAGTCCATCGTGGGCGGAGGCTCCGACGGCGCTCGCGACGGTGAACAGGCGAAAGGTATTGGTGTCCGCACGTCTGATGTCCCAAAGGCAGTTGCTGAAGGGAGTCATGTTGCTGCGAAAAATATAGCTGTTGACGTCGGCCGCCCCGGTGCCCGAAAACGGTATCCAAAGGGAGAGACCAAAGGTGTGGCACTGGGTGCCGACAGGTTCGCACCGGTAATCAGTCCGCCACAATGGGATGGCCCGGCGCATCGTCTCCAGGTCGTTACGTTGGCCGCCACTGGCGCACGAATCGATAAACATGTTTGGATGCCGGCGCAGGAGTTCATCCCAATAGGCGAGATGGCCCTCGATATGTTTAATCTCAGTGATGCCCTGCCGGTCCTCGGTGTCGTTGGCGCGCCAGTAACTGAGGGGCGACATGTTGAAGTCCTCACGGTAGAGGTCGATCCCCTGCGCGGTCATCAACTTGTCAACATGGTCGGTAAGCCACTTGCGCGCCTCCGGATTGCCTTGATTCAGCAGACCCCCATTCTTGCCACCCAAGACCCACTCCGGATGGGTTTCAGTCAGCCAAGTGCCTGCGGCAACGCGCTCAGGTTCAAACCAGACGATGGTCTTGATGCCTTTTGAGTGCGCGTGATCCGAAATGGCGCGCAGCCCACCCGGAAAACGATTCGTGTCCACTTCCCAGGTGCCCGTACGCGGCCAACCACTACCGTAGTTGAAATACCACCCGGCATCCATCCACCAGTGGCCGATCCTGATCCCTTCCTCCACATAGCGGTTGATCCACTGGATCTGGTTTTCCTGGTTAGCCTGGGTCATCTCAGCGGTAAAGTGGGCGCTGCATCCAAACAATTCCGGCTCGGGCAGCTTGCCGCCGGGCCGGGGCACATTGTAAGCCAGCATCCAGCGACGCCAGATGTTCTGCGCTCGGATCCAATCGCCTTTCCAGAACTGAAGGGCGATAAGCGGAGTGCGGACCTCCTCGCCGGCGAGGAGTTTGAAGTGGGTGAGTTCCTGTCCCGCGCGGATGTCCAGTCCGTTGGTCGCGTCGCGTGTGAACTGCGCCGCCCATTGCCCCGGCCAACCAACCACCACGATCAGGCCTTGGCCAGGCCATTCCACGTTGAAATACGACAAGTCGCTCCCGGTCGGTTTTCCCGCGGCGGCGGCAAACCGATTGGTCCCCTTGGGTCCGAGCACGGTTTGCAGCGGTTGATAGTCGTTCGGCGCGGCGGGGCTGCCTACGTTATGGTGCAAGAGAAACTCCCCCTGGCCGCCACGAGCGAGGCGCAAGTCCAGGGCTTGAATGTTCTCCAGGATCGGCGTATCCGTGCCGCCGGTGTTCTTAAAATACAACGTCCACTCGACGGAGGGAAAGTCGCGGTACTCGACCGCCCGGCACCGAGCGCTCAGGCCTGTAGCGCTGTCCGTCCAGGCAAGCGTGTGCTCGGTGCGCTCACCGTCGAGGGCTTTCGAGGAGCGCTCAAACTTCCAGTCTTTCAAGAAGTCCGCGGAGGGTCGTCCGCCATACACAAACGAGAAAGGGGGTGTTGGCGCCCTGTCGGCGGTAGTGGTGCCCAGGCGGGCCGCCACCCAGTTGTGGGCCTCGGACATTTCCTGAGGCGTTACCGTAACCGCCGACGCCACTTGGGCGCCGATAGTCAACGAGCAGATGCCGATTGCCAGGATGAATCGTTTCATGGGTTTTGAATTTTCGTGCTTACACTGCGTTCGTGCTGCATGGGCCACCGATGGTGTTAGTCTGTCATTTATATCCCAGCGTGTTTAACTGGGCATCAAACTCCGGTGCGAGGTCGGCCAACGGTTTCTGATGGTCACGCCCGGCATACTGGAGCAGATTCCTAAGTAATCGCTCGGCCACCGGGTTTGTGGACAGATTCTCGCGGATGAGGAGCGTGTTGAGGATGAAGGACCCGGCGCCCAAGCGATACTCCGCCAAGGTAAGTCCCGCCGAATAGTCCTGCGATGTGTTCGTCGCGCCGGCTATCGCCTCGCCTGGCGCATCCAGCCCCACCCAGGCGAAGTCCGAGATGATTTCCCGGTACACGGTGTAGTCCATTAAACCGCCGCATGGCAGACCGGCGAAAACAGGATGCCGTTTTGCCCATTCGTCTTTGTGATAAAGCCAGCTCGGGAGCTGGGCAACCGAGCCCTTGTTGGCCAAGGGAAGCCAACCGGTGGGTTTATCGCCTTTTTTGAAGACCGCCGGAGAGAGGAACACGACCGTCGATCCCCGTGCCATGCGGCGGCTCAGTTCCTGCCACGCTTCAGGTCCGCTGGGCAGGGCGGGCTTTTGGCCCGCCAGGATCACCTCGCGCTCGTTCGGGGCTGAGGAGGAGAACTTCCGGGTGTGGATGCGATGTTCTTCAAGCCACTTGGCAAGCTCGGGATCGTCGCCCCAGAGGACTATGTCCGTCGCAATCGCGGGCATTTCGGCCGGATCGGCGAGATAGAAGACCGCCTCCCCACCCATTGCGGCAGCGCCTTTCTGGAAAGTGACCTGGAATCGGTATTTGCCCGGCGGGCCATCAATGGCCACATCTTCCGAGCAGATGGGTAGTGCAAAAGCGGGCGCCGGCTTGGCATCGGGGTCGTCGATTCGGATCGAGATGGCGCGCTGGAAGACTAGCCTGGAATCCGGACCGACTACTTGCAGCCGCACAGGGTAATCCCCGGGTTTAAGCACGCCTTCATTGGCCAGCACCGCGTCCAGACGCGCCGGTTTGCCGCGATAGAGGTTCACCGGTTCGACAAAGAGACACCACCGCAGTGGGGCCCAGCCGTCGATTAAAGCATCGACCGTGCCGGGTTTAAGCTCGCGCCAAGTGGAGAACAGACCCTCGCCGCAGTTCGCCTGGTCCGCAGTGCCCGTCATGCTATGGCCGACGACATGGGGATTGGCGCGGATGGCGTTGAGCCCGAGCAACCGCTGGGCACCCATTTTCGCGAGACACTGTTGGAAGAAATCCTCGGGGCTGGCGAAGGT
>ORJL010894133.1_pt1 | contig 10086 bp, 8 predicted proteins | sample 1779941 | NCBI WGS metagenome assembly ORJL01 (sample SAMEA104232317, study PRJEB22302) | groundwater metagenome | biome: forest; feature: aquifer; material: groundwater | place: USA | collected 2011-08-07 | depth 5.8 m | reverse complement strand
TTTTCAAATTCTGATATTAATTGATAATAGAGGGGATTTATTTTTTTATCAACTGTTTGGATTCTTCCGGAGCCGTCAACGTGGGTAACAGCCGGTATTTTTTTTTGCTTTTCTTTTTTTATCTGGAAGACTTTTTCCATAAAAGGAGATTTGTCGTTTGCATCACATTCAAAGTATGTCAATTTTTTTTCCTCAAGTATGGATGGAGCAAACGGCCGAAATGGTTCTCGATACTTAATCGCTTTATTTAATTTGTCTTTCATGTTTTTGCGGCGCGGATCGGCTACTATGGACCGGTTTCCGAGCGCTCTTTGCCCGAATTCCATTTTCCCCTGAAACCAGCCGACTATCTTGCCTTCGCTGATAAGATTCGCCGTATATTTTGCTATGTTCGGGATAAAAATTCCTTTTATTTTTGCCTTGTCTAGCGCTTTAGCAATATCTGTATTGGAAAATTTAGGCCCGTAGTAATTGTGCGTTTGTTCCATCCGTGGCGTGTTAGAAAGAATATGATTGTAGACATATAACGCAGCTCCCAGCGGCACACCGCTGTCATCCGGGCAAGAGGAGATAAAAATATTTTTAAATGGTGTTATTTTTTTTATTTTTCCATTGAATACGGAGTTCATGAAGCTACCTCCGCTAACAACAATATTCTCCATTTTTGTTTTTTTGTAAAGCCAATGAAGCATATAGGCAAGAGCTTCCTCACTTATTCTCTGGAGCCCGGCAGCGATTTGTTTGTGTCTTTCTGTAATGTCTCCATGGGATAGTCTTGGTTTTCCGAAAGTATCTTTAAATAAAGAAGTATAATATTCACTTCTGTCGTTGAGATAGTAATTGAAAAACCGTAAGTCAATTTCAATTTTGCCTTCGCGCACTGGCATCACTATCTGTTTGAATATTTTATAATATATATTTTCATTCGGATAATAAGATGCAAGCGCCATTACTTTCCATTCATCAATATGCGGACGGAATCCTAAAAATTGCGTAACGCTGGAATACACAAGGCCGATAGAGTGGGGGATGGCCATAGTTTGTAAATCCATAATTTTATTGTCTTTTCCTGTTGCATACAGACACGTATCGTCTTCTCCTCTTCCGTCCACTGTTAAAATAGCCGCTTTTTTAAACGGGGACAGGAAAAAGGCATTGGCGGCGTGGGCATGGTGGTGTGTCACGTAAATTATTTTACAGTCATGGTTTTTCTGAACTAAAGACTGTTCCACATAATTTACTTTTTTATCTTTCAACAGTTTCATGAGGTGGTTTGGCACTGAATATAAATATTCCGCCCGCCAGCGGGCTGCATCAGAAAATCTAAAATTATAAAGCTGGATATGTATTCCTGGGTTCCAGCCAACAGCTATGTAATCTATATCTTCAAGACTGCATTTTGCCTCTTTGAGGCAAAATTGTATGGCCAAAAAAGGGAATTTCCTTGACATTTTTTCCCTGTTAAACCTTTCTTCGGGAGCCGCTGCGATTATTTTGCCGTCCTCTATCAGCGCCGCTGACGAAATCCATGCCTCAGGGCATATGCCGAGTATTTTCATACGTAAGTTAATAGGTTAATTTTTTAAGGAATAATTTTTTATTATCAATATATTTCTCCAAAATTTTTATGATTTTTTCGCTTGCGCGGCCGTCGCCGTACGGATTTTTCATATTTTGGCAATTTATTTTGAATTGAGGGGCGAGCGCTTTTGTTATGGCTTTCCCAATATTGTTTTTATTATAATTAGAATCCATAACATTTTTTCCTCTTTCTCGGCTTTTTTGTCTATTACCTATATTTACAGTTGGCAGTTTAAAATATCCAGATTCAATTATCCCAGCGCTAGAATTTCCCAAAAGTATATCAGCCCTATTCATGATATTTAAAAAATCATTCTTTGGCAGATTTTTATAAATATGAAAATTTTTATTTTTTTCGTATTTATTTATTTCTTTTATAAAAATGTCACTTCCGGTGTCTGAATTTGGATAAATGATAATTTTTTCTGCATCTATATTTTTTACACATTCAAGAAGTGGCCTTATTTGCCGTAAAAAAATTACTTGGTCAAGGGGTGTGGGATGATGAATGATTAAAAGCCATTTTTTATTTTTATCAAATCCAAATTTTTTTGCCATAGAATTTTTCGATACGTAATGTCCTCTGCGTATACTGTCTATCCCCGGAGCGCCGCAAACAAAGACTCTCCACCTCTCCTCACCAAGCCAGATGATGCGGTTATAGCTTCTTTTGCTGGCTACAAAGTGCAGGTGGGAAAATTTCGTTATTGAGTGACGTATGTATTCGTCAACGACAAATCCAGTTACGTCACCCCCGTGAATATGGGCAACTGGTATTCTCAGATGACCTCCCGCGATAGCTCCAGCAAAGGCCTCATCGCGGTCTCCTAAAACCAAAATGAGATCGGGTTTTAACGAATAGCAACATTTTCGTATACCAAGTATTTCTTTCGTTAAAGAAATAAGCATATCGTCTTTTTCCGAAATTTTTACCACTGTTTTTATTGGTATTTTGTCTTTTATTATTTCATTGACCGAAGAGCCGAATTTTTTCAATGTGTGCATTCCGGTGACCAAAAGATGCGGCTTTATTTTTTTACTTTTCATCAGACCCACAACAATTGGTTTCAATAAACCATACTCTGCGCGGCTTCCGGTAATAATTAATATTTTTTTCTTTTTATTCATAATGTTCTTTTTGTATCAACGAATCTTCCGCCACGTCTGTCTTTGAAATTTTCCCGAGTATATCAAAATAAAACCTGGGTTCAATACCGTTTCCCGGACGCTTAATGCCGATATTATTTTTTGTAAAAACCTCTCCCTTTTTTATATTTTTTGTTGATACAATGCTTTTTTTTGCTATTTCCATGATAGCGATTTCACTTTGATTAGGTTTTTTTTGGTTTGAGCCGAGGATAGTTTTTACAAGCCTTAATGCATCGACCATTTTTTTGAATTCGTCAGGCTCGGTAGATGCCAAGTGATCGGGTCCCGGCATGCCTTTATCCAGAGTTATATGTTTTTCTATAATACAAGCGCCAAACGTGACAGACATTATGGGGACCTGGATTCCCAAAGTATGGTCGGAGTATCCCACCAAAACATCTAATTTTTCTTTCATCGTTGTTAGGGCCATGAGATTTACCTCATTTGCCGGGCATGGATAATTTGTTGTACAGTGAAGAGCAATGATGTTATTATTTCCCTGATTTTTTATACAATCGATTGCATTTTTTACCTCATCTAAAGTAGCCATTCCTGTTCCAATTATCATCGGCCTTTGGTAACGCGCTGCGTGTTCCAGGACCGGAATATTTGTGAGATCGCCAGAGCCGAATTTAAAAGCTGGTATATCTAATTTTTCTAAAAAATCCACAGCTTCAAACCCGCCATGAGGAGTGGAGAGAAAAATAAGATTTTTTTCTCGGCATCGCTTTATTATAGGTTCGAAAAAATCCTCTCGGAGCTCCAATTCTTTCAGCATATCAAATTGAGATTTTTCAACGCCCATATTCTTTTTTTGGTACGCGGCCATTTTTGCTGATTTTGTCGTTAATTGCTCCGCTTTCCATGTTTGGAATTTAATAGCATCGGCGCCGCTTTCAGAAACAGCATCAACAAGTTTAAGGGCGAGATCAAGACGGCCGTTATGGTTAACGCCAGCTTCAGCAATAATAAAGACGGGGTGTTCGTATCCGATTGTCTTATTATGTATTTTTATTGTTTTTGAAAAGCATTTCTGCATAATTAAAATCATTAATATCGTCAATGTCCACAGATCTTTCTTTGGGCATTATATATACTCGTAAATTTTCTTTATCTACAAGTATTCCTTTTTTTAATAATATTTCGCGCTTGACGCAATAAACGGCGCCATTGGACCGATACAGTTTTTGCATATCCTGGCGCCTATAGGGAACCTCGCCCTGGATATAGGGAGAAGCAATATTGCCGTTAAGTCGATACATCCATTCCGGCCTTTCAGTAATTTCGCACGCAGTCAATGAAGAATTAGATTTTCCCGCGATTAGCATTTCAATAGTTTTGTCGATATCGTCAGCGGATACAAAAGGGCTTGTGGGCTGGATTAAAACAATAATATCAGGAATATAATTTTCTTTTGATTCCATATATTCAACAGTATATTTTAAGACAGCATCAGAGCTTGTGGCGTCCTCGGCAAGCTTTGTTGGTCGTAAGGCAGGCACATCGACCCCATATTTTTTTGCAATATCCGCAATTTCTACATCTTCTGTCGACACTATGATTCGATCTATATAATGTGATGACCTTGCGGCTTCAATCGAATATGCTAATAATGGCTTTCCAGCCAATGGTCTGATATTTTTTCTTGGCAGTCGTTTTGAACCGCCTCGGGCGGTGATAATTGCTAGAATTTTCTTATCATTAAACATAATTTATTTTTTTAAAAATTACTCTTATATGGTTGCTTAAATTTGCTTTGTCAATTATTGCTTGCATTACGGGTATGAATTCTTTGAATTTTTCCATGTAGTCGCAATTATCAGCGTACATTTTGTAGTAGAAATAATCAAGGACGTCGAGACCGAAAAAATCAATTGAATGTACCTTAAAACCAGTTTTTTCGGCCAAATAATGCAACGATTTAGCATCGTAAAAGGCAACATGTTGAAACGGGTAAAGGGTGTTTTGCTTTTCTTTCAATAGATAAAAAGCTATTGAATGTATGTGGGGCGAATAAGCTACTACGAAGCCTGAGTCTGCCAGTTTTTTATGGAGATTTTGGAAAAGGGATTGCGGGTTTGAAACATGTTCCAAGACATCATAGAGCGTAATAACATTATACACACCGTTGGGTTCACTCGTCAGTTCGGTTTTAGATACGTTGAGGTTTCTTTTATTGCAGATTCTAACCAAATGATCTGTAAGTTCGAGCCCCTTGTATTTAATGCCCATGTCTTTGAGATGTTCAATGAAATATCCAGGACCGCAACCGACGTCAAGCAGATTAATTTGTTTTGCGCCAAGCTTTGTTTTTTTCAGAATATATTTGAGCCGCTCTGGCGCGTATGTGTTCTTTCGGTATTCATACGTATCAAGTATTTCTCTCCTGGTGTCTAAATAATACGCTTCATCTTCATAAATATCTTGGTCTTTGATTTTTTGGAAATCAATGTTCGGTGAAACAAGCCCGCATCGGTTGCATTCAAACAGAGAATAACCGCGATACTCTAAAAATAATTTTCTTTGATCTGTTTGGCAGAGAAGACACATGAAAAGTTCATTCGGTTTTATTGCTCCCTTGAATTTTTCCATTAATTTTTCATGAAGCTCAAGCATATTTTTATAAAATTTCTGGCTCCGCAGTTTTTTGGGGTCAATGTCGAAAATTTTGTATTCTTTAAGAATATTTCTCATATTTTATTTGGTATAGGAATTTCATCCTCTACATATTTTTTATTATATAATTTTTTTGATCAGCTCATGATTGATATTGTCGATGGAACGGAATTTTTCAATTTTATCAATTTTTCTAAATCCATGTTTAAAGTAAAAATTTTCTTCTGCGCCAAACGGAGCGTTATATATTTCAATGTTTGAAGGAATCATTATAAACAATTCTTCGTTCTCATATATATATTTATTCGAATCGCAACTGTCAAGTAGCTCTTCGTGGCACTTTTCATTCCCTCGATTGCCGACGATATCTACATGAATATCACGCCCTGGAAAATATTTATTCAAGAATAAGCCAGTCAAATTTGAAAGGCATATGGCGGGCATTTTTAAAATAAATATTTCACCGCCCTGCGTGAGCTCTGCTGCCCTTAAAACAAGCTTAATCGCCTGTTCTATCGACATTAAGAATCTTGTCATCTCTCCGTCAGTAACACGAATTGAATTATTTTTTTCCGCTTGCTTTTTCCATAGCGGCAATACGGAGCCACGGGCCCATGCGACATTCCCAAAACGTACGCACGAAAGCCTTGTTTTTGTATTGGGGGCGTAGTAGCTTTCATTAACAAACAATTTTTCCATCATGAGCTTTGTTGTTCCCAAAACATTCATCGGATTTACGGCCTTATCGGTTGAAATGGCAATCACTTTTGCAACGCCGTTTTCCATCGCAGCATCTATTACATTTTGCGATCCTATTATATTTGTTTTTACAGCTTCAAGCGGGTTATATTCGCATAAGGACACGTGCTTTAACGCCGCAGCGTGAAAAACAATATCAACATTTTTAAAAGCAAGCCGTAACCTTTCTTTGTCCCGTATGTCTCCTATTAAAAGTCGCAAATTTTTCGGGTAATTTAATTTTTCAAGAAGGTCGTATTGCTTGCTTTCATCGCGTGATAGCACTCTTACCTGTTTCGGTTCATATTGCAGAAGTTGGGCGACAAGCTCCGAACCGATGCTGCCGGTTCCGCCGGTTACAATGATTGTTTTATCTTTAAAAACAGAATTCATATATTCATGGTGATTATTATTTAAATATTGTTCTGCTATCGCAGGTCGTCTATTGTATTAATATCTATGCTTTTATTATTGTCCATATGCTCAAAATTATGATTTAGATTTAAAATTTAAATAAGTTTTTTTTAAGCCAGAAATTATATTATATTGTATCGAGTATTGTGTCAAATGAAGAACTTTGGCATTATTACCAAAAACTGACCCTTTTTCCTGTACTCCCTTAGTCAATGTATATTGAATGCGTTCTTTAAATATTTTTTCAATATTCCGAATGATATCAAGAATAGAATAGCTTTTTTTTGTGCAGACGTTAAAAATTTCCATTTGATTTTTTTGTTTTAGAAATATCAATTTATTTAAAATATTTGCGGCATCTTCAACAAATATATAATCTCGTTTTTGGCTTCCATCGCCTTTAATTTCTAAAGATTTTTTGTATATAAGCGATTTAAATATTTTTGAAATAATTCCTGTATTTTTAATATCTCCATACATATTTCCAAATCGTGGAATACACAGATCAATTTTTTTATTTTTTACAAACTTAATAAGTTGTTTTTCTTCACGAAATTTATCAATTTCATATAGGGTAATCGGATGCGGTGAAATTTTTTCATTTTGTTTTTTTGAGCTATCCGGGTATAAAAGAAGTGTGGAGGCAAAAATTATTTTATTCAATTTTTTATTATATATTTTACAGATATTTTTTATAATATTTTTTTCCGGCCGTGTCAAAATAACAATAATATCAAAAATAGGAGGCTTATATTTTATAAATGGGTTTACGCGCGATAAATCTATTTCATGGTATGAAACATCCGGATCCTTTTCTTTTGGATTAATTTTTCCTTTATGAATGACAAAGATTTTGCAATTTTTATTATTACGCAATAAATTAATTAAATATTCTCCAATAAAACCGGTGCCGCCAACTACTAAAATGTTAATTTTTTTTTGCATATTTTAATATGTAATTACTTTTTGTATTGGGGGGAGCTTGATATTCTCTAATATTTTTATTACTTTTTTTGATGTATTACCGTTATAATAAGGATTTTTTCCTGCCTTAGCTTTTTTTATAAATGATGTGTCGAAAAGCGCTTTTTCAATCTGTTTAATTATTTTATTTTTATTGTAAACAGTATCAAGAACATTTACTCCCCGCTCGCGAAACTGTTGCCGAGTTCCGATGTTAACTGTCGGTAAACCGAAAGAGGGCGCTTCATGGATTCCAGAGCTGGAATTTCCCACGAGAACGTCAGCATATTTTATAATATTTAAAAAATCTTCATAAATAATATGGGGCAACGTTCTTATTGAGGATTGATTTATTTTTTTAATTATCCTTTTACCACCAGCGTCGTTATTTGAATAAATCGCAATTGCCTGAGTATTATATTTTTTATTTATGAATTTTATGGCATTAATGGCATTTGTTATTTGCTTTTCAACTTCATTCACTTCGGTTGTAACGGGATGTTGCAAGAAAACAATTGTTTTTTTATTGGGATCCAAATTATATTTATTAAATATGTTTATCTTGGAGCAATAGGAGATTTTTAATATCGTATCAAGGCTTGGGCTTCCGACATTAAATACATATTTTGGGTTTTCGCCAAGTTTAATAATTCTTTTTTTACTTTTTTTGGTAGCTGCAAAATGTATGTGTGAAAATTTTGTAATTGAGTGTCGAATTACCTCGTCCACGGTTCCGCTGACCTCCCCGCCCTGTATATGGGATACATGAATATTCATATGCATGCCGGCGATTGCACCTGCAAAATTTGCACCTAGATCAAATCCAGCAAAAATTATATCTGGCTGTAATTTTTTTAGCACATCGGCTATTCCTATGAGGGCTCGGCCCATGGCCTTGACCATGGATACACCGTCATCGCTGCTTTGGTCAGTAAAAATAGGTATAGTAGCGTTTATTTTAAAACCATCGTTTTTTATTACTTTTTTAGTTTCTCCAAAATATTTTAGTAAATGCATGCCCGTTACAACCAATTGAAGCTTTAATTTTTTACTTTTTTGAACAGCTTTCATTATTGGTTTAAGCCGACTGTAATCGGCGCGGCGCTCGGTTATAAATAAAATTTTCCTTTTTTTTGGCATATTGTTATGTTATGTCATTATACGTTAATTGCGTATCATTCGGGATATCATTTGATGCGGTTTTTCCGATTATAGAATTATATTCAACAGCTTTAATCTCACCAGTACCAGGCCTTTTCACCCAAATATTTTCGTGAGTGAATTTTTCTCCTTTTCGAATATTTTTTATCGTTACCACGCAGGCATATGCGAAATCAATCGTCGGTTTTTCCTCAGGCAAAATATTTTTACTGCCGCCAAGCGCCATATGTATAGCCCTAGATCCATCAATTAATTCATAGAGTTCTTTCGGATCAATAGAAATTGAAACATCGGGCCCAGGCCACGCCTTATCGGAGGTGAAATGTTTTTCAAGTATTGATGCCCCAAGGCTTATCGCGCCAAAACATGTATAATTTCCAAGCGAATGATCGCTGAGTCCTATAACTGCGGATGGAAATGCATCTTTAATCTCTCGAAGCGCTCCAAGCCGTACCTTGTCGTATGGGGTGGGGTAGAGTGAAGTACAATGTAAAATAGCGTATGGAATATTATTTTTTTCTATAATATCAACTGCTATTTTTATTGATTGTAAATCATTCATACCGGTGCTCATGATGATAGGCTTTTTAAATGATGCAATATGTTCGATAAGCGGGTAATTATTGCACTCTCCTGACCCAATTTTATATGCTTCGACATCCATAGCATGCAATCTGTTAGCCGCAGCCCTTGAAAAAGGCGTTGAAAGATATATCATGCCCAAACTTTCCACAAGTTGTTTTAATTCTCTGTCCTCGGATTCTGTTAGTGCGCATCGCTCCATTATTTTCCATATGGATTCTTTTGTATGCCCGGGTATGACTTTTTTCGCAGCGAGTATCATCTCGTCTTCTATAACATGTACTTGAAATTTAACGCACTCAGCGCCGCTTGCATGCGCATCTGCAATCATTTTTTTAGCCTTATTCATATCCCCCTCGTGGTTTATTCCCACTTCAGCAATAACGAATGGCGGATAATTATTCCCAATTTTTCTTTTTCCGATTTGGATAAATGGATTCATATAGTTAAGAAATAACTTGTTTTAATTTCCAAGTATCATTATTTTTTTTCCAAAGATGATCCGGCCTCGCATTATCCACAAGTCCCCAGAATTTATTTTCTGTGATTCCCATATATTCCAAGAATTCTGAAAAATATCTTGTCGGGAATTCATGGTCGTATCTTCGCACTAGTGCTATTCCTTCTTCCCGGGTAATTTTATGGTTTCTTATTTCTTGCGCTGCATCGTACGATGCTCTTCCAAGGCCGAATTTAATTAAAGTTGTAAAATAATGGAAAGGATCAATCTTGTCGTCGATGCTTGAATATTTTGAATAACTGCCATCAGTTCTTTGATCATTTGCCTGAAATCCGGTGTTTTTTGATGCATAATAATAATTTTCCTGCGGATCCCACTTTATATAATACGCAAGGTAATGCACTTCGACATTTAACTTTTTT
>ORJL010744555.1_pt1 | contig 10086 bp, 5 predicted proteins | sample 1779941 | NCBI WGS metagenome assembly ORJL01 (sample SAMEA104232317, study PRJEB22302) | groundwater metagenome | biome: forest; feature: aquifer; material: groundwater | place: USA | collected 2011-08-07 | depth 5.8 m | reverse complement strand
TTCTGGTATTGATCGATTCCTGCGTGGCGACCTCGTCGGGCGTGCCCTTCTTCAGAACGCCGCCGGCGCCGGCATAGAGGCCCTCGGTATTTTCGCGCACCACCACAAAGTCGATATCGGCGGGGCCCTTGTCCTTCAGGGGGCAGGGGACGTTGGGATACAGCTTGACCGGCCGCAGGTTGATATATTGATCCAGTTCAAAGCGCAGGCGCAGGAGGAGCCCTTTTTCCAGGATTCCGGGCTTGACATCGGGATGGCCGATGGCGCCCAGATAGATGGCGTCAAACTTCCGCAACTCCGCCAATACGGAATCGGGGAGTATTTCGCCGGTCTTCAGGTAGCGCTGCCCGCCCAGGTCGTAAGGGACGAGGTCGAAGGGAATGGACTCCGCGGCGGCCACGGCCTTGAAAACCTTGAGCCCTTCGTTGATCACTTCCGGTCCCGTTCCGTCACCGGGCAGGACCGCGATCTGGTATGTTTTTTGAGAAGTCATGATAACCTCCTGGGAAATGGAATTAATAAATGATGAACAATCCCTTCGCGGAAGAAAGTAGTAAAAATGTCGAAGGTGCCACTACTTAGCGTAATGAGGCCCTGAAGTCAACCCGAAAAAGCGGGTAAGAAAGTCGTTTTCCTTGACAAAGTCGGCAACAATCGAGGGCATCTTTACGACGCCGTTGTAGCGGATGCCTGCCTCAGGTTATTTCGAGAAAAGGGTTTTTACCTTGAAAGAACCTGATTTTTAATGGCAAAAGCTTGGCCTATCCTCGATTTGACATTTCCACGGGGATTAGGTAAGGTTCACGGACTTATCCCCCCCGTCTATGTCAGCCGATACCATTTGCCTGTGCAGAGGGGAACAGAGCTAAACAATCAAAGCCATGACAAATCACAAACTGACCGAAGAAATATCCGTTCTCAAACAGAGAATTCAGGAGCTGGAACAATCGGCGGCAGCGCATCATCAGGCAGACCGGGCACTGAATACGTCGCCGGTCCTTATTGAGACCGTATTGGATAATTTGCCGGATTCCCTGATTGTCATCGATCCGGCTAATTATACGATCCTGGGAGCAAACAAGACTTTCGCCGATGCTTACGGACTGGACAAAAATGCCGCCATTGGTAAACACTGTTATGAATTGACCCACAATAGAAAAACTCCCTGTTCTCCCCCTCATGATATTTGCCCTTTAGCCGAGACTTTAAAGACCGGGAAGCCGGCCACAGCGGAACATATCCACTATGACAGTACGGGCGGCAAACGTCATGTTGAAATATCGACCCTGCCGATAATCAGCAAGGGAGGCGAAATCCATCAGATAATCCATTCATCCAGAGACATCACGGAGCGCAAGCGGGTGGAGGAAGACCTTAAAGAATCCGAGGGTAAATTCCGACCGCTGGCAGAACAGTCGCTTATCGGGGTAGCCATCATTCAGGATGGAGTATTCAAATACGTCAATGCCAAATACGCGGAAATTCATGGGTATACCGTTGCTGAACTGCTGGATGGTTTTCCTTTTCAGAACCTTATTCATCCAGATGACCGGCAGCTGGCTGAGGCAAGGATAGAGAAACGCCTTGAGCATGGTAATAAAGCGGATGGTTCAGCCGAGTTTAAAAAAGTAACGAAAAATGGCGAAATAATGGACGTACTGCATTTCGGCACCGTGCAATCTTTTCAAGGGAAACCGGCAATGTTCGTTTTGCTGTTAGACATAACAGACCGTAAGCGAATGGAAACAGCGCTGCAGGAATCGGAATCGAAATATCGTTCGTTAGTATCCACAGTGGATTCATTATATCTCGTAGATCGGGACGGCCGGTATCTGTTAGCGAATGATAATTATCTTGATAGATTTGGCCCGCTGAAGGATACGATTCTCGGCAAAAAATTTGATGAATTTCACGACGCGGAGTATTCAATTATATTTTCTAATTGTCTGAAGTACGTTTTAGAAACGGGCAATTGTTATCAGGACGTACTTCTGGGGAAAAGAAGCGGCCGGTACTTCGTCCGGACTTTCAGCCCCGTTAAAGACGTCAGCGGCAACTTAACGTCCGTAACAGTCGTTTCCAAAGACATAACCGACCGCAAGCAGGCGGAGGAGGCCCTGCGGGAGAGCGAAAAAAGATACCGGGAACTCTGCGTCATCGATGAGCTGACCCAGCTTTTCAATGCCAGGTATTTTTATGATCAGCTAAAAATGGAGATCGGCCGGGTCGATCGCTATGACCAGCCATTAACCATGCTGCTTTTTGATGTGGACAATTTTAAGGGATTCAACGACGTTTACGGCCATGTCGAGGGAGACCAGGTCTTATCACGACTCGGAAAGGTGGTAAAAAGATGTCTGCGCCAGACGGATTCCGCTTATCGTTATGGCGGCGAGGAATTTACCGTCCTCTTGCCCATGACCACAAGGGAGGACGGCGCCGTTACGGCGGAAAGAATCAGGACGGAATTCAAGAAAGAGGTTTTTTCCCCGGTGCCCGGTGAAGATATCTATCTGACTGTGAGCACCGGGCTGGGGCAATACAAGACCTATGAAGACCTGAAGTCCTTCGTGCGCCGGGTGGACCAACTCATGTATCAGGCGAAAAATACTGGAAAAGACAGGGTTTGTTCTGAGTCATAGCTGTCATGGTAAATAGATGGTGACCGGTTTCAAAATTTTCACCAGCAATCGTCTGGAAGTCCTGGCTGATGAATTAGCCGGAGTGCTGCAGACACCCCTGGCTTCGCCCCTGGCCGCCGAAGTGATCGTGGTGCAGAGCCGGGGGATGGCGCGCTGGCTGTCCATGGAGATTGCCCGGCGCCGCGGCATCTGTGCCAATGTGCGCTTTCCCTTCCCGAAGGCTTTTGTGGAGGAGGCCTTTACGGCCCTGGCCGGCCCGCCGCCCCGGGAAACGGCCTTTAGTCCGGAAACCATGACCTGGAAGATCATGCGGTTGCTGCCGCTTTTTCTCGAAAAGCCCGGTTTTGGGCAGATCAAACACTACCTGAAGGACGAATCCTCCCCTTCGGTATCCGGAGCCGACGGGAGGGCAACGGCGGTTCAGGTTGCCGTCGGGCCATCATCCCTCGGCCGGGCGGGTCTGAAACGCTACCAGCTCGCGGTGCGGATCGCTTCTCTCTTTGATCAGTACCTGATCTTTCGTCCCGAAATGATGGCCGCCTGGGAACAGGGCAAGACGCAGCGGGTGGATGAACAGTGGCAGTGCGCCCTCTGGCGGGAACTGGCGGCGGGAGCGGAAGGCTTGCACCCGGCGGCCCGGAAAGAGGCCTTTATCCGGGAAATCCGTCTCGTCCCGGATTTGTCCGGCAAGCTCCCCGAGCGGATTGCCGTTTTCGGCATCTCCGTGCTGCCGCGTTTTCACCTGGAGGTGTTCCATGCCCTGGCGCAGAGGATCGAGGTCAACCTGTTCCTCATGAACCCGTCGCGGGAATTCTGGGGCGACATCCGTTCGGACCGGGAGCGGGAGCAGACGGTGTCCCGGGTACAGGAAGCGGCCGGCAGTGTCTATACCGCTGAAAGCTTGTACCTGGAGAGGGGCAACCGGCTGCTCGCTTCCCTGGGGGCCCTGGGACGGGAATTCTATTCTTTGATCTGCGAGTTTCCCGGCGAGGAAGGAGACTTTTTCCGGGAGCCGGCGGCCGATAATCTGCTGTCTTTCGTTCAGGACGATATCCTCAATCTCCGCGACCGGGGGACGGAGGACCGCAAGGTCATCGCCCCCGGAGACCGGTCCATTCAGTTCCACTCCTGTCACAGCCCCTTGCGCGAAATCGAGGCGCTCTACGACAACCTCCTGGCCCTCTTTGAAGCGGATAAGGAGTTGCTGCCCCGGGACATCCTGGTCATGGCGCCCGACATCGAAGTTTATGCCCCCCTCATCAAAGCGGTTTTCGACCGGCCGCCCGGTCCGCAAGGCGCCGATCTTGCCGCCCGTATTCCCTTCACCGTGGCGGACCGGGGCAAAGGCGCCGAAAGTCCCCTCATCGAGGGCTTTGTGCGGTTCCTGGAACTGGCGGGGGGACGGTGCGGAGCGACGGAGGTCCTTTCCCTCCTGGAATTGCCGGAAATCAGCGCTAAATTCGCCATTACACCGTCCGAGGTCGAACTTATCCGCCGCTGGGTCAGGGAAACGGGCGTCCGGTGGGGAATCGACGGTGAAAGCCGCCGCCGTTTGGGTCTGCCGCCCCGGCGGGAGAATACCTGGCAGGAGGGTTTGGACCGCCTGCTCATGGGTTATGCCCTGTCCGGAAAAGACGGCCGGTTGGCAGCGGAAATCCTGCCCTACGACCTCGAAGGCAGCGAGACGGAAGTTCTGGGCCGGCTGGTGGAATTCGCGGAGACCTTGTTTCCCTTGATCACCGCCCTGCCGCAGCACCGGACGCTCGGCGAGTGGAGTCTTTTTCTGGAAGGGGCGCTGGATCGTCTCTTGGTGCCCCTGGACGATATCAGGGGGTGGACCGATTTACGGGCGGCGCTGGTGCGACTGCGGGAGCTGGAGGAAGAATCCGGGTTCCGGGAACGGGTGGAGCTGGCGGTTGTCAAGGCCGGCCTGGAACGGACCCTGACCGCCGAAGGTTTCGGTTACGGTTTTCTGGCCGGCGGTGTAACCTTTTGTTCGCTCCTGCCCATGCGGAGCATCCCCTTTCCGGTCATCTGCCTTTTGGGGATGAACGGTACCGATTATCCGCGCCGGTCTTGGGCACCCGCTTTCGATCTCCTGGCCCGGCATCCCCGGCCCGGCGACCGGTCGCGGCGCAAGGACGATCGCTACCTCTTTCTCGAAGCGCTGCTCTCCGCCCGTCATAGGCTGATTATCAGTTATGTGGGACAGGACAGCGCCGACAATTCCTTGCTGCCCCCTTCCTTACTGGTGACGGAACTTCTGGATTACCTGGAAGAGGGCTTCGCCTTGCCCGCGGGTGGTTCTCTGCGGGAACAGCTCGTCACTGTGCATCGCCTGCAGGCCTTCAGCCCGGCCTATTTCGCGGAACCCGCCCTGAGCCCGTCGAAGGGGAAGGGAAAGCTGTTCACTTATAGCGAGGATAATTGGCGGGCCGCCCGCTGTCTGACGGCCGGGAAGACCCGAACGCCGGAGGCCGTTCCCCTGTTACCCCTGCCGGAGGAAGATTGGCGGAGTCCGGATATCAACTCACTGGTCTCGTTTCTTGCCGATCCGGTGGATTTTCTTTTCCGGCGGCGTCTGGAGGCGAGATTCGAGGGCGCCGGCGTCCTGCCGGAAGACCGCGAACCCTTCAAATTTGAAGGTCTCGAAAAATATGACCTGGAGAAGACACTGGTGGAAAAGGGGTTGGCCGGCCGGGACCTGCGGGAATACGGAGAAGTGGCCCGCGCCTCCGGGCGCCTGCCCCATGGCGCCGTGGGGGATTATTATTATGGCGCGCTTTCCGGGGCGGTGCAGGGATTTGTCGCCCGGGTGCAGCCCTTTTTGGCGGGGAATGTCTCTTCCTGCCTTGATCTGGACCTGCGGGTGAACGATTTCCGGCTTACCGGCCGGCTGCCGCTTTACGATGGAGGCCTGGTTCATTTCCGGCCTGCCGTCCTGAAGATCAAAGACCATCTCCGGCTCTGGATCGCTCAGCTGGCGATGCGGCTGGCGTCCGGCCGGGGAGCGGTCGGGCCCGCCATCCTCCTGGGGCGGGGAGAGGCCTGGCGCTACCAGGCCCCGGCCGGGGGGGAAGAAATACTGGCGGCCCTGCTGGAGATTTATTGGGCAGGGCTGCAAAAACCCTTGCCGTTCTTTCCCCTTTCTTCCTGGAAGTACGGCTGTGAGGTATTCGGGTCCGGGAAGTCCCCGGCGGAAGGGTTGCAGTCCGCCCTGCGGCTCTGGCGCGGCGATGACGAAAGGCCCGGCGAAGGCGCCCACCCTTACTACCGTCTCTGCTTTCGCGACCGGGAGCCGCTGGACGAAGAATTCCAGGAACTGGCGGCCAGGGTTCTGGCGCCGCTCTTTGCGGCGCGGGAAAAGATCTGATCTTATTAGTCCGGCCAATTTATGTCCACAGTGTCATTCCCGCTCCCACGGGGGTAAACTCCGGCGGGAATCCAGAGATTTTTTGTGCAATAAATGTATGGCAAAAGCATGCATCTGTATGGTATAGGCATACGCTATGGGGATATTGGCGGAAATCTTATCATCAAAAATCAGGGCGGAAATCTTTCGCATTCTCTTTGGGGTCGTTCCCGATACGGCGCTCCATATGCGCGAGATCGAGCGACGCACGGGCTTTGCTATCGGTACCGTGCAGAAGGAACTTCAGAAACTTCAGCGTTTGGATATCATTTCCCGGATAAAAGACGGTAATCGAGTTTATTACCGGGCAAACACGGCGCATCCTCTTTACCCAGAAATCCGCTCCCTTGTTCTCAAGACAAGCGGGTTGACGGATGTTATCAAGAATGCCCTTGGCAACGAAAAAGACATCCAGACAGCCTTCGTATTCGGCTCCCTCGCTCGACAGGAGGAAAAAGCTGACAGCGATGTCGATCTTATGGTCATCGGTGATATCGGATTGAGAAGACTCACCGGTTTACTAATGGATGTCTCCGGAAAAATCGGCAGGGAGATCAATCCCCATGTTTTTTCGGAAAAGGAATTCATTAGACGGAAAACAGGGCAGGATCATTTCCTTAATCAGGTTCTTGAATCACCAAAGATTTTCATTATAGGAACTGAAAATGACCTTGCAGAAGTGGGTTGAATACGGCTGGCTTCGTTCCCATAAGACCAGTAAAAAAGAAATTGCCGCTCTTCTCCTGATCGTCGATCGCGATTTACAGGACGCTGCGGGTGATATTTCCGCAGACTGGCGGTTCGGCATTGCTTATAACGCCGCCTTGAAGCTCTGCACCATTCTGCTATGCAGAGGGATACCGGCCTGAAAAAAACCTGCAACACTACCGAACGATTCAAGCCTTGCCCTTGATCTTGGGGGAAAAACATGAGCAAGATGCCAAGTATTTGGATAGCTGCCGTAATAAGAGGAACGTGGCAGAGTATGATTATGTCGGCGGCGTCACGGAAGCAGATGTAACAGAACTCATTGCATATGTGAACGAACTGCGTGACGAAGTCTTGCGCTGGTTAAGTGAACATCATTCAGAATTATTATAAGGTTCCTGCGATGTTATCAGAACAGCGATCAATGCCTATCCCTCAAAAGCCAACGTGGCAAGGAACCTTAGAAGTTATCAAACATGCTGACAATGTCGATGTCCTGACAAATTCCAAAGTCATTGAAGACATGCTTCTGTTTAATTCCCAAGAAACCCGCGCCCGCCGAAGCCGCGCTATGGCCACCCGCTTTCGCAGAATCGACCGCAGATCCTGAAAGGATTCATTGAGCTTGGCCGGGCAGGGTTGCCCGCGGATTTAATTGAGAGTCTGTGGCGGATATTGTTCTGCTCTGTGGAATCAATTTTTGCAAAAACCTATCTGGATATAGTACAGTTTTCGGTATGCAATCCAGCCTCTCCTTCGGATAAGCTCCCTAAAGATGTGGATAGATTTCCAAAGAAAATGGTGGTAGTAAACAGCGCTCTTGAAGCAGTAAATGAATAGCCCTATTGAAAGGATAGATGGAAAGGACGTCATAACCCCGTTTATAAAACGAGTGGACAATTACTTATGCCCGTCTTGAAGAGTATGACGATATATCGCTGCCGCAAAGGCAGGACGTGGATTTCCGTCTTGGCCTTGTCTATCTTCCTGCTGTCCGTATTTGCAGTGACGTTGCATCATCATGGGGACGGCAGGTCTCATGATGACTGCCTCCTTTGCCTGGCCGCCCATCATTCTTCCGGTACCCAACCGAGTTGTCATTCCGGGCCCCTTCCTCTCATCGTCTCAGGAATAGCCTTAAACCAAAAGCCGTTACTCTATAGCCTCTCACTTTCCTTTTATATCTCCTCCCGGGCACCCCCAGCCTAACTCCTTTTTCAGACATTTTAATATTACCGGAGGGTGCATTCCTGTCCCGGCACATATTTCTATGAAAAGGAGAAACCTATGCAACACTGGGCAACGTCTTTTTTATTTATCATTCTCATCTTTAGCCTTTCTATGCCGTCCTACGGGGCCGATATCGAATCGCGACTGGAAGCCCTGGAAGGAACTATCAAGGAGCAGGGCAAGACGATAGAGGAACAGCAACAGGTCATTAACGGACTCCAAGAAGAAGTGCGGGCAAGGGAGGAAAGGAAGGAAGAGACAGCCAAGGCCGAGGAAAAACCGGAGGAAGTGCCGAAGGCACAGAAACCCACCGGCCTCTTCGGCGCTTCCGCTCTGGCGAATCCCAATATCTCCCTGGTTCTGAACACCTTTGCCTACACCTCGAACCTTGGCCGGGAAGAACTCGCAATAAGGAACATCCCCGGATACACGAAGGCCGGGATAGAAAACAGGAAAGGCTTTAATCTCGATTCCGCGGAGCTTTTCCTCTTCTCACCGGTGGACCCCTATTTCAATCTCTATGCGACAATCCCGGTAACTGAAGACGGGGCTGAGGTTGAGGAGGCCTACTTTCTGACCACATCTCTGCCATATGGATTGCAGCTCAGGAGTGGGAAATTCAAGAGCAGCTTCGGTAGGATCAACTCCCAGCATCCCCATGCGTGGGACTTCGTGGACATCCCCCTCGCTTACAAGGTGTTCTCAGGGCCGGAGGGGATTACCGAAAAAGGAGCACAGTTCACCTATCTCCCGCCGCTGCCGTTTTACGCGCTCCTGGGGGCAGAGGTTCTTCAGGGTGAAAACGATATCCTCTTTGGTACTGACGCCGAGGCTGGTCCGCACGCTTATACGTTTTTTGCCAAGGCATCCTTTGATCTTACCGATAACTCGACCATCCTCTTCGGCCCGTCGGTAATGACAGGAACGACCAAGACCAATTCCTTGGCCGACGATACCGAATTCCGGGGAACCTCGACACTTTATGGACTTGAATTCACATACAAGTGGAAGCCTTCGAAGACGAAGGGCCTCACCGTCCAGAGCGAATACCTCTACCGCAAGCAGGACGGCGATCTGGAAGATGCCATTGCAGCTACCATTGAACCTCTGAGACGTTCCCAGGACGGGCTTTACCTGCAGAGCATTTATCAGTTCGGCCGCTGGAGATTGGGGGCGAGATACGACGGTCTCGACCTTTTCAATAAAGATTTCACTCTTGCCGGCGTGAGCCCGGACTTTGGGAATAAACCCTGGAGGGCATCGGGGATGATAGACTTCAGCCCCACGGAGTTTTCGCTTATCCGGCTGCAATACAATCATGACGAGTCGGGGCGGGACGGCAAGACCAATCATGAATGGTTCCTGCAGTTTGTCATGGGAATAGGCGCACATGGCGCACATCCATTTTAGTAAGGAGGAACGGAATATGATAAGGATAATCCTTTTACTTATCATCAGCCTGTGCGTTGCAGCCCCGGCATTGGCCGCGGTGAAGGTCGTTGTGACCTTGCCCTGGATAGGGAACATAGCAAAAGAGATTGGCAAAGACCGTATAGAAGTCACCACCCTCATCAAACCCAATCAGGACCCCCATTACTCTGAAGCGAAGCCCAGCATGATACTGGCCGCGCGCCAGGCCGACATCGTCATGTTCAACGGCCTTGACCTGGAGATCGGTTACCTGCCCCGCATCATCGAGTCTTCGAGCAATCCCAAGATACAGCCGGGGAAGATGGGAAACCTCGATTGCTCGCAGTTCATTCGGGTTATCGAGAAAATGGATTCCGTGGACCGGAGCATGGGGGATGTCCATCCCCTGGGTAACCCGCATTATCACTTCTCGCCGAGGAATATTTCCAAGGTAGCGGAAGGCATGGCCGGCGTCTTCTCCGGGATAGATCCCGGCAATGCCGCTTTCTATCGCAGCAACCTGCAACTGTTCCAAGACAGGCTGAAGGAAAAGCAGCGGCAATGGGGCAACATGCCGCTCAAGGGGAAGCGCTACATAGCCTATCACAAACTCTTGGAGTATCTTGCCCAGGAATACGGCTTTCACATTCAGGCTTATATCGAACCGAAGCCGGGCATTCCCCC
>ORJL010396986.1_pt1 | contig 10086 bp, 10 predicted proteins | sample 1779941 | NCBI WGS metagenome assembly ORJL01 (sample SAMEA104232317, study PRJEB22302) | groundwater metagenome | biome: forest; feature: aquifer; material: groundwater | place: USA | collected 2011-08-07 | depth 5.8 m | reverse complement strand
TTATATTCGGTAAAAATACGCCCTAAATCAACATAGCCGAATTTTAAATCTGCGGCGTGAGCACTACCCCAGATTAATCCTAAGCCTAAGAATAAGGCTAATAAAATTTTCTTTGTTTTGTTCATTTTGTTTCTCCTTTCATTATTTATGATATTTTAAAACCCGTGGCTTGCGCTAAAGTGGAACCGACCATTGCCTCTTTTATCTTCGCCTGGTTCTTTATTTAAAGGAATACCATAATCCAGGGTTATCGGCCCAATTGGGGTTTTAACTCTAAAACCTAAACCCATGCCAGATTTAAATCCGCCCTTGCCCATTTCCGAAACCCTTGACCAGACATTACCCACATCATAAAAAGCCGCTAACTTTAAGAAACTAAACAAAGGATAATCATATTCGAGATTACCAACAACCAACGCATTACCGCCTAGCGGATCTGCAGATGCCGGGTCCACTGGCCCAACTTTTCTTTCATGATAACCTCTCACTGTATCGGCGCCGCCGGCAAAAAACCTCTCATATATAGGAATTTTATTAGAATCACCGTAAACTGTAGCTAAACCTAAACGACCCTGCAATTGTAATGCGGAAGACCTAATTAAAGGTATATAATGCGAAGCCAGGCCAAAAAATTTAGCAAAGTCTTTACTACCCGCAAACGGCCCGCCGGCGCACTCAATAGAACCGGTCAATAAATCACCCTTGGTTGTATCAAATATATTATTACGGCTATCGTAGGTTAAACCAAAAGTCGCGCTACTGATAGAGTTTTTCCCGTTTTCCGACCTTAAATCATCAGAGGCATCGCTGCTTATATCGCCAATGGTAATGCTATCATAACGATAAGAAAAATTACCCCGCACATAATCTGAAAGCTCCTTACCCAAACGTATATCACCACCGTTTATCTTCTCATCATAGCCGTATCCAACGTCAGTCGCTCTTTTATGCGTACGCCGGTAAGCGTCAAAACCAAAAGATACCGGATAATCAAATACCCATGGCTCGGTAAAGCTTAAATCAAAATCGTTACTTACGCTACCCAAGGAAGCACGCAGCTTTAAATTCTGCCCGGCTCCGGTAAAATACGGCCAATTTTTCCAGTCAAAATTTTTCTGTTCAATTTCCACAAAACCGACTAACTGATCTACCGTGCTATACCCGCCGCCAAAACTAAAAGCGCCAGTCTTGGTTTCTTTAACATCAACGATTAAATCTTTCTTATCTGCGGCAGCAGTATCTTCAGTATCATAACCCACATCTTCAAAAAATCCTAAATTTTGCAATCTTTCTTTACTGCGCTTTAATTTATCGCCATCAAACCTATCCCCGGGATGAATTCTTAATTCCCGACGGATAACTACATCTTTCGTTTTAACATTACCCCTTATTTTTATTTTTTCCACATACGCGATATCGTTTTCGCTAATATTATAGGTAATGTCTACGCGGTTAGTCTGCGTATTCACATAGGCCATCTCCTGAATCTGGACAGAAATGTACCCTTTATCAAAATACAGACTCTGAATATTCGAGATATCCTGTTTCATGCCTTCATTGCTAAAAACTTTCCCCGGAGCGCATTCAGTCACCTTAGTTAGGATATCTTTTTCTTTTATATCTTTATTGCCGCGAATAACTACGCTACCCACGCGGAATCTTTTGCCTTCTTGGATATTAATTGTAATGTACAACCAAAATGGTTTCTTGGCATCCGGGCTAATCGCATAATCAGCCGTAACATCGGTAAAACCTTCTTTATGATAAAATGACTTCAGGCGCTCCATGTCTTCTTTAAGCACTTCTTCCTTAAGCACGCCGGCATTAAAAAACCATCCCCGTTTAGTTTTTATCAACTTTAATATACGGTTCGCAGGATAACTTTTATTACCCTTGATAAGTATATTTTTTATCGTTACTCGCTTACTTTCGACCACTATAAATTCAACTACTACTTTATTAGTCTCGCGGACATTACTTACTTTAGGCGTTGCCTTAGCTTGAGAATAGCCGATCTTTTCATACATCTTCTCAATAGTCCTTGAGTCTTCAGTAAGACTAGGATAATCCAGATACTGGCCTTCTTTAGATTTTAAGGCTTCTTTAAGTTTTTCGTCCTTGGCCGTCAGGCGTAATATCCCGGAAAAAGAAATCTTCTCGATAATCGGCCGCTCGGTAACCGTCACGATAATCTTAATCCCATCCTTATAGCTTTCAGTATCAATCTTGATATCGTTGAAAAAACCTAAAAGATAAAGCCTTTTGAGATCATCACTAACAATAGACTCCTGGTAGGGTGAACCAATTCGAGTCTTCATCTTAGAGATGATAGTATTGGTACTGATCGCCTTACTACCTTTTATCTCTATGCCGGTAACCATCTTAATTTCCGGGGCCTTCTCTGTAACTGCTGTCGTTTCACCTGCTTTTGGCTCTTCTTGAGCCAGAGAAAACGGACTCAAAGTCAAAACAAGTAAAACAATTAAACCTAATTTTTTATACATCTCTATCCTCATTCATTTGGATAAGTATATCACCGACCCTAAAAAAATGCAATCTATTTTTGTTCTGGTTCTTTAATTAACTTAATAAAAGCATCTACTAATTCAGGATTAAAATGCGTGCCCTTACCTTTAATTAGTTCACCTATTGCATAATCATAAGAAAAACCTACCTTATAATCCCGGCCAGTAGTTAAAGCGTCAAATACATCAGCAATCGTAATAATCTGACTAGCTAAAGGTATGGCATTACCAACTAGCCCATGGGGGTAACCCGTGCCATCCCATTTTTCATGATGATACATAATCCAGGGTAATATTTCTTTGAAATCCTTAAGCGGCTCCAAAATCTTGGCGCTCATAGAGGAATGCTTCTTAATATAGGCAAACTCTTCCTCATTTAAAGACGATTTCTTATGCAAGATGGCATCCGGGATACCAATCTTACCTAAATCATGCAAGAGCGCAGCTTTTTCAAGCTTTTCTTTCTCTTCTTTTGACCACTTTAAACCCTCTGCTAACCTCAAAGAATAGTCGGCAACCCGCTGGGAATGCCCTTCAGTATAAGGATCACGCGCTTCCAAGGCATTGGCCAAAGAAGAAATAATCTGGAAAAAAGCTTCTTTGGTTCTGGAGTGCTCCTTATTTAAATCCCCAATCAGAGATAATAACTGCCGATTCTTTTCTTCAATATCCTCGCTTAAGGTATCTAGAATCTGGCCGCTTTCTTTTGTCTTAAAAGAAGTAGTTTTTAAATTCGCTAGATCCGATTCTTTAAACATTACTACCTTCTCTTTCTTGTTATTTAATTCTTGAGCCACTACAAAAGGAAGCTCTCTTACAGAATAATCCCGGTTAAGTTTCAGATATGCGGCTTGCGGGTTAGCCTCGATATTTTTTTCTCTAAAAATTGCCCCCAAATTATTCCTTAAAGAATTAACCACTCCCTCAATCCGCGCGGGCTTAGTAACTAAACAACCGACAATCTCCTCTTCGGAATAAACCGACCAGAAACTACTCTTTCCGGCATAGATAACTGCCTGCATTTTTTGCCAGAGATCTTTAATCTCTAGCATAGACATACCGATCAATGCCTCTTTTAAACCTTTAACCCGCACAAAAACCAAAAATTGCCCATTAAACAGATACCTATTTTTTAATTCCAGATCTAAGCGGTAATAAAAATACCTTAGAGTAAAAATTCCTCTTAATGGATCAAGAGTAGCTTTATCTTTTATCTTAAAAAGCTGCGTTAAGAAAACCAAATATTTATAAATTGTCCCGAGGACAAAAAACAAAAAACTAAAAATTATAATACCGGCATAATCAAATTTTAAACCATTCAATTTAAGCAAAACATCAAACCAGAATTGGATAAAAGTTATCCCGCAAAGCAGCAGTAACCCCGAAATAAACCCGCAACGTATAAGTATATACGCAATCACCAATAAAGATAACAATAATAACGGAATAAAAATAAGGTCGAACTCTTTAAAGAAATGTCCGGAAACTATATTTGCCACTCCATTAAGATGCAATAAACCTCCGGCTAGGCTGCCGATAGGTGTAAAATAAGCATCGTGATGTATCGCGGCATCAGGGTAAACCAAGACTAATTTACCTTTTAAGAAATTCTTGCCAAATTTTTCTTTTAATTTACCTAAATTCTCTAAGACATCATAAAAGCTTACCGTGATAATATCTTGTGACTTAACCTGATAATTAACAAAAAAACTTTTATCTTTAAGTAGCGGCAAAATATTAATAATTTCCTGTGGCTTAAGGCTTAAAAAACTCGCAGCAATTTCTACGCAGAAAGAATTGTATCGAGTGGAATCGTTTTCTACGTAACCCCGCAGCCTGCGCACCAAGCCATCTTTGTCCGTCGGAGTATTAATCATGCCCACAGAAAAACTTGCCTGCCTTAAAGGTTCAAAAGGAAAAATGGGCTCCTTTTTCTTATAATCAAAGACATAGCCCAAGACCACGCGGGTCGAAATATTTTTAAGCGTATCCGCTAAAATCTGATCATCACCGGCTTCCTCAGACTGCCCTTGAAAGAATAAATCCATACCCACCGTATTAACCTGTTCTTGGTTTAACTTATTCAATAATGAAGCATAAAGCGCACGTTTCCATGGCCAGCGTACAGGTATATTATTCAGTGAGTATTCATCAATAACGATCGCGACGGGCTTAAAAGCGCAAACAGATTTTTTAGATAGAAGATAATTGTAACGCGAAGAAAGGTCGTTTAGATTTAAGGAAACGTTAGGAAGGGCGAGTGAAAAAATATGCGCCGCGATTAAAGAGATTAAACCGACGCACAAGAATTTAGGATAAGCGCTATTATTTTTCAAGATTTTATTCTAATTCGGTATTTTCTTTATAAAGCCTTGGAATCCTGTAGCGTTAATCATCATCATTATTATCATTATCATTATCATTATCTCTGGATCTATCTCTTAGAGACCTAGACAGTTTAGAAGACGGAATCTTGCCGTGTTTCTTGGAAACTTTTCTGTCCTTTTGTATCCCATTAGCCGTATAATCCGGGCTACCTAAAGCTAAAGAATACTGTTTATGCCGGGCAGACAACGACGCATCATTGCTAAAAATAGTACTGTCGCAATCAGCAATTAATAAAGTATCTCCGGATATCGCCTGATAATCTATAGACGATTTATTGGCGATCGCTTGATTAACCCCGTAAGAAATTCCACCATGGCTAGAAACATCATCATCCGCAGGACAACGCAATAACGTCGTATCTCCTCCGGCAAGCCCTTGAATGAAAGGAGCGGCATAGGCTTTGCCGCGGGATTCCCAATCAATAATAAACTGTGCTATTTTTATTTTCCAAGAACCCTCTTGATGCATCACTGCAGCATAAGCATTTTTTCTGTATGAAACGGGCAATTGGCTCAAAGATGCCGGCATAACATCGTGTTCCATAGCGTAAGCATCAAGGGCGATCTTTAAGGCCCTTAGATTTACCTCACAGACTTTAGATTTAGAATTTTCAATGTAATTTAAAAAATTGGGCAGGGATAAAGTAACTAAAATACCAATCACAACGATAACCACAACTAATTCCACAATAGTAAAAGAGTTTTTGCGCATAACATAACCTCCGGTTAATTTACTCTGTACGGGCAATATTCTCGAACCTTGTGTACTCTTTAATAAAGGTCAGGTTAAGCGAACCTACCGGGCCATTACGCTGTTTAGCGATAATCACTTCCGCAAGGCCTTGATTTTCCGGGGTGGGATTATAATATTCTTCCCTTAATAAAAGTAAAACTAAATCCGCGTCCTGCTCAATCGCTCCGGACTCTCTTAAATCAGATAACTGCGGACGATGGTCATTACGGGTTTCGACCGCCCGCGAGAGCTGGCTAATACCAATTACCGGCACATTTAATTCACGCGCCAAGGCCTTAAGTGAACGCGAAATTTCAGAAATTTCTTGCTGCCTACTTTCCGAACCAATCGCCCCGCGCATTAACTGCATATAATCTAAAACGATCATTTTTATGTCATGCTGCGATTTTAGACGACGCGCCTTAGCGCGTAATTCCATCACTGAAATCCCTGGTGTATCGTCGATAAAAATCGGAGATTCGGAAAGCTTACCGGCGGCCGCAGTCAAGCGCGGCCAATCCGAAGGAGATAAATAACCAGTACGTACTTTATGCGCATCTACACGCGCATGCGAACAAAGCATCCTTTGCACTAACTGTTCCTTAGACATTTCTAAACTAAAAATTGCCAGAGGAACTTTTTCAATAACCCCAGCGTATTCGGCAATCCCTAATGCTAAAGCACTCTTACCCATGGAAGGCCGCCCGGCAATAATAATTAAATCCGATGGCTGTAACCCCGAAGTTTTAATATCTAAATCTACGTATCCCGTCGGCACCCCAGTAACATGGGCCTTATTTTGATAAAGTCGATCAATAGTTTCAATGCTATCTTTGACAATATCTTTCATCTGCAGATAAGTGCCTTCAGTTTTTTTATTCGTTACTTCAAAGATAAATTTTTCGGCATTATCTACAACCTCGTCAATATTGCCTTCACTTTCATAACAAAGCGAAATAATCCGCGTGGCATTATTAATCAGCGTGCGTAGAATTCCTTTTTCCTTAACAATACTAACGTAATGATTAATGTTTGCCGCGGTTGGCACCGCGTTAACCAATGCGGTCAAATAACTTACTCCCCCGACTTCCTCAAGTAAATTGCTGCTCTTTAATTCATCACTTAAAGTAATCAGATCAACAGCTTTATTATGATTATATAGCGAACGAATACATTCGAATACTTTTTGGTGGGCACCCCGATAGAAATACTCACTGCTTAAGGTTTCACAGGCAACCGAGATAGCTTCTTCGTCCATAAGCATGGAACCTAAAACAGCCATCTCCGCTTCTAGGCTTTGAGGCGGAATTTTCTCGACGGATAATTCGGTAGCCATTATTTTTTGACTATCCAGACCTTTAGTTTACTTGAAACTTCCGGGTGCAACTCAACCGGTATTTCATATATACCTAAAGCCTTAATCGGCTCTGCTAACAAAATACATTTCTTATCGATCTGCAGGCCTTCTTCACTGATCGCATTAAAAATATCCTGCGCAGTAATACTTCCGTACAAGGCATCGCCTTCCTGGGTCAATACTGAAAGGGTGACAGAAAGTTTTTCGATTTTATCTTTTAAACTTAAAGCTTCTTCTTTAAGCCGCTCTGATTCCTGAACCCTCTTTTCTTTTTCCTGATCCAGCTTCTTTATATTGCCTGCGGTAGCCGGAACCGCCAAACCATTAGGAATAAGAAAATTCCGCGCAAACCCATCTTTTACTTTTACTACCTGGCCAATACGTCCGATTTTATCTGTGTCTTTTATAAGAATTACTTCCATTTTTTCACCGCCTTGACTTTAATAACGTAAATAAGGTAAGAGCGCAAGATAGCGCGCTTTTTTGAGTTCTTCAGCGACTCTTCTTTGATGCTTGGCGCAATTGCCGCTTACACGGCTGGGAATCATCTTACCCCTATCCTTAATAAAATATTCTAGTTGCTTATAATCCTTATAATCAATAACCTTAGTTTTATCTGTGCAAAAACGACAAACTTTTTTCCTTAACTGAAAAGAATCTCTTTTCTTTAAGGGCTTCTTGATTTTCGTCCGATCTGACATGCGCATTGTTTTTCTCCTTAGCCTTTCTTTTTAAGATACTGATTCTTCAGGTGTTTCGCTTGATTCTTCCAGCCACGTAGATTCTGTTGATGATGGCTCGGGAGCGCTTTCGCTAGAAACTGGCGCAGCTGTCCTAGCACCACCAGGAGCACCTAAGAATTGCACGCGCTCCGCCCTTACTTCGATAGTCGAGCGCTTCTGGCCCGCAGCATCATCCCAAGAACGCGATTGAAGCCTTCCCTCAACAAATAGAGGGCTTCCTTTATGTAAATATTGATTGCATGCCTCTGCCTGCTTATCCCAGACTACAGCAGTAATAAAACAAACTTCTTCTTTCATTTCTTGAGTTTTAGTTTTAAATTTACGGTTTACCGCCATACGCAAATTTGCTACCGCGGTTCCTTGGGGGGTGTAACGTAATTCTGGATCCTTGGTTAAATTACCGATTAAAATTACTTTATTAAAACTTGCCATAACACACCTCTCTTATTAATTACAAAAATTTTTAATCAAGTACACTAATTAAAACCCTTAAAATATTCTCGTTGATTCTATAAGCCTCTCTAATCTCTTTAACCTGCTTAGGATCTAAATTAAAACTTACCAAATAATAAGTTGCTTCGTCAGATTTTTTAATCCGGAAGGTTAATCTCTTTTTCTCTAACCAGACATTGGCCTGCAGGATCTTTCCGCCATATTTAGTAATCGTATCATTAATAACGCCAAAGAGCGAATTTCTCTCTCCTTCAGATAAACTCGGCCTAACTAAAACCATTGCTTCGTACTTATTCATCTTGACTCCTCTTATTAAAAACATTCATACTTTCAGTTACTCCCTTGGTAACCCATATTTTACAACAATCAACTGCCCGACTAATAACTTCTTTCAAGGCTTGTTTTTCACTCCTGTTAAAAAGCGAAAGTACATATTTAGTAGTTTCTTCTTTCTCGTTAGGCCGGCCAATGCCAATGCGCAGCCGCGCGAACTCTTCACTAGCTAAAACATCGATAATCGACTGTACGCCACGATGCCCAGCGGAAGAGCCAGAAGGCCTAATCTTAAGCCTGCCAAATTCTAAATCTATATCATCACAAACTACTAAAATGTCTTCAAATTCTTTATTATATTTCTCAAAGAGCGAAATCACGGCACTGCCCGACAGATTCATATAGGTAAGCGGCATGGCAAGAAATACTTCGTTGCCATTGATTCTGCCTTTACCGGCAATTGTCAGAACACCGCGTTCTTTCTTTAAAGCAATTTTATAAACCTTAGCCAGGCTTCTTATTACCGTAAAGCCAATATTATGTCTTGAATCTTTATAGAGAATCCCGGGATTGCCTAACCCGATAATTAATTTCATCTATTTTGTTGTTACTTACCTTCTTTTTTAGCTTCTTTGCCTTCTTCTTTTGTCTCACCCTCACCAGCAACTTCCTTCTTTTCCTTAATTACTTCCGGCTCTTTCTTTTCTTCGCCTTCAACTGCTTCCTCCGGTATCTCTTCCTTCATCGGTTCAGCCACAGTCATAACTACTGCCGCCTCATCAGTTAAAACTTTTACTCCCGCCGGTAACGCAAGGTCTTTAACATGTATTGAATCTTTTAATTTTAAATTAGTGATATCGACTTCAATATTCTTCGGGATCTCTGTCGGTAAACATTCAATCTCGACTTCCCAAAGTATGTGCTCAAGCGAGCCGCCTTCCGATTTAACGCCCACTGCTTCGCCTTTAGTAACCACTGGCACGTTGATCTTAATTGCCTTAGTCAATGAGATTTCATTAAAATCCACATGCAAAATTGCGCCGGTAACCGGATCATGCTGCATCTCTTTAATCAAGCATGAGCGTGGCTTAGCTTTTTTGTCATCCTTAATCTTTAAATTAAGAATCATATTCTCTAGGCGATACAAATGCACTAAATGCACCAATTCGTGGGTGGAAACTTTTATCGGTAAACTCTCTTTGCCACCAAAATAAACTACTGCCGGCGTTGAGCCTGAATCCTTCAAATGTTTAACTGGACCGCGGCCAACTTCTTTTCTAATTTCTGCATCCAAAAATATCTGTTCCATTTCATTTACTCCCTTTCATTTTTAATCAAATAAACAGCTGACGGATTCCTCATTATGAATCCTCTTTATCGCCTCAGCTAACAAAGGCGCCACCGACAAAACCTTAATCCGCGGATGCTGTTTATGGTCATCAAGCGGGATAGTATCGGTAATAAATATTTTTTCTAGATCCTTGCATTTATCAATATTTTCGACAGCGGGCCCGCTTAATACGCCATGCGAAATCGCGGCAAATATTTTTCTCGCCTTATATTTTTTCAAAGCCCCGACCGCCTCAATCATCGAGCCGCCAGTAGCAATTAAATC
>ORJL010298740.1_pt1 | contig 10086 bp, 8 predicted proteins | sample 1779941 | NCBI WGS metagenome assembly ORJL01 (sample SAMEA104232317, study PRJEB22302) | groundwater metagenome | biome: forest; feature: aquifer; material: groundwater | place: USA | collected 2011-08-07 | depth 5.8 m | reverse complement strand
GTAAGAAACCTTTCGGGGCCCGAGGGATAACCCCAGTCCATGATGTAGACGTCGAAACCTTCGTCCAGCAGCTTCTTCACTACGCTTTTGTCCGGCTGAAGGTCAAGGATGTAATACCGGTTGACCAGTGCGTACACGATGAGTACCGGCACGGGAAAAAGCTTTTTTACCGTGGGGATGTAGTGGATAAGCCTGACCTTGTCGTCGGTATAGACCGTCTCCGATGGAGTCGCGGCCACCGAGAACTCCGGAGGCTCCAGCATGATTCCCATGCCTATCTCGTATTTTCGAACGTCATCTATCAAAGTGCTCTCGCTCATAATGTCCTTTCCAATGCGCTTATTTTGCCGGGGTGATCTCTTTTACCTGTTTCGTCAACTCCCTGACCTTTTTCTTCAGCAAATATATTTCCTTGTATATTTCGTCCATTTCGCTCTTCGTCGGCAGATTCATCGGCTTCAGGAAATTCGACTCGAGCATTTCTTTGTTATATTGCTCAACGTCCATCATATTGGACACAAATTTACCGATGTCATCGGCGAAATTGCCCGACTTCAGAAATTCCTTGAAAGTGTCGCTGTAAGTTTCCAGCCATATGGAATAAAATTCCCGGTTACTCTCCGGGCTTGCGGCAGCAATCTTTTCCTGGGTTTTGCGCAAGGCTTCGGCGTATACGCTTTGGAATTTGACATTGGTATTCATCCAACTGGTGTAGTAATTCGCGAAATACGGGATGCCCTGCATCATCTTTTCCGTTTTCTCGCGGGCCGGGCCTACTGCCGGAGCTTTTAGCAGTTTGCCAAAGGTTTCTTCGTAAGTCTTTAGCCAAAGGTCGAAAAATTCTTGAGTCGATCCCATTCCTGGCGTTTCCGTTGTCGTTTCTTTCATGTCAAGCCCAGCTCGACCAGGTTTTCGACATGTTGGTCAGGGCATCGGAATACATCCTGGCGACAATTTTCACCGGCTCCATCATTTCTTTCATCGGCCCCATCGCCGGCATATTTTCGAAGAAATTATTAAACGCTTTTTCATACATCTTCAGCCAGAGGTCGTAGAACTCCTTCTGGGTATTGGGATCGCTGGTTTGGCTGGTCAATTCTTTTGTCTTTTCCGTCATCTTATCCAGCGCTTCTATCCATGACTTATACGTGCTCATGTAAAGATCGGCGGACTTGGAAAAACTTTCGAATGCTTCTTTTGAAGGCTGCATCGATTGGAAGTACTGCCGGTACATGTCCTGGTACGTATTTGTCCAGAGGGTATAGAATTCCTTATACGCTTCCGGGCTTCCGTTGCCGCGGGAAATATCAGATGCCTTTACCTGGAGCGCCCGCATCGCGTCTAACAACGGCCCATAAAGCCTCGTGTACGAATCCCGCCAAAGTTTAGTGACCTGGACGAAGGTCCGCGAGTATATATCGGGGACTCCGGTGTACTTTTCGTAAGTGTCGGTAATATTTTCCATGACCGGGAGAGAAAGCATTTCGTCCATCATTTTATCGTACGATTTGACCCACATGTCATAGCCTTGTTGATATTTGCTTTGATCAGGAGGGCCTTGCAGTATTTCTTCGGTCTTGCGGGCGTCTTTATCCAACTCATCTATCCAAGATTTAAAAACCTTACTCGATTTTTCGGCTCCGGCCAAAAACTTGCTCAGGGTTTCCTGGTTTGATTCCGGAGTCGGCCAGGTGTTAAAATCCCCAAAAGTCTTCTGGTACGTTTTCATCCACTCGTCGAAAAACTCTTTATATTCGACCGGAGTCGAGTCCTTGACGATTTGCGTGGACCTGTCGAACATCTTACCGGCGGATTCAACCCACGGTTTGTAGAGCCTCAAATAGGATTCTTCCCACACCTTCGAAGCTGAGGCATAACCTTCGCTCCAGGATTTGAAAAAGTCTTCCTTTTGTTCGACTCTATTTTTTCTTTCCTCTGCTTTTTCTGTTTTAACTTCAACTTTTACAGCCATGCTTAACTTCTCCCCTATTTATTTTTTTAGCTTATATGTTGTTTCGGTTTTGAGGTGCCAACATTCGTCGGGGTTCTTATTTACAAGCTGACCCGGCAGTGCTTCAGCACAAACAAACTTTGGTAATCGAGGCAGACCCAGTATCCCGACTTTACCTGAGAACGATTAGAAATCCATTTCAAACACGGTTTCCGTGCAAAGCAAGCAACTGGCTCTTTCAAGGTCTATCTCCCCGATGCTTTTCCATGACGGCCATTCTCTTACCAGCTTTTCTCTCGACATAAATTTCATGACGCCGGGAATTCGACCGCACGTATTTTTAATGTCGTCAACGGTCTCTTCGTAAGTCATTTCCATTATTGTAGTAATCATAACAACACCTCCTGTCGTCCTCACTCCCCAAAGCAATTGTAGATAAGAAGTCATTAAATAGTCATGAAAATAACAGCCGAATAGTTACAAATACATGACATTTTCGCTGCCCACTAAAAAACGCTTGGGATGAAAGTTTAAAAATGTTTCTGAAGTTACGACAGCAACCAGTATTTTGTTTGTAAGACCAAGTTCAGGCAGATGCCCCGGAATAGTGTGCTTAAGGCCTATCTTCCAGAAAACACGGGCGAGTACGAACAGGCAGGCAGGCCGAAAAGGAGTACTATCGCCACGACAATTTGAAACAAGCGCGCTTTCATAGCACTAGCTCCTTTACCCTCTAGTTTGATTGTGGCACTCTCGTTTTCCACAATCAAGAGGGCACAGAACATAAGAGAATAGGCAATTACAGCCAAATTCGAACGAGCCGGTAAGGTCGTTTAAGGCGAATAATGCTTGACAACGGGTATGAATTGTTGCAGGCGGCCAAAGGATTGAGAGGAGTGTTGTTTGTTAAAGCTCGTGCAGGCTGATTTGTTTCAACCTGGTGGTAAGATGACGGCGGTTTTCGGCAACTTTGTCGAGTTCCTCGTAAAACGCGGGGCTGTGATTATGCACCCGGGTGTGAACGAGTTCGTGAAGCAGCACGTAATCCCGGAGTTCCTCCGGCAGCAGCATCAATTTTATATTCAGGCTGATGCATTGTTTAGAGCTGCAGCTTCCCCACCGTGTTCGTTGATTACGGACGGATACCCCGCGAAAACAAAAACCATGCTGCCGGGCGAGTTCGCCAAGGCGAAGGGTCAGCTCCCGTTTTGCCTGCAACCTATCAATAGCGGCTAATTTTCCCCGCAGCGGCTGGGCTTGTTCATGCGCATCCTTTGCCTGGTTATATGTCCGTTCTATCCATTGCCTGTTGAGTTTAACCGTATTTTCCGCATCACGGAACGATTGATAAAACGGCAGCGTTACCCAGACTCCCCGGGAAGCCGATACGTGGATGGTGATGCGTCTCGCCCCTCGGTGTTTCCGGCACAACACCTCTCCGATACCCGCCACCAGAATTGTTTTCGTACCGGCAGGAGATCGTTTGTTTTTAGTCAGAAAGCGAGTCAACGAATGAAACAAAGCAATGCAATTATGCTTGAAATAAATAGCCGAAAACGTGTCTAGCCGGTATCAGACCAGCCATACTGAGGAATAACCGTAATCCGGCTTATTTCTCCCACAAATGTCTTTCTTATGGGATAGAATCAATACTTACCAGCACGAAATCCGGGCCGAACTTTAGACTTCCACCAGGGGCACCTTCGAACGTCCCGTATGCCGTAATGGTCATATTAGGTGCCAGTAACTCCAAACCAACGGTACTTTTGAACACCAGGGAAAAGGTACGGTTAGCAGAACTCATCAAATTTACTGTTACTCCGGTGTCTTCGTGAGTATCAATCACTTTCTCTACCTTCATGCCGCTCATCTGAACCAGATAGTACCGATAGAACACGTCGAGTCTGACTTCATTGGTTTGAGCCAGGTCATAAAGGTAATCGTAGCCCACCAGTATCGCACCGCCGGGCGAAGGGGCAATTTTCGAGAGATTAGCAATAGTGTTGTTCAGATTAGAGATCTCATTACTGGCCGCATCGAGCTGTGTCCGCAGCGATAGAATAGTATTATTCGCGGCTACATTTGTTGCCAGGAGTTGCAGCTGTAGAGATTGTATTGTGGCATTCGCCGTAGCATTGGCTGCCGCAAAGTCGTCCATTAGCTTTTGAAACGACGCATTTGCCGCGGTTAACTGCGCTTGTAACGTCAGAATGGTCGCATTCGCGGCATTAAGTTGAGTTTGATAAAACCTGATTGTGGTATTGTTCGTATTTATTAGCTGCTGCATAATTTGGATGGTGCCATTCAGCGTGACGACCTGTCCCTGGGCTGTAGTAAGGAGCGCCTGCCAAGACTTGATGGTGGTGTTTCCCGTAGCTATCTGCTGCACCAGCGATTGAACCGTGGAGTTTGCCGCGTCGACCTGACTGCGCAATGATTGAATTTCGTTGTTCGAACGGTTGACCTGAGTTCGTAAAAGTGTAATCGTCGAATTTGCGGTCTTCAAATCGCTCTGCAGTTTGCTGTTGCTGCAAGATGCTGTAATAAGGAGACACACTGAGAGTAAAACAATCACAGCCTTCATATCAAAACCTCACATGCAGACTAACCATTGTCGTGTATATCATATATCGGCCGCATGACCTTGTAAATAGCACATGCCTGCTGATCAGCTTCAAGCAACAGCTTACCGACCCGATACCAAAATCGACACTTTCGGTTAATCGCCTCAAATCAGCCTCGATAGGCACCCGGAAACCACCTAGTCGAGGCCCTCCTCGGCCAATTCCTGGCTTCCCGCAACAAGTACCGTACCTTTTGGCAGAGCCGAGGTTGGATAATCACAGAATTGTGGTATAGGCCTACGGAAAAGGAGTGACTTCCTTCCCCTAATTCTATTTTTGCCATTTCAGGAGAAGCAAAGTTCATAATATGATAACAACGTCGGACGCCAATAAAATACACGCCATAGGCCAACAATTAACAGCCGGTAACATATTTTGTAAAGGCTTAATTATTTAACGCCCCCTGTGATATCCATTGACTTATCAAATCAATCTGATTCTGGGCAAGCGGTGGGGACTGGTACGGCATTCGCGCTCCACTGCCGCCGGCGGCAACCTGGGTTCCGGTTAGTTTGGCGATAAGATAACTATCTCCCGCTGCACCGGCCTTGACGCGCATTACCGCAGGATTCTCGGTGCTGGGCACCCCTACAAAATTGCTGTATGACAATCGTGGTTCCAGGGTTAAATTAGATTGCCCGGGCCCTTGCCCCTGGTGGCAAACTACGCAATGGTCATTTAAGATGAGCTGAACATCTTTGGAAAAGCTGACTGCCACGGTAGTATTAGCCGCCGGGGGAGTAGAGGTTGGTGCCGGAGCAGGGGCAGTAGTGGGCGACTGAGCAGTTGTGGGAGCAGGTGAGGGCACAGGTGGTTGAGTGCCGGTATTACAGGCAGTTGCCGATGTTAACAACGGCAATATCAGTGCCAAGAAAAGGATAGCCGAAGTAATAATTCTTTTTCGACGTTCTGGTCTATGCATTACATCCTCCGTCTTTCTGCCAGATTATTACCTCACTGGTTCTTTGACACAGTTCATCCCTGCAATGTATCCAGACGTTAGCGCGTTTCCGATAGTGGCCCCGGCAGCGATGTAGTAAGGCATAAGCGGGGCGATGCAGTTGCCGGCTCCGTACAGCCCGGGAATGGGGTTCTCTTTGGTATCCAATATCTGAGCTTTTTCGTTGATTTTAGGACCGCCGTTGGTGTCCAGAGTCCCACCCGCCAGCAGGATGCAATAATACGGCCCTTGAGGCTGGAAAGGATACATGGTCACATTTGGTTTATCATTAGGCGGCCATTTCGTCCCTTTTTGCGGAGCGGAAAAGATTGAATACCAGTTTACGTCGTAGGGATAAGTTCCCCGCTTGAAATCGGTATCAATCCCGGAATTAGCGAATCCGTTGAATTTGGCGACCGTCGCCGCCAGGTTCGACTCGAAACTATCAGCGATAGTAAAGATTCCGAGTTTGGACTGTAGTTGTATAATCCTGGCTCTAATATTGGTCCCAAGTTCCTGGAACGTTTGGCCGGAAATCACCAGTGACTTATCGTCGTTAGCGCCGGGATACGGATAGTTTCCCGCCATAAGGTCCGCCGAACGCTGGTCGTAAATCAACATCATTATCTGGTTGGGATATTCCTGCTCGACCGGGTCCCAGTAAAAATGGATTTTGGTACGGTCGTTATAGGTGCGTTTTTCGTCGGTGACACGCACTCCGTATTTGTTCACCAGTATCATACTGTCGCCGGGGTCCTGCCAGATATCATTAGGAGTACTATGAGATACAAGAGCCTGCTCGAGTGGAATCTGGGCGTTCCAGGCACTGTTCATGTTGGATAGCTGTGCCCCGATGGCTTGTGCCATGTAGACCAGGTCGCCTTCATTGGTGATGACTGCGCACCCGCCATAGGTCGGGCCTTTCTGAAACTGCAGCATAAGCTCCTGGTTATGAGTAAAACCGCCAGTGCCGAAAACGACGGCTTTCCTGGCGCGCACGTTAATCGTCCTGTCCGTAGCCCCGCTCTTGTCGAGTACCTGGACGCCGATCACCTCTTTCTTGTCGTTAAGAAGGATTTGCTGCACGCGGTGGCTGGTCAGGAGATTGATGTTGTGGGCTTTAATATAAGCCCGGAACTGGGCAATCAGCTGAGCACCGGCACCACCCACCGGACTGAGCCCCCGTCCGGAGGGCACTTTGTTTTGTGGGGCATGGTCGAGATAGTCCACGAAACTCAACGGTGCCTGAGTGTAATTAATTGCGCCTATCTGCATCATATAATCGATGCCCGAAGCCGCATTATCATAAAAAGCTGCCAAATTATTATATTCGTGGGCCGGCAGGCCGAATTGAGGGTCGTTAGGATTATAAAGCCAGGGATAATTCCCCCTTGCCATGAAATTCAAACAATCCGTCTTCGGGTCGGCCGTTCCGGCTTTTTTCAGAGCGAAGTTGTTGGGTATCCATATCTCGCCTCCGGATTTCATCGTTGTCCCGCCGGCCCCGGCCGATTTCTCAAGCATTATCACGGATGCTCCCTGTGCTTGAGCTACCGAGGCTGCAGCCGAAGCGGCGGCCCCACTGCCGGCAACCACCACATCCGTCGTCAAATCCCAGCTTATATTCGTGCCTGAAGTGCAACTCGTCAGTGCCCCGGAAACTCCTCCCATGGCTGCCACCGCCACCGCACCGGCTCCGGCGCCTTTAATAAAATCGCGCCGTGAAATTTGCTTTGTTTCAGTTTTTACTTTCATCGTATCTCCTCATAAACGTTGGAATTGAAATACATTTTTCACTGCCACCAGTAAGGCATATGTGACGAACTCAAAACCAGTCTAACAAACGAGGCATAAAATAGTTGTAAATTTGGGGAGGGATAATATTACATTATCGTAACATTTAGCTGAGGGAACGCCGGTGCTGAGAGGCCATTTTTAAATGCCGGAACTAGTTAGTTAACGGTAAGCCCCCGATGTGTTGGGGGCCTTGTGACCTTACCCCAATGTTAGTGCCACCTGCATCTTAGTTCTTCCGTGACCTTCTCTAATTCCGGTTGGACCAGTTTTCGGGGAGAAGGTCAACTTATACTCAACGATGATTGGTTAGCTGAACTCGTCGTTTTGGTCAACGAGGAGCTCGATTCTGCTCACAGCACCCATCGGGAGCGCGTGGACTCCATTGAAGGCGAGTTAAATGAAACGAGAGTAAGACTCACAAAGCTTTATGATGCTTTGGAAACGGGGAAACTCGCGTTAGATGATTTGGCTCCAAGGATAAAAGAGCTAAAAACAAGGGCCGACGAACTGAGCAAGGCACGTGCGATTGTCGAAGCAGAACTTATTGTGAAAGGTGCCCAACATTAAGATAAACAGATTGTTCTATCTTAAGCTAACGACCTACGTTCGCTTTTAATGGATAGCGACATTGCACAAAGCAAGGCTTTCCTCAGGACATTTGTGAAAAAGATGGTAATAGAAGGAACGAAAGCCTGTGTGGAATATACGTTACCTGTGCCAGTTAGTCATAACGAAAGCAGAACTGGCGAAGTTCTGCCTATGGTATCCTCTGGTGGAGCTGAGGGGATTCGAACCCCTTACCTCTTCAATGCCATTGAAGCGCTCTCCCAATTGAGCTACAGCCCCATGCGTTAATCGTGTTGGAGTTCTCCCAATTGAGCTAACCCCGCGTCTCCATAATGTATCAAAAACAAGGGGGAGATGGCAACCCCCAAAATGGAGCCGCCATCCCCCCCGTTTTCTATGTGCTTTTCTTGCTTCCGGCCCTGACTTTTTCTTTCTCTGCCGGTTTGGCATTAAAGGTGAGGGTTTCTTCGCCCTCCAGGTCGACAAGGATTGTTGCACCTTCCTTGAACTCGCCGCTTAATACCTTGGTCGAAAGCGGATTTTCCACGAAACGCTCTATAGCTCGGCGTAACGGTCTCGCCCCGTATTCCGGATCGAACCCGGCATTCGCTAACCATGATTTAGCTTTGTCGGACATTTCCAGCTTCAGTTTGCGTTCCGCCAAACGGCCCTGGACGTCCTTAATCATTATGTCGACGATTTGCCTCAATTGCTCCTCGTTCAGTTCGTGGAACACGATTATGTCGTCGAGGCGGTTCAGAAATTCCGGACGGAAAGTCTTTTTGACTTCCGCCAGTACTTTTTCTTTCATGTCCTCATATCCCGCTTCGGCTTTTCCACCGTTTTTACGCGTGGCAAAACCAAGCTCAGCCTGCCGCTTGATAAACTCGATGCCGGCATTGCTGGTCATGATTATGACGGTGTTCTTGAAATCGACCGTCCGTCCGTGCCCGTCGGTAAGTCGTCCGTCGTCCAGTACCTGGAGCAGAGTATTGAATACCTCCGGATGGGCTTTCTCGATTTCATCGAGTAAAATTACCCGGTAGGGACGCCGTCTTACGGCCTCGGTAAGCTGCCCACCCTCATCGTACCCGACATAGCCGGGAGGGGCACCCACGAGCCGGGAAACCGTGTGCCTCTCTTGATATTCCGACATGTCCAACCGCACCATGGCAGTCTCATCATCGAACAGAAACCAGGCCAGCGAACGAGCCAATTCAGTCTTTCCCACACCGGTCGGCCCAAGGAACATGAAGCTGCCTATCGGCCGCTTCGGGTCTTTCAGTCCGGCCCGACTGCGGCGGATCGCTTCCGAGATGGCCCTGACCGCTTCCTCCTGGTCGACTACCCTGTCGTGGATCCTGTCCTCCATATGGAGTAGTTTCTCGGCCTCGCCTTCCAGCATCTGCGAAACGGGAATTCCCGTCCATTTCGATACCAATTCCGCGATAACCCTTTCATCGACAATGCTCTTAATCTTTTCGCGCTTGAACCAATCGGCTTTGGCCTTGTTATATTTGTCTTCCACTCGTAACCTTTCGGCCTTTAAAGTGGTCGCTTTTTCGAAGTCCTGGCGCTGCGAAGCCGCTTCTTCTTCGTTGGCTAATTGCTTAACGCGCTGCTCCAAAGTTTTAACTTCCGCCGGAGCACTTTCTGTTTCGATTCGAAGTTTACTTGCTGCCTCGTCAATAAGATCGATGGCTTTATCCGGCAAGTGACGTTCGGTGATATAACGAGCACTAAAGCGGGCTGCCGCTTCCAGGGCTTCGTCGCTGATCCTTATCTTGTGGTGAGCTTCATACCTGGGCCGCAATCCCTTCAGTATCTCAATGGTTGCCTCGACAGTCGGTTCACCAACGAATACCGGCTGAAGCCGCCGTTCCAAAGCTTTGTCTTTTTCGATGAACTTTCGGTATTCATCATTAGTCGTCGCCCCGATACACTGCAGTTCGCCGTGAGCCAGAGCCGGTTTCAGCATATTGCTGGCATCGATAGCCCCTTCCGCGGCACCGGCACCGACCACGGTATGAATTTCGTCGATGAACAGGATGACCTCACCTTTGGATTGCTTGACCTCGTCCATCACCGCTTTAAGCCTTTCTTCAAACTCACCCCGGAATTTGCTGCCGGCGACCATATTCCCCATCTCGAGTGAAACAACACAGCGGCCTTTCAAGGAGTCGGGGACATCGTCGGCGGCGATTTTT
>ORJL011016045.1_pt1 | contig 10089 bp, 11 predicted proteins | sample 1779941 | NCBI WGS metagenome assembly ORJL01 (sample SAMEA104232317, study PRJEB22302) | groundwater metagenome | biome: forest; feature: aquifer; material: groundwater | place: USA | collected 2011-08-07 | depth 5.8 m | reverse complement strand
AAGGTTATGCAGAATTGAGAGCAGCCGCTGAGAGTAAGGGAATGATCAGCGGGTTAATAGATAGATTAGCCTATCCACATAGTTTAGATTTATCAAATTGGTCTTATCTTGTTGGTATGCTGGCAGGATACTTTAAATGGTATCCGAGATTAATATGCAGTGATCCAAATCATGTTCAAACTTCCCTTAACAGTATCAAAAGTTTGTACAATGGTTGTAAGGCAATTGGAGAAGAAAAAGCAAGAAAGATTATCCGTACCCTTATCTTAGCATGGCAGAAAAGAATCAAAAGTGCCACGGTCATGGATCCCAACTTAAATAAGTCTTATTTAGAATTTTTATCTGGTCTGAAGGGATTATAGGTTAGGAAGAGATTATCTCCCAGAATTTTTTTTATTTTATCTTTTTCTCTTTGGGTAAGACCTGCTGGTGAATGCGCTTCAATTGTTTCGAAATCTATATAAACTATTTTTCTTTATAATCTTGAAAATGGAACTTTTTTCAGTGCTGGGGGTATTGGTTCTGGCTTTAGTAATAGTTATTTTTATGAAATTCTTACCTGAAATGCTGAAAGTTTTGTTTTATCTGCTCTTGATTCTCCTTTTAATGGTAATGATCTTTGGGTTATCTTCAGAGGAACTAATTATTTGGGTGAAGAGGGTATTATTATTTGTTTTAAGTTGATTTTTAACTGGATAACCCTTCTGAGATTATATCTTCTCTAAATAGATAAAACTTATAAAGAAGATTAAAGGAAAGATAATTATGACTGAATCTTCTATCTGGACTGAAAAGTATCGGCCTCAAACCTTTGAAGAGATTAAAGGCCAAAAAGAGATCGTTCAGAAAATTAAAGCTTTTGTGGAAACCAAAAGCATGCCCCACCTGCTCTTTTCCGGGCCAGCAGGAGTAGGAAAGACTACTCTATCTTTAGTTATCGCCAAACAATTGTTCGGAGAGAATTGGAGACAGAATGTTTTAGAATTAAATGCGTCGGATACCAGAGGGATAGACATTGTTAGGGGGCAGGTAAAAGATTTTGCCAGGACTAAAGCCTTAGGAGATGCACCGTTTAAATTGATTTATTTAGATGAAAGCGATGCTTTGACTAAAGAAGCGCAGCAGGCCCTGCGCAGGACCATGGAGAATTATACTAAAACCTGCAGATTTATTTTAAGTTGTAATTATTCCTCAAAAATAATTGACCCGATCCAGAGTAGATGCGCAGTGTTTAGATTTAAACCCTTAGCAGAAGAAGAAATTTATACTGTAATTAAAGGTATTGCTAATGAAGAGAAATTGCAGATTGGGGCAGAAGCGCAAAAAGCTTTGTTTGAAGTCTGCGATGGAGACTGCCGGAGATTAGAGAATATCCTGCAGAGCTGTGCGATCTTACAGAAAGAGATTACTCCAGAATTAGTCTACTCCATGGCTTCAGTAGCCAAGCCCAAAGAGGTTAAAGAAGTGCTGGCTTTGGCAGTAAAGGGAAGTTTCTTAGATTCAAGAAAGAAATTATTAGATTTAATGTTAGATTATGGGTTATCAGGATTAGACATAATCAAGCAAATCCAGAAAGAGATCTGGAATCTGGATATTCCTGACCGGAAGAAGGTGGAACTAGTGGATAAATGCGGAGAGGTAGAGTTCCGGATGGTAGAAGGTTCTGATGAGTATCTACAATTGGAAAGTTTTCTGGCCTTTGTGATGATGGTGGGAAAGAGATAAACTAAAAAAGGCAAAAAGCCTTTTAATCGTAAATAAAGATTTCATATATCAAATGCGTTTGATATTACGAGACTAAGTCGAGTATACTTTATTTACGATAAAAAAAAGAAAAGAAAAAGCAACCTTTATTTCGCGCTTTCTTTGAGGTTTAATTTCTCTTGGATCAAGTCTCTATACTGATAATCAAAGGTTAATTTTACTTGCTTAGTAGAGAGAGTTTTTTCAGCCAAAGCTGCTTTTAATTTACAGACGATCTCTGCTTCTCCAAGAATCAGTTTAGCTTCGTTGGCTTTTCCGCCTTGCTTACATTCCCAGGCAACATCATCAATAGTATAAGCTAATTTTTCTTGGACACCAAATTCTTCTCCAACTTTAGTGGCTTTTCCTCCAGCTACATTCTTAATTTTAATCTTCAAGGCCATGAGGCCTTTACCAGCAGTACTTTCTTCTACGCTGGTTACAGTGATGGGAGCTCCGGAAACAAAGAAAGATTTAGCTTCCTCAACATTACAGACCCGGGTATCTTTTAAGTCTTCTTTTAAACAAACTTCAGGAATAATGAGATAAGTTTGATATTTGTATTCGACATTAGCAAACCATTCTCGGGTTAAGATTCCTTCTACTGGTTTAGTATATTTGGCATCGCTGGCGAAAGAAATAGTTTCTTCTCCTCCATTAACCAATAAGTCTGAAATGGGTTCAATGGATCCAGTATTCTTTAAATCCCAGAAAGAAATTCCGCTCATTTCTTCTTTAGATGGACCCATTAATTTTATAGTTACATCTCCTGGCTTTAATTCGTATTCACCTTTATTGGTTACAGTAACTTCTAAAGGGAAAGTCTCTGTATCAAAGAGACTATAAACTCCGGCTTCTTCCACCCCAAAAGGCTCGAAATTAGCCAGTACGCCCTGAGTTCCGCTAATATAAGCACCTTTGCCTGTTTGTTGTTTCTGTCCTTCACAGGCAGTAAGCAAGAGCAAACCTGCGAGTAATACTACTAGAAAAATTATTTGTTTCATTTTTATCTACCTCTTCTTTTCAATGGTTTAATTTAACGATTTTAAGTGGATAAAGATTATAGCTTTATTAATATTTCTTTATTTATAGCAAAGGGGTTAAGTATTCGTACATTTATTTACACCTTTGCTATTAGTAATTGTGGGTATAAATATCCGGAAATATTCCACAATTACTATACACTTATTTAATAGAGCTAAAGAAGAGGGATATTTAAAGTTTACTGGGGAGTCTTGATTATTTTGATCGATTTTTTGGTAGATTCAATGTAATTATAATCTAAATCAATCATTAAAGGGGTCTCAAAAGAAGAAGTGGCAGGAATACTAAAGCGACAGACGATCTTGCCATTATTATTAGTCAAGCGTACGAATTTATCCAAAGGTTTGCAATCGATTAGGTTTCCGCCGGATAATTGGACATTAAATCCAACTTTATCCAGGTCGGTATATTCTAAAGAGGCTTTTCCGCAATTATTGATATCTGAATAAGGGCTGAGCACTCTGCCTTGACCATAATTGACCACATTAATCTCGAAAACAGCTGCATCTCCGATCATGTCTACTCCCACATAACTTACTCCAACCGGTGCGCCCTGGCCACCGGCCATGCCCACGTTTTGGGGAATACAGGTTTTTTGTTCAGCAGTAACTTGATAGAATAACGGATCTACACAGACTTGAGGATTGGCTTTAGTGTGATAATTATAACAAGCCACAAAATTTAAAGTAGGATTATAATCGAAAACGTTTTGAGGTAAAGTAACGCTGGGAGAACGAAATTCTAATAGATTAGTACTTCCTTCTACATTATAAACATTCTTTCCCTGTAAAGTTCCGATATTTTCTGCACAGGATTTAGGTATATCCATTCCACCTTTAATGATATTAGTATCAAAACCAGTTACCTGTACAAAACAGTATTCTGGGTCTAAATCATAATTGCCCCGGTTTCTTACTTCTACTAAAATTACTAATTCGTTTTGATCATAGATGTAAGCGGGAGGCTGGTTAGGGAGTAGATATAATTCTACTCCTTGAGTTCCGGTCTGGACCATTTTTAGGGCAGTAGCGGTATCAATGGGCTCTTCCCCGCCGGGAACTCTCTGGCCGCAGGAAGTTAAGAATAAAAGTGTAATGATTATTAAAGTTAAAATTATTGGATTTACTCTATTCACGCTCTTTTTCATTAGTTATTTAATAAAAGAATTAAGTTATATAAGCTTTTTGGTGGGTTGGCGGAGCTAAACTATTTTTTCTGAATAAGCTGGGGACAATATTTAAGCAGATTTCTTAAACTAATAATCGCTTTAGATAAAACTTTAGAATTAATTAATCTGATCTTTCCATCCCAGGGATCATAAATGTTATAACCATTTTTAGAATTTTCAATTACAATGATAAAATGGGGAGCATGGGTTATTTTCCAGATCACGAAAGCATCCAGGTAAACTATAACCGGTGAGATTTTGATAAGTTTATCGATCAATCTCAAATCTATTTTTTCTTGTAGCAAATTGATTTTACCTGAAAACAGAAATTGTTTAGTGAAATTGAAAAATAATTTATTATCCATATAATAGTCCAACCCAACCCTAAATTTAGTAGCTACAAAATCTAAATGCCCCAATGTAAAATGATCTTTGGAATAATCCAGCGCATAATCGAGAACTTTACGCTCTTTCTTTGGTGATATTTTTGTTTCAATCAAATTTAATAAGTCTACTGATAAACAGCTTTCAAAAGTAGATTGTGCGTATTCTTGAATCATAATAAAACTAAATCCATTGAAGCTTATAACTGTTGCGGGTCTGAGCTAGAGTGACCATCCCCAAAACCAAAAGAAAACTATTATAAATAACCGCAATTTTGAGATTATTCTGAAGTATTAAATGGTTATTTTAATTCCGGAGGATTATAGAAAATGCCAAAATTTAAAATTTTACATTTCAAAGATCAATGTATCAGCTGCGGGGCCTGTGCAGCCATCTGCCCGGAATTCTGGGGGATGGATGAAGAGGGCTTGGCCCAGCTGAAAGAAAGCCAGAAAATAGGTGATCATTGGGAGAGAATTATCCTTACCGAAGATGACCGCTCTCGAAACCAGGAAGCTGCAGAGGCTTGTCCAGTGCAAATCATCAAATTACAGCAAATTAAATAAGTTAAATATCTCCATGCAAAAATTAACCATCCTTAATTCCAAAGAAATTAAGTTGATTAAAGAGCAGCTTCTGGAATATTTCGGGGTTTTCTTTGAGGGAGATTATGCTTTTCTTCAGAACGAGAAGAACAAGATTTTCATGATCAATCGGGACCTAGGTAAGATAGACCTAGCTAAGCTGCGGATAGATAAGCTAGGACTTTATGTTGCGGAGAGGAACGAGGGAGTATTAAGATTAAGCCGGGAAGGGGCCCAACGTCTGGTTCTAGAGGCGCGAAAACAAAAATTACCGGTTAAGAATATTATTGAACTATCTGAGACAGAAGTGAAAAATTATTTCCTGGGCCAGGATTTAGAGAAAGAGCTGGGTGGAGAGAATAGGTTTGTATTGCTTGCTTATAAGAAAGATATTCTGGGCTGTGCCCGCTACAAAGAAAGCAAGGTCCTGAACTTTCTGCCTAAGATTCATAGAGGGGAAGTGATCATCTGATTCTGGTTAAATCACTACCATATAGTAAAAATTAACCAAAAGATTTATAAATCTGTTGTCATTCTGGAGTAAAAAGAACTAATAATATTATAATAAATATGAGGTATAAAAAATGAGTCTAAAAAATAAAGTATTGAATCTATTGGTATTAGGGTTCTTGCTAGTTGGCTTAATCCTGCCAGCAGTAAGCGCAGCTAATCTAGCTCCAATCATCGGAGCAGTAAGCGATAAAGCAGTTAAAGTTGGTGAAACTTTAGAGTTTAATATTGTAGTTAAAGATCCAAATGGGGATCAAATCGTTTCTTTAGTTAATGCCGGTAAATCACCGCAAGGAGTAGCAATCACTAAAGTAACTAATAATCAATATAAATTTTCCTGGGCACCTATTGCAGTTCAGGAAGGTAATCATCAGTTCGGCTTAAGAGCAACTGATGCTCAAGGAGCCAGTTCTGCTACTGAATATTTTACTGTTGCTGTAACCGCTGGGGATGTACCTATACCTCCTCCAGTTAATCAGGCACCAGTAATCTCTCCTCTTGCAGATAAACAAGCTAAAGTGGGGGAAACCTTAGAGTTTACTATCACAGTAAAAGATGCGGAAGGAGATCATATTACTAGTTTGATTAATGCCGGCCAAACTCCAGTAGGAGTGGCGATTACTCAAACTGCAAATTTTCAATTTAAATTCTCTTGGACTCCAGTTACTGGTCAAGAAGGCAGCCATGAATTTGGCTTAAGAGCAACTGATTCCAAAGGGGCCAGTTCTGCTACTGAATATTTTACTGTAACTGTAGCCGCTGCAGATGTTCCACCTGTAGCCTGTATAGAAGTAACTACACAAGATTTAACTCTATTAGAAGGGCAAGAGAATTGTTATAGTTTTAATGGTGGAAAGTATACCATCCAATTAACTTTTGTAGATGAAGATGAAGCTAAGTTTAAAGTTAATGGCGCAGATACTGCTAAACTGAAGATTAACGCTGAGGAAACTTTCTCTGATGCTAAAGCTAAAATTAAAGTTAAAGATATTCTTTACCAAGCTTATGCCGGGGGAATGCATGCAGCTACTTTTACCTTAACTGCTGTAGCTAGCCAACCACCTCTTGCGGATAAAGACAAAGACGGAATTGCAGATGGTTTAGATAATTGTCCAGATAATGTTAATGCAGACCAGAAAGATACTGATGGAGATAAATTAGGAGATGTTTGCGATAATGGAACTACTACTCCGCCTCCTACCCCTACTGATACTGCCAAAACCGATTATAAAGCTTTGAAAGACAAATTCGACGGTTATGATGATGACTTTTCATATTATAATAAGAAATACGAAAAAGCTGTAAAAGAAGCAGATAAAAGCGATCTTAAAAAATATGAAAAGAAATTAAAAGAACTTGACGATAACTTAGACGATGTAGAAGATGACGTACAGGACTTAATTGATGATTTAGAAGATGATAAAGACAAGAACGAAAATGTGCTTGATGACCTTGACGAGCTACAAGATGATATTACTGCTCTGAAAGAGAAGATTAATGATGCACTTAACGGAAAAAGCAACGACACTACAAAAGATTATTCTGCTGCAGATTATCTACCTTCCGCTGCTGCTCCTGCAAAGGAAAAGGCAGTAGAAGTAACTACCTACAGCGATCTGTCTGGAGTTACCGGCGCAGCTGCTGTTGAACTAGAAGTGAAAGAAATCAACTGGTCTCAGGTAAGATATACTGCTCTGTTAATCGCAGGCATTGTAGTCTTGCTGGCAGTGGTCTTGTTCCTGTTAGCAGTGCTGTTCAGGTAAATAAAGCTTATAAATAAGTTTTATTTTTTTATTATTTTTTAAAAAGTATCTAAATAAACTAACTGGGTGAGAATAAAAAATGAAAAATAACTTGTATCATATGATTTTTCCTGCTTTGGTAGTTATAGGTTGCGCTACTGCTCAGAGAGATAGTGATCTTAATTTTGATCGTATACTTAAAGAAGATTGTGAACGTTGGCGAACTTATAATGCTAAAGGTGTGTTTACAAGAGAACGTAAAAACTTAAACGGTGATTCCGTTGAGATACGATGTGCTACTGCCTGTGTGCCTTTTGGATTAGAAGAAGGGGCTCAAGAATCTTCCTTAAGCGTGGCTGGAACTAAATTAATGGCATATATTGCCGAGAAACAAGGAACAGACCCTGAAACAACTTTGGTAGACACAATAGATTTGTACTCTGGGGCCTCTCATTGTGAAGATGAACGAACCTTAGGAAATCAATTCTCAGGAATGTATACCTGTGCTGAAGTTTGCGAGAACCCGGATAATTATATCCAAAGACATTAATAACTTTATCTAACTGGTAATGTTTTTTTTAATTGGTTGAATTATTTTTTATTCCAGATACCTATCAATTTCTTCTTTTTTATGGGGATTTAAAGAAATTAATGGCACTAAAAAGTATATAAGTAAGCACTACTTTTTAACATTAAGATGGAAGAAAGCTCGATTTTTGTGAGGACATTTGGGGATTACCCTTTAATCAGGATAATGGACTTTTTGATCTATTCCAGAGACTTTGATTATCCTATAATTGAAATTGCCAGCAACTCTAAAGTAAATTTCCAAACTTTGAAGAAATTGTGGCCGAAATTAGAACAAGATAGGGTGGTTATTTCTACCAGAACTTTGGCTGGAGCCATTCTTTACAAAATAAATACAACCAATCCAGTCGTAAAAAAGTTAATTGAATTGAACAATTTCTTATGTTGGGAATATGCAGAGAAAGCTGAAAAAGTACCAGAAATTATAGCCTAAAATCCAGCGGACTATTCCTTTTGAGAATTATTTTAGCACGTCTTCAATGGGCTTATTGCCTTTAAGTTTCTTAGCAGTTTCCTGGGCTTGTTTCTCTAAATCTACTCCTAAATCCTTAAGCTCTTTAATATGCATCTGCATTAATTGCTCTACGATCTGGATGATGCGCAATAATTCTTCTCTTTCCTTAGCTAAAGTAGCCAGAGAACCTTTATGGAAGCCAACTTGTTCATCTTTATTTGTGTCAGTTTTTGCCATGATCAGAAGATAAATTGAAGGTTTAGTATATTAAGGTTGCGGTAAGGATTGGGGTAAAAATTGGTTTAATTCATTTGTCGTAATCCGGCTTTTCCAATACCCAAAAAATATTCATTTTCTTTGGACTTATTATTTTTAACTTTTTTCTCGTAAGTTGCACATAAAATATGCATGGCATGGGCAAGTTTAATGTAAGTCGGCAAAGAGGAAAGTTCTCTGGGAGTTAATTTTATTATTTTTTGGTATTCTTTTAAAGCTCTTTTAAGATTTTGTTCACTTTCTTTCTTATTTTCGGGATTAAATAAAATATCGCAGGCTAATACTGCTAATTCTTGGATACGGGGATAATAATTTGAGACCGAAAAATCTACAATCCAAATTTGGTCATTTTTGTCTTTAATTACGTTAGTTCTGATTATATCACCATGCGCAAAGCAATGCGGTAATGATTCTATTTTAAGATTTTGGAATTCTTCAAGAAGAGGTTTCACGAGTTTCAAATTATCTGGGTCAAGATACTGGCTTTTTTTCTCAAATTCTTGGGGAAAGTTTGTAATGGCCCATGAATCATATATCCTGAGGGGTTTAATACGGATAGAATTAATTAAAGATGCTTGATACCCCAATAAAAGCATATCTTGATGATTAATTGTTGCTTTAGAAGTGAAGAAATCTTTACCATCAACAAAATCCATCACACAAATTCTTAACGTTGATTGACTTGTTTTTAGTAAGTGTAAATATCCCTGTTTAGATAAGTATAATTTAGGAACAGAGATTCTCGCTTCTATTGATTTAACTACTATCTCAACATTTCTCTTACAATCATCAAGAGTTCTTTCATTGGAAAATATCTTTACAAAGAATTTACCTTTTGTCGTGGTTAAAGAAAAATTAAAATCTTCGTAACCTATCAAAATTATTTCACAATTAAAAAAGTCTCCAAGATTAAAGTCCTTACAGATGATTTTTGCGATTTCTTTCAAATCGCCTTTAAATCCTATTCTTTGTTTGAAGATTTCTTCCATGAAGAGATTAAATAGGTTTTACTTTAATATATTTTTCTATTAAAAATGTACCATTCTTAAGTTCTTTTAAGTACTAAGTAACTAATTATTAATCTACTTTAAAGTATCAAAAGAGAATTGATCTGAGTTTTCTGAAGATTTTTTTTCTTCTTCATCTTCTTTTAGAGCTACCGGCTCGGGAGTGAGCCGATCGATCAATTCTATAATCCCATAAAAGATGGGGAAGAAGAGAAGTACAGAAAGGAAATAAATGAAACTGGGCTCGATCTTTCCGTAGATGAAGGGAGTAAAAACTATTAAAACATAGGTTACTTCCCTGATCCGACCCAGATATTTAATAATCTCTTTTTTCTTGATCCCTAAAATAATTATGGTCAAGCCATAAGCCATGATCAAAGCAGATAAGAAATATTTTCCTAGGGTTAACATTCCGAAAGTTATTTGGGCGCTGATCAATTGGGCGGTAATTTGGCGCACCCAGTCAATCCCTACCCAGAAAGGGATTACTCCGTTACTGATGGCATTACCAAAAGAAGTGCCATGCTTTTCCTGGAAGAATTCTACGAAAAACCAGCTGAGCCAGATGGGAACAATGATCCAGACTGTT
>ORJL011809961.1_pt1 | contig 10093 bp, 7 predicted proteins | sample 1779941 | NCBI WGS metagenome assembly ORJL01 (sample SAMEA104232317, study PRJEB22302) | groundwater metagenome | biome: forest; feature: aquifer; material: groundwater | place: USA | collected 2011-08-07 | depth 5.8 m | reverse complement strand
TGGGGAATAAGGACAGTTTACAAATATCCCTCGGCAACCAGGCGGTGATACTCAAGGCATGGGGCGACCTTGAGGGGGCGATGAAGTTACATAAGGAACAGGAGCGCATCTGCATGGAGCTGGGGAATAAGGACAGTTTATCAGTATCCCTCGGCAACCAGGCGCTGATACTCAAGGCATGGGGCGACCTTGAGGGGGCGATGAAGTTACTTAAAGAACAGGAGCGCATCTGCATGGAGCTGGGGAATAAGGACAGTTTATCAGCATCCCTCGGCAACCAGGCGCTGATACTCAAGGCATGGGGCGACCTTGAGGGGGCGATGAAGTTACATAAGGAAAAGGAGCGCATCTGTAAGGAGCTGGGGAATAAGGACAGTTTATCAGCATCCCTCGGCAACCAGGCGGTGATACTCCAGACATGGGGCGACCTTGAGGGGGCGATGAAGTTACTTAAGGAACAGGAGCGCATCTGCAAGGAGCTGAGGAATAAGGACAGTTTACAAACAATCCTCGGCAACCAGGCGCTGATATTCAAGGCAAGGGGCGACCTTGAGGGGGCGATGAAGTTACTTAAGGAACAAGAGCGCATCTGCAAGGAGCTGGGGAATAAGGTCGGACTATCAGGATCCCTCGGCAACCAGGCGCTGATCCTCAAGGACTGGGGCGACCTTGAGGGGGCGATGAAGTTACTTAAGGAAGTGGAGCGCATCTGCAAGGAGCTGGGGAATAAGGACAGTTTACAAAGAACCCTCGGCAACCAGGCGCTGATACTCGAGGCATGGGGCGACCTTGAGGGGGCGATGAAGTTACATAAAGAACAGGAGCGCATCTGCATGGAGATGGGGAATAAGGACAGTTTACAAATATCCCTCGGCAACCAGGCGGTGATACTCAAGGCATGGGGCGACCTTGAGGGGGCGATGAAGTTACATAAGGAAAAGGAGCGCATCTGCAAGGAGCTGGGGAATAAGAACGGGCTGGCTATTTCGCTTGCCAACCAGGCAAGCCTGCTCTATGAAAATATGCACAAGCATGACGAGGCATTGTTACTGGCTGAAGAGGCTTACCGGATTGCCACAGGACACGGCATGACAGCGCTGGCACAAAAGATAAAGCCCATTGTTGATAAGATAAAGAGTTCGCATTCGTTGACCCATAATACCGTAAAAAAGCCCAAATACACCGCCAGCGGCAACATCATCTGCCCGAATTGTGATATGGAAAGCAAGAAAGGCGCCACATTCTGTGTTTGGTGCAAGGCGTGGTTTAAATTTGATTGAGACAAACAATAAAATATAAAATGGTAGCGCACGCGTCTCGCTTGCGCGAAATCCATGTAGGTTAATCGTCCCCGGTTGACAAATAAAACAAATTCAAACATAAGGAATTATCATTATGACAAGCGGGGACGCATGTCCTACCAAATATAACACCCCCCCTGCCCCTCACGGTAGGTCAGGCGTCCTCGCCTGACATTATAATGACAGACGAGGATGTCTGTCCTACCAATAGAGGGGATATCGTGGTAGGTCAACCGTCCCCGGTTGACATAATAATTATACCTTATGCCCAATCGTCCTTGGTTGATAATAAAAACCGTATCGGGTTAATAAAAAAAACAAACATGCGGTAAAAATATTGTGATACATGGGGATGAATGTATATGGAATTTCTTATAATGACAAGCGGGGACGCATGTCCTACCATAAACATGATTTGTTATTTTGTTTTATGAAATTAAACCAATGAATTATAATGCCCAACTAACCACATGAAAAAAGATTGTATAACCGAATTCACCATTACCAAACGACACCTCCCCCACTGGCAATTACCCAATTCCGTATATTTTATTACCACACGATGTATCAAAGGGGTACATTTGCCGCCCGAACATCGGGATATTATCATGGAATCCATTCAATACCTGGACGGGAAAAAATATGTATTGTATGCGGCAGTTATCCTGCCCGACCATTTTCACCTTATCATGCAGTCCATGGAAAAAGGCAAGGATACCTATTATTCCCTTTCCGAAATCATGCACGGCATAAAAAGTTTTACCGCCCATAAAATCGGCAAGCCAATATGGCAGCATGAAAATTTTGACCGGATCGTTCGGGATAAGGAAGAATTATTTGAAAAGATGAATTACATAATCAACAACCCGGTCAAGGCAGGTATTGTAGAAAGCCATGATAAATACAAATGGCTTTTTTATATTGGTAAGGAATAACGAACAATCGGTGGAACAACCGTCATTATGACAAGCGGGGACGCATGTCCTACCATTTTGCAATTTTGGATTGCGGATTTTGGAATTTTGATTTTAAACATTGTTTTATTGGTAGGTCAACCGTCCCCGATTGACAAATAAAAACAAACATAAGGATTGATACTTTCATGTTTAGTATTATATAATGCTTGGTATGTTTTCTTGGCAACATTTATTTGAATGAGAGGTGATGATTGTGAAAAAAATGGTTTTTGAAAGCAAGTTATTACCCGACGGCCATCTGGACTGTCCGAATGAAATCGCGCAGAAAAAGAATGCCCATTTTAAAGTAATTGCAAGTTTTGAAGAAACAGAACCCGAAGCGTCAGAGCGTGATGTTGAGTTATCTACCGTCAATGATACTTCTGAAGATTTTCTTTCTGATGAAGAATTAAAATACTACCTTAATTTGAAAGATTTATGAGCAGCCTCCAATGCGGACAGATTTGGTTAGTAAATTTTGACCCAAGCTTTGGGCATGAATATAAGAAAGTTAGACCCGCCTTAATTGTTCAAAATAGCGAATATATTGAATCCAGCGACTTATTAACCGTCATTCCTATTTCTTCCCGGACAGCAAAGCAATCAGACCTTGATATTGTATTGAAAAAAGATCTCCAGAACAGACTCATGGCGGATTCTTTAATCAAAACGAAACAGATAAGTTCATTTGATAAACGAAGATTTATAAAACTTGTCGGTTTTGTTAATGAAGAGATAATGGAGAAAGTGAAAAACAACATAAAAAGTTTCTTTATTAGACTTCGATTGAAAACAGCCATAATGATAAAATACCTGGTAAAATGTAAGCAATTGAAAATTTTACAAAACTGTTAAGTTATTCTTTGTGCCTCTGTGTCTTTGTGGTGAACAATTAGATCTCACCTTCGTCCTTCTTTGCGTTCTCCGCGTGCTCTGCGGTGAGGTATTTTGTAATTCAGAATTCTCATATTATGACCAAAGATACCGTCTGGCGTCAAACATTAATCTGGTTATTTTCGTCATTTCTGAGTGCAATGATACCTTACGCACTCTTGCTTATCCTGTATCTTTTCCCGAATCTCAGGGAATATTCACTATTTGGTAGGGAATATCATCCGCCGCTCTTTATTGGTAGCTGCCAACCTTTCGAAGGGATTTCTCAAACCTTTACGATGAGTGCATACTTTTCTTTTGGGCTAATAGGCCTTATTTTATCGCTCAATGCTTTTACACTAAAATACGGTTGGCGATTATTCATATCAAAAATAATGTTACACCTTGCTATAGGGAGTCTTTTCCTCATTATCCCCCTTCTTTCGACTCTATGGGCACTGGCTATAGACGGCGGTGAGATTTATCGTGTATTGCCGTGGAGTGTATCTGAAGGGAATCACGGACCGTGGAGGTATGCTTATCCTTTAAGGATGCTCTTAGGGTATGTCTTTCAAGTCCCGATTCCTGTTTTTGCGTTTGGCATAGTGTCCCTCATCATCAAACCGTCTAGATTAGCCGCTATCGTAACAGTCAGCAGTGTTATTGCATTGTATTCATTGATTTGGTCGCATTATTGGTTAATAGATTGAAAACAGTATTTCACCGCAGAGGGCACGGAGGGCGCCGAGAAATAAAACGTGGGCTGAACTGATACCACGGAGAAACAAGAGGATGAGAAGTTGGGAGAACGTAGCGCCGATCCCTTGTGGCCGGCATTTAGTTTTTGAGTAACAAAGCTTCTTACGGCTCACGTTAGACGTTTTACGGTACGGGCATCGCAACAGAATGACTAATTACGGTGATAATAGGCGGGGGATGAACCACCCGCGCTCCATAATTTTTCTGTTTTATCCCCTGTCAGCCTCTGCGACCTCCGCGTTCTATGCGGTGTGCCGAAGTGTTACAACAGAGAAACAAGAGGATGGGAGGTTGTGTAGCGGCAATTCATGAATTGCCACTACCAATACAAACGTAATGAACATTGTCATTGCGACTTTTATTCTGTCATTGCGAGGAGCGAAGCGACGTGGCAATCTCTTGTTATAAAAAGAGTGGATTGTGCTTCGTCGTTGTCACTCCTCACAATGACGACTTTATGAGGAGGATTGCTTCGGGCTAACGCCCTCGCAATGACAACTTTACTAGCATGTTCACTATTAATATCATTCGTGAGTTCCTGAGTTCCAGATTTAATAAGAATGGAAAAAATGTCTTTTCTCTGTATCATCTGTGTTAAGTGGCAAAGAATGAGATTTTCACCTTCGTCTTTCTTTGCGTTCTCCGCGTTCTCTGCGGTGGGCGGAACTGTTACGATAACATTTTAAGGTACATCACATGAAATATCAAAGCAACAGCAGTAAATATTTGATCCCCATCGTTGTTGGCGTTACCGGTCACAGGGATTTAAGGGAAGAGGATATCCCTGAACTGGAAAAGAACGTCGAGGCTATTTTTAAAGAAATCAGGCATAAATACAAAGATAAGTATCAGCGCCTCCCGATCAAAATACTCTCTCCTCTGGCTGAAGGGGCGGACAGACTGGTGGCACGGGTTGGTCTTCATACGGGTCATGCAGAGGTAAAACTCACCGCCATTGTTCCCATGCCGAAAGAAGAATACGAAAAGGACTTTGACACTGTCGGGTCAAAAAGGGAATTTGCCGATTTACTGGAAAAGGCAGATGACGTGTTTGAGCTGCCTTTTATGGAAGGGAATACCCTGGAAAGGGTTCAGACGTGTAAAGAATCTCGCAATAAGCAATATGCCCTTGCGGGCGCCTATATTGCCGCGCACAGCCAGATTCTCATTGCCCTATGGGATGGCAGGGCAACGAGCGAAACAGCAGAGGTTGTCCGGGCTAAGCTGGAAGGGATTCCTGCACCGTCAGCGCCGCCGGAAAGTCCACTGGACATCCTCGATAATGGCCCGGTATACCATATATTCACCAGGAGAAAAAATATACCGGCAGAAATTGTAGCGTATAATCACGAACCAGAGCTTCCATGCCTTCTCCACGTTAAAGGGGAATGGGACGTCCTTTATCCAACTATATGGAATACCGATAAACATACTTCACATAAATCAGGTAAAGACAAATCCTCAAATAATAAATCCAGAAATAATAAACCCGAAGATGCTGCCGAAAAATACTATGACGGTGTTTTGAAAAGAATCAGCGAATTTAATAGGGACATAATTAAGAACTGCAAAGACGAGGGTAAGTTAAATACCAGTATATCATACGTAATGCCCGAAAGTGAGCAGGAGAAGTTGTCTCCGGGTTTAAGGAAAATCCTGGCTTGTTACGGATATGCTGATACGCTGGCGTTGCATTACCAGAAAATTACCACTGACGTCCTCAAAAGGTTGCTTATAACCGCGGTAGCAAGCTTCTTTTTCTTCGATATATTTGATCAATTCTGGTCAAAGGCTTACATACTTGCCCTTTTCCCAATAATTATGGGCATAGGATATTTGTTTTACAAACTAGCGGTAAAAAAGGATTACGAGAATAAATATTACGACTACCGGGCGCTTGCCGAAGGATTGCGGGTGCAATTTTTCTGGAAATTAATGCACTCAAAGGAAAACACCTACGATCACTATCTGCGTAAATACCGGGGAGAGATGGACTGGATTTTTCAAACTATCAGAAACGTATGTATGGACGCCAATCAGGAGATTTCCCAAAACCCTTCAGCATGTAAAAAGGGGGAATTAGAGATAATACAAAGGCGCTGGGTCAAAGACCAGGAAACATTCTTTGTAAAAAAGGTGCCTGAAAAAGAGCAAAAGATCAGGTGGCAGGAAAGAATAACCCTGTGTTTTTTTTGCGCTGCTATGGTGACGGTATCGGGCTTTTTTATTGTGAAGGCAATCGTTTCCTATCAGCAGGGTTCCTTTAAAGACTTTATAAATATGGAAGATATCCAACAGGGCAACGTGTATTACCCGTTTGCATTTTTAATTGACGTCTTTTTAGCAATTGGAGCGGCGCTGGCAATCTATGTGGAAAAAAGGGCGTTTGCCGATGAGCTCAGGCAATATCAGCGCATGATGGTTCTTTTTAGCAGGGCAAGCAGGTTTATGGAAAAGTATATTGCAGAAAATAATATCGCAGGCGCAGAAAACCTGGCAATAGAACTTGGCAAGGAAGCGCTCATAGAAAATGGCGATTGGTATATAATCCAGCGTTCGAAACCATTAGAGCCGTTTCTTGGATAATAATAGACGTTAACGTGACCAAACTCAGAATCCAAAATCAAAACTGGTAGGTCAACCGTCTCGGTTGACAAATAAAAAAAATGCAAAATAGTAATAAAATTGTTCTGCATATATGACAACCAGGGATGGTTGTGAAAAAGGGAATTGCCATATAGTAGCGCACGCGTCTCGCTTGCGCATAAATTTCACGGACGGTTGAATAAGGAATTTGTTATGATGACAAGCGAGGACGCATGTCCTACCAATTAATGTGTCCATGGTAGGTCAACCGTCACCGGTTGACAATAATATTTATACCTTATTGTGTTCGTTGTGCCTGGACATTACCAATTGATAACGATAGTTTTTTGACATGGTAGGGTTTTGCCCGGCTCAACCCAGCGTAATTTGACCTGAAAAATCTTTTGCGGTTGAGTTTCGTGAGAATTCGGGTAAAAAGTGTTAAGAATGGTTAAGGAGAAAGATACGTCCATGACAAGAGAAAAGAAATCCGTAAAATGGGAAAAGGTTTATGTCTTCATAAGCAGCACGTTTAACGACATGCACGCCGAGCGGGATTACCTTGTGAAACAGGTATTCCCTGAACTTCGTGAATGGTGCGAAAGGCGGAGGCTCAGGCTTGTGGATATAGACCTCCGATGGGGAGTCACCGAGCAGGATGCAACGCACAATAAGAATGTCGTAAAGGTCTGCCTGAGCAGGATAGACGAGTGCCGTCCATTCTTCCTCTGCTTTCTCGGACAGAGGCGGGGATGGGTTCCGAAAGTGGCAGAGGTCTCGGAAGATACCTACAATGACTATCCTGAACTGAAGGACCATGTCGGAAATGCGTCAGTTACGGAACTCGAAATCCTCCATGCGGTGCTGAATCCGCTTCATAAGGGCAATAAGAGAGACCCTAAAAAGCACGCAGATTATTATGATAAGGCCAGGCACGCCTTTTTCTTTCTCAGGGACGACTCCTACCTGCGCCAAATACCCTCCGACCCTCCTCTGCTCCGTAAGACATACACAAACGAGTGGATCGTCAACCCTGAAGAGAGAGTAAAAGAAGACGCTTCGCTTCGAACGTGGAGAGAAATTCAGATACCTGACACGGGAAGACCCGTGTACCCTTATCGTGCACGATGGAATCCTGATGCCTCAACCCCTGAAATAATGCTGCCCCTCGAATGTCCATCAACCGGTACAGCAAATGTCGAGCGGTGGGCGAAGCAATGGCGCGATGAAGGTGTGGCGGTTGATGGGAATAAGGTTGTAGAAAAAGATAAGGCAAAGGCGGATGAGGTCAATAAAAAGCTGTCGAAAGGAAGGCTTTCGGATTTTACCTGTGAAGGTAAGCCTTTAAACAAGGTCATCATTGATAGTGAAGGCAAACCGTTACATGAAGTTATTATTAAAAGCCTGAAGCAGGCCATATCCATGGATGAACGATATGCCGACCATAAAGAAACCGTTCAGGCTGATGAGCTTCAGAAGGAGATTGACCAGCAGGAGCAGTTCCTTTTCATAAATAGTGAAGGCTTTATCGGGAGATCAGGAGACTTTGGGGCGCTTGATGCCTATGTAAAGGACGATTCGGGAAAAATCTTTGTAATAACCGCCCCCGGCGGCATGGGCAAGACCATGCTCCTTGCCAACTGGCTCGACAGGTGCAAAGGTCGTGGGTTGGAATGCAAGGGAAGCGCCTTCCACTATAGGTTCATCGGTCAGAGCGACAGGTCTACCACAGTCCCCAACATGCTCAGGTCTCTGCTGCTTGAACTTCAGCAGATAAGCGGGAAGATACCAAAGACCTACCATGAGACGTCAAAAGACCCCCAGGGGAATGAGACAACACGTGAAGCGCCCCTTGAGATACCCCATGACCCAGAGAAGATAATGGCTATATGGCTTGAGTATCTGCCCAGGCTTGAGGGAAAGACGGTTATTGTTGTGGATGCAGTCAATCAACTTGAAAGCGGGCTTGCCGACCTCAGATGGGCGCCATTGAATGGGCTTCCGGGTCACGTAAAGCTCATTATCAGCTTTCGGGAGGATGCCGGGGAAGGCAACGAGCTGCTTGAGAAACTGAGAGGCAATGACCACGTCATTCATCACAGGATCCCCCCCTTTGAGAATATTGAGGACAGAAGAAGGCTTGTAAAGGCATATCTGGACCAGTATCTTAAGGACATTGACCATGCCCATCTTGAAGAGATAATACAGATGAAGGGCGCCGGGAACCCGCTATTTTTAAAGGTGGTACTCTCTGAGCTTAGGGTTTTCGGGTCATTCCAGCATCTACCCCAAAAGATACATGATGATTTCGGAGACAGCCCTGTTACCGCCTTTCATGGTGTGCTTGGCAGGCTTGAGAAAGACCCGGCTTATTCCTCTATCATACCCAAGCATGCCGTACCGCTTCTTTTTGGTCTTCTTTCCCATGCACGATACGGTTTATCAGTGGATGAGCTTTCAAGGCTTTTCATACAGTCCCTTACATTGGCTGATAATGCCGTCGGTTACCAGTCGGCTTCTGAAACCGTAAACCTTTTCATAAGGCAGGTAAGGCCCTTTCTTGCCTTAAGAAATGGCAGATACGACTTCTTCTACGAGAGCTTCAGGGTGGCCGCCACAGATAGGTATGAATGTGCAAAAGATGAGCTTCCTTGTCGCGCAACGTCACAGGGCTGGCACAGGGAGCTATCGGATTATTTCTATCAACTGCCATTGTGGGCAGGCAAGGATGAGAAAGGGAACGATCTGCCTGACAGGCGCAAGGTATCAGAGCTTCCTTATCATCTTACCAAAGGGTGTGTCTGGGCAAGGGTTGAGGAGATACTCACCGGTCTTCGCTTCATCGAGGCAAAGTGCGCGGCAGGGATGACGTATGAGCTTATGAAAGATTATGATGTGGCAATGAATGAAATCCCGGAAGGCAGAGATGAAAGGGAAGCGGAACAAATAAGAGAGGAAGAAATAAAGCGATACACGGATGTAATCATTGAATATGCGCGGCAGTGGAGCGAGGCGCGTGACCGCCATGCGCAAGACCCGGTGAAATACCCTATGCCAGGAACTGATGACATCCCATTACCAAAGGCAATCGAATCAGTCAAACCCTGGACGGATGAAGAGATTGAAGCAGATACCAAAAAATTTATCAACATGCCAACACCACTGCACAAATTAAAAATCTTTTCACAATTGGTAAATGGCGAGGCGCACAACCTCGTCAAATACAGTGCATATTCCCTGTTCTGTATCCAGCAGGCGTATAATTCGGCAAACGCAGGGCCGGTGCATGATACGGCAAGTAAAATCCTTGAAAATGATACAGGAACCATAACTATCATCCTCAAGGAATCATCCATTCCACCGTTTAACCCGCATCCTGGAACCCTGCGAACACTGGAAGGACACACGAATGATGTCACCGCGGTAATCCTGACGCCGGACGGTCATCGTGCCGTATCAGGGAGTTTGGACAAGGCGCTGCGGGTGTGGGACGTAGAGTCAGGGCAGTGTCTGCGAACACTGGAAGGACACACGGAATGGGTCAATGCGGTAAGTCTGACGCCGGACGGACATCGTGTTGTGTCAGGGAGCTATGACAGGACGCTGCGGGTGTGGGAC
>ORJL011296669.1_pt1 | contig 10096 bp, 8 predicted proteins | sample 1779941 | NCBI WGS metagenome assembly ORJL01 (sample SAMEA104232317, study PRJEB22302) | groundwater metagenome | biome: forest; feature: aquifer; material: groundwater | place: USA | collected 2011-08-07 | depth 5.8 m | reverse complement strand
CTGTTCGGTGTCTTCCTCGTGGTGACCCGCGGCGATCCGCGCTCCGTCGGCACCGATGCTTCCGTCATCGGGGATCTTCTGGTACTGGGCGCAACGCTTTGCTGGGTGACATACACGCTTGGAGCGCGAGCTTTCCCGCTCTGGTCCCCCCTGCGCTACACCACATTGACGATGGGCGTGGGCGCGGGAAGCGTCCTCGTCATGAATGCCTTTGCCGTCGCGGCCGGCCTCGTGCCAGTTCCCTCCGCGGCGCAGTTTTCCGCGGTGGGCTGGGAGCTGTTCTACATCACGGTCGTCTCGTCTCTGCTCGGCACACTGAGCTGGAACAGCGGCATCAGGCGTGTCGGCAGCGACGGCTTCCTCTTCATCAACTTTGTACCCGTGACCGCCTTCGCCGTCGGCATCGCGCAAGGCTATCGGTTCAATTGGGCCGAGATCGTCGGCGCGGCTCTGGTCATGGGCACGCTGGTGGCGAACCACCTTGCATCCCGTCATCGCACGCCGGGAACCGGCTCGCTCCCGAAGACGCCGGCCGGAAGCCAAGCCGACCAGCCGGGCTGAACGTCACATCAAGAATCGTCACTTTCGACGATGCGACCAAGCGCAAGCGGCCCAAGAATGCGCATGGCACGTCAAGGACGTGGCTGAACCTGCTACCGGGATACCGTTTCATCCCATCCGACCAAGGAACTGCAATGGCAAAACTATGGGCCGCCGAGATCGCCGTCAAGGCTCTGCAAGCCGAGGGCGTCGACACGATGTTCGGCCTGACCGGGGGCCACATCGGACCGATCCAGGATCATGCCTACCGCGCCGGCATCAATGTGGTGCAGGTGCGGCATGAGCAGGCGGCCGCGTATGCCGCCGACGGCTATGCGCGAGTGACGCGGCGTCCGGGCGTCTGCTATGGCACGGCGGGTCCCGGAATGCTCAACATGGTGACCGGCATTCACATGGCCTACGCTTCCCGCACGCCGATGGTCTGCCTGTTCGGCGGACACCGCGAGCGCGAGAGCCACCGCGGCTCGATGCAGGAGGCCTATGCCGTCGATGTCTGCAGCAGCATCACCAAATGGACGGTCCGGGTCACCGAACCGGAGATGGCCTCGCACTTCATCCGCAAGGCGTTCCGGGATGCAATGACGCCCCCCTTCGGTCCGGTCGGCATCGAGTTTCCCATCGACAAGTTCAACTGGGAGCCGATCGAGGAAGCGGACCAGGTCGCCTATCGTGCGGGGCCGTGGCGGCCAGCCGAAACGGCCCGGCCTGCGGCTGACCCGCAATTCGCCGCGCGCGCCATGGACATGCTGCTCAAGGCCAAGCGGCCGCTCGTGATCGGCGGCGAAGGGCTGCATTGGTCTGGCAGCGAAGAAACCCTGGAAACGCTGGTCGAGCGGCACAGGATTCCGTTCAGCCTGCGCCGCCTGGGACGCGGCACCATCCGCGAAGACCATCCGCTGGCGATCAGCGCCGGAGCCCGCAGGGACGTTCTGGCCGAGGCGGATGTCGTGTTGCTGGTGGGGCTGCAGGTGGCCTATTTCGAAAGTTTCGGCGAGTGGAAGACCAACGCCCGCTTCATCCAGATCCAGAACTGCGTCGAAGATCTGCTGCCGACGCTCCCGAGCGAGATCCATCTGGTTGGCGATCCGAACACGATATTGCGGCAGATGCTCGACCACGCACCGCGCGCCGAGGTCGACCGCGAGCGGGGAACTTGGCTGGAACATGCCGCGCAGACCCAGCGGAAATTCGTCGATCGGCTGGGCGCCGATGCGCAGGCGGTCGCGACGGAAAGCCCGATTCACCCGCGCTGGCTGGCCAAGGCCGTCGCCGATTTCGTCACTCCCGAGTTCAACATCGTCTTCGACGCATTCACATCCTCGACCTTCCTGGGTGAACAGCTGCTTGCCAAGCGCAGCGGCCAGGTGCTGGACGCGGGCCTGTCGGCCGCCTTCGGGCACGGCGTGGGCATGGCCATCGGGGCGCAGGTGGCGCGGCCCGGCGCGCCGGTCCTGGTCATGATGGGCGACGGCGGCATGGGGGTGGGCGGCGGCGACATCGAGACAGCGGTGCGTTACGGGTTGCCGATCGTGTTTCTGATCTACAACGACAGCACGTTCTGCGCCGGTCTCGAGCGGTACTGCTATGGCGAGGGCTTTCGCGCGCTCGGTCCGCAGGCACAAAAGGGTTTTCGCCTGACGCAGGACATCCGCTACGACCTCATGTATGCGCCGCTTGGCTGCCACACCGAGCACGTCGAGCGCCCGCAGGACATCGTTCCGGCTTTGCAGCGTTCGTTTGCGTCAGGCAAGACTTCGGTCATCAACCTGATCGGCACCCGCAATGTCCAACACCCGCTGTACGACTCCGCCAACGCGCGGGAGATGTTCTGGCACCTGCCGGCGGCGGAAATCGAGGAGCCGGCGCGCAAGCGCCACCACGAGTACTTCTATCCGAAGTTCCACGGCGGCAAGAAGGTCGGCGACTGAGGCGGCTCGCAAAAATCGTCGCTTTCGCCGATGCGACGACCGGAGGCCCGTCCAAGAATGGCCGAATCAGATTGGTTTGCGGGCAAGGCCGGCGACCACAGCGGTTTTCTGAGCAACAAGAGGAGACAACACATGCAGTTTCATCGCAAAGCCAGCGCGTTCGGCGCCTCGCTGCTTCTGTTCCTGGCCACATTCGCGGGGGAGTGCGCCAGCGCCGAACCAGCGAAAGTGATGCTCAACATGGGATCCACCGCCAGCCCGGTGCATTCCTACAGCCAGGCGGCGGATCTGTTCGAGGAGATGGTCAAGAAGAATTCCAACGGAGCCATCGAGACCAAGCGGATGTTCGGCGGCGTCCTGGGCAGTGAAACCAAGATGACCACCTCGGTCCAGGACGGGTCACTGGAAATGGGTTGGCTGTCGGACATCGGCATGAGCACCGTGCTGCCGGAAATCGGTTTCGTCAACCTGCCGTACCTGTTTCCGACGTACGACGACGTGGACAAGCTCTATCTGAATGGCTGGATGGGCGAGATCGTGAAGAAGCGCCTCGAAGCAAAGGGCATTCACGTTCTGGCGTGGATCGAAAACGATTATCGCGGCTTCACGAATTCGCGCCGCCGCATCCTCAAGTCAGAGGACTTCAAGGGTCTGAAGGTCCGGGTTCCGGAAATGCCGATGTTCGTCAATTTCTTCAAGGAGCTTGGCGTCCTGCCGACTCCGATGAGCATCACCGAAGTCGCCACAGCCCTGCAGCAGGGCACGGTCGACGGACAGGACAATGGCGCGATCCTGACGCAGGATTTCGGGTTTTCGAAGTTCCAGAAGTACGCGACCAAGACCAAGCACTCCTACAGTGCCGGGGCCATCATGATCAACAAGAAGCTGTGGGATGGATTGAGCCCGGAGCGCAAGAAGATTCTGCAAGATGCGGCCACTTCGGCCGGTGCCCAGCAGATCAAGGCGAACCGCGCGCGCGTCGAGGGCAATTACCAGTTGATGAAGGCCGACGGCATGCAGATCGACGATGTCACGCCGGAGGTGCATGCGCGGATGAAGGCGGCCGCACTCAAGATCTGGAGCGACAAGAGCATCACCCAGAAATACGGTGATGATGTCCTGAGCCGGCTCCTGGGCACTGCGAAGTAGCGGTGCAGGTCAGCGTGGATTCACCCGCCATGGCTTCGGGCGCCACAGCGCTGCCTCCTGATCGGGCGCAGCCGGCTGCCGACGCGCTCTCAAACGTCGCGATGACAAATCGCCATTCGGAGCCAGCCCTTCGGCTGCGCTGGCTGCTCACGCTCGACCGAATGCTGGCGAGCATCGAAACAATCGTGGCAACGCTGATCTTCATCATGATGCTGTCGTTCATGGTGGTCCAGGTGTCAGCCAGGTATTTCCTGGAAATTCCGTTGCCCTGGTCTGAAGAACTCATCCGCTATCTGTTCGTCGCGACCAGCTTCATCGGGGCGGCAGCCGTGTGCAAATACAACGAGCACATCGAAATCAATCTCATCGACAGCTTTGTCGACAAGGTCAAGAGTGAGAAGCGAAAGGCGATGGTTGTCCGCTGGCAGCGGATGGCGGCGGATATCTTCAGCCTCATCACGCTGCTGGTCTTTGCCTGGTATTCCTACGGCTTTGTCATGCGGTTGATGGAGAGCGACCAGCGGTCGCCGGCCATGGATTTCCCCACCTATATCGTGGCGGGCGTGATGCTGCTGGGGGTCTGGCTCATGATCGCGCATTACATCGTGAAACTCCTGGACAACACCTTGAACGGAACGCGCCAGAACAGCGCGGGGTTGCAATGATTCTGCTGGAGTTCATGGCCACCTTCCTGCTGCTCGCGATGCTGCGGGTGCCGCTGCCTTTCAGCCTGGGGCTCGGCGCGATGGTGACGATGGCCACGGCGGGGATCAACTTCAAGATTCTCCCGGCGGCCGGCTTCGGTGGCATCGATGCGTTCGCCTTTCTCGCGATCCCCGCCTTCATCTACGCCGGGGACATCATGGCCCAGGGCGGCGTGTCCGCCGCGCTCTTGCGTTTTGTCGGTGCAATTCTCAAACGCGTTCGCGGGAGCCTGGGCGCCGTGGTGGTGGTTTCCTCGATGCTGTTCGGCAGCATCACCGGGTCCTCGCTGGCGACGATCAGCGCCATCGGCGGAATGATGATCCCCGAAATGCTGAAGAAGGGCTACAGCAAGGAATACAGCGCAGCACTCGTGGCTGCCTGCGGTTTTCTGGGAATCCTGATTCCTCCCAGCGTCCCGGGCGTCATCTATGCGGTGACGGCGGGCGTGTCAGTGGCCGATGTCTGGCTGGCCACGGTGGGACCGGGGATCTTTTTGGGCGCCTGCTACATCGTCGTCAACCATTTTGTGATTGGCAAAAGAGAGGCGCCCATCACCGAGCCCTTCGACTTTCGCTCCTACGTCACATCGGTTGGAAAGACGGTGCCGCGTTTCATGGTGGCGCTCTTGATGCCGCTGATTATTTTCGCGGGTGTCTACGGCGGAGTCTTCACCCCGACCGAGGCCGGCGCCGTGTCGGTCGCGGTTGGCGCCATCATTGGCTGGATCATCTTTCCTCTGTTTTTCAAGGCCAAACCGGACGAGAAGATCTGGTCGATCACCAAGAAATCCGCCATCTTCGTTGCGGCCATCATGATGATTGTGGTCTTTGCCCAGGGTGTGAGCGAAATGGTTGCCTACACGGGCATACCAGCCACGCTGACCAAGTCATTGATGCAATTCACGCAGTCGAAGGAAGTCTTTCTGCTGCTGGTGAATATCTTGCTGCTGATCGTCGGCATGTTCATGGAAACCAATACCAGCATCTTGCTCTTCGCGCCCATTCTGGTGCCGGTGGCCAAGGCGTTCGGGGTGGATCCGATTCATTTCAGTGCGATCGTCCTGCTCAACCTGGAGATCGGGATGATCACCCCGCCATTTGCGGTCAATCTGTTTACGGCCAGCAAGGTGACCGGGATTTCCGTGGACAGGACGCTCAAGCCGCTGCTGCCGTTCCTGGCGGTCTGCTTGCTGACGCTCACTCTTACCACGTATTTTCCGCAGCTGTCGTTGTGGGTCGTCGGGTTGAGCCACTAGGCAAGCGCCTGCAAAGAGGAGGAAAGCTGGATGAGATTGACACTCGGCGAGGTGCTCGCGAGCAGCGCCAGGAAATACCCGCACAAGGAAGCCGTCGTTTTCCAGGATTTCCGGCTCACCTACAAGCATCTGGACGAAAGAGCCAATCGGCTGGGCAACATGCTCTTGGGGCGGGGCCTGCAGAAGGGGGACCGATGCGCCATTTTTCTCTACAACCGGGGGGAATGGGCCGAGATCTATTTCGGACTGGCGAAGAGCGGGATTGTTGCGGTTCCGGTGAACTTCCGCTTTACGCTGGCGGAGGTCAAACATATCCTGGGCAACTCCGAAGTCAAGGCGCTCATCTACGACGAAGCCTTTGCGCCGATCGTGGACGAACTCAGAAAGGAGCCCGGCGCCATCGACTTCATCGCAATCAGTCCCACTCCACAAGCAGCGTCGCCTTACGAAGAGTTGTTGTCGAGAGCTTCCGCCAGCCCGCCCGTTGCAGCCGTCGCTGAAACCGATCCGTTCTTCATCGCGTACACGTCCGGCACGACCGGCTTTCCCAAGGGGGCGTTGATTCCTCATCGGCATTTGATCGACCACTATGTCGTAACCGCAAAGATGTACGGCAATCTGAGCCATCGCGACCGGCAATTGCTGATCATGCCGGTGTTCCACTCGAACTCCACCTGGTTTCTGCAGATCATGGTGATGCTGGGAGGGACAGCGGTCATTCACCACTCGGGCGGCTTCGACGCGGAGGAGATCATCCGGATTGTCGGGAAAGAGCGAATCACGATGACTTCGCTCGTGCCGACGATGCTCAGCATGATCTTGAGTCTGCCCCGGGCGATCAAGGATAAGTACGATGTGTCCTCGCTGACCCGGCTGCTCGCCAGTTCGGCTCCGCTCATGACCAGGACGAAGGAAGAGACGCTGCAGTACTTCAAGGGTGTGGAACTGTTCGAAGGCTACGGATCGACCGAGACCGGCTCGGTGACGGTGCTCGGTCCCGAGGACCAGCTGGCCAAGGTCAGATCGGTAGGCCTGCCTGCGCCCGGCAAGGAAATCCGGCTCCTCGACGACGAGGGGAATGACGTGAAACCCGGGGCCATCGGGGAGATTTACGTCAAGGGATTTGGTGTCTTGCTGCAGGAATACTGGAGGAACCCAAAAGACACGAGCGACGCCTTTCGCGGCGCGTGGTGCACGGTCGGCGACATGGCAAGGATGGACGAGGAAGGCTATGTGTATCTCGAGGACCGCAAGAAGGAGATGATCATCAGCGGCGGTGAGAACGTCTATCCGTCCGAAGTCGAGAACGTCCTGGTGAAACACCCTTCGATCCTGGAGGCGGCGGTCGTGGGCATCCCCGACGAACATTGGGGAGAAAAGGTGCATGCCTCGCTTGTGACCCGGCAGGGCGCTCAGGTCGGCGTGGAAGACCTGCTCGAGTTTTGCAGAGACAAGCTGGCCGGGTACAAGAGACCAAGATCCATCGAAATCGTCGCGGAACTTCCCAAGTCGCCCACCGGCAAGATCTTGCGGCGCAAGGTGCGTGAACGTTACTGGAGGGACACGAATTCTCTCTACCATTGACATGGCAGCGATGTCCGGTTCCTGTTGAACGGTCCGGTCGGTGGATGAGCTCGGGCCGCGGCAGTCTGCCGGGCACTGGCGCAGCGGGGATCGGCGCATGCGCGATGGGCGGAGCAACGCCCGACTCGGCAGCGAGCTCGCGCTGCGCGACCTTCTGCGCCGCATCGGCGATGCGCAGAGAACCTGCAGAGCGCTCGGCGAAGCTCGATCCCTACAATGCTGGTTTTACCAGCAGGGACCCCATGGCACTCTACGAACTCGACGGGAAATCACCGCAACTGGCCGAAGGTGTCTGGGTGGCGGACAGCGCACAGGTCATCGGGCCGGTGGAACTGGGACCGAACGTCAGCGTATGGTTCGGTGCCGTGATCCGGGGTGACAACGATGTCATCCGAATTGGTCGCAACAGCAATGTCCAGGATCAGGCAATGCTGCACTGCGACCGCGGCGTGCCCTTGATCATAGGCGATGAAGTCACGATCGGTCATCAGGCGATGCTGCATGGCTGCACGGTGGGCGACGGTTCGCTGATCGCCATCCAGGCGGTGGTGCTCAATCGCGCGACGATCGGCCGCAACTGCATCGTGGGCGCCGGCAGCGTCGTGATGGAGGGTGCCGAGTTCCCCGACAACTCGTTGATCGTCGGCAGCCCGGCCCGGCTCGTGCGAACTCTCGACGCGGAGTCGCCGGCATGGCTGGTCCGTTTTTCCACCAGTTACATGAACAATGCTCGCCGCTACGCCAGAGGCCTGAAGAAGATCGCTTGAGGCGCTGGCACGTGAGCGAGTTGCACAAGTTCATCTTCGACGGGCTGCCGGTGCGCGGCAGCATCGTGCGGCTGACCGACGCCTGGACCGACATCCTGGCGCGTCGCGAGGCGAGCACCGCCACCGGCGGCTGGTCGCCGCCCGTGGCCGAACTGCTCGGCGAGATGGCCGCGGCCGGCGTGCTGATGCAGTCGAACATCAAGTTCAACGGCGCGCTGGTGCTGCAGATCTTCGGCGACGGGCCGGTGAAGGTGGCCGTCGCCGAAGTGCAGCACGACCTCAGCCTGCGGGCGACGGCCAAGGTGGTCGGCGACGTGCCGGCGGACGCACACCTGCCGGACATGGTCAACCGCGGCAACAAGGGACGCTGCGCGATCACGCTCGACCCGAAGGACCGCTTCCCGGGCCAGCAGCCGTACCAGGGCGTGGTGCCGCTGCACGGCGACCGCGGCGAGAAGCTGCAGCGGCTCAGCGAGGTGCTCGAGCACTACATGCTGCAGTCGGAGCAGCTGGACACGACGCTGGTGCTGGCCGCCGACGGCAAGGTGGCCGCGGGGCTGCTGATCCAGCGCCTGCCGGCCAGCGGCGAAGGCAACCTGGCCGGCCGTGGCCAGGGCGGCGCCGGGCGCGACGAGCATGCAGGCCACCGCGATGCCGACGGCACGCCGTCGTACCGCGGACAGGCCAACGAGGACGAGATCGGGAAGAACGAGGACTACAAGCGCATCGCGACGCTGGCCGCCAGCCTGAAGCGCGAGGAGTTGCTGGAACTCGATGTCGACACCATCCTGCGCCGCCTGTTCTGGGAGGAGAAGGTGCTGCGCTTCGAGCCGCAGACGCCGCGTTTCGCCTGCACGTGCAGCCGCGAACGCGTGGCCAACATGATCCGCGGCCTGGGGCAGGAAGAGGCGCAGAGCATCCTGGCCGAGCGCGGCGAGATCGACGTGGGCTGCGACTTCTGCGGCCAGCAGTACCGCTTCGACGCGGTGGACGCCACGCGCATCTTCGCGTCGCCGGGCGACCAGCCCCCGGTCGCCCCGACGATGCATTGACGGGCGGGGCCGGCAAGCACGGCGGCGCGTCCGTATGGGGCGGCGATAATTGCCGATTCCAGCCCGCCACCCACCCATCCCATGACCAGCGCCCAGGAGCCTTCCGCCAACGCCGCACCGGTGCGCCGCTTCAAGGACCCCGGCCATGTCGAAGTCGCGCCCACGCTGGGCGAGCTGCGCGCGCGCATCGACCGCATCGACGAGCAGATGGTCGCCCTCATGGCGCAGCGCGCCGCGTGCGTGCGCGACGCCACCCGCTTCAAGCGCGATGCGTTCCAGGTCGCCGCCCCCGCGCGGCAGGCCCAGGTGTTCGACAAGGTGCGCGCGCTCGCCACCGCGCAGGCCAGCACCTTTCCCGGGCTGCCGGACATCGTGGAGGCCACCTACCGCACGATGGTGGCCGGCTTCGTGGCCGCCGAAGGCCAGTTGTTCCAGGAAACAGAAACCATCCAGCCATGAACCAACCGCCCCATTCCACTTCCTTTCTCGCGTCGCTGGCGCGCCGCACCTTCGTCGGCTCGCTGCTGTCCGGCGCCGTGCTGTCGGCCTTCGCGCAGGCCGCCTGGCCCAGCCGCACCGTCAAGATCGTCGTGCCCTACGGCGCAGGGTCGTCGCCGGACGTGGCGGCGCGGATCATCGCCGAGAAGCTGGGGCCGCGCCTCGGGCAGTCGGTGATCGTGGAGAACCATGTCGGCGCGGGCGGCAACAACGGCACCGCGGCCGTGGCGAAGGCGCCGGGCGACGGTTCCACCTTCCTGATCAGCACCAACGGTCCGCTGGTCTACAACACCGTGCTGTACCCGAAGCTGTCGTACGACCCCTTCAAGGAACTGCGGCCGGTGGTGCTGGCTGGCGGCCAGGCCAACATCTGCGCGGTGCGTGCCGACTCGGGCATCCATTCGCTGAAGGAGCTGGTCGCGGCGATGAAGAAGAGCCCCGGCAAGTTCAACTACTCGTCGATCGGCGTCGGCAGCCTGTCGCAGCTCGGGGTGGAACTGCTGAAGGCCAGGACCGACACCTTCGCGGTGCACATTCCGTATGCCTCCTCGCCGCTGGCGGTGCTGGCGGTGCTGCAGGGCGACGTGCAGTTCACGT
>ORJL010378264.1_pt1 | contig 10096 bp, 9 predicted proteins | sample 1779941 | NCBI WGS metagenome assembly ORJL01 (sample SAMEA104232317, study PRJEB22302) | groundwater metagenome | biome: forest; feature: aquifer; material: groundwater | place: USA | collected 2011-08-07 | depth 5.8 m | reverse complement strand
ACAAGGTGTTTGATAGTATGGATGCAGTTGAGGACATACTAATGGACGCTTTGGTGACACTGGAAAATGACAAGAAAAAAATCGCCGGGATAGCTGGCTTCGACTGGATTATTAGTGTTCCTTTTGAATGCAACTTAGTATCAATTCCAAAAGTACAGTATCGTGACCGTAAAAGGAAAGCGGCGATTATTAATTCAGAACTATTTCAATCGATTGACCTTCCTTCCAGACCTGATTAAATACCTTTGCATTTTTTAATGCCTCCATCACCTGTTTTTCAATCCACATAGTCACATCACTATAACCGCAACTAAAACACCTGACCATCATAGGTCCTTTCATCGTTTTTACCATCACGGAAATGGCTTCACCCTCACAGTTCGGGCATCTGGTTGAAGAAATTACGGCCTTATATTTTTCACTAATTTCTTTATTTGAAAAATGGTCTGACATTTTTATACTCCTTTAAAAGAACTGATGAGTATACGGAAGTTTCAATTTTAAAACACATCTTTTTGAACAAAAGTTTCCAATAATTTATTTTATTTGAGTTTCTCGTTGCGAGTCTGAATAATCAATGAGTTTTTTCGTAAGGTATGGTGGGCGCTAGTGGATTCGAACCACTGATCCCTTGCGTGTGAAGCAAGTGCTCTAGCCACTGAGCCAAGCGCCCAAATTAATAATTAACATTCTATTAAATATTTTTACTAAATTCCATCAAAAATAATTAACGTCGTGTCATTTTTTGCCATTCTCAAAATTCTTTGACAAAAGATTTCGATTTGGCTACAATCAACTCCGATGTGTTAATTATTTTTATGCAAAGGGGTGGATACTATGAATGCCAAAGACAACCATCTTTCCCGCAGGGATTTTTTGAAACATACCGCCCTTGGTGTTGTTGGCGCTGGAATAGGCATGAACGGTTTTAGAAATCTGAAAGCGGCCTTTGGCGCTGACGATCAACTTCCTTCCTTTGACAGAAGCAGGGTAATTGCCATTAAAAACAGTGGGATTATGAGGAACGGTAAACCGGACCCAAAAATTATCCAGAATATGATGAACGAGGGTATGTTTACTCTCACTGGGAAAAAAACGACAGCAGAGGCATGGCGTACATTCTTTACCCCAGAAGATGTTGTAGGGATCAAAATCAATCCAATCGGCGGGGTAAAACTCTCCACTCGGCCGGAAGTTGTTAACGCAATCGTTCTTGGCCTGATAGCTACCGGAGTAAAGGAAAATAATATTATTATCTGGGACCGCTTTAGCTATCATCTGATTACAACTGGCTTCCCTTTGAATCAAGGAAGCAGCGGGGTTCGCTGCTATGGCACTGAACCAACGGCTGGATATGATAAAGCAACATATTATGAATCACTGGACGATGACTACACCTTGCGCCAGGACGATGGGGCGCGTTCGCTCTTCAGCAATATCGTTACCAAACACGTAACGGCAATTATCAATGTGCCGGTTATGAAGGATCATGGAATTGCGGGTGTGACTTTGTGTCTCAAAAATCTAGCCTTTGGTGCCATCAACAATACGCAAAGATTTCATCAGACACCCTACTTTTGTGATCCTGCCTCGGCGGAGGTCTGCGCACATCCTGTACTCAGAGACAAGGTGCGTTTACATATTGTCGACGCATTACAGGCTTGTTTTGATGGCGGGCCAGCCGGCATGAAGACATGGACGATGTGGAATGAGGAACGGCTCTTTTTTGGGACTGACCCGGTAGCAATCGATAGGATAGGGCTTGAAATCATCGACAGGAAACGCAAGGAAAACAATTATCCGTCTGTATTTCAAAAGGCCAGGCATATTGCAACCGCAGAGAAAAAAGGACTGGGCGTTTATGACAGAAAAAACATTGAGTTAATAGAACTCAATGTATAAAAGACTGCTTCGTTATCGCTTACAATGATAATCTAAACATTACTTAGGGATTGACAATAAATAACATGAACAACTTCATGTTGCTGTGCCATCAGGGCTAAAGCCCCGGTAGGACGTGTACCCACTAACCCCAGCCTTAAGGCTGGGGTTAGTAACGGTCTTATCGTTCGACTGAGCTCACGACGAAGTCTGAATTGGGCTTTAGCCATGACAGTGCCTGTACTGAGCCTGTCGAAGCGCCTGATCTTCAAAGTGTCGGACAACAAACTTGTTCAGATTATTTATTGTCAATCCCTTAATGCGTTTGTATGAGTATCAGTGTTACCTGTCTATATCAGGTTTTGGCGAATTTTTCAGGGTCTTGATGCATAGGAAATTCAATTGCTGGTTCAATCGTTCTCGATTGAACCGAAATATTTCGGTTCAGGTTACAAGCCTGGAGCAGCACAGAACAGTGGCAGGAGGAAACTCCGTTCAGGTTCAAGTTGCAATGAGTGAACCCGCGAAGAGGGATAGACGCGATTTTCCTTGAATGCCTTAAAATTACTGATAAAATCTTGAGCACCGGGCAGACATTGGCTGGCTTCGAGTTAAACGGGCACGGACAAACGGAGTTTGTCCATGCCACCCTGTCACCCGCTTGAATAAAATGAAAATTCCTATACAATCAAAATAACGGCTTTATATGCTGTTTGTTTTCCTTTAACCATTATCAATTGTTTTAAGGGGGGAATAAATTATGGAACGAATTTCTTCATTGCGGCAAATGTCTTATAAGTGGATGTTTTTTCTGGCGGGTTTTTTCTTCGTACTCGTATGGCCTCTTCCAGGATTAACCGACGAAATACATCCAGGGGAATTGTCCCCAGTTAATCCCAGGTAATCCATGATAATAAAAAACACAGATATTCACAATCACCTTATGATGAGGATGCTCCAGAGGGGTATCACAAAAGAAGAGATTGAAATTGTGCTGAATCAAGGATGGGAAGTTAAAGATGCGAAAGAAGGAACATTGGGAAGGGCATTTGTTTTTCCTCATAATCAAGACTGGGAAGGAACCCTTCAAGAAGAAAAAGAGGTTACCGTTTATTACAAAATAAAAGGTGGAAGGACTATTCTTTTGACTGCCATCGCAAGGTATGGAAAAGGATTTATTAGAGGAGGAGAGAAGCAATGAAAATAGAATATGACCCTGAAAGAGACCTATTATACCTATATTTTGCAGATTCAGAGGCAAAAGCATTACATACTGCAACGGTATCACCCGGTGTTTTTGCCGATTTTGATAAGGAAGGAAAACTTATAGGGATAGAGATCATTGATGCATCAGAGGTAATTGGAAATAAAATTGAGTTTAAATTGCCGGAAGTAACGGTTGCATAAAGGTTAAAAATCTGAACCAGCGACAAGCTGTGATTTTCAAAAACAAAGATAAGGAGGACAAACAGTATGAAGAAAGTATGCAGTAGTCAGCTTTAAATCTTTATTTCTCGTCATCACCGTACTTATCGCCGCTGTTTTCACAGGGGCGGTATCCGCCCATGCCGCGGGGTCCAAGATTGCCGCAGGACGCAATCACACCATCGCCATCAACGGGACATTGTGGGCATGGGGAACTGGTTACCTTGGGGACGGGACTTTGACACAGACATACACCCCAAAGCAGATAGGAACCAACGCCAACTGGAGTGCTATTGCCGCAGGAAGAGATTACACCATTGCCCTACAATCAAGCACATTGTGGGCATGGGGAGATGGCTCTAGTGGTCAGCTTGGGCTCGGGGACGAGGCGACTGGTAATACTGATAAGAACCGGACTCCAAGGCAGATTGCCGGCGCTAACTGGATTGCGATTGCCGCAAGATCAGGAGCCGAACACACCATTGCCATCAAATCAGACGGGACATTGTGGGCATGGGGACTTAACTCTAGCGGTCAGCTTGGGGACGGGACGACAACGAATAAAAACACCCCTGTTCAGATAGCCACAGGTTACTCTTATTCATCGACACCGACACCGAACACAACACCAACGCTTACCCCCACGCCCACCCCGACACCCTCACCAACGCCTTCCCCGAAACCGAAGCCATCGCCATCCCCGACCCCACCACCATACGAGGTCACTGAAAACAAGCGTTATGGGGAAGAGTTAAAGATTGGCGACCCGATAGACGCCGGCAGCGGGGCGTACAGCTTCACCCTGCCTATGCTCAACTCCGGCGGCCCTATGGGACTTGGATTTGACCTCTTTTATCGCTCGAATAACGAAAACTGGCAGGACAGAAAACCCAACGATTTCCCCGGCGACCCATCACGGTTCTGGTGGGGGCCGCGATGCAGACTCTACCCCGGCGCAGATATACGCACCGTATGGTTTGAAGACGGCAGCATGGCGTTGTTCAATACCGACGGCTCGCTCAATGAAAAATCAACGAAATCCACACCGAATAACGGCCAGCCCGTCCAGTACGTGATGAAGGACACCACCGGCTATGTCTACGTCATGGACCCGGTAAAAGAGAAGGTGCACGTATTCCAGAAAACGGGGACGGAGACCGCACAGGGACGCATACGCTCCGTCATGGACAGGAATAACAACTACCTTCAATACACCTACGAAGACGACAGCCACAACAACCCGTCAAAGATAGAGGATAACACGGGGAGACAGCTTAACTTCTCTTACGGCGATCACGACGCCTCGTCAAAAGAGGCCTATTTCCTCGATACGGTCACCGACCAGGCAGGCCGTAAGGTATCGTTCGGTTACGTGGATAACGCATCGGACAACGGCAATACATGGACACTCCGTTCGGTAACAGACCCTATGGACGCCCAAGCAACCTTCAGTTACAGCACGGTATCGAAATCAACGAAAACCATCAGGGATAACATCGCAGAAGTTACCTACCCTGCGGGAAATACCCCTTACTTAAATACCTATAAGGCGGTAAAGGACGGCAACGACGTCTCGGCGCGGGTAGACTCCCAGACGGACGCCTACGGCAATACCACCACGATAAAGTACAAGGATGGCAAGGGGAAGGATACCACGGTCAAGACGACGGCCTCGTACCCCGATGACAGCAAAGACGTGTATGAACACTTCAGCAGCAACAGTCCGCCGAAGGGCTACACGGACGCCGCGGGCAAGACCGCCAAATTTAAAAAGAACGAACACGAGCAGATAACCTCTATTACCGACCGCATGGGGGATGCCATAAAGTTCACTTACCATACGGAGAGCGGAAAACGTGCCTCGGCTACCAATGCGAAGGACGGCACGGTCAAGTACACCTACACGGCCCAGGAGCAATCATTTACCAATCCCGATAACGGCGAGACGGTTTCCTTCACCTTCTATAACCTCACCCGCACGGATTACCCCGATAACACCGGTGAACAGTTTACCTACGACTCGAAGGGGAACATGTCTGGCCGGACAGACCGCGCATGGAAACAGTGGCAGTATGAGTATAGCAGCACGGGACAGGTGACAAAGATTACGAACTCAACGGGAGGAACCACAGAATACACCTACAACACCGATGCGACTGTATCATCGAGCAAGGATTCCGACACGGGCACGACCTCGTACGAATACGATACCTACAAGAGGCTTACAAAAATTACCCATCCTGACGGCGGCTACGTTCAGATGGCACACGACCTCAACGACCGGGTTACTTCAGTCACGGATGAAAATGGCCATACCTACACGTACACGTATGACGCCAATGGCAATCTCACAAAAACGACTGACCCTGCCGGCAAAGAGACCACGTATACCTACGACCTCCTGGACAGGGTAACGAAGGTTACCGATCGCCTGGGAAAGCAGAGTTCCATGGACTACAACGAAATGGGGCAATTATCCACCACCACCGATCCCACGGATATAGAGACCCGCTACGGATATGACCCAAGACGCTGGCTGAATGAGGTATCTGCCGGTGGAAAGACTCGGCAGACGGGGTATGATAATGAAGGCATTGTGTCTTCCCGAAAGACCCCGCTTGGGTATAAGACGTCCATTCAAAGCGACAAGCTGGGCTACACCAGCGCGGTCACAGACCCTCTGGGATATACAACCACCTTCACGCGCGACGCCCTGAACCGTATCACAGGGAGTACAGACCCGCTCAACCGCACCACGGGCTTCACGTACGACAGCCGGGGGTTGCTATCCGGTGTTACCATGCCTGAGATAGGAACGACAACATACGCCAGAAACGATATTGGCCTGTTAAGCCAGATAACAGACCTGAACGGCTGGCAGTGGTCTTTTACGTATACCAAAGCAGGGAGGCAGGAATCGCAGACAGACCCGCTGAACCGCGCATGGCAGTTTGCATATAATACGAGGGGGAGGTTGAACAAGACCACGTATCCTGACGGCGGCACACAGACGACTACGTACGACGCGGCAGGCAACGTCACAAAGATTCTCTATGGGGATGGTACCGATTTGCAGTATACCTACGATACCCTCAACCGCATTACAGCAGCCAATAACGTCCAGTTTACCCGTGACGCGGAAGGCCGTACCACCAATACCGCGGACGCCTCGATAAACTTTGGCGCCGGGTATGATGATGCGGGCAGGCTCAAGACGGCTGCGTACAACAATGGCACGTTTACCGTAACCTACTCGTACGATAATACGACCGGGTTATTAACCGGGGTAACGGATAGTTTGACGGGCGCAAAGGTAGACTTCACGTATGACGATGATTTCCGCCTGACCTCAATCACCCGCTCTAACGGCGTCAATGCCACGTTTACACGGGATGACGCATCACGGCTCACACGCATTCAGGACGGTAGTATCATTGACCTGCAATACACGCCGGATGCGGCGGGGCAGGTGAGGAAGGTATCCATAAAAACACCGCTCGATCCAGCCGACAGTCTGACAGACGCAACGGACGCCTTCACTTACGATGCCACATGCCAGGTGAGCACGGCGGGGTACACCTATGACCAGAGGGGGCGGCTGATTGCATCACCGGACGATGCATTTGGGTGGGACGGCGCCTCAAGGCTCACCGGAATCGGCGCTACAGCCCTTGCATATAACGGTCTCAACGACCTTGTTACCAGGAGCGAAGCCGGGCAGACAATGCATTTCTACTATAACAAGGCTATAGGTCTCACCCCGGTCGTTGCCGAGAAAAACGACTTATCAGGCCAGTTTGTCCGCTATTACGTCTGGACGCCGAACGGGCGGCTGCTCTACATGATAGACGCATCTGATAATAACAAAGTCTACTTCTATCACTTTGACCATGTTGGCAGCACACTGGCACTGACCAATGTGGACGGGACGGTCACAGACAGCTTATGCGTACACCCCTTATGGCAGGCTTCTTGGCCACAACGGCGACACTCAGCAGCCGTTCACCTTCGCGGGGATGTGGGGGGTGAGGCAGGAGGGTTCATCCGGCAGCCTCTACCATACGAGGGCCAGGTATTATGACGCAACCACCGCAAGGTTCATTTCCAAAGAACCGATATGGCCCGTACCTGCCAAGCCGATTGAGTTGAACCCCTACCAGTATGCACACCTGAACCCGGTGACTTTTGTGGATGTGACGGGCTTAGGCCTGGCGGACTATTTATGGATATATGCTGAGGGGGACTGGGCTCAGGAGATGCCGATTTCTAATCCTCCAACCCCAACCCTAGCTGACGTGAAATGGATGGAAGAGTGGAGCAGCAAGTATGCTATAAAAGCTATAGAACAAGATGCATGGCAGCAGCATCTTGGGCAAAGGCAAACCAGCCTGAAATATACGGTCAAACAATTTTCAGAGAATGAGCAGGAACAGTTAGATAAGATTAAAGGGAGGGCAGAGCGGGAGAGAAGAGCCATCCCCCGCCAAGTGCACAAAAGAATTCCTGGCGGCGGCAAAATGGTGGACGGCAAATGGTCGTGGTCGGACGACAAATGGACGAGCGAGTGGCAAGAAGAAGGGGATCCAAGACGAGAAGAGGGTGACGCCCTAAGAATATTCAGTCAATATATTGAGGATCTGGAACGAGAAGAACGAGAAGCAGGTATTGTCGACGCAAATACAGCTGGTGTAAGACAATTAGCAAATATTTATTGGGTCGGAGCCATATTGGCAGAAATGTTTACCGACCCAGGGGTGGTGTTTGGATATTAGGGACACGCCCGGGCCTTTTCGCTCTACAACAGGCATGAAGGGCAGAAAGCACATAGCCAAAGGTATAGATGAAATGTCCTAAATACAAAGCTGGTTTGAGTAAAAAATATTGGGAGACAGACCCAAGAATTACAGGAGACTTCAAATGAAAAAAATTATTTCAGCATACACACTGCTTCTTCTGCTTGCCTTTGCCATCAGCGCCCACGCTGGCGCGATAGCCTATACCTACGACAATGCGGGCAGACTGACGAAGGCGGCAAGCCAGGCAGGGTAGGCATTGCCTGCCATTCTCTCGTTCTCGTTCCCAAGCTCCAGCTTGGGAACGTGCCTGTACCAGAGGCTCTTGCTTCTTTTTCCCCGCCGGTTCAATCTTGTAGATTGAACCGCAACGTTTAGCACTGGCACGACGCGCAAGGATTAAGCCAGGTAGTAACTACTCAGCATATTGAGTAACTTTATTTTAATAAATAACATATAACAAGAAATGAAAAATGTTTAAGTGTTTTTGACGATTTTTACTTTTTAATTCTTCGTTTCTTGTTATATGTTATTCATTTCTTTTGTCGTCAAAAATAACATCCGAGCAGCATTGTAGTGGCGAGGCGCGCCTGGCCGCTACCGTTGGCTAATAGAGTTGCCAACCATTTAGTTTTTGAATATGGAGGTAGAAAACATGAAGCAGAAAGTGTTATTGGTATGGACAGTGGTTTTTTGGGTATTATGTCTTTTTGCAGTTCCCTGGACGATGGTTCCTTCTGTCCTCGCCGGCGCTGTCACCTACATCTATGACGATGCGGGCCGGTTGACGAAGGCTAAATATGACAACGGGAAGACGATCGAGTACACGTACGACAAGGCGGGAAACCTCCTTGAGCAAAAGGTGTCGGAATCGTCCGCCGTGTGTGTGGTGGATGCGCTGGAATTGTCGTCCGCGAAGCTGAAACTCAAAAAAGGAGAGGAGCAGGAAGTATCTGTAACGGTAAAGGGAAAGGATGGCTGTGCGGTGGAAGGCGAACTCGTAACGGCTCAGATAAGCGCGGCACATAAGAAACGCGTGGAAGTCTTGCCAACGGAGCAGGCAACCGACGCAAACGGCAATGCGACGTTTACCATTACTGCCACGAATAAAGCCGGCAACGCGGTGGTCAAATTTACGTGCAGCGGCAAGACAACGACGTTAAACGTGAAGGTTGGGAAGTGAAAAAAGGAGTTTTCCCTGCACACAATTATGAAAAGGAGGTTTCCTTGCCAAAAAATCAATTCGGGCTTATCGGGCTGGCCGTTATGGGACAAAACCTGGTATTGAACGCGGCTGACCACGGGTTCAGCGTCTCGGTTTACAATTGCACAGTGGCAAAAACCAATGAATTTATGACGGGTGAGGCCAGGGGTAAAAACATCACCGCCGCCTATACACTGGAGGAGTTCGTGTCCAGCCTGACATGCCCACGCATTATGCAGATCATGGTTACGGACCGGCGGTACTGTTGACGACGTCATCAACCGGTTAAAACCGTTACTGGATAAAGGAGACATTGTTATTGACGGAGGCAACTCATTTTTCCCCGATACCGAGCGGCGATCCGGGGATCTGGTGGCATTCGGAGACTTTTTTCCGGATAAAACATTTCACCGTATGGGCTGAAAATCTTCAATCCCTACAACGTAAAGAATCCTCATCCCTTCGGCTTCGCTCAGGACAGGCAAGGGGGAGGAATACACTTGTCCTCGTGAAAACGGGGAAGGGGACAACGAGTATTCCCCGCCCCTGGTGGGAGGGGTTAGGGGAGGGGGTGAACTGTTACGGATTGAGTCATAGAGGGAAGGAGATACGGCGGCTCAAAGAATCTCAGAAGCAAAATGGACGACACGACAGGCATTGAATCTCCATTCATGAAGAGACCAGCGCCAACCCTTCATATTTTCTTCGGCGGGGTTCAGGTTTGTAACCCCTCATTTGAAACCCGAAGGCATAATTAATCTTGTTCGTTCTGCGTTTCTCCAGGGGTTCTTGT
>ORJL010200302.1_pt1 | contig 10097 bp, 10 predicted proteins | sample 1779941 | NCBI WGS metagenome assembly ORJL01 (sample SAMEA104232317, study PRJEB22302) | groundwater metagenome | biome: forest; feature: aquifer; material: groundwater | place: USA | collected 2011-08-07 | depth 5.8 m | reverse complement strand
TGGCGGCGAGGTGAAAGACGTATTCTACCTGGGCCACGACCTCCTGAAGCAGCTCTTTATGCAAGATATTGCCCTTGATGAACTTAATCCGGTCCACGCTCTTTTCCAGGTTAGAGAGCTGGCCGGAAGACAGGTCATCAAATACAATTACATTGTTATCTTCCGATAGTTTATCAACAAGATTGGAGCCGATAGCCCCGGCCCCACCGGTGACGAGAATATTTTTACCCTTAAGTTCAACTTTTTTCGGTGGCATTCTTTTTTTCTGCGATGACCTCCTTAAGGATTCTTTCAAATTCATCCGCAATGATATCCCAACCGTATTTCTCGGCAAATTTTCTGGCCTTAATCCCGTTTTCCTTTACCGTACCATTACCGACCATTTCCAGAGCTTTGCTAACGGCATCTTCAGGTTTATCAATATAAATCACGCCGTTGTCCTCTCCGAATTCCCTCATTACACCCGGCAATTTAGTAGAAATCATTGGTTTTTGCATCGCCAGATACTCGTATATCTTAGCAGGTAAGCCGTCATGCATGATTTTTTCCCCAGGATAGGCAGGAAGGAGGCAGATATCAGCGGCGGCAATTAAGCTGGGTATTTCATTATATGGTTTTCTCCCGGTAAGGATGATTCTATCCTCAAGATGGTGTTCCTTTACTATCTGTTGCAGGTCTTTAAAGGCGTCGCCTTCGCCTACAATAAGGAATTTAAGCCTCTTGTTGTTTATTCGGGCCATTTCCAGGGCAACTTCTTTTAGGCCGGAAAAGTGATAGAGCCAGCCCATAAAAAAGAGGACGGTATCATCTTTTTTTATTTCGTATTGCTTTCTTATCGGTTGTCCACTAATAGTGGGATTAAACTGTTTGAGGGAGATACCAGGTTTCACGACTCTGACCCGCTCCGGTGGCGCCCCCAGATTGACAACGAATTCCTTGATTTTGTCACTGACGGCAATGGTTCTATCTGTCTGTCTCAGTGTGCGACTTTCTATCGCCTTGCCCAGGGGCTGAAAAGGCTTGAAAGGAATGAGCCAGTGGAGGACATCAAGCCAGTCGTAAGCGAAGGGAATATTGTTTTTATGCGCCGCCTTTACCGCCAGATAGCTATTCAGGATGCCAAAACCTACGATGACATCCGGTTTAAATTCCTTAATCTGCCTGGCGATTTCGCTGCGATGTGTGAAGACCAGCGATATATAGTCCACGGTGGGAATCTTGATGATACCGGGGCGAATTACCGTAATCTTGGCGTCACGGTAGACCTTGGAGACATCAGGGAAGACCTTCCTTCTGGAATACAGTTCCTTTTTCCCCTGTGTCCGCCAGAGAAGCTCGTAATCAATAACTCTGACCTCGTATCCCCGCAGTGAAAGCATCTCTGCCAGGTGGTGCTGCTGGAGTGGGTTTCGCTTAAGCCAGTCTGTCTCTTGAGTAATAAGGAGTCTCATTTTATTCCGTAGTACTGTTTCATCCAGGCGATGGTCCTGGGAATACCTTCTTCCAGCGGGACTTTGGGGTCGTGCTTCAGGTCGCGCCTTATTTTGGAGAAATCAATATGCTTGACTCGCGTGGTGAAAGGTTCTCCTTGCTTATAGGTTACTTTGGCATCAGTCTTGCCCAGTGTTTTTAAAATGAGGTCGGAGACGTACTTGATGTCGTGCTCCCATTCCTCTTTCCCGCCGACGTTATAGACTTCCCCGGGCTTAAAGTTATCGACAATATTTGCAAAAGTACGGGCCGTATCTTCTACAAAGTCAAAGATGCGTTTGTGCCCCATGTAAACGGTGTACGGTTCATCATGTAACGCTTTATAAATAAAGTTAGGCGTTACCCCCCGGTAAGGGCTATAGTGTTCATGGGGTCCATAGGCGTTAACCGGACGTACTCTGACCGTTTCCGTTCCAAACATGGTAGCCGAATTTATGACCTGCATTTCGCCGACCCACTTGGTCATAGCGTAATCGTTCATCTGTTTGAGGGGAACCGTTTCCATCACATCCTCGCTCATCACCCCATCATAGTCCCCATAAACCTCGGCGCTACTGAAAAATATCATGCGGAATTTCTTCTTTTCCTGAATCCTGGTCATGTTCTTCGTGCCGATAACATTGGTCTGCCAGAGATTTTCGTAGTAGTCTTCGCCGTTCCAGCGTCCATATTCCGCGGCCAGGTGATAAACATAATCGAATTGATGCTGCTCAAAAAGCCTCTCCACCTGCCGGTGTACGCTGACATCACAGCGAGTATACTTGGCCCGGTTTGATTGATATAAATCACAAACCCAGACATCGTGTCCTCTTTTTTCCAACTCATTGACCAGATTTGTACCGATGAAGCCCAGGCCACCGGTTACCAGTATTCTACTCAAGTTTAGCCTCCGTCAATATTCTGATAATTTTTTCAGCGGCATGACCATCGCCGAAGGGGTTGCTCCAGTTACTTTCCCTGTTAAGCATTATCCGGACACATTGTAGTATGTTATCCGGCGAATTGCCCGCCAGCATGTTTGCGCCCACCTCTGTGGTTTCCGGTCGTTCCGTATTGCCCCTTAGGGTAACACAAGGAACACCCAGAATACAAGTTTCTTCCTGAACTCCGCCAGAGTCTGTAAGCACCAGGCGGGCATTTTTCTCAAGCTGTAAAAAGTCCAGGTAGTCAACCGGCTCTACGAGCTTGATGCCCTCGGGATTAAGTTTGAACTCACCCATCATTTTTCGGGAGCGTGGATGGATGGGATAGATTACGGGCGTAGCAAATTCGGTGGCTACCCGTTGAATACCTTCAAGGATGGAGGTGAATCTCTCACGATTGTCAACGTTTTCCTGACGATGCATGGTTACCAGAAAATATGCCTTTTGTTTCAGCCCAAGGTCGATTATAGCTTTGGCGCTATCTCGTGCGATTTCCAGATTCTGGTAGACCGCGTCTACGATAGTATTGCCGGTAACGAAGAGTTTGTCTTCGGGAATCCCCTCGCCTTGCAGAATTGCCCTTGATTTTTCGGTGGGGACAAACAATAAATCAGAGCAGTGGTCCGTCAGGATGCGGTTTATCTCCTCAGGCATATTTCTATCATAGCTTCTTAAGCCAGCCTCAACATGCCCTACCTTGATACGGAGCTTGGCGGCGGCCAATGCCCCGGCCAAGACGGAGTTGGTATCACCCTGGACCAGAACTACACGAGGATTTTCTTGCTGTAGGACTTTTTCCACACCGGTAAGTATTTTTGCCGTCTGCTCGGCCTGTGACCCTGAGCCAACCTCAAGGTTATATTTAGCCGATGGTAGCTTCAATTGCTCAAAGAAGACCTTGTCCATGCTATAGGAATAATGCTGGCCAGTATGAAGGATAAAGTAGTCCTTTGTTTGTCTGGTTAGCTCTTTGATGACCGGCGCCATTTTGATTATTTCGGGACGAGTACCCAGGATGACTGCAATACTCAATGTCTAGGCTCCTTTTCGATTTGGTGCTTACCCACGTGGCCACCTGCCGAAAGTGTTTTCTTGTTTTTCTCTAACCGGCTGCTCCGGTCAATAAGCCGGAGCTTGACCACCGAGAAGGCTACACCTAGACCATGGATGACAGGATTAAGGCTATGGCTACCTTCATGGTAAACGCAGGAAATGGGCACCTCTGTAATTATGAGGCCTCTCCGCCTGGCTTGTATCAGTAATTGCACGCTGAAGCCGAATCCTTTTTCAGTGATGTTAAGGGTATCAAGAGCTTCCTTGCTATAAGCTCGATAGCAGCTTTGAGCGTCACTTACCTTTACCCTGGAAGCAAAGTTATAAAGCGAGGTAATAACAACGATACCAAATCTCCGATATCGTGGTATGGCGCATTGCTTGTTGAGGAACCTTGAACCGATGACGAGGTCTGCGTTTCCTTCAAGTATGGGGGCCACCAGCACGGGGATTTCTTCCGGGTCATGTTGTCCGTCACCATCGAGGGTAATCAGGACATCGGCGTCCTTACTTTTTGCCGCCTCAAAACAGGACTTAGTCGCCCAGCCGGCACCCTGGTTGCTGTTGTGCTTAACAACCTGAGCCCCGGCCGCTTTGGCCACTGGTTCCGTTTTGTCAGTAGAGCCATCATCAACGACGACCACTTCGTCAACATGCTTTCTGGCTCCGCTTACTACGTTGCCGATAAACGTCTGGACGTTGTAGGCCGGGATGCCGGCTATTATTTTTGGTTTTCCTTTCTGAGATAGAGTAAATGCTTTTCTCATGTTCCTCTAGTCAATAAAACCTCTCGGAATCTTCCAAGTCCGAAATTTTACTATATACTATACTGCAAAAGCCACACCAAGTGAAGTGTGGGGCGAAGGGTTGTCTATTAAACTTGCCACTTGCAGTCTTGAGAAGTAGAACCTCTTCTGATACAGGGAAGTCTTTACGGTAGTCTATTACCACTTAGTTGTATAATTAGAATATTTCCGTAAAAAGGAGTAATGCTGGCATAATCCTTGCCATGTGCCGGTCACAATGTAATATAATTACTCCATTATTACAGGTTGCGTGTTTTTTGGCTACATCGGATAGGAGGGAAAGTGAAGAGAAGCGAAATCCGCCCAATGTTAATCAGTGGCATTCTGGTAGCTCTATTCTTTACAGTTGCCTTATTCTTGCGTGCTTATTTACCCCATGACAAAATCTTTGTCGGCAACTGGATAAAATATGCGAGTAATGATGCCTATTATCAAATGCGCATCGTTGACAATCTGGTGCACAACTTTCCCAGCCTAAGTAGCTTTGACCCGTATCTGCTTTTCCCTGGTGGCCAAGGAGTGGGCAATGTCCACTTTTTTGACTGGTTGTTGGCCGCGGTTACCTGGATTATTGGCTTAGGTTCCCCGACAGAGCACACTATAGATATCGTCGGTGTTTATTTTCCTGCGGTGCTAGGTGCTTTGATTGTTATCCCCGTTTATTTCATCGGCAAGGAGTTGGTGGGACGTGGGGCTGGCTTAATTTCCGCTGCTCTGGTCGCGATACTGCCCGGCGAGTTTCTAGGACGCTCCATTCTCGGTTTCACTGACCAGCATGTTGCGGAAACATTATTGACTACTGTAATCATGGCGTTTTTAATTATAGCGATTAAGGCAGCGAGTCAAAGGGGCTTGTCCTACGGACATCTCAAACGCCTGGACTGGAGAAAAAGCACCAAAACAATTATCTTTAGTATTCTCGCCGGCTTTTTTCTCGGATTGTATATGCTTACCTGGGCCGGGTCGCTCATTTTTGTTTTTCTTATCGCCATCTACCTTTTTATCCAATTCGTTATTGACCACCTGAGACGGAAATCAACGGATTATCTTTGTGTAGTGGGTGTCGGCGTCTTTGCCACGGCGTTATTGATGTCACTGCTGTTTAGGATAGGTGGTATCAATCGGGCTTCCCTGATTATAGTCATAATTGTCCCATTGGTCTTGAGTGCCATTTCCCGTGTCCTGACGGCAAAAAAAATAAAACCCGCCTACTTCCCGTTAAGCGTGATAGGAGCGGGACTGGTTGGCACAGGTATTTTCTATCTTATCGCTCCCTCTATCTTCAAAAGCATTTTAAGTCAGGCCGCGTTCTTGATTCCCAAGGGTGTGCTCCTCACTACCATCGAAGCGCAACCTTTACTTTTTCCGGGGGGACGGTTCTCATGGGCCGTTGCCTGGGGCAATTTCAGTACCGGCCTATTCCTCAGTATTATCTCGCTCGGGGTATTAATTTACCTTATCGTAAAGAAGGATAATCCCGATAAAGCCGTTTTGGCGATGTGGAGTCTTGTCATGCTGGTACTTACTTTGCTGCAGCGCCGCTTTGCCTACTATTTTGCGGTTAACGTGGCTTTGCTCGTTGGGTGTCTTTCCTGGCTAATTCTGGAACGGGTTAGCTTCGGCGGATCAGCGAACAAGTCAAGCGCAACGTCAGGAGAGATAGCCCGCAGAAGAACCGGAAGAAAGAAGAGCGGCTCTCGAATTGGTGCCGGCCAGATTAACCTGGCTTTTGGCGTCGTGATTGTTTTCTTGGTGGTGCTATTCCCCAATATTCAACCAGCAGTGGTCACGGCCAGTCAGGTAACTTTTGCCCCTAGTAATGCCTGGGTAGCTTCACTCGACTGGCTGCGGAAAAATAGCCCGGAGCCTTTTAGCGACCCCGCCTATTATTCCCGTCTGGAGACTGGCAACTATCATGAGTTAACGGAACTGATGAATACGGTTCCTAATCCTGCGGGTGCCCCCGACTTTTATGCCAATCTTCCGGCAAGCTATCCTTACCCCGCGTCAGCCTATGGAGTAATGGCCTGGTGGGACTATGGCTACTGGATTACCCGCATCGCCCACCGTATTCCCAACGCTAATCCCAGCCAGGACCCTCGGGCAGTGAAAAGCACTGCTAACTTCTTTATTTCCCAGAATGAAACAGATGCCAATGTTATTGCCGAGCAAATGAAAACAGCCTACGTAATCATTGATTATGAGACCTCTATCAGTAAGTTCTGGGCTATAGCCCAATGGGCCGGAAGGTCAGATACCGAGTTTACCGAGGACTATATCGTGCAGCAGCAGGGAGGGGGGGCACTGGTGAGGCTTTTCTACCCGGAGTACTACCGCTCGTTGGATGCCCGGCTCTATAACTTTGAGGGTAAGGCGGTGACGCCGCAGAACACCTATGTTATTTCTTATCAGGAAAAGACGAAAGAGTTGCCCTACCGGCAAGTCACCAATGTGCAGCAGTTTAGTGCCTACCAGGCGGCAGAAGCCTTTATCTCGGCCCAGCAGTCAGGCAATTATAAAATAATCGGGGTTAATCCATTTCTTAGCCCGGTGCCGTTGGACCCGGTAGAGCATTATAAACTGGTTTATAGCTCTGAAGAAAAAACGTCGGTGCCTAGCGGCGAGCCGGTGCCCTCAGTAAAAATATTCCAGTACACCAAATAACGCCACTAACTTCTCGGCCACCACATTATGATGCTCATGCCCACAATAGCGATAAGAGCACCGATAATGTCAAAGGTATCGGGTCGCTGGTGGTCAACCAGCCAACCCCATAGCAAAGACATGGCGACGAACACGCCGCCATAGGCGGCGTAGACCCGGCCGAAGTGTGCGGGCTGGAGGGTGGGGATAATACCATAAGCGAAGAGAACCGGGATGGCAAGTAATCCAAATAGTAAAGGCCGGTTCTCCCGCAGCCAGAGCCATACCAAGTAGCCTCCGCCAATCTCGGCGAGACTAGCAGTAACGAATAGGACGACAGATGTTAAGATGGTTACCATAATTCCCCCTTCCGTGGACTAAATTGGCATGTTGTGTTCTATGGCTGATAGAGAGCCGTGATTCCCGCAGACATATTTCAACCGTAGCAACTGTTTCGCTAAACTCTTTCTATGCGGATGTCTTGCCCTTGTTTGACTTGCTGAAATACCTTAGGGTCACCAACAACCTTGCCGAAGATGTTTACGGCACTGGCGGCGCGAATCTCGCCCTTTGCGCTTACCGGAGTAGGGCCAAAGAAGATGCAGAAGGCATTACCCGGCGGCCAGTAGCCCAACTCGCCAAGGTTTACGACCTCTTTCCCATTCTCCGACCTCATTTTTAGCGGGATGGTAAAATAAATTTCGTCCCCCCAGACATTAGCATGGCTGTTGATTGGTAAAGCTTGCCAGATTGCATCCGCCGTTTTGGTATCGTTTAGCTCCGCCGGCATTGTGATTGACCCTACCTTCAGACGAATCTGTCTTTTCATCAACACCTTCTTTCTATTTTGGCTAATCGAGCCACGTCATTGACTGATTCTCCGTTTCCCCAGGGAGTGCCGAACCAGGCATCCAGAATCTCGGAAGCTAGAGCCTCCGAGGTGAGGCGAAGGCTCATTACCAGAATATTAGCATGGTTCCATTTTCTTGCCCCCTCGGCGGTTTTAGCGTCAGAGCAGAGAGCAGCTCTTATCCCGGGAATCTTGTTAGCGGCCATGCTAATACCCGTACCCGTCCAGCAGAAAAGAATTCCTTCTGCGCAGTTACCCTGGGCGACGGCTAAAGCGGCACGCTCGCCCACCTCGACCCATGATTGAGGCTCTCCTTTTAGTGGACCGAAAAGTTCCACCTCGCGTCCCCGCCTCTGCACATTCTCTATCACGAAATCGGTAAGATGTGTTTTTTCGTCAGAACCGATAGCTATCTTCACTTCAATCTCCTTCGTTTTCGCTGACTATCTCTGCAAGCGCCGTGGCGTAGTTTTCAAACGTATTTGTATCGAATAGGACGAAAACTACGGCCTTGATTGAGGTGGCACGCTCTTTAAGAAAAGAGGTTACTTCTCTTATCGCTACCCGGCTGGCTTCCGCTAGCGGATAGCCGTAGGCGCCAGTGCTTATCGAAGGGAAGGAAACACTGCTCAGTTGATTATTGGCGGTTAACATAAGACTCTCCCGATAGGCGCTGGCTAACAATTCCGGCTCCCCTTTGTCACCCCCGTGCCAGATTGGGCCAACGGTATGAATAACAAACTTAGCTTTGAGGTTCCCACCGGCGGTAATCGCCGCCTTACCGGTGGGTAATCGTCCTTGTCGGGCGACAATCCTCTGGCATTCCACCAGAATGGCAGGGCCACCCGCACGGTGGATAGCACCATCAACGCCACCACCTCCCATCAAGCTCGGATTAGCCGCATTAACAATCGCATCGGTCACCTGATTGGTAATATCTCCCTGGACTATAGATACTTTGGTCTGTTTGATGGTTACTTCTCGTTTTTCTGCCATTTCTTCCCCCTCGGCTTTTCTGGTTCATGTTTTGCCTAATCCGCTTACCGCGGCAACTATTTTGGGCAGGATTTCACCCGTCTTCCCGGCAATGATGTAGTTAGAAACTCCTTCTTCGGTCAGAGACGTGGGTTCGGCGTTTACCTCTATGATAGTGACCACGCTCCGCTCCCGTGCTATCCTGGGCAAACTTGCGAAAGGATAGACTACTGCTGAAGTGCCGCAGATGAGCATCAGGTCGCATTTCATGGCTTCTTCCTGGCTCTGGCGCAGAGCATAATCAGGAATTGGCTCACCAAAGGAAACACCATCCGTTTTTATTATGCCCTTACACCGGGGGCAGTAAGGAGGTAGCTGGCCTTCACGCTTTAGTGTATCAAGGTCAAATTCATTTCGGCCAAATCTAGCCCCGCATGAGGTGCACCTTAACTTCGAAAAGTTACCGTGATATTCGATAAGTTTCTTTGTCCCGGCCCTGGCGTGAAGGGCATCAACATTCTGGGTGATGACGCATTTAAGAATGCCCATCTTCTCAAGTTCCACGAGGGCATAATGGCCGGGATTAGGTTTTACCTTCTCCACCTCTCCCAGTAAACTCGGGGTGGTCAGTCTTTCCTCCCACCATTTCTTGGGGTCTGCCAAGAATCTCTGATAGCCGCTGTAAGCCCTTCTTTCCATATCAGGGTTTTTCGTCCAGACACCGGAAGGTCCACGGAAATCGGGAATTCCGGACTCGGTGGAAATCCCAGCCCCGGTCAGGGCTACGGCATAGGTTGACTTAATCAGGTCATCGGCTGCTCTTGCGATTAGCTCTTCCATGACAATTGCCTCCCTTAACCATAGCTTCCGACGAGTTCTTTAATGGCGTCGAAGTAGAGTTCCGGAGCCAGCATCATTATATCATTGTGACCTGCCTCGGGGACGATGAGGATTCTCTTGTCCGTGGCACCCGAATTCTGGTAAAGCTCCTCCGCCTCTTTCACCGGAATGATACCATCGTATTCACCATGAATAATAAGGGTTGGCTTAAGAATCTGCCTGATTTTTACCTTGTTCAGGAAGGCGCTTTCGTCGCTGGAAAGAGTTTGACCTTTCGTATTGTCGAGATAGTCCCACAGGCGGCGCAAGTTGTTAGCCGTGCCACTCTCGATAATTAATCCGCGAATGTTCGTTTGATAATTAAGGGCGAGCTCGATGGCGGGCATACTGCCCAATGACCGTCCCATCAGAAAAAGGCTGTTCTTGAAACCGTTTTTCCCGATAATCTCTTTGAAGTCACGAAAGATGGTATGGGCATCGCTCATCATATTGGACACGGTTGGTTTGCCGTTACTG
>ORJL011875864.1_pt1 | contig 10098 bp, 7 predicted proteins | sample 1779941 | NCBI WGS metagenome assembly ORJL01 (sample SAMEA104232317, study PRJEB22302) | groundwater metagenome | biome: forest; feature: aquifer; material: groundwater | place: USA | collected 2011-08-07 | depth 5.8 m | reverse complement strand
CGGCGCGGGCCCGACAGCACCATCGTCGTCCAGGCGTCCACCGCCATCGTGCGCGTGAAACCGGTCGGCCCGACCATGCCCTTGTACGGGAACACGAAGTCGGGCGGCATCACGCCGACCACCAGCGCCGGCTGGCCATCGAGCGTGATCTGGCGATTGACGATTAGCGGATCGGCGCCAAACCGGCGTTGCCAGTAGCCGTGGCTCAGCACCACATGGCCCGCGGGATCGCCCTCGGTGAGCGCGCGGCCGATCAGCGCCGTGCGGCCGAGCAGCCCGAACAGTCCGGGCGTGACGAAGGAAGTCACCGCCATCTCCGGCGGACCGTCGACGACCACCTGCGTGTTGGTGACAAACGAGAAATAGCCCTCGACCGTCGCAAACGCGCGGCTCTCGTCGCGGAGATCGACGTAGTTGGCCGGGGAGATGGGGTTCTGCGGCTTGTCCTCCCTGGTGTTGTGGCTCCAGACCATCACCAGTTGTCCCGGATCACGATAGGGCAGCGGCTTCAGCAGCACGCCCTGGACGACGGTGAAGATGGCGCTGTTGGCGCCGATGCCGAGCGCCAGCGCCAGCACCGCGAGCGCCGTGTAGGTGGGGGCTTGGAGCGCCTGGCGCAGCGTGTGGCGAATGTCGGCGCGGAGGGTGTCCCAAAACATGAAGTGTCTCCCGGTCGGTTCGTACAGGTGTGGCGTGAAATTTGGAAAGTAGGCCCACCGTGCCACGGCACTCCCGCGCTCCTTCAGGCCGTTCCAGAGCAGGGGGCGCAGCGTGCGGAGGGTGCCTCTCGTGTCCCGGGGGATGCGGCGGAAGTCGTCGCGCATCTCGTCGCCGAAGCGACGCCGGAAGGCGCGCGGGTAGGCGAGTAGTGCCAGGCTGAACAGGGCCTCGGCGGCCCGCGAGCGCTCCGCGCCTGCCCGCCAAAGCCTTGGCGAAGGCGGGTTCACGCGCGAACCGCCTTCAGCAGCCGTCGCGCGCGGGCCGCGGTCACCTGGCCCTCGAGTCGCGCCACCTCCGCGCGGGCCACCGCGATGCCGCGGGCGGTGAGCCGGTAATAGCGCCGGCGCGCGTCGGCGCTCGACGGGTCGGGCGATTCGTTCAGCTCTTCGATCAGGTCGCTCTCCAGCAACCGCGCCAGGGCCCGGTAAAGCGTCCCGGCATGCAGCGCGACGGCCCCGCCGGAGCGGGATTCCACCTCCTGCAGGATGCTGTAGCCATGGCGTTCGACATCGGCCAGCGCGAGCAGGACCTCGAAGGCGACCGGCGTCAGCGGCAGAAAGGATTCGGGCCTGAACTTGTCCATACGTGCTTTGACTATACTCCCAACGCACATAGACGGTAACAGGCCCGACAAGGTTGCACGCCGATGCGCACTTCAACCGCGGCCGGCTCGGGAGTGTTAAGAGAATTCCGTCGGCTGGCCGTCTAAGTATGAAGAATGCCACGTAGTCATCTTCGTTTCACGCCGGCGCCCGCGAAGGCTCGTCGGCGAACGGTCAGGGGGCGCAGTTCCGTGAAGTCAACCGGTCGCTACGGTGAGCTCTTCGCCTTGTCGCCTGACGGCATCCTCGTGATCGACGCTGAGACTCTGCAGGCCATCGAGTTCAACGACGCGGCTTGCCGGCAACTGGGCTACACGCCCGAGGAATTCGCCCGCCTGGCCGTCCCGGACTACGAGGCCTCCCAGAGTGGCAAGGAAATCGCCGAACACGTTCAGCGAGCGCTCCGCGATGGGGTGATCGAGTTTGATACCTTGCACCGAACGAAGACGGGCGAGATCAGGCCAGTGCACGTGTGGGGCAAGAAACTCGATCTCGACGGTCGAACGGTCTTCCAGGCCATCTTCCGCGACATCACCGAGCGTCATCGCGCCGACCAGGCGCTCAGGGACAGCGAAGCCAGGTTTCACGCCCTGTTCGACCGGGCACACGACGCCATCTTCGTCATGAACGACAGGGTCTTCGTGGACTGCAACCGCCATGCGGAGGTGCTGTTCGGACGTCGCCGGGTGGACATGCTCGGGCGCTCGCCAACGGATTTCTCGCCCGCCATGCAACCCGGCGGACAGGCGTCGTCAGATGCCGCGGCCGCCCACATCGACGCTGTGCTGGCGGGCCAGCCTCGGCGCTTTGAGTGGCGGCACCTGCGTGGGGACGGCACGGCGTTCGAAGCCGAGGTGAGCTTGAGCCGGATCGACATCAGCGGCGACTCGATGATCCAGGCCATTGTCCGCGACGTCACCGAGCGGACGCGCGCGCAGCAGGCGCTCAAGGACAGCGAGCGATTGCTCAGGGAGTCGCAGGCGGTCGCCGGCGTGGGCAGTTACATCCTCGACATCCCCGCCGGCACGTGGAGCGGTTCGGCCAATCTCGACGCCATCTTCGGCCTCGCCGGCGGGTCGGAGCGGTCGGTGCCGTTGTGGCTGTCGGTCGTCCACCCGGAATGGCGGGAACGGATGAGCCGATACTTTTCGGATCGCGTTCTCGGGCAGCGCAGCCGCTTTGACATGGAATATCAGATCGTTCGGCACAGCGACGGAGCCGCACGCTGGGTCCACGGAGTGGGCGAACTCGAATGCGACGCACAGAACCAGCCACTCCGGATGATTGGCACTATCACCGACATCACCGACCGCCGGGAGGCCGACACCGCCCTGCGTCTGCAGGCGGCCGCGCTCTACGCCGCCGCTGACGCCATCGTGATCACCGACGCCGCCGGCGTCATCGAATGGGTCAATCCGGCGTTCACGCGGGTGACCGGCTACGCCGCCGCCGAGGCGGTCGGCAGGAACCCGCGCGACCTGGTCAAGTCCGGCAAGCACCCGGCGGCGTTTTACGCCGACCTATGGACGACCATCACCGCCGGACGAACCTGGCACGGCGAGATGGTCAATCGGCGAAAAGACGGCACCCTGTATTCAGAGGACCAGACCGTGACGCCGATCCTGGACGCAGCCGGCGACATCACGCATTTCGTTGCGATCAAGCAAGACATCACCGAGCGCCAGATGCTCGAAGCCCGGTTCCGCCAGGCCCAACGCATGGAGGTGGTGGGGCAGTTGGCCAGCGGCATCGCGCACGATTTCAATAACCTGCTCACCGTCATCAACGGGATGTCGGAGTTGGCCCTGGAGCAACTCAGCCCGGACGACCAGGTGCACGCGGATGTGCGGGAGATTCGACACGCCGGCGAGCGGGCCGCCGCCTTGACCCGGCAGTTGCTCGCTTTCAGCCGCCAACAGATACTGGCGCCGCGCGTGCTCAACCTCGGCGTGGTGGTGGCGGGGATGGAGAGTCTGCTCAAGCGTTTGCTCGGCGAGGATATCGACCTGGTGGCCGTGCCGTCACCAGGCGTGAGCAACGTGCTGGCGGACGCCGGACAGATCGAGCAGGTGATTACCAACCTGGCCGTGAACGCGCGCGACGCCATGCCGGAGGGCGGACGGCTGACCATCGAGACGCAGAACATGGAAATCGACGACGACTTCGGCCGCCAGCATGGTACGGCCGTGCGGCCCGGCCCCTACGTCGTGTTGGCGGTCAGCGACACCGGCGGCGGCATGGACGAGGCCACGCGCGCGCGGATCTTCGAGCCGTTCTTCACCACCAAGGTCCAGGGCCGAGGCACCGGGCTCGGGCTGTCGACCGTGTTCGGCATCGTCCAGCAGAGCCAGGGGTTCATTTGGGTCTACAGCGAGGTCGGCCAGGGGACGACCTTCAAGATCTACCTGCCACAGATGGCCGAGGCGGTGAGCCCCGATCGGCCTGCGCCCACGGCGGCGTCCAGTGCCGGCACTGAAACCATTCTCCTCGTGGATGACGATGAGGCACTCCGGGCAATGGCCACGCGGTTTCTCGAACCCGCCGGCTACACCGTGCTGAGCGCGGCGTCGGGCGACGAGGCGCTACGCCTGCTCGACCGTTATCAGGGGGCGGTGCACCTGCTGCTGAGCGACGTGGTAATGCCCGGCATCGACGGACGACGCCTCGCCGAACAGCTCGGGATGACGCGTCCGCAGATGAGGGTGCTCTACATGTCGGGCTACACCAACGACACCGTCGTGCGACACGGGGTGTTGGACGGGCAGGTGTCCTACCTCGAAAAGCCATTCTCGGCAGCTGCTTTGTGCCGGAAGGTCCGGACGACGCTGGATTCCGAGGCGTGAAGACGGCCTTCGACGCGTGGCCTAGGGCGTGCTGATCCGATAGAGGTAGCGATAACCGCGGAGAAAGATCTCATTACCGACCAGCGCCGGAGATGCATCGAAGCCGTCCTCCAGCGTGTTCTCCGCAAGCACTTCGAGCGTCGGCCCGTGCTTCAGCACCACGGTCACGCCGTCGCGGCCGGTGATGTAGACCCGGCCGTCGGCACCGACGGGCGACGCGAACACTTCCGGTGTCTTGGCGAGGCGTTGGACCTGGTAGTGGGGCTTTCCCGAGACTGCGTCGAACGCCGACAGCAGGCCGTTGTTGGTCTTCAGGAAGTAGAGGATGTTGTCGTACAGCAGCGGCGACGGCACGTACGGCGTGTCGCGATCGAGCTGCCAGGCGATGGCGCCGGTCGTCGTGATGTCGCCCCGGGCGTCGGCCAGCTTGATGGCCTTCAGGTTGTTGCCACGAAAGCCGCTCATGACGAACACCATGCCGTGTCCGAAGACCGGCGACGGGATGACGTTCATGGTCGTGCCCGGGCCTTCCCACACGACCTTGCCGGTGTCGAGGTCGTAGCTGCGCACGCGATTCATGGCATTGACGATCACCTGCTTGCGCCCGTTGTGGTCGACGACGAGTGGCGTCGCCCAGGTATCCATCTCGGGATGATCGACGCGCCACAGTTGCTTGCCGGTGCTCTTGTCCAGCGCAATCACGTACGACGGCTGATCGAGATGATCCCAAACGACGACCAGCGTATTGCCGGCGAGGACCGGTGTCGATCCCTCGCCGAACTGGTTGCGCATCTTCTTGTCGCCGAAGTCGGCCTGCCAGATCAGCGTGCCGTTCATGTCGTAGGCGTACAGTCCGCGCGACTCGAAATAGGCGAAGACGTGCGTGCCGTCGGTGACCGCTGAACTGGACGCCCAGGTGCCGTTGTCCTGGTGCGACGCCTCGTGCGGCTCCTCTTCGCGCGCGACCCGTTCCCATACGGTCTTGCCGGTCTGCCGATCGATGGCCAACACCTTGTACTGATGGACGCCGCGCTGGGGCAGCGCGCCGCGGGGCTGGTGTTGGGCCGGGCCGCTGACACCCGCCGGTACCGCTGTCAGCAGGAAGACGCGGTCGCCCCAGACCACCGGGGAGGCCGACCCGCGCCCGGGGATCTCGACCTTCCACTTGATGTTCCTGGTCTCGCTCCACTCCACGGGAGGCTTGGCCGTCCTCGACACGCCGGTCATCGACGGCCCCCGCCACTGCGCCCAATAGCGTTCGTCGGTCGCCGATGCGCGCAGCACAACCATGGGGAGGGCCAGCAGGGCGGTCAACAGGACCAATCGCGTTCGCATGGTCGGAATACTGCCATGGCTTGACGAACGCTTACGTCACCGGTTATGATCTCGTTCATCCGGATTGACGGATATATGACTCAGATCCTCGACCACATGGCCGCATTGGCCGACCCGATTCGCTGCCGGATGCTGCTGCCCCTCGAACGGCATGAGCTGACCGTCAACGAGATCTGCACGGTCCTCCAGTTGCCGCAGTCCACCGTCAGCCGCCACCTCAAGACGTTGGCCGACGATGGGTGGGTGGTGTCGAGGCGTGATGGCACGAGCCGCTTCTACGGCATGACGCTGGAGGTCCTGGACGCCGGCGCCCAGCGGCTGTGGTCCCTGATTCGCGAACAGGTGTCGTCCACCAACGGCGCCGAACAGGACGAACGGCGGTTGAAGAGCGTGCTCTCGCGCCGGCGATCGAAGTCAGAAGCCTTCTTCGCGTCGGCCTCGGGGCAGTGGGATCATCTCCGCTCAGAACTGTTTGGCGACCGCTTCCACCTTCACGCGCTGCTGGCGCTGCTTGAACCGACCCTGACGGTCGGTGACCTCGGGTGCGGGACGGGGCAGGTCAGTGAGCTGCTCGCCTCCCACGTCGCCAGGGTCATCGCCGTCGATGGCTCGACCGACATGGTGCAGGCCGCGCGGCGGCGTCTCAAGAACAACCCGCATGTGGACATCCGCCGTGGCGACATGGAAGCCCTCCCCATCGACGATGGCCAGTTGGACGTCGCCATCCTGGCGCTGGTGCTGCATCATGTGCCCGAACCGGGGCGCGCCCTGGCCGAGGTCAGCCGCGTGCTGAAGCCGGGTGGCCGCGTGCTGATTGTCGACATGCTGCCGCACGATCGCGAGGAGTACCAGCAGCAGATGGGCCACGTCTGGCTCGGCTTCTCCGAGAAGACCATGAAGAAACACCTCGACGGTGCCGGCTTCGAGAAGGCGCAGATCACGCCGCTGCCGACCGAAGCGGACGTGAAGGGGCCGAGTCTGTTTGTCGCGACAGCGAAAAAAGAGTAACGAAGAACGCAGAACGAAGAACGAAAGTAACGAGGAGATTGAGAACATGGCAACCGCAGTAAACGAGATGCACGCATTCGACCTGGCCAAGAAGGCCGGCCGTGAACCCTTCAAGGTGCGCGACCTCGGTCTCGCCGAGTTCGGCCGCAACGAAATTCGCCTGGCCGAGCACGAGATGCCGGGGCTGATGACCCTGCGCGCGCGCTACGCCGGCAAGACGCCGCTGGCGGGCGCCAGGATCATGGGCTCGCTGCACATGACCGTACAGACGGCCGTGCTGATCGAGACGCTGACGGCGCTCGGCGCCGACGTGCGCTGGGTGAGCTGCAACATCTTCTCGACGCAGGACAGCGCCGCGGCGGCGATCGCCGTCGGCCGTCCCGAGTCTGGCGGCACCGTGGCCAACCCGCGCGGCACCCCGGTGTTTGCCTGGAAGGGTGAGACGCTCGCCGAATACTGGTGGTGCACGGTCGAGGCCCTGATGTGGCCCGATGGCAGCGGCCCGACCATGATCCTGGACGACGGCGGCGACGCGACGCTGTTCGTGCACAAGGCGCTCGAGTACGAGAAGGCCGGCAAGGTTCCGGCGTTCAACCCCGACCAGGATCCCGAGGAGTGGGGCGTGATTCTCGAGACCCTCACCAAGGAACTCAAGGCCAAGCCCGGCGCGTGGTCGAAGATCGCGCTCGGCATCACGGGCGTCAGCGAAGAGACCACCACCGGCGTGCACCGCCTCTACGAGATGACCGCGGCGAACACGCTGTTGTTCCCGGCCATCAACGTCAACGACTCGGCGACCAAGAGCAAGTTCGACAACCTCTACGGTTGCCGCCACTCGCTGATCGACGGCCTCAACCGCGCCAGCGACGTCATGCTGTCGGCGAAGGTCGCGGTGGTGTTCGGCTACGGCGACGTCGGCAAGGGCTGCGCCCAGGCGCTCAAGGGCCAGGGCTGCCGCGTGATCGTCACCGAGATCGATCCGATCTGCGCGCTGCAGGCGGCGATGGAAGGCTACCAGGTCACGACCATCGAGGACGTGGTCGAGACCGCCGACATCTTCATTACCGCCACCGGCAACAAGAACATCCTGACCGTGGACCTGATGAAGCGCATGAAGGACAAGGCGATCGTCGGCAACATCGGCCACTTCGACAACGAGATCGACATGGCCGGCCTCGCCAAGGGCGGCGCCAGGCGCGTGCAGATCAAGCCGCAGTATGACGAGTGGATCTTCCCGGCGGAAGGCAAGCGCCCCGAGCACAGCATCCTGGTGCTGGCCGAAGGCCGCCTGCTGAACCTCGGCTGCGCCACCGGCCACCCGTCGTTCGTGATGTCGTCGTCTTTCACGAACCAGGTACTTGCGCAGATCGACTTGCACCTGAGCGCGAACGGCCAGCCGACGCTGTCGGGCACCCAATACGACGCCAATCGCGTCTACATCCTGCCGAAGAAGCTGGATGAGGAAGTGGCGCGGCTACACCTCGGCAAGCTGGGCGTCAAGCTGACGACGCTCAGCAAGGAGCAGGCGGATTACATCGGCGTGGCGGTCGAAGGGCCGTACAAGTCGGCGCACTACCGCTACTAGTCATGAGAACCCCGTTGTTGTGGGTGGCCTGTTGCTGCGCGGTAATGGCCGCGTGCGGCGGGTCCACCCCGACCGGTCCCGCGAAGGCCCCGACGCTGTCGCGGACGCGATTTCTCGCGTTCGGCGACAGCCTCACGGCGGGTGAGGTGACGGTTCCGGCCAACGTGATCCCCGGCTTGCCTGGCGTCGGCGTGTTGAATCCGGCCAACACGCGGATGATTGTCGTGGCGTCGGCCTCGTATCCCACGCAGCTAGTGTCGATGTTGCAGGGGCGGTACGGGACCCAGACCACGACGGTGGCCAACGCCGGCGTTCCTGGCGAGTACTCGTTCCAGGGCGTGGTCCGGTTCCCCGACGCGTTCGCGGCGACCTCGCCCGAGGTGGTGCTGCTGCTGCACGGCGTCACCGACCTGCCATTCGGCAATACCGATCTCCCGGCCGGGTCACTGCAGACGATGACGGTGGACGCGAAGCGCCGGGGCGCGCTGGTGTTGCTGGCGACCCTGATGCCCGGGCGTCCGGGAGGGCGGAACACGCAGAACGTGGCCCTGGTGGAGGAGCTGAACGCCAGGATCAAGGCGATTGCCGCGGCGGAAGGGGCCGTGGTGGTCAACCTCTACGACCAGTTGCTGCCCGAGGCCAACACGATCATCGGCGTCGATGGCTTGCATCCCACCGAAGTGGGATACAAGCGCATGGCCGACGTCTTCTTCGCCGCGATTCAGGCGAGCCTTGAAGTGAAGTAGGCGGGTCTCACGACCCTCCTCTACTTGAGAGAGACCTTCTGGACGCGCCAGTTGGCGCGCTCGCCGACCAGCAGTTCCGATTCGTTGCGGCAGTCGATCGAGTTGGCCAGGCCGAACTCCTTCGGCAGCTTGCCGGCGGCGCCGAACTTGCCCACCACCTTGCCATCGAGCTGCACCTTGTAGATCGCCGCATCCTCCATGCCGTCTTCGTCGCCGGCGTGCGAGATGTAGAGATACTGCGTTGCGCCGCGCGTCACGCACATGGCGATCGGCTTGCCGACGCCGGCGAACTCGGACTTGAAGGTGCCGTCCGCGGCGAACACCTGGATGCGCTGGTTGCCCTGGTCGGCGGCGTAGACATTGCCCTGCGCGTCGATGGCCAGTGCCTTGACGCCGGCGAACTGGCCGGGACCCTTGCCGGTCGATCCCCAGTGGCTGATGAAGCGGCCATCCTTGTCGAACTTGGCAATGCGGTTGTTGTTGCCAATGCCATCGGCGACGTAGATGTTGCCGGCGCGATCCCACGCCACGTCGGTGGGACGGCTGAAGCTCGAGCCGGGAGTGCCGGAGCCCGGCGCGCGGCCGGCCTGGCCGCCGAAGCCGCCACCGCCCGCGCCGGCCCCTGTTGGTGGGCCGCCGGGACCCGCGCCCGCGGGGGGACCGCCCGCACCTGGCGCACCTGCTGCACCCGCTCCAGGCCCACCACCGCCGGGACCCCCGCCGCCGGGAGTCGCGGGACGCGATCGTTTCAGGCTTGCGGCCCAACACCAGCGCCACGCGGCCCTCGGTGTCGAACTTCACGACCTGGCTGGCGCCCTCGTCGATGGTCCAGACGTTGTCCTGCGGATCGATGCGCAGGCCGATCGCGGCGTTGAAGCCGTAGACGTCCTGGCCGAACTCGCGCACGAACTTGCCCGCGGGATCGAACTGGAACAGGCGCGATCCACCGCGGTAGAACGTGCGGTTGTCGGCGAGCGTTGCGTAGGGATGACCGGTTCGCGTGTAGACGAAGATCAAGCCCTTGGAATTGGCGCCGACGCCGCTGACTTCGCCGACGTACACGTCGGTGGGCGTCTTGAGCAGGTCGGTGGTGCTGAACGAAAGCTCGGGGACGCCGGCCTGCGCGATGAGCGAACCGCCCAGCGCGAGGATCGCGGCTGCCACTGTGGCTGAAAGTGTGCGTGACATGCGGGTCTCCGGGAGCCTCTGCGTTAGCTGTGTCATCTGTGGCCCCTACTGCTGACTCGTGGTCTTCGTGG
>ORJL010024342.1_pt1 | contig 10098 bp, 8 predicted proteins | sample 1779941 | NCBI WGS metagenome assembly ORJL01 (sample SAMEA104232317, study PRJEB22302) | groundwater metagenome | biome: forest; feature: aquifer; material: groundwater | place: USA | collected 2011-08-07 | depth 5.8 m | reverse complement strand
CGCAGCGCAGGCAGGAGGAGGTAGCGGCCTACTGGGTGTACATCGCGCCGCTCGCCAGCCGCCAGGCCGCGACGCAGAAGGCGGGCGAGCTGAAACGCCTGGGCGTGGACGAATACTTCGTCGTGCCGGACGACCCGAAATGGCGCAACGCCATTTCGCTCGGGGTGTTCAAGACCGAGGAAGCGGCCAAGGCCAGGCTCGATGTCTTGCGCGCCAAGGGCGTGAAGAGCGCCAGCATCGGCGCGCGCGACACGCAACTCAGCAAGATCTATTTCCAGGTGCGCGAGGCCAATGCCACCGTCACGGCGAAGCTGAACGAGCTGAAGCAGGGTTTTGCGGGCACCGAAGTGCGCGAGTGCGCGCCGGACGAAAAGAAAGGCTGAATGCCGGCATGTACGTACCCAAGCACAACCAGATGGAAGACCGCGCGGCGCTGCTCGCCTATATGCGTGCCTACTCCTTCGCCGCGCTGGCGACCTCCGGCCCCGGCGGAATGACGGCCACGCATCTGCCCTTCGTGATCGAGGAGGAGGGCGGCCGGATCACGCTGCTCGCGCACATGGCGAAGGCCAATCCGCAGTGGCGCGATTTCGCCGCGGGCGGCGAAGCCCTGGTGATATTCATGCAGCCGCATGGCTATGTTTCTCCGCGGCTCTACGACAGCAGGCAGAACGTGCCCACCTGGAACTACGTCGCCGTGCACGCCTACGGCCGGCCGGTGCTGATCGAGGAGCGCGCGGCCAAGATCGAATTGCAGAAAACGCTCGTCCGCCAGCACGATGCGGGCTACCTCGCGCAGATGGCCGAACTGCCCGAGAGCTACATCGACGCCAAGCTCGCCGCCATCGTCTCGTTCTCGCTAGTCGTGAGCCGCATCGACGCGCGCTACAAACTGTCGCAGGACAAGAATCCGGCCGAGCGCGAGCGCATCGCGCGCGAGCTCGAGGCGGGCGGCGACGGCGTGGCCGCCGAGACCGCGCGGCTGATGCGCAAGCATAACTAGCGCGCTTCGTAGTCGATTAGTTGAACGATATTGGCCGTAGCTGCGAGCTGCAGCCAAAATACGCCGCGTACGCTGCCAGGCGCGAAGCGCAACGCGACAGGGTTGGGTAACCGTTGAGAAGCGCAATAAAGCATGCTGGCGAACTGGCGCGTTTTGTCAGCGAATTGACGACCGATGATTCGCGCGTCCTTGGTTGGAACCCAGGTCAGTTAGACGACGCTCGTCGGCGGCTATCGACCCACTCCGGTCATTCGCGCCAAGTACAATACGAGCGTCTTTATCGCGCCCATTTTTCGCTATCTTGATGGTCGTTGCCGCCGCGAGCGAACTCGACGACTCGGCTACTTTCCGCAGGACGTGCTCATCTTTGATGGCATATGTCTCTTGAAAGACAGTGGCAGTGTACGGAGCCGTACAGACACCTTAGCAAGGTTAGCTTAGAGTGAACCATGAACTTAGCAAATGAAAATCCCGTACGTCAATTGCCGGACGTGCGACAGTGGGCGAAAGACGAATTCGCAGTAGGTCAGCAACCGCCGTGGACTCCCGACGACGCAAGACCTTTTGAAGACCGAATCTGCCCAGTCTGCGGACACTTCGGATGCGGGGGCTGCTGATGTTTTGCAGACTCTATCTCGCTTGGCGCTTGTGCTTGTATATGGGCCTTAATTATTCCTGGCGTCTCGCCTGGCATGAAGCGGCGTATCAGCAAGCTTTGTAAAGCGACCGCACCGGCGGACATCACGCGACAAATGTGCCCCGGTCTTGGTCTGCTCGGTTTTACTGTGCGGCGCAGGAAACCGAAAGCTGTTTAATCTTTCTCGGCAGACCTCACACAGAACCCGCTTCGGCGGGGTTTCTCGTTATTGGGCGATCGGCAGCTTGTGGCCGAAAGCGCGCGGTGGCGAACTGGCGCTATCGACCCGCAAGCTATATTCGGCATCACGCTCATCGACCGTCCGGTTCACACCCATGAGCCGGCAGTCGGGCTCATAATCATCATGCTGGTCCTTTTTTAGCTGTACGGACCGCTTCCGTCTTCGCCAATTTTAGCGCCACATCCAGCGCATCCATGAACTCGTTGACTTTGATCGGCTTGGTGAGATAGCGAAAGAATCCTGCCTCCAGACCTTTCTCGATATCGCGGGGCATTGCATTGGCACTGAGCGCGATCACCGGGATGTGCGCTGTTGACGAGTCTTCAGCCAGGATTCTTAGCGCCTGGATACCGCTGATGCCAGGTAGATTGATGTCCATCAGGATTACATCCGGCCGCGAGGCGCGCGCAATCTCGATACCGCGTCTGCCGTCCACCGCACTCAGAAAGCGGATATCGGGGCGGCGCGCGATGAGATCCTCGACCAGCATCAGATTGGCCGGGTTGTCCTCGACATAGAGCAGGGTGCGCAGCCGCCCGTCAGCATGAATATCCGCTTGGGCGACTGCCGTGAGGTCGGCAGCGCCGACGGCAGGTTGTTCTTCAGCCGTCAAGTTCAGTTCGATCCAGAACACACTGCCCTTCCCGACCGTGCTATCCACGCCTATGACGCCCCCCATCAATTCGATCAGCCGCTTGGACACCACCAGGCCGATGCCTGTGCCTTCCTCGGCGCTTGTCTCTTTACCGAGTCGATTGAACGGCTGGAAAAGCTGCGTCAGTTTATCCGGAGTCAAGCCTTCGCCGGTGTCCTCGACACAAATGCGCAGGCGTCCCGGGGTACTCGCGATGCAGTCCACGGTGATCGTTCCGTCCGCCTTGTTGTATTTGATCGCGTTGGAAAGAAGGTTGATTAGAATCTGCTTCACCCGCGTCCGGTCGGCTTTGACAAAGTACGGGACTTTAAACTGAGGGAAAACCACGCTGATACCGCGCTTTTGCGCCTGCGCTTCTGTCATAGTCTCGCATTCGTGCATGACTGCAACCAGCGACACCGGCTCCATTGACAGCGACAGCTTCCCGGACTCGATCAGCGCGAGATCGAGGATTTCGTTGATCAGTTCCAACAGGTACCACCCCGCGTGCAGAACCTGATCGATGCTGCGCTTCTGGGAGGGCGTAGGCGGCGGAGAGCCGGATTCCATGAGTTGGGCAAAACCGAGGATCGCATTGAGCGGCGTGCGCAGCTCATGACTCATGCTGGAAAGGAACTCCGATTTGGCGAGGCTGGCTTTTTCCGCCACGAACCTGGCGCGCTCGAGCTCGGTGTTCTTCTCCTGAAGTGCGTGTTCGAGCACTGCCCGCGCTGCTTCGATCTGCTTACGAGCCGTGTTGTCCGTGCCGATCAGCAGGTAGCCAATGATGGCGTCCTGCGCATCGCGCAGCGCCGTGACCGACACCACCGCCGGGAAACGGCTGCCGTCCTTGCGGATGTAGGTCAGCTCGTAGATGTCTTCGATCCCGCGCGAGGCCTTGAACACCATGGCCTCGAAGCCCGGCGTGATCTTTGTTCCGAGTTCGGCGCTCAACACCTTGGCGCGTGCTATGACTTCCTGCGGATCGGAAATGTCGGCCGGCGTGATCTTGTTCATCACGTCGGCGGCGGCGTAGCCGAGCATGCGCTCGGCGCCGACGTTGAAGATCTGGATGACGCCCTTCGCGTCGGTGGCGATGCTGGAGAAATTGGCGCTGTTGAAAATCGCGCTCTGCAATGCCCCCGCCTTGAGCAGCGCCTCTTCCGCGCGCTTGCGCGCGGTGTTGTCGGTCAGCACGGCGCGCAGTTCGGGCGCGCTATCAGCGTCGTGCGCGGCGGTGGCCGCCAAATGCGCCCAGAATTGCGTGCCGTCGTTCTTCACCATCCGCAACTCGAACGCCTGCGGTTCACTGGTCTCAAAGAGCCGTTTGCTGTGCAGGTAGTAGATGTCCTGGTCTTCCTTGAAGATGAACTGGGAAATCGGCCGCTTGACCAGCACGCCCCGGGCCACGCCCAGCAGAGTGGCGGCGGTGAGGTTGGCCTCCAGGATCAGCCCCGGCTCGCTAATGCTGCAATAGCCCACCGGCGCCAGGTCGTAGAGGTCGAAATAGCGCGCTCGCGAAGCGTCCAGTTCCACCTGCGCCCGGCGCAATTCCTCGTTCTGCATCTCCAGTTCGATCTGATGCACGTGCAGTTCGTGGAGCATCAGTTGTGTTTCTTGAGGCGACAGCGCCTCGAGTTTTTCCGGCGACTGGGCAGCATTTCCCCGGAATGCCGCTTCGGCCCGCTGGCGCAGCGCCGGCCCTGAGCTTGCCGAAGAGGCGGCGTCCCCCGGAGGGGAGGCTTCGCGCTCTGCGGGGCGCTTATCCTTGCGGGTCATGGAGCACGTCCATCGTTCAGCCGATCCTTGATTCGTTCGTTCATCCGTTCCGTGGTCGCAATCGCATACATCTGCCCGGCCTCATTCACCAAAGCGGTGGCGGTCATCCAGACCTCCACGACAGCACCGTCTTTGGTGAGCCGTTGGGTACGATACGGCTCCAGAATTTCAGCCCGGCTAAGATCATGCACCTTGGACAACGCGTCCTTTCGCAGCGCCTCCGGAATCCGGTCGCGCACGTTCATCAGCAGCGCTTCGGCCTCGTTCCAACCATACATCCTCGCCGCTCCCGGGTTCCAGGCGAGGATGCGGCCATCCAGGTCCTGCACGGTGATCGCATCGCGCGCATCGCGCACGACCACGGCCAGGCGGAGCAGCTCATTGGTTTTGCGCAGCGCTTCCCGCGTCTGCACCGTCTCCGAGATATCGAAAAAAGAGATCACCGCGCCCTCGATCACGTTATCGAGTGTGCGGTATGGCTGGATGCGCAGTGTGTACCACTTGCCATCCTTGGTCTGCACGTCCACCGCTTTGGGCGCCAGCGTGTCCAGCACCGCCTGCGTGTCCGCCACCAGGCGGTCATAACCGACCAGGTTGGGGAGGATGTGGCCCACGGGCCGCCCCACGTCGCTCGGGATCAGATTGATGATCTGAGAAACGGCGGGCGTGAAGCGCAGGATGCGCAGTTGATGATCCACGAAGACGGTGCCGATGCCCGTGCCGGCGAGCAGGTTGTTCATGTCGTTGTTGGCCCGCGACAGGTCCGCCACCTTGGTTTGCAGTTCGGCGTTGACGGTGGCCAGTTCCTCATTGACCGACTGCAACTCCTCCTTCGAGGTCTCCAGTTCCTCGTTGGTCGACTGCAATTCTTCGTTCACCGACTGCATCTCTTCGTTGGAGGATTTTAGCTCTTCGGAGGAGGTCTCAAGTTCCTCGATGGTGCTCTGAAGATATTCTTCCTTGGCGCGTAATTCCTGCTTGAGCGCCGCAATGTGCACGCCGGCGCCTTGACCTGCAGTGGGCCCAGTTGAAGTATCGGTGCCGTCCGCCCCTGCGCTGGTTGACAAGCCGGCCTGATGCGCCTGTTTGGGGTCGACGGGCAACGCTTCCTCCAGCATAACCAGGTACAGGGAGGACCCAGTCGGCGCGGCAGGGCCAGCCGCCACCGGGCGGATGGTCAGGTTGACCGTGATGAAATGGCCGTTAGTTTTGACGCGCAGGTTCAGGGCACGCACGCTCTCGTTTGTGCCCGCGGCTTTGCGCAGGGTCGTGGTCAGGTCGCGCCGCAGTCCTTCGCGCGCCATCTTCAGGATGTTGCTAATGCCGGTCTCGCCCGGAACTGGTTCCAGGTACATCCCCGTGCGCCCGTGCAGATAGAGGATGTCGCCCTGGCCGTTGACCAATGCGCCGACCGACCCTACCTGCTGCAGGATTGCCTGTTCGGTCAACTCGCGCAGCGACAGTTTCCCGGGGCCCGCCGTCATCGCTGTGCCCCGCGGGAGCGCCGCATCCATCACCGTTATGGGCGGGAGAACACGGCCCAGAGCCGCGCGCTGCACGCCATGAAGATCTTCTTTGCGCTGATACAGCTTCGATTTGCGGTCCAGCACGGTAAACAGATCGGCATGCTCGCCCACGCTTTCGGAAGTGCCCAGAAACAGAAAACCGCCCGTGTTTAGCGCGTAGTGGAACAGAGGAATGAGTTTCTTCTGCAACTTACCGTCCATGTAGATCAGGAGGTTGCGACAACTGATCAGGTCGAGTTTGGAGAACGGTGGGTCTTTAATCACGTTTTGCTCGGAAAAGACCAGCAGGTCGCGGATGCTTTTGTGGATGCGGTAGGCGTTGCCATCGGGCTCGGCGGTAAAAAAGCGCGCCAGCCGTTGCGGCGACAGGTCGACGGCGATGCTGGCCGGATAACGGCCCACGCGGGCCGTGGCAATCGCCTGGCTGTCTATGTCGGTAGCGAAGACCTGTATCGTGTTGTTTTGCTTCAACGCCTCCAGGCGCTCCTGCAGCAGGATGGCGATGGAATAGGCCTCCTCGCCGGTGGAGCATCCCGGCGACCAGACGCGGACCACGGCGCCCGCGGGTTTGCCCGCAAACAGCTTGGGGATGATCTCCTCCTCGAGCGCCTGGAACGCCTCCGGATCGCGGAAGAAATTGGTCACGCCAATCAACAGGTCGCGAAACAGCGCCTCCACTTCGGTGGGCGTCTGCTGCAGATACTTGACATATCCATCCAACGAGTCGACCTGGTGAACGGCCATGCGCCGTTCGATGCGGCGATCAATGGTGCTCGGCTTGTATTGGGAAAAGTCGTGCCCGGTCTGTGCGCGCAGCACGATGAAGATCTTCTTCAGCGCGCTCTCAGTCTTGGCCGCCGGGACGGTGGCGGACTGACGGTGTTTGCCGTAGGCGTGAACGGTGTAGGCGATGAGTTGGGCGGGCATCTCGGCCGCCGGCAACTCGAAATCCACCAGGCCGGTGGCGATGGCACTGCGCGGCATGCCGTCGAACTCGGTGGACTCAGGGTTCTGCGCCATGACCATGCCGCCCTCGCCTTTGATCGCTCTCACGCCCAGAGTGCCGTCGCTCCCGGTGCCCGAGAGCACGATGCCGATGGCCCGCTCGTGCCGGTCCTGGGCGAGCGAGCGGAAGAAGTAATCGATGGGCAGACGTTGGCCTCGGGGCGAGGCCGGTTCCAGCAATTGCAGCGTGCCATTCAGAAACGCCATGTCGCGGTTGGGCGGGATGATGTAGGTGCAGTTGGGCTGCACCACCATGCCGTCCTCGACCTCGAACACCTGCATCCGGGTGTAGCGCCTGACCAGATCCACAAGGATGCTCTTGTGGTCCGGGGCCAGATGCTGCACAAGCACAAAAGCCATGCCCGGATCGGTGTTGGCGGGCATGCCGGAAAAGAAGGCCTCGAATGCCGCCAGCCCGCCGGCCGAGGCGCCAATGCCGACGATGGGGAAGGAAGCGTGCGCCGCGTTTTCTGCCGGAGCGACGGGGCTGGGCGGGGCCACGTTGGATCGAGGCGTGGTTTTCTTCGTCGCCTTTCTGGCTGTCATGCTTTCTCCGCGGCACCTGGCGTCTAGTTAGCCCACTCTGTTAAGAATAATACGCCTTCCGAGGTCTCGCGCCTGTTTCTTCGGCGTCAACGACTGGTTGGCATCATTTTGGAGGCATTACCTTTCGTCGTTGGTCCGCGGTCTTGGCATCAACACCTTTGCGAGGCTAGAAACCTGGAACGGCAACGAGGTGATCTGTAGCTGCTGGCTGTCGCAGCGCGAGTAGCGGTGCGTACTCCGGCGAGTTGTACCAGGCCTTTAGCGTGTTCATGTCAGGAAACTCGATCACGACGAGCCGTGCGGGCTGCCAAGTACCCTCGAGCACTTCATGCGGACCACCGCGAACAAGAAAGCGGCCACCGAACTTGGCGACGAGGGGGGGTACCTGTCGTTTGTACTCATCGTAGGTCTGCTGGTCAGTGATGTGGGTATCAGCAATCAGGTACGCGGGCATTGAATGACTCCTTCATTGGTTGATGAACGCGTTGGGGGGGTGCGTATTGTACGAGAACAAAGAGTGGTAGCTCGCTTGATGCCTAAGGTTCGCGGCCACCGGCGCGCGGCGACAAACGCATGGAAAGCATGGCGCTCACACGCGCGTCCGAGTGGGGCGTGCTGTTAGGCGCGCCTTCTCGCCCACAGCCTTGAAGAACGTGTAGCAGAAGACACCGTCTGCCTCAGCCGTTCTGTAGAGCGCCCGGATTCCTGCGTCGAAGACCCCGGGCTCAACGATTCTGGCCTCGATCGCGGATTCGCGAACGCCTTCGACCATCGCGGTGAACGTCTTCTTAGTGAAGCCGTCAACGAGATCGGACTTGCTTGAATCCACGTACACCATTCGGGGGGACACGTGGACCGCGTCGAAACCCGCAGCGACCAGCAGAGGATAGACCTGCCGCCCGATCATCGCGTTGCCACCAGCCCTGCGCTGCAGCTCAACCTGGCACCGGATCGCCTCGCGGGCGGCGGTGCTGTCGGGGTGGAAGTACGCCGACCCATGGTCTCCTTCGATGACGGTGATGGTGCCGCCAGGCCTGAGCAGCGTCTTCAACGCCGTGAGCGCCTCGACCGGCCGCGAGAGGTGCTCCAGGACGAAGCAGACGAAGACGTGATCGAAAGACTCGGGTTCGAAGGGCAAAGCAAAGATATCCGCTTGCCGGAACTGCACATTGGTGAGGCCTACGGCGTCCACCCTGGCCTTGGCCTCCTTGATCGAATCCGCGGATATATCGACTGAGGTGATGCGCGCACCCGGGCTGTTGCAGGCGAGGGTGACAGTCTGCGCTCCGACTCCACACCCGGCCTCGAGGACCATGCTGGCCGCCGGGTATGACGTGTCCGAATGGAGCAGATCCACCAATGTCCCGGCCTGGTCCTGCAGACGCTCGCTCTCCCGCGGGAGGTAACCATGCACGTATGCGCCACTCATCGTCCCTCTCTCGTTCTTCGCCTCAACGTTTTGGTCAGCGGCGCCGACAGGTGTCCGCTGCACCTAGACTGCGCATATCCGTCAGGTAGCCAGCTTCTGTACCCGAATCTTCACCTGCCGCAGTTGCCATAAGTCATACGCAGCTTGGTGAGCAAGCCAGCTTTCTGGCGATGTGCTAAAGGCCCGCGCCAGACGCACGGCCATTTCGGGGGTGAGTGCGCCGCGACCATTTACGATCTTGGACAACGTCTTCCGGCTTACCCCTAAAGCTTGGGCGGCCTCGGTAATGCTGATCCCTTTCGGGTCCAGCCATAGGCCCTGGAGAATCTCACCGGGATGGGGCGGGTTATACATTTGCATGAAAGCCTCTCAATGGTAGTCCTCGTAGTTGACAACCTCGGCGTCACCGTCCACTAAACGGAAAGTGACGCGCCAGTTTGCTTGAACTGTCACAGACCAAATGCCTTTTCTTGACCCCTTAAGCTCGTGCAGATGCAGCGTTGGGATGTCCATGTCGTCAATGGTCTTCGCTTTGTCAAGCTGCGCGAGAATCAAGCGGAGCCTTTTAGCGTGAATCGCCTGGACCCCAGCAGCGTTGCCGGCAAGGAAATATTTCTCCAGTCCCTTGTGAGCGAAGGATTTGATCACAATAGGCAGTGTAACCTAATCAGTCACAGACCGCAACCCGTAAGGTTACGTACTCTCAGGGCGACTCGACGCAGTCTAACGAATAGCGTTTATCCGCCGCCCCACAAACATCGAATTCTGCCGCCTCGGTCACAGTGAGGCCAAGTGGATCGAGACAAAGGGCCTTGATGATTTTTCCGGGGTGTGGCGGATTGTGCATTCTCATGATCTAGCCTCAGCGGTCACACCTGACGACTTCCAAAACAACTTCGAAATCTCCTCAAAAAAGGCCTCGTCGCTCACTTCATCAATAATAAATGAGAAAAACTACGGGGTGGGAGATGGTCGGCTTCGGGGGGGCATATATTGGCGCCGCCTCACCAGAGCTGACTATTTTCCAGTAAATTGGCAAATAGTCTCGACATTCTTCCATTCGTCTAGATAATGGGCGACGTGGAACGCGCACTCACTCTTTTTATTCAGGCCGATTTGGCACGCAAGATGGTCTTTCTTTCCGGTCCTCGACAGGAGGGAAAGACCACACTCGCCCGTTGGCTGGCGAGCGCTTGGCCCAATGCACAGGTGTTCAATTGGGATATTGCCGCTGACCGCCGGGTCATGCTCGATCAAAGCTGGTCGCCGGCGGCACACCTTGTCGTGTTTGATGAACT
>ORJL011660274.1_pt1 | contig 10099 bp, 12 predicted proteins | sample 1779941 | NCBI WGS metagenome assembly ORJL01 (sample SAMEA104232317, study PRJEB22302) | groundwater metagenome | biome: forest; feature: aquifer; material: groundwater | place: USA | collected 2011-08-07 | depth 5.8 m | reverse complement strand
TCTTTCTCGCAATCGGCGCATTCATCGAAGCTGGAGCGATTGTTGGCTAAAGCTTTAAAAACTTAAAAAAATAGTAATTCTTTAAGTAGTGGATTAAATGAAACAAGAATTTGTTGACCAATTATTCGCTAAACATCCACCTAATCAGAATGGGGCAGAAGAATTTTCCTTGGCTGCTATGGCGCTAGTACATCGCACTGCAGGTATTCCGAAGCAAAAAAGAAAGGAACTAATCAAACTGGAAAGAACTGTACAGTTGATCGGGAAAATTTATTATTTAGAACAGACAGAAGGCAAAATTCCGATTCCAAAAATTATAGAATTAATGAAGCAACATAAGCTAGAAGCAACGGCAGTTTATGCCAAAATCGGACAAAAAAAGTGGTTCGATAAACTTCACAATTTAAAAGCTGGTTTTTGTGGGAAATTTATTGCAGGTACAGATGAAATGTTAGAAAACTTAGCTACAAAACACCTAAAATTAATTAGTGTTTATTTCCAAAAGCCACTTCTTTGGATTCTTCGCACGACACTTATAATGCAATAAAAACAACGTAATGCACGAAAATAGCTAACTTTTGTGCAGCATAATGCATAAATTTATAAACTTTCGTGCATCATAATATAATTGATTCAAATGATAAGGGACGTACTACTAGTACAAAAAAGGGAGCTGGAAACTAGGCTAAGCGAAAAATACGTAGATAGAAATATTCGATTAAAGCTCGATAACAACTTAGTAAAAATAATCATAGGCCCGAGGAGAGCTGGAAAATCATTTGCAGCTATGCACGCACTTTCTGCTGTGGGCAACTTCGGCTACGTAAATTTCGACGACGAACGGCTTATAGAACTGAAAAACTATGACGAAATAGTTGACGCAATAAATTCAATTTATAGTAACCCAAAATACCTCTTGCTTGACGAAGTTCAAAACTTAGAAAAATGGGAATTATTCGTAAATAGATTACAAAGGCAAGGTTACAACTTAGTAGTAACTGGAAGTAACTCTAAACTACTCAGCAAAGAACTAGCCACTCATCTAACCGGCAGGCACCTGCTAACAACTATTTTGCCTTTTTCGTTCAAAGAATTTCTAGAAAACGGGGAAAAAGAAACCACGGGGAGCGAAGCACATGAACAAGTTTTAACTTACTTAAGTAACGGCGGGTACCCCGAGCCACTTATAAAAAAAATAGAATACCGAGAATACCTCTCAACACTCTTATTATCAATAATTTACAAGGATATTGTAAAGCGTTTCAAAATACGGCAATCTCAAGCAATTGAAAACCTGGCGAAGTACTTAATTTCAAATGTAGCGCGGGAATTTTCATACAACACCTTGTGCCAAGTAACACAATGTAAAAGCAGCCACACCGTCCAAAAATACTTGGGCTACTTAGAAGAAACTTTTCTTATTTTCAAACTGAACAGGTTCTCCCTTAAAGTAAAAGAACAAATTACAAGCAGTAAAAAAATCTACTGCACCGACAACGGCTTCATAGGTGCGATTGCATTTAGCCCTAATATCGACATGGGTAAATTACTAGAAAACTCAGTGGCAATTGAACTCAAAAAAAGGGAGCTTAACAACCTTGCAAATATATTCTACTGGAAGAACCAACAAGGAGAAGAAGTGGATTTCTTGGTTATGCAAGGAAATAAAGTAAGCCAACTTATTCAAGTTTGCTATTCGCTGGAAGATCCGAAAACAAAACAACGGGAAATAAGGGCACTATTAAAAGCAAGTGCTGAACTCAAGTGCAATAATCTATTAATAATAACCGATAACTACGAAGCTGAAACGCAAGAAGAGTGGTTTGGAATAAAGGGCAAAGTAAAATACACCCCACTATACAAATGGCTCAAAGAACAGTGAACAAAAAAACTATTTCAAACCCAACGCGTTTAACCACTTCTTTGGAGTTTTATTCTTCGCAAAGGCACTTGCGACTAATACGCCATTTGCTCCGAGTTCAAGCGAACTACGGACATCTACAGCTGTTGAAACACCAGCGCCTACAAGCACTGGTAATTTTTTGTTTATTTTTTTCACTGCGTTAATTGTATTGACAACGAATTGTGGACTGGCAGTTGAAACGCTTACACCACTTCCAATTAAATCCGGCGGCTCAACAGCTACAAAAGAAGGTGAAAGTCGAGCAACTGCTTTTGCTTCTGCAATTGTATCCGCACAAACCAAAGTTTTCAAGCGGTATTTGTTACATAGTGAAATTGTTCTTTTCAAAACTACCAGTGAAAGTTTTTTCTCGGAGTGGTTGAGCAGCGTCCCTTGGCAATATTTTTTCACAACTGGAATTGAAATTGAACCGGTAAAAGCGCCGTACTCCGCCGCGTCGACGTGTTGTGAAAAAACCCAGCATTTACTGCAAACTTTTGCAACAGCTGAGAGATCAATAGATGAAACAGCCACTACGACTTGAAATTTTTTATTTTTCCTTGCAAATTGTTCGCAAATTTTTGCCAGCTTAACTGCATTTACGCCAGTAGCTGAAGAGAAATTTTTGAAATTCAAAACAAGCAGTGGCGTCATGTAAAAGAAACTAAGTTAGAAGATAAAAGGTTTTGTGAACAAACGGTATTTAAGTGTGCTTTTGGGAATAATGTTATGGACGATGATAAAATTGGAAAGTGGCTTGAACGTGCAAAACTAGATTTACAAACGGCACGTTATCTCCTTGAAGGCGAATACTACTTAGATGCGGTTTTCCATGCACAACAAAGTGTTGAAAAAGCTTTGAAAGCCCTATACTTAAAAAAATTCAACGAACTGGTTAAAACACATGAATTAGTTTTTCTAGCTAAGAAAGTAGATGCTCCGAATGAAATACTCGAATTATGCGAAGCGCTTAACCCTTTTTTTGTACAAACTCGCTATCCCGATTATGAAGAAGAAATAACTGCAGAAGAAGCTGAAAAAATAATTAAAGACGCTACAATGGTGATTAAATGGACAGAGATGAACCTCTAGAGCAATCGCTTAGAGAATTTAAGAAAAAACTTGAAAAAAAGCTCGGGAGCATCACAATGGTATTGTTCGGCTCAAGCGCAACTGGCAAAGCTAGGCTTGACAGTGACGTGGATTTGATAATCGTTTCTCCAACCTTTGCTGGAAAAAAGCTGCACGAACGACCGAAGGGCTTTTGGCTAGCTTGGAACATAGACAAACCAGTTGACTTCCTATGTTTTACGCCAAGGGAGTTTGAAGAAAAACGGCGCCAAGTTTCAATTGTCAGCGAAGCGCTCAAACACGGAATAACAATATGAAAAAAATAGAAAACTGTAGTTAAAATTGCCCTATCTACCGCGGGAAGCTGATTTTACTCTTAGACCTTGTTTTCGCAAGGCTTGTTTAAACGTGTCGAACTTTTTACTAGCTGACTGATAAGGCGTAGTCATAGTATCGCCACGATAGGTATCTAATCTGTGGCGTAGATGACCGTAGTTAATACCCGCACGCAGTATATCTTCGCGACTCAGCGCACCCCGCCTCATTTTTAATAATAGAAAATCAGTTTCTTGAACGTGAGGTTTCACGTCAACGGCAAAATCTCTTTCAGCTTGAAATATTTCGTTCATACCGCTAAGCATATTATTTCCTAATTCATGGTTTCTGCGGCTAGCTTCAGAAGCGTTATAATTTTCTATAGCAATCTCATAAAGTAATCCGAAGGAATTGTATGAGATTGCTATCTAGCAAGAAGCAGCATTTTCCGGATTACTTCTGCTTCTTGCTATAAGCTATGCTCAAGTGATTTCAACACTCGTACCTCACGCTGAAGATTATCGGTAAAGCCCCGTTTTTCCCGTTGGAGATTTCTATGCTGTACAGCGTTTCCGGCAAGAGAAGCTGCCAGTGCAGCTGCACCAACCGCAACTACAGCTTTTTGTTTACGAGTTAATTTTGGTCTTTCTTGCGACATGTAGAAAAAGAGGCGTTTTGCTTTTAAAACCAGTGCAAATACTTTATTCTTTCGCTGGTTCTTTCTTTGCTGCTGTAAATGCTTCGATTACGTTTGCGATTGTGCTTTCGTTGAGTTTACCGCTGAGCGATTTAGCTAGGTTAGTTAATTCCATTGGGAAAAGTATCTTTGTTGCGCGGCCATTGGCAATTGTTTTCATTGCATCTATGTAGAGGTACTTCATAGTGTTATCGCTCATTTTACTTGTCGCTTTGTCAAGGATATCAAGCGATAACTGCTTCGCCTGAGCTTCAGTTTCTAGTTTAACTTTATACTCGCCAGCTTCACGCTTTTTATGAAGAGCTTCAACAAGCGAATGCGGCAAATCAATCTGTTGGATTTCGACTTTACTAATCGCAACACCCCATTCATCTGCAGTTGGTTTCAAAGTATTTTTCAACTCTACACCTAGCTCTTCAGAACGCTCCAGTACTTCTTCCAACTCCATTTTTCCAATTGTGTTCCTGATTTGGGAGCGGAGCAGTTCACGCATTGCGTTTTTAAAATCTTTAACCTCAATAACCGCTTTCTTCGCATCAACTACCTTTTCATAAATAACAGAATCAACTTTAATCTCAACATCATCACGCGTAATTACAGGTTGCTTAGGCAAGTCAACAGTCTGCGTACGCAAGTCTACAAGGACAAAACTTTCAAAACTAGGCCAAAATAAAATCCACCCTGGCCCAAGCACTTTGCGAAATTTTCCAAACCTAAACACTACACCACGTTCAAATTCCTTAAATTCAAGCAAACGAGGCGAAAGCTGAGAAATCAAAAGAATAACAACAGCACCTACAATTACAAAAACGGGAGGTATGTGATAGATAAAAACAGCTGAAAGTGTGGCAGCTATAAGTAGCAAAATCGAGATGAAAATAACAACTTCACGCTTAACCATATCTTACAAAAACCCCGTTTACTATGAGCCACAACCGCACAAGACGTTTGTACTCACTTCACAGTTGTAAAATACGGGAAATCTGGGTATTTAAGCTATGCGCTTTAATGGAAGAGGCATAGCGGTTACGCTTAAATGGTAGAATTTACATAATTCTCTAATCATGGCTAACGAAGATGTAAAACGATTGCTAGTGTTGAACATAGACATTGATAATGACCTATACGAAAAAGTCAAAGTCAAAGGACCAATCGTTGGAAAAAAAAGCTGCATTGAAGCAGCGGGCAAACTAGCTTTGGCAGACCCATCTGATTCCGATTCAAACGCCATTTTTGAAGCAGTGAGAAAATCTGACGAATTAGCAAAGGAGTACACAATTGAAGTTGCTTGCCTCACTGGCGATAAGAGATTAGGTTTTTATGCAACAAGAGAAATCGTAAAGCAGCTTGAAGAGATGATCAGCAGATTTAAGCCAGACGCGTGTGTGCTTGTAAGCGACGGTGCAAGCGACGAACAAGTATTACCACTCATCCAATCAAGAATAAAAATAAACGAAGTAAAGCGCTTGACAATAAGGCAAGCCAAGGAACTCGAAAATACTTACTTCACAATTCTCGACAAACTAAAAGACCCACACTACGCAAGAATAGTATTCGGAATACCGGGAATCGCGTTGATGCTATTCGCATTTTCAGAAATCGTCGGCTTGCGAGTATTCATCGGCATTCTCGGCGCATACCTAGTGATCAAAGCACTTGGAATAGAAGATTACATTTTCCGCGGCTTGCATAGCTTTGAATTCTCCTTCAATAAACTTGGCTTCATATTCTACTTCGCAGCAATACCACTAGCAGCGGTTTCAATTTGGCTAGGGTTTTCAAAAATATCCGCAATGAGGCAAGCGGGAATAGTCGACATAGCTAAGCTTGCCGCTGGGTTTGAAAAAGACCTGCTTCTCCTCCTAGCGCCGGCAATCCTCCTAGTAATAGTTGGGAAGTTTATTGAAGCAGCAACTGAAAAACGCTACTACTCCCTACCACAATACATAACTTATTTTAGTTCAGTGATTTTGCTTTGGCTGCTATTTACAAACGCCGCCGAATGGGTACTTGGCAACATTGGATTTGCAGAGTTCTTTACTAGTCTAGCGCTGGTAATTATCCTCATGTTATTACTCCTCTACTTGGCGCGTGAGTTTAAAATTGGGCTTGTTTCAAAAATGCACTTGGAAGGCAAAACAGTTTATACAGAAGTGGGTGGAATAATTGGAAAAGTTCTAGGCGTAAATAGAAAAAAAGGCACAATAATAGTGGCTACGTCAAGCGAACACAAATTCGACATTCCACTTGACTTCCTAGTATCAGTAGAAGAAAAAGTCATTGTGAAGTACTAGCCATGCCTTTCTTTTTAGAAAAAAGAAAGACCAGGCGTGGCCAAAGAAAAAACTAAAACTGTGATTAAATGAAAAAACAACTAGCGCTCGTGCGTGAATTTCACAAAAAATTTAATGTACCACTATTGGACAAACCATCACTAATTCCACAAGATAGAGCTAATAATAGATATAAATTGATGAAAGATGAAGTTGAGGAGTATCGCAAAGGAGTAGAAGAACAAGATTTGGAAAACATTGCAAAAGAATTGGCCGATACACTTTACTCGGTTTATGGCACAATCTTAGAACACGGTTTACAGGATAAAATTGAAGAGGTGTTTGACGAAGTGCATCGATCAAACATGAGCAAAGAATATCACGAGTACAAAATGATCAAAGGGTCAAACTATTCCAAAGCGGATATAAAGAAAGTTCTTGAAAAATAAATTTCTTCAAAACGTTAGCTTTAAATATTCGGGGAAGGTATTTTATTTGTACTTATGGAGCGTAATTCATTTGCAAAAATGTTTTCACTTATTCTCAGCTGGCTCCATGCCGGACATGAAATTTCAGTAATCCCAATGCGCTACAATAGTAATAATAAATAACTTCTAGGGATGAAGTGAAATTCTGTTTGAATTTGTTTTTAAAAAACGCGGACCTGGAAAAAAATTAGAAAAAAAACTATCACCGTTCACATGGCTAGTTTACGCTGTATTCAAGTAGAGTAGTAATGATGAGACAGTGGTGAGAGAAGGAAAGGCATACACCCCAAGGAGGCAATCCTTTTGATAAAACGAAAAGCCCTCGTTCTCTCGCATACCACTCTGCTTCGTAGAATTCGTGTAGGAAATATTATTACATTTCCCACCCTATATAAAGCTTTGCTTTTGGCGCTTTTTGGTGCATTGTGGGGGTTACATTCGTAAAATCGGCGTAAAAAAGCACGAAAAACACAAAGGAAAAAAACTAGTTGTTCGGAATTAAACAAAAACAGCCTTTTAGAGGTTTTTTCAGGTAATGGATTGGGTTGACTAGATTCATTTAAGTGGAACGGATTATAGGATCAGTTGGCGGTTGTGATGAAAAGAACCCCTTAAAGCGGCATTATGGAGGTTTCTTGAAAGTTAAACAAGCGGAATTTCAATTGAAGTAAAAAGGATAAGAACTGCAATTGCGCCACCTATAGCAAGAAGCAGAAGTAATCCAACAAAGTCGTATGAGATTGCTATAGGATTATAATGCTGTTTGCTATTAGAATTAATATGTTAAAAATAAGCTTTTCATTAGTTGCGTTTTCGCTTTTGTTAACTTTAGTCTCAAGTATTTCTCTTCTTGAACCGTTAAAAGCAACTGCAGGCGAAGAACCACTTTACCTCGGGGTTGTTGGGCCTGGGCAAACTTTAGAACTTCAATTTTCGCGCGATACCGGATTACCAGCTGCTATTAGCCCTACAAGTGGACAAAATGCATTTTGGGATCAAGCTAGCGTCATACGTTCAACTCTTCCAGTAGATTGGAAGTCACAAGATAGCTTACAATATGAAAGTCCATTAACTGTTTTTGTAACAACTAGCCCAGCTGCTGAAAAGAAGGACTACATATTTTCAGTTGGTTTTACTGATGAGTATGAAGGCACTAGCCCACAAGTGGCTAAGTTTAGAATAACAGTTGACCCGGATGTGCTCGATGTTTCACTTAGCCAACCAAGCGTAACAGCTGGAGTTGGTCAACCTGCGGTGTTTACGCTTGTTGCAAAAAGCAAAAGTATGGCAAGCGACACGTTCGTAATAACTGCAAGTGGTTTACCATACGACTGGCAATTTTCCAAAACGTTTTTCTTACCTCATGGAAGTGAAGGGGTTGTTTTCTTTGAAGTAATTGGAAACATTCAAAAAGAAGTAGCTTTTCAAATCAACGTAACTTCAGTTTCAAGCAACGACATAAGAAAAACTGCAAATGCAAAGGTAATAACCGAAAGTACACTACTTCAAGACGCTAAATCCACTTCGCTAGGTTTGCCGCTGTTTCCAAGCGTTGAACAGCAAGTATACGCAATTGTTGGACTAGTGGCCAACCTTTTATTTAAGTAATTTCCTCTTAATTCTTTCAAGTTGATTACAAATGTCAGCGCCAGCACAAATTACTATTCAAAGTCCAGTTCAGCTGATTCTAGAGGAAATTGAAAAACAGAAACCAACAACAGCAGAGCAGTTGGTTGCAATTAAGAAAAAAATTGGCAAGCAGTTTGGGTTGAGTGATGTTGTTTCAAATTCTGACTTGTTGGAAGCTAGTGGTGCAAAACGGCAAGAGTTGGAAAAGCTTTTGAAAATTCGCCACGTGCGTTCCTTGTCTGGAGTGAGTGTAATTGCAATTATGACCAAACCAGCAGGCTGTCCTGGAAAGTGCATTTATTGCCCTGGGGGCGTAACATCGCCAAAGAGCTACACAGGCTTTGAGCCAGCGGCACAGCGTGCAAAGCAGAACAATTACGACGCGTATAGGCAAGTGCAAAATCGCTTAACCCAGCTTGAGGCAATTGGGCATAAGCCTGAGAAGTGCGACGTGATTGTAATGGGCGCAACTTTCAACGCATTTCCACGCAATTACCAGCATGAATTTGTAAAAGGCGCGTTTGATGGTTTCAATGGATTTATATCACCTTCAATTGAAGAAAGTCAAAAGGTAAACGAAACTGCTAAATACCGCGTCATTGGTTTGACATTTGAAACTCGGCCCGATTGGTGTAGTGAAGATGACATAAAGTGGTTTCTTTCGCTTGGAGCAACCCGCATTGAACTCGGAGTGCAAAGCTTAGATGAAGCTGTGTTGAAAAAGATTGAACGTGGCCACGGAGTGCGGGAAAGCATTGAAGCAACGCAGCGGTGCAAGGATTCTTTTTTGAAAGTGTGTCACCACTTTATGCCTGGCACTTTTTCCAATCCGGATAAAGATGTTGCTATGTTTAGGCGTTTGTTTGAAGAGGAAAGTTTTCGGCCGGACATGATTAAGATCTACCCGTGTTTAGTTTTGCCAAATACGCCGCTTTATGAAATGTGGAAAAAAGGAGAGTTTGAACCGTATGATTCTGCAACAGCTGCAGATGTAATTGCCAGGTGTAAGGAGTTTATTCCGCCTTGGTGTAGAGTGATGCGGGTTGACCGAGATATTCCTACAACGTTAGTGGCTGCTGGTGTGAAGAATAGTAATTTGCGCGAGATGGTAAAGGCAAAGTGTGACGAGTATGGGATAAAATGTAAATGCATTCGTTGTAGGGAAGCTGGTTTACTTGCACGCGATGGGAAAATTCCAGAAATTAAAGACGCGAAATTGAAGAGAATAGATTACAAGGCAAGTGGTGGAGAAGAAGTGTTTTTAAGTTTTGAAGCTGACGATGTGCTTTTTGGCTTTTGTCGTTTGAGAAAACCGGGAAAGCCGTTCATTTCAGAAATTGATAACCGCACTTGCGGAATACGCGAGCTTCACGTTTACGGCGACCAAGTTCCGATTGGTGGAAGTGGAAAAGTACAACACCATGGAATTGGCAAGGCACTCTTACAAGAAGCGGAGAAAATCGCAATGGAAGAGTTTGATACAAAGAAATTATTGATCATAAGTGGAGTTGGAGCGCGGGAGTATTATAAAAAAATTGGTTTTGAAAGAATGGGAACTTACATGGGAAAAAACCTATCAGGTTAACACATACCTTTTTCTTTCCGTTTGTTGTTTTTTCTAGTGATCGATTTACATGCCTTATATTGGAAAAGCTAAGCGGCTTATTGATAAAAATAAAATAAAAATTGGAGATTTTGTCAAAATCCACTGGAAGGGAGAAGA
>ORJL011097767.1_pt1 | contig 10100 bp, 8 predicted proteins | sample 1779941 | NCBI WGS metagenome assembly ORJL01 (sample SAMEA104232317, study PRJEB22302) | groundwater metagenome | biome: forest; feature: aquifer; material: groundwater | place: USA | collected 2011-08-07 | depth 5.8 m | reverse complement strand
GTTCTATGCAATTACAGCGGCGGGAGCCAGTGCGGGTCAGTGTATGGAATTATCGGAGCTGCTCGACGATCCACAGATCAGACACCGAGAAATGATATGGGAGGTTGAACACCCCACGGTGGGAAAAGGGCGGCAATGGGGTTCCCCGATGCGGTTCTCAGATGGACCGGTGACCTTAAGAAATTTCGCACCCGCGCCCGGCCAGGACACCGAAGCTATCCTGGAGGAGCTGGGATATTCAGCTTCGGAAATAGCGCGGTTTCAAGAGCTTAACATCAAACCATAGGAGGAATGAATGTACAATAGAAGTTGAGGGGCTGTTATCACACTGCCTCGATTCGCGGACATTCCGCATGAAACCAACAATTTCGAGTAAGGAGAAGACTATTGGCAGCCAGCAAATCAAATAGGCTGTTAGTTGGAGCATGCAGTGCCTTCGCCCTGATGGTACTTGCCTGTACTCCGGCAGCACAGCCGACCACTCCAAGTGGAGATCCAACCATCACGCCAGGGGACCAATCAGCCACCAAGGTACGCACCCTGGAAGACCCGGGGCAGCGCGGTGGCAAGCTAACCATGTCCGCCGCGGCGTCCATCTTCGGCAATCCCAATGACCCCCACCTTTTCACCACCGCTTCTGGTCGTGTATTCTCCATGCCCATAACCAACGGCATAGTGAAGCGCGATATCTACGACCCTAACTACACTATCACTCCCGACCTAGCCGAGAAATGGGAGGTATCGAAAGATAGCTTAACTTATACCTTCAAGCTGCGTCAGGGAATAAAGTTCCAGAACGTGGCGCCGGTAAACGGGCGAGAATTCACTTCCGAGGACGCAAAGTACTCACTCTTGCGCATAACAGCGGACCCATCGATAGTAGCCGAAAAGAACAAGATCAGATTCCAGCGAAAAGAGGACTTCGGTCCGATTAAGAGCATTGAGACGCCTGATAAGTACACCTTGGTGGTAAATCTAAAGGAGCCTTTCGCTCCTTTCATGGACTCGATGGCTCACCCAGGTACACTGGTGGTCCCCAAGGAGTTCGTGGACAAGTTCCCGGACGGCCTCATCACTGAAGGCATGGTAGGTACAGGGCCTTATTTCCCTAACGAGTTCAAGAACCAGCAATTGATGTCTTTCAAGAGGAACCCCGACTACTGGAGAAAGGACTCCAAGGGCGCGGCGCTGCCGTATCTTGATGAGGTGGTCTTTGCCGTCTTTACCGACGAACAAAGCAAGCTAGCTTCCTTCAGGTCCCGTCAAATCGACACAAGCACGGTTAGCTCAGCGGGTTCGATGGAGTCTATTAGGAAAGACGACCCGACTGTAAAGGTGCTCAGCACCAAGGCCGTCAGCCTTGCCAACTTCCGCTTTAACACCAAGTTCAAGCCCTTCCAGGACGTACGGGTAAGACGAGCTATACACCTGGCTATCGACCGCCAGCAGTTCCTGGACATACTTGCAGAAGGCAGAGGCTCTGTGTCCGGTCCAGTAACCCCAATCTTCTCCGACCTGGCTAATAGTGCGGACTGGCTGCTGCAACAGCCTGGCTATCGCAAAGACAAGAAGCAGGATATTGAAGAGGCCAAGCGCTTGCTCAAAGAGGCCGGATACAGCGAAGGCCTAAGCTTCACCACCATGTTCTCCGATGCCAGTGCAGGTGGGGCAGACTGGGGCGCCCTCTTGGCCGACCAGCTCAAGGCTATCAACGTGACCTCCAAGACCGAAGTAGTGAATTACGCCGGCCAGTGGATTCCCCGCTCGACAAATGGAGAGTTTGAACTGGGTAGCCAGACGCATCCCTTCAATACGGATGCAGACTCTTTTCTCTCGGCTCACCTTCACAGCACCGGCGGGCGCAACTATGGGAAGTTTAACGACCCCAAGCTCGATGAGCTGATAGTTAAGCAGCGTACCACTGTAGACCCCGAGGCGCGCAAGAAGTGGGCACAAGAGGCCGAAAAATACATACTGGAGGTTGTACCCATGGCCCTCCTTTACCAAGGCACCAACCTTTACATGATACAGCCATGGGTACATAACGCATCTAACGGCCCTGTCACGGGGCATGAGTTCAACAGCGTGGAATGGGCCTGGCTGGACAAGCGATAGGCATCAGCCGATAGAACAAGGCAACACAGAACAACTGGTATAATGCAGCTACTGCATTATCCGACAATTAGATGGTGGTTCGGGGACGGTGTCCACAGTCCCCGAACCACTTGATCTGTGACAAGGATTCATCTTAATATTGTCCTCATGCCTACAAGGGTAGGTTAGGGTCATCCTGAAGCTGAACGCCAATACACCCAAGGACCGCACAGGATAGCTGGAATTACTCAGAAAGAGAGCATGATATATGTGGGAGCATAGTGGAAAGGTCGCCTTTGTTGGCGTCGGGTACTCTGAAATCTACAGACGATGGGAAGAAACGGCGGAAACAAGCCTTGGCGCCTTGGCCATCCAGGCGGCGAGGATGGCGATAGAAGATGCAGGACTTTCCGACAAGGATATTGACGGAGTCTTTACTTCTCCAGGCCCTTTGGGAGCCTCATGGTCCCCCAAAGAGGTACCAGCCTTCATGCATGAAAGATTTAAGATGACGCCTAACGACGACGACGATGGCATATCGAAGGTGACTGCTGCGTGGCTAGCAAGAAACATGGGGATGAACAGCCTCGAGGCCTGCGAAGACCCGGGAGGCATGATAAGCAACCTCCTGAACTACGCGACGGACGCAGTGGCCGATGGAAAATGCAATTATGCGTTGGTGCTGCGTCCTCTCAACAACTTCGCCGGCAGATATGGACAGGGTGGCGAGAACGCATCGGATGAGGCCAGGGGACCTGCTCAGTTTACCGTTCCTTATGGCTTCACCGGCCCAGCGCAGTACGCCATGTTGTTCTCGCGTTACTTGGACAAATATGGACGGGATCACGATGAGATGGCTGACTTTATGGTCAATAACCGGCGCAACGGTCTTATGACGGAATACGGCTACTACTACCAGCACAGGCCGGATCCCTTGACCAAAGAAGACTACATAAACGGCAGATGGATTGCGAAGCCCATTAACATCTACGACTGTGACCTGCCGGTACAAGTAGCCATGGCCTTTATAATAACGTCTTCTGAAAGAGCCAAAGACCTAAAGCAAAAGCCTGTGTACGTACTCAGCCGGGAAAATATAAATATCAAGCCCAGATCAGTAACTTACGTGCTGGAAGATGTAGAGCAGGCAGATGCGGATTTTGCCAAGAGTCTATACGCTGGGGCAGGACTTGGCCCAGACGACATGCAGTTCGCTAACCTCTACGATGGATACACCACCGTAACACCGATGTGGATAGAGGCATTTGGACTTGCAGAAAGGGGCCAGGCGCTGTCATGGCTGACCACCGACCGAATTGCAGTCGAGGGGAGCTTCCCTCTTAATAGCTGCGGCGGCAACAGTGGAGTCGGAAGGACTCACGGCTCAGCCCTGCATCTAGATGCAATACTCCAGATTCAGGGAAGAGCAAATAAGAGGCAGATTAAGGACCATGACCTATGCGTAGTGGAAACAGGGCCTCTTGTTACGGGTGGCGGCCACATACTCTGTTCCACGCCTACGGCCTAATGTGCTCCGGCAGATGTTGTGTAGAGAATAATTGACGAGGAGGACGCTCATGAAGACTGGTAGGATACACGTTGGACTTGCAGGAACTTGTTTGGTAATGGCCATGATGCTCGCATCCTGTTCACCGGCGGCACAGCCCATTGCTCCCGGTGGTGATACAACGGCAAAGCCACCCGAGCAGCAGCAGTCCATCTCGACGCTCGAGGAGCCCGGCCAGCGCGGCGGAAGGCTTTCTATGGCCGCTGCTGTAACCATCTTTGGTAATCCTAACGACCCCCATCTCGTGGCTACCGTTTCCGGGCGCAACTATGCTGTGCCGGTAACAAACGGTCTGGTCAAAAGAGACCTCTACGATCCCAAGTATGGGATCATCCCTGATCTGGCAGAAAAATGGGAGGCATCTAAAGACGGCCTGACCTACACCTTTAAACTCCGTCAGGGTATAAAGTTCCATAATGTAGCCCCATTAAATGGGCGAGAGTTCACCTCTGAGGATGCCAAGTTCACCTTGATGCGCATTATGGCCGATCCTTCAATAGTACCGGACAAGAGTCGGGCGAGGTTCCAGCGAAAGGCCGACTTCGGCGCCATCAAGAGCATCGAGACTCCTGACAAGTATACCCTGGTAGTGAACATGAAAGAGCCGTACGCTCCATTCATGGACGCGGTGTCGCATCCAGGCACGCTGGTAATACCCAAGGAATTCATCGACAAGTTTGCTGACGGTCTGATTCTTGAGGGCATGATAGGCACCGGCCCGTATGTGCCCGCCGAGTTTATTAACCAGCAGCTAATGTCCTTCAAGAAGAACCCGGACTACTGGAACAAGGACTCCAAAGGCAACCAGTTGCCCTATCTTGACGAGGTGAGGTTTGTCGCCTTTAGTGAAGAACAGACTCGTTTAGCCTCGTTCCGCGCCGGCCAGGTTGACACCAGCGGCGCTGTTTCACAGGGCAGCTCAGTGGAAGGTATAAAGAAGGACATACCTGGCGCGAAGGTGCTCTATACTGCCAAAGCCAGCCTCAACACTTTTCGGTTTAACACCAAGGTCAAGCCCTTCGATGATTTACGAGTACGGCAGGCTATGAGCCTCGCTATTGATAGGTATCAATGGGTGGACCTCTTTAGCGATGGAAGGGGTGCAGTAGCCGGGCCAGTAACGCCGCTCTATGCTGACCTTGCTAACACAACAGACTGGCTCCTATCGCAGCCCGGGTATCGCAAGGACAAGACCCAGGATATTGCGGAAGCAAAGCGCCTTCTGAAGGAGGCTGGCTATGGGGAGGGTTTTACGACAAACGTAATGTATACGAGCGCAGCAGCAAACTCAGGTGATTATGCTGCTCTGTTTGCCGACCAAATGAAGTCGATCAACGTAACGGCTAAAGCAGAGATCGTGGACTACGCCGGGCAGTGGCTCCCCCGCTCTACTAATGGAGAGTTTGAGATAAGCCAGCTAGGGTATACCCTTACTGCGGATGCCGACTCTCTACTTTCTGCTCATCTTCACAGCGCCGGAGGACGCAACTACGGTAAGTTCAATGATCCAAAGCTGGATGAGCTGATAGTCAAGCAGCGCACCACTGTGAACCTTGAAGAGCGTAAAAAATGGGCCCAGGACGCTGAAAAGTACATTATAGAAAGTGTGCCCATGATTTTTTTATGGCGTAGCACTGACATTAACATGGCACAGCCCTGGGTCCACAACGTATCGATTGTACCTGGACTCGAGACTTATAATAGCGTAGAGCGCGCCTGGGTGGAGAAGCACTAGATCATGCATCTCCGACAAAGCCTGATCTGGCATTACAGGTATAGGGTCCAGCATAGGCTTGTCGAAATAACGCTATCTCTGCATACGAGGCTGTGGCTATTCAGGGATTACTTAGACCAGAAAAAGGCACACGCAGGTGCGCCCCTACATTTTCGTAACTGGTAGGGGCAGACCTGCGTGTCTGCCTTGAGATGACCCTCATTTTCATCCTTAGTGTGCGGGCACAAGCCCTCGTGCGGGATTACTAAGAATTGTCATACTCGCAGTGGCATACTATAATGGCAGATTTATAGACTGACGCAAAAACTATTTGAGGAGGTTATCGTGACTCAGGAGCCACCAGGGGTAATTTACGAGAAGACAGGGCGAATAGCCTACATCACCATCAACCGCCCCGAGCGCATGAACGCACTTGGGCCTGCGGTTACTCAGGGCCTGTTCGAGTCTTTCCAGGACATTCAGGACGACGACGATATATTTGTGGCTATCCTCACTGGTGCAGGGGACAGAGCCTTCTGCGCCGGGGCCGATCTGAAGGCAGCAGCAGAGGGCAGCGATGCCCCGCGTCCGGGGGCGCGCCGCTGGAACACATCGATCTTTGAGTTTATATATCAGACTTACAAACCTATCATCGCGGCAATCAATGGATACGCCGTAGGAGGAGGCTGCGAACTTTCGCTATGCTGTGACATTCGTATCGGGAGCCCTAACACCAGGATGGGCCTGCCTGAGGCACTCAGGGGACGAAGCGCTACCTACGGTACACAACTGCTGCCCAGAATGATACCTCGAAGCGTAGCATTTCAGCAGATGTTTACGGGCCAGCACCTGGATGCTGAAACCTGCGAGAGGTGGGGTCTAATAAACAAAATTGTGCCCCAGGAGGAGTTGATACCCTACTGTACTCAGATTGCAGAGCAAGTACTCGAGTGTGCGCCTTTGAGCGTGAGAAGCATGAAGGAACGCTTCTCCAAAGGCCAGGTCATGCACCCACTGGAAGCCTGGCACCTGAATGTAGGACCTGACATGTCCAAGAGCGAAGATACTATAGAAGGCGCCCGGGCCTTCGCGGAGAAACGCAAACCGGTGTGGAAAGGCAGATAGAAAATCACAAGCTGTTATCTTGACACGTATGAGGGGGACCGGACAGTCCTGTCCCCCTCATACGTATTTCATTAGGTTGATACTTCTTCCGTCAAGTGGTGGCAGGCTTCTGAGACCGAAAGTACATCCATAGGCGAGGTATGTAGGGGTCGCCTTTACTATCCGGGTAGCCCGTAATTTTCAGAGCCTCTGCTATAGCATCGGCCAAGACATTGGCGGCCTGCCCGGGTGGATATCCTCTAAGCACACCGCTGGCAAAGTCTTCATCCCTTGCGATAGCCTGCCATACATCCAGATAAACATTACGCCACAGAGTCTTGACAACGATGCTAAACCATCCCGCCTGTTCAAGCAGCTTATGGTAGGCATCGATCGGGAGAAATTCCATGCGCTCCTGCTTTTGCTCACGAGGCGCCCCTAACTCCCTCAGCTTTCTTACTGCAATGGCAGTGGCTCGCTGATAGAAGGTGGTAGTCTCTTGTGGCATGGACTCTTTGGTGAATGTGGTGACTCCAAACAGGAAGCCGCCAGGCTTCGTTACTCTGAAGGCCTCTTCGAGTGCCTTCAATTTGTTAGGTATATTGTGGATCGCATTGGCAAAAATGACCAAATCGAAGCAGTTATCTGACAACTCCAGATTCTGAACATCTCCGGAAATGAACTGGATGTTTTCAGTACCCAGGTCAGATTTCGCTACCTCGAGTGCAAAGTCATCTATATCAACACAAGTGAACTCAGCCTCGATATCGTCATAAATCTCCTTGAAGACCTTGACCATAGACCCAAGACCGCTAGCCAAATCTAAGACCTTGGCCGGCCCAGGTAAATTCAGGCTTCCTATCAACTCTTTAAAGGTATCTCTGAGTATATCCTGGTTGAGTTCTGTCTTATCGTAATACCAATACGAATGAGGTGCAGTATCTTGCATAATTGTTCCTACTCAACTCCCTTCGCTAGAGGAATAGTCATACTATACGCTATTTCTCGTAACGGCGAAAGACCAAACTTGAATTATGTCCGCCAAAGCCAAAGGAGTTGGTTATGGCTACACGAATGTCTGACTTTCTGGCAACATTGGGCACATAATCCAGGTCGCAGTCAGGATCTGGGTTCTCGTAGTTAATGGTTGGCGGGAGCCATCCGCTGACTATGGCATTTACCGTGACAATGGACTCCAGTGCCCCAGCCGATCCCACCAGGTGTCCTGTCATTGACTTGGTAGAACTTATGGGGACTCCATAGGCACGCTCCCCAAGCACGGTCTTTACTGCAATCGTCTCCGCTCTATCGTTGTGCTGCGTAGACGTTCCATGGGCGTTGATATAATCTATATCCTCTGGTCTGATGTTGGCCACTTCCAGGGCCGCCCTTATGGCTCTCACTGCCCCATTTCCATCGTCCGGCGGCGCCGTTATGTGGTAAGCATCTGCGGAAGCCCCATATCCGGCCAGTTCAGCTATAACCGGAACATCATAGCGCTTAGCAAAGGTCTCACTCATTAAAAAGAGCATGGCGGCACCCTCGCTCATCACAAAGCCACTTCTGGTGGCATCAAAAGGCCTGGATGCCTTTTCTGGTTCATCGTTGGAGTCGGTACACAAAGCAGTTATCTGATTGAAAGACGCAATTCCTATCGGAATAAGAGCGGCCTCGCTGCCTCCGCTTACCATTGCCTCTGCCCAGCCTAGCTTGAGAAAGCCATAAGCAGTACCAAGCGAATCGGCGCTGGCCGAGCAGGCTGAGAGCGTAGAGAATGACAGGCCACGGAAGCCATATTTCATCGATATGTGAGCTGAAGCAGCGTTTGCCATCAGCATAGGTATTGTAAAGGGGTTGACTCTACTGGGGCCTTTATCGCGCAAAGTCCCTACCTGCTCGGTAATAGTAGCCAAGCCACCAACTCCCGAGGCAACTATCACCCCGACCTTGTCTTTATCATCTGGAGTGATATTCCATTTGGATACTTCCTCCATCATCTCTCCAGCCGCCACTAAAGCCAGGGCGGCAAAGCGGTCCAGCCTGCGCGCCTCTTTCCTATCCATATGATCCACAGGGTCGAAGTTCTTAACTTCACCGGCGATCTTGGTCTGAAGACCGACTTCATCAGGATCGAACGCAGATATCCTTGCTATTCCGGAACGTCCTGCTAGCATTGCTTCCCATGTCTCACTAACGTTATGTCCGAGAGGGTTAATGGTGCCCATAGCACCAACAAAAACGCGGTCTCCCGCAGCCATGTGATTTTCCTCCTGATAGACTATGGTATACTCTTATGGCCGAATAATTGGGCTAGCCATCCTAATGATACTGCCCAGGGCCCGGTATTTGACTAAATACTTATTTCCGTAAGTTAAAACAATTTTGTAGGCAAAAAGTGACGGTCGGCAGGTTTTGATAAATCAAACCAAAAGTTAACATGTTATGCGGGCATTAAGCAAATCGAGAGGAGAAAAATGGCTCATAGCGATAAGGTGGCTAAGGAAATCTTGTCAAAGAAAGATATATATAGTAATTATCTACCTCATGGTCCTGAGTGGCAATATCTGGACGAGGTAAGGATACTAAGTGATAAACAGGCTATTGGAATCGTCAACGTGACCGAAGAGCACTGCCTAGGACATTTCCCAGGCAGTCCTGTTTTTCCAGGAGTCCTTCAGGCAGAATGCTTCGGCCAGACTCTGGGTCTTTTGGCCCAAGTAGTCCATGGGAAGCAACGTGCAGGGTTCTACAGAGAAACAGACGTCGTCTTCCGTAATTTGGTCCTGCCAGGTAACAAGCTAGAGCTATATGTTACTATGGATATAGTGAGACTTCCTTTGGTGAAAGGGAAGGGCCAGGGCACGGTAGGCGATATTACTGTCTCCATAGCAAGGACTTTATCCTTGGCCCTTGGTTGACCTTTTGCCACTGTGAAGAAAAGTAGCGGTGAAAGGAGTGTCAAAGGCCCTATGAGCTACCAGTTCAGTCGTTTTGCTCAGCGGATGGCCCATTTAACCGGTCAGCCAATCAGCTTTGGAATTGCAGTACTGGTCATACTGACATGGCTGGTCACCGGTCCTATATTTGGCTTCAATGATACCTGGCAACTAGTAATCAATACCGCAACAACGATAGTCACCTTTCTGATGGTGTTCCTAATTCAGAACACTCAGAACCGCGACAGCAGAGCCATGCAAGTCAAGTTAGACGAGCTTGTCCGTGCTCTGGATGGCGCACACAACGCGCTCCTGGACTTGGAAGAGCTTACAGCGGATGATCTGATTGCAATCCAACGCCGCTACCAAGAGCTGGCCAAGCAGGCAAGACAGGAGTTAAGAAGAGGTGGATCAGACCAACACCCAGTAGAGTTGGGACCCGCCTTAGGTGCACCGGAACATTAGTTAATAGTTCATCCTTCCCGAGAAGGATGCCCGGCTCCCATCTATTTTCCAAGCCGCATCATGTAAGTTAGTTTGTTACCTCAACTGTAGCCCGCATCTGATCCGGGTGCAGAGAGCAAATATACTGAAATCTGCCCGGAGTGTTAAAAGTAAAGCTAAAGCCAGCCCCTGGTTTCATGATGCCGGAATCGAAAGACTTGTCATTAGCGGTCACGGTATG
>ORJL011122428.1_pt1 | contig 10101 bp, 11 predicted proteins | sample 1779941 | NCBI WGS metagenome assembly ORJL01 (sample SAMEA104232317, study PRJEB22302) | groundwater metagenome | biome: forest; feature: aquifer; material: groundwater | place: USA | collected 2011-08-07 | depth 5.8 m | reverse complement strand
TCCCCGCGTTCGCGGGGATGACGGAACTAAAAATATCTCCCTGCTATCGGCTCCAATTTCTTCTTCGTCTCCTTTGGAACCAGTTTGCTATCGGTCATTATAGCGCCGGCGAGCGCGTTCGCACAGGCGCATTTTCTATCGAGCGGTATCTTTGCAACCACATCTTTCAAGACCCTCTGGGCGTTGGCAACGTTCTGTTTCAAGATGGCTATTATCTCCCCTACATCCACATGGCCTTCTTCTTTCCAACAATCATAGTCGGTCGAAAGTGCGATGGTCGCGTAGCAAAGCTCTGCCTCACGGGCCAGCTTTGCCTCGGGCATGTTCGTCATGCCGATCAGATCAGCTCCCCACGACTTGTGAAGCCTGGATTCCGCCCGCGTCGAAAAGGCGGGCCCCTCCATACAGACATATGTCCCGCCCTTGTGCACCTTCACACCAAGCGACTTCGCCGAATCATGCAGGGTCTTGGCAAGCTCCTTGCAGACCGGGTCGCCAAAGGCAACATGCGCCACAATGCCACCTTCAAAGAAAGTCTGCGCGCGGAATTTTGTCCGGTCGATGAACTGGTCAACTATCACTAATTCGCCGGGCCGGATATCCTCTTTGAGACTTCCGACCGCGCTGACAGAGACAACCCATTCGCAACCAAGCATCTTTAGCGCACAGATATTCGCGCGATAGTTTATTGCGCTGGGGCTGAGCCTATGCCCCACTCCGTGCCTTGGCAGAAAGGCTACCTTTCGGCCCGAGAGTTTGCCTATGATAATGGCGTCGCTTGGCTCGCCGAACGGGGTCGAAACACGCTTCTCTTCCAGGACCTCGAACCCATCCATATTATAAAATCCGCTGCCTCCGATGACACCTATCAGCTTGCCAGCCATTGTTTTGATCCTCACTGTGGTATATTTGGAGTAGCACCCTTTAGGGTGCGCCGCTTTAATTCAATTGGCGCAGCCTGAAGGCTGCTACTCCGTGAGCCGACACACCTAGCACCAAAGTGGGTATAATGCAATATCCCCTTTTATTTTCGTTTTTTCCCATCGATTATCTTGAGGATCTCTTTTGCCAAAAGGAACTGATCTTCTTCGCCGGAAACCAGCTTATAAAACGGACATTCTATGCAACCCGTCAATTTATCTGCGAAAGTTCCCATTTTCTTCCTGCGGCAGAACGTCCCGGCAACGATCCAGCAGCACCTTCCCGCGTTCTTTCCCCCGTGTATCCCGCCCGCCTTTTTGAATTTCGCTGCCTGACAGACGCCCAGCTTGGCGCTTTTGGTGCCGTCGACCTCCCTACCGCACTTCATGTATTCCCAACAATTCTTTTTGGGCATTTTTGTTTCAATAAATCCCATCTGCCTTCAAATTTTGAGGCGAATGTCACATGCTTATTTTGACTATTTCTCGGTCTAGCAAGTCGCAAGTGCATAACCATTTTGCCGTTAAATTTGCCGGCGGGAACAACATAAAATTTTCCGCTCGGCTCAAAATAAACCACTACATAATCTACATCAATCTCTGTATATTTAATTCGGCCTTTCCTACCAATGGAATGGAGGATGATCGGAATAGTGTTTCTCTTGGTAGAACTGCCCACATACTTCACTTGAATTCTTTTGAACCTGCCTGACAATTCAGCTATTATATCGTACCTGCAATTCCCGAACGGTACCGAAACGTTGTACACCACGCTTTATCAATTCGCCTATTACAAAAGATTCAGCAATATCCCCAAATCTACTTGTATCCATTCCATCCTCGCCTATTGTCATCGCCTTAGTGGAGCCGAGGGGGATCGAACCCCTGACCCCCACAATGCCATTGTGGTGCTCTCCCAGCTGAGCTACGACCCCACAAAGGTGACAACAAACGTTTACTTACCTTTTGTAGCTTAGCATTTCAAGCGTTATTTCGTCTATCTAAATGGGGGGAACGACTCGCTCATCAAACTTCGCTCCTTCCCCCCATACCCCTCGACTCACCACCGGCAAAGCCGGATGGTTCGCCGCGTTATTTCATCGAGCCGGTTCACGACGATATCGGCCTTTGACATGTCCTGGCCCGAATCTATGACCGAATTTTTGACGCCGATCGCCAACATCCCGGCCGCCTTTGCCGCATCGAGCCCCTTTGCCGCGTCCTCTATGACCGCACACGCTGAAGGTTCCACCCCCAGCTTTTTTGCCGCCATTAAAAATGTGTCCGGCGCCGGTTTTGGGTTCTGGACATCGTCACCTGTCACGACCGCGCCGAAGAAATCATCCAGCCCCAGCTTTGTTATGACCGTATTAACATAGTCCCTGACCCCAGATGACGCCACCGCGCGCTTAAATCCCCACTTTTTTATGTTCTCAACCAGTTCATAAAGTCCCGGCATCGCGCTCACACCCCTTTTTTTCACGAGCTCCATGAAATATTCATTCCTGTGGCGGGTGAGTTCACCAACATCCACGTTCATCTTGAACTTTCGGGCCAGGAGTTCCATTATCTCCTTGATACGCATGCCATAGATATCACGACGCAATTTGCCGGTTATCTTTGGTGTCTTTATGCCAAAGTCTTTCAGGGCCTTTTCATACGCCTCAAAGTGAATAGGAGAACTATTCACAATGACATCGTCCATGTCGAATATTATTGCTTTTATCGTATTCACAAATGGTGGGGGGTCAGGCTTAACTTTTTAACTTTTGCCTATTTCATCTAGCCTGTTTTTTCTTCTTCACCTCGCGCACGGCGCATGGCCGGTAATTTTGTTTGATATCCGCTTCTATCCTGTGCATCATTTTGTCCAAGCTCTCATCTTTAGCCCTGTTCTGTTCTAATTTTTTTATCATCTTTGAAAACGCCGCATCGCTTCTTCCAAAATATCTGCTCACCTCACTTTGTGTTTTATCTGCCATCGCCTTGCAAAAATATGCCACTATTCCTCTAGCCAGCGTGCCGGCCCTTTCACAGGTAAATGATCTGATCTGCTTTGTCTCCATATCCATCCGCCCTGCCACTATCTCCACCATCTCATCGATGCTGATATTATAAAATTCAAAATCACCGGCCTTCGCATCGCCCGTCCTTACCGCATCTTTAACAAATTCATCCTCTCCCAAGACCCTTTGGTCCTTTACTTTATAGTATGATTCGTTATGTCCACCGGCTAAACCGTCATTTACATATTTTTGCAGGGCATTAATGGCCATTTTATGCCGCTTGCCAAACAGACCAAGAACATCCTCGGCCGATACAATGTGATCGCTCTGCAATTTAAGCAGATCATAATATGAACCCCAACGCCAATCTGCGGGGCGCTTGACCAAGCGCGCCCTGATCGGATTCAGCACGATATAGCGAATAAGTTCCAGAAGATAAGTTTCTTTTTGGCATAAGATCGCCTTATACCTGCCCTGAAACAAGTGCCCGGCCTTCTTATATCTGTGATTGAATTTTTGAGTATATGTGAACTGCAACGCCTGCATAATGCGGGATAAAGGAACATCCCCCGTCTCCACCAACATATGCACATGGTTGGGCATCAAAGAATAGGCGTAGATGGTGAACTTGAACTGCTCCTTATAGATCTTCAACCGCTTAAGGAAATTTTTATAATCATGCTCGTCGAGAAATATCTTTTGCTTATTATTACCGCGCGCAATCACGTGATAAAAGGCCCCTGGAAATTCTATGCGTGGTTTGCGTGCCATGGATTGTGTGTGAATCGTGGATCGGGTGCGATATTATCGGGTGCCGCGCTTTTGTCAATACAAAAGTTAAAAAGTTAAGCCTGACCCCATGTCTTTAATTAAAAAGACCGGCTTGATTAGATCGCGGGCTTGTTCTTTAAAATCAGAAAAGCGACTGATCCCCTTTTCTTGGATCGCGGTGAAAAGCAATCCAATACCCTTCGACACCGGCAGTTCCTCCGCCACTTTTTTGCCGTCAGACCTTTCATATCCGGTAATCACATTTTTGAAAGTCCCCGCTATCCATGCGGCGTTACCGTCATGCCAATCTTGAATCAAGCAAGGTCGTGGGGTCAGGCTTAACTTTTTAACTTTTTTCCGCCAGAGGCGGATTGGTCTATTATGGCTGAAACTTTTGCACAACAAACTTTAGAATAGCATCGGCTGTTTTATCAGCCTTCGCAAGGATATCATCCGCCTTCTTGCGGATATCACCTGCCCACTTTTTATCGGTAAGCGATTTCAAATTAATGAGCACGTTGTAATACGCACCGTGCGCACCGGCACGGGCCATCAGCGCGGCAACGCCTGCATCGGAGAGCGAGTTCTGGTTGCCGTTCTCGGCAACAACCTTTGAGATATTCACGGCCGCAAGCGTCTTCTCAAGGACCGAAAGCGGGACGAGCGTTGCACCTTTTGTTGCCTCTTCAATTGAGGCGGCACGGGCCGCCTTCTCGGCGTCCGTTGACTTGGGCATGGAGAAACACGTCATCACCTTATTGAAGGCCTCAGTATCATCGTCTATCGCCTTGACCATGAAGTCCTTGAGCCTCTGCGCCTCCACTCCAACCTTCTCCATCTCTGCGTTATGTTTTTCGTACCCCTTTTTGTTGTGCGTAAGCGCGGCGACCATCGAGGTCAGCGCCGCCGAGAGCGAACCGGCAAGCGCCGCGACGCTCCCACCGCCCGGCGCGGGCGAATTGCGCGATAATTCGTTAGTAAATTCTTTTATTGTCATCTGTGTGAGCATTTTTGCCTCCTCACCCCTCACCTCGGCCTTACCCTCTCCCCTCAGGGGAGAGGGTGGGGGTGAGGGGTGGTTATCAAATTGGTATTCAATGATTTTCTTTGTCGGTTCGAACGGCGAGACATCATTAAGGCCCAGCGACATCGCCGCAATGTTTATTATATCCTCTTCAGGGATACCCGCCGTTTCGTTCTGTTTCTTCAGATAATAAAGCCCCGTCTCGATCATCGCCTGTTTCGGGACCATCCCCACTATCTCGCTCCCCGTCACGCGGAGCCCCAACTTCTCTGCCTCGCGGCAGGCGGCGTCAAATACCGCGTGTGTCGGCGTGACATGAAAGTCCGTGAGATTAATGGTTATCTGCGCCCGTTTGTATTCGGCAATGAACCATCCGGTCGCCTTGCATTCCTTGAAGAGGCCGGGGACATAAACGGTATTCCCCTTGTTGTCCACCACCTTGTCGCCCTTTGCGTCGCGCTTCATTCGCCCGCGCTCGCGAAGCGTGAACGCGATCTCCTTTGCCTTGGCAACGCTGGTTGTATTGAGGTTGATATTGTAGGCTATCAAGAATTGTCGTGCGCCAATGACCGTCACACCTGTCTTTGCCACGTGGTCATCGAACTTGTTCGGTCCGAAGTCGGGTTTCCATTCCAATTTACCCAACTTGGAAGGAAGCGCCTCATATTCCCCCGCCCGGATATCGGCAAGATTTTTGCGCTCCGGACAAGCGGCGGCATATTCATAGAGATAGACCGGGATCTTCAGTTCTTCACCAACACGTAACCCAAGCCGACGCGCAAGCTCGGCACACTCCTCCATTGTGATGCCAGAGATGGGGATGAAGGGGCAGACATCGGTCGCGCCCTGTCTTGGATGCTCGCCCTTGTGACGGCGCATGTCGATGACCTCCGAGGCCTTCTTTATCGCAAGAAAGGCCGCCTCTACGACAGCATCCGGCGCGCCGGCAAACGTCACCACTGTGCGGTTGGGGGCCGCGCCCGGGTCGACATCCAGAAGCCGCACCCCCGACACGCGCCTGACCTCGGCACAGATAGCGTCGATCTTTGCCTTGTCTTTGCCCTCGCTAAAATTTGGAACACATTCAATTATCTTCGCGCTCATCTCCCATTCGTTATATAATGTCCGGGTCTTTATGCAAATAAATTCTTGCAGGAAGATAATGAGGCATTACAAAGCTGCGTATAAACCTATTGACTTCGGCACTAAGTTCCTGTTAGCAGGCGAATCTGACAAACCAACGAACGGAGGGAAAAATGCCGCAAATAAATTTTGAAAAGAGGGTTGTTGCAGAGAATGTGGAGGTTGTAAATGGTTTCCCCGAGGCCTCTCCACCCGATCGAACGAGCTCAGTTGCTGCATATCCAATTGGAAGCAAAGACAGCGACATAGAAGAGATGCTGAACATGGTCGTTGCCAACAGGCGCAGTGAAATCAAGGTCCCAAAAGAATTTGGAAATATCAAGGCGGTCGTAACTTCATACTGGCTTGGAAATCGCGCCGACTTCAACGGCGACGGCAAGAAGGATTTTTTACTCCTGCGCACAATAGGCCTGCCGGGTTTCGACGGTAAGGACTCGACCGCCGCGTGGCTCGTAGCTGTCTTGGACGACGGTGACGGCAAGGCGTCGCCAGACGAGGAAAAAGCAGGCATTGTCATTTCCGGCGGCCTCATGGCCGGCGGCGCCGTGCCGATCACCGATATTGAGATCAAAGACGAGAACGGCGATGATCTAAGCGATGTCCTCTGGACAAAAGGGGGCAAAAGATATCTCGCAACACCGGCCTCAGCCGCTACCGCACAAAACGCCGATGACGACAACGAGCTGATCCGGTCTGCAATGGCATATTACGATACGGCCGTTCAGATGGTTGAAGCGGCTTATGTCAAAAATTTCATCAGGAATGAATATGGCGCTGCTTGAACCTTCAAAGGCAGTTGCTATCCCTGAAGTGTTGCGGCCGCTCTATGCCGGGCTCAAAACCGCAGTTCAAAACCAGGGGATCGACCCCAAAAATAAGGTCCTGGGCGGTATCCTTCTTCGCGACATGGACCAGTCATTGACGCTCTCAAGCAATGAACTCACCTATCGCACAGAGGCTCTTTCCAAGCTCACCGCTAAATTTGGGGGACTTCAAACTCTGCTGACGCTTGACGGCAAAAAGATATCCCGGACCGACTATGAAAGAGCGATCGCCGCCGAAAAAGATGATGTTAAGAGGCTTAAAATGGCCCGGGATTATGAGGCCCATTTTGCGGCCATGTACAACGAAGGCGGTGACTACCACCGCTTCATCGAACAGATGAACTCGATCGCAAAGGCGCACGGATTTAAAAACTATGCCGAGATGCGCATTCGCGAGCGTTTTGGCATTTCGATGGATGAATTCAAATCGTGGGTCAACCGTACTATGCTGTCAACCGAAGGGGAGGCGAAAGATTTCATTGAAAAGCTGAAGAAGTTTTCCGGCCGCAGCGAGCTCGGCTATTGGGATATCGGGTCACTCTCCAATGAATGGATTGAAAAAGAGACCGGCGTAAAGAAGATGCCTGAATTGACCGAAGAAGAATTGTTCGGCATCATTCGAAGGCTCTTTAAAGACCTGGGTTTCGACCTTGCAACCGAGCCCTACAAGAACGTCGTCATGGATATCTATGCAGATATACTAAAAAATAATGTCTCTGGAACGGCCGCCACGGCAACGGCCACGACCGCATATTTCACCAGCAACATCGAGTACGGCGAAAAGATGCCGCTGGACAACTTGAAGACGGTTGTCCACGAACTGACGCACGACATGCACTTTATCACCGCGGGCAAGATCGGCGGCGGATCTTCGACGTATCAGAACAACGGTTATCCATATGTATATGAAGCCCTGACGATAGCGATGGAGGACCTCCCCTTCGCTACGCCTGAAATAATGAAAAAGTATTTTTCCGGGCTCGAAGGCTTTAATGAAAAACTGTTCTAGGCGTATCCCGCGATCAGAAAGATGTCCACTGCGTGGGAACAGAGAAAATTGGTCGTTATGGCGCTGATGGAGCTCAACCTCTATGAAAACGAGGCGCCTTGGAACGACCGCATGCCCGTGTGGAAGGATATGGTCAAACAGCTCCTGTTCGTTGAACCAAAAGGGATAAAACTCGGGCAAATACTGTGCCGTTCCCATCCCTATGGCGAGCAGTCGCAGCTTGGTTATGCAAGCTATCCGCTTGGGGCCGCAACAATGATCAAGGTGCGTGATAATATCATCAAAGAGGGTACCGACGAAGAACTTGCGCGCTATGGCGAGGCCATGAAGCGCATCATGGCAACCGGCGCCACGGGCGATCTGTCAACGCTGTTGAAAGAATTGAAATAATTGATGCAGGACATCAAGGACATACCGCTTTCAAAGTTGCCCGACACCATTAAGGCGTTTGGCTTAAAACCGTTCACAACAAGTCAATTGATTCAATGGCTTTATAAAAAAGGGGCGACGTCGTTCGATGAGATGACCAATCTATCCATGGACGCCCGCAGAGTTTTATCGGAGAATTTTCACACCGGCAGACTGAGGCTAAAAAATACGCTGGCCTCTATCGACGGGACAAAAAAGTTCGCATGGGAGCTGGAGGATGGGAATATCGTTGAGTCGGTATTGATCCCAAGCGAGCCAGGTTCTAAGGTTCCAAATCCCCCCACACCCCCCTTTAAGAAAGGGGGGCAAACGGCAATGTCCCCCCCCTTAGAAAAAGGGGGGCCGGGGGGGATTTCAACTAGGCTGACTCTTTGTGTTTCCACACAGGTCGGCTGCGCAATGGGCTGCTCTTTCTGCCGGACGGCGGGGATGGGTTTCGTGCGCGATCTGACGCAGGGGGAGATCGTTGGGCAGATATTAGAGGCCTCGTCTGTCATTGCGAGCTTGCCCCGTTCTGCGGGGCGAGCGAAGCAATCCCCCGCAAACAAGTGCGTTCGGGGGATTGCTTCGTCGCCTAAGGCTCCCCGCAATGACACACCACGAATCACCAACGTCGTCCTCATGGGGATGGGGGAACCTCTAGCGAACTACGAGAACGTGCTCAGCGCCATTCGCATCATGACCGATACAAAATGCCTGAATCTTTCAAGACGCCACGTGACACTTTCAACGTGCGGGCTCATCCCCGGAATAGAGAAGCTTGCCAAGGACGATCCGGGCGTGAAACTTGCAATATCGCTCAATGCGACGACCGACGAACAGCGCGAAAAGATCATGCCGGTGAACAAAAAATATCCGCTTGCGAAATTATTTGAGGCCCTGAAAAAATATTCCGCCGCGACAAAAAGAAGCCGGATGACGTTTGAATATGTGATGATAGACGGCTTTAACGATTCGAACGAGGACGCAAAGAGGCTCGTCAAATTCCTGAGCTACTTTCCGTCGAAGGTGAATTTGATACCGCTGAATCCTGTGACTCAACGTAGTGGCAGAGCTTGCTCTGCCCAAGATGTAGCGCAGGACTTTAGTCCTGCTAGTTCAATTGGCAGATCTAAAGACCTGCGCTACAAAGCCCCCTCCGAATCCACCATCCAGCGCTTCGCCCAATTTCTGCGCAACAAGCACATTCAGGTGAACATCCGCTCAAGCCGCGGTCAGGACATCCTGGCGGCGTGCGGGCAACTGGCCAGCGGCAAATGACAACTTGCAACCTACTGGATTTATTATATATTTTTGGGTATCATGATATGAATGTTTTTTATTAAAAATAGTTAAAAATATTACGCAACCTTTTTATGAGCAAGCCGATATACATGACAGTAATGATAAATAATAAAAAAGGAGACAATATGAAAAAATCAGCTTTGGTCCTCTTGATGTGCCTTACCCTTGCGGCCTGTGGCGGCAGCGGTGGCGGCGGTGGCAATGCCGCACCTGTATCGGAGGTTGAAGAGGGCTCCGGCCCAGCCATGGACGTAGCCAAGACGAGCAGCGTTGAGACTTATGTTGACACCATTATCAGTAGCGCCGGAAACGCATTTGGCACGGCCGACAACGATACCTCAACCCAAAGCTCTTCGAGTTCTTCTGTAAAAGCAACCGGCTCCAGTTCAGCGATCGCGCAAAAGGTATGCAACGGTGAAAAATATTCTAAGAACGTTAATGTTAAACTTACCAGTTCCGGAGGAAGCGCCACGTTCACGGGCCTCATTGAGGCAGAGAAGGAATCCAACGATCTTGTTGGATCACTAGACTTGGATGCGGTGTTCAGTAATTAGAGCCTGTCGGGAAATGCCACTTTTTGTCATTGCGAGGAGCGAAGCGACGTGGCAATCTCCTGTAACTAGTTGATTTCAGGAGATCGCCACGTCGGCCTTTGGCCTCCTCGCGATGACAAATCGAATTCCCCGACAGG